>Ga0118677_10012048_pt1 | contig 12786 bp, 11 predicted proteins | sample AliMusrvi5mmetaG_FD_86154 | JGI IMG/M metagenome (GOLD analysis project Ga0118677, IMG submission 86154)
CTCCGAAAGCCCGCGTAGGAGGGATCCAAGGCCGAGCGACCCCATGGCCCAGTCCGTCACCTTGCCCATGTTGAACTCGTGGGCCTCGCCGTGGAGCAGGCCGTCCTCGGCGACCGACGCAAGGCCGAGCTCGGCGAGGGCGATGCTGGAGTAGGAGCTCGAATGGCCGTCGAGCGAGATTATCGCGACGCTTCTGCCGGGCAGCCAGGAGTCAAGCTCAGAGGCGCGCGGGAGGCGTCGCTCGGCGACGGCGCCCGCGCAGAGACCGAAACCCATGACAAGGCCCGGTCCACGCTCTTCCGCCCGCCGGACCAGCAGTTCGCGGACGCCATCCAGGCTGTCAGGGACCAGCGCGTTCCCTTCGAGACGGCTCAAGGGGACGCCGAGCGCGGCGAGGCCAACCTTGGAGATGAAGTGGGTGTGCGCGTCGATGAAGGCTGGGACGACGGTCTTGCCGCCGAGGTCGATTTCCCTCGTCGCCCGCGGCCTGTTCTCGCCTTCGGTGAAGAGCCGCGCTATTCGGCCGTCCCACCCGACTTCCATGGCCCTGAAGCACTCACCCTCACGCTCGAGGCTGTGGATGCGGCTGTTGATGAAAGTCGTTGCCTCGCCCATGTCTGCCGAGTCTAGTCCCGCCTCTGGACGAAGGCAAGCCGCCCTTGAACCGGCCCCGAATATCATGCATCCTTTCGATGAGGTGCACAGATGCAAGAAATCCTCGGCATGACCTTCCTTGGAAAAAGCATGGAACAATGGCTGCTCGCCCTGGCCTACATCGTCGGCGGCTTCGTCGTCGGCATCCTGGTCTCGTGGATATCCAGAAACCTCCTGCGCCGCGCATTCGCCAGGACCAAGGCAAGGATCGACGACATACTCCTCGCGGCGATTTCGAAACCAGCCGTGGCAATCATCGTCTTCTTGGGCATCAGGATGGGCCTCGACGTCCTGACACTCGAGCCTGGCGTCGCCCCCTGGATAAACAAGGGTCTCGCGATACTCATCGCCGGCACGGTGGCCTGGGCCCTCGTGAAACTCTTCGACGGCATTGTGGAAGAATATCTCGTGCCCTATGTCGCCAAAACCGAAAGTGAGATCGACGACCAACTCCTGCCCATCCTGCGCAAGGCGGTGAAGATCACCGTCTGGATGGCTGCGGTCATCTTCTCGATAAAGGAAGCGGGCTACGACATCGGGGCCATCCTCGCGGGCCTTGGCATCGGCGGTGTGGCCATCGCCCTGGCGGCGAAGGACACCCTGTCCAACTTCTTCGGCAGCATCGCCATTTTCGTGGACAAACCCTTCATGATCAACGACCGCGTGAAGGTCGCGGGCTTCGACGGGACGGTCGTGGATATCGGTGTAAGGACCTCGCGGCTAAAAACCATGGACAACAGGATAGTGACCCTCCCCAACGCGCTCCTCGCATCCGGCGCCATCGAGAACGTCAGCTCTGAACCATCGACCAAGGTGTCCACCGTACTCGAGCTAGACCGCGCGATGGGCCATGATGGCGTGGAACGTGCAATAGCCGCGTTGCGCGACATCGCCGGATCCCTCGAAGGACTCGATGAGGGCACCGTCGTGGCGTTGACCGGTTTCGGCGATTCATCCTTCAAGGTGACCTTCATCGTTTTCGTGCGCAAGGGCATGGATTACTTCAGCACGCTGAATGGCCTCAACCTCGAGATCCTGAAGCGCTTCGCCGAAGGCGGCATCGATTTCGCGGTGCCGACGAGGCTTCTCCGGGACGAACGCGATAAGGCCGTCCTATAGCACCGTCTTCACACAGCCGAGCTTTCCGATGTCGTCGTAGGTCCCGTGCATCTGTTCACGGTTCTGCATGGTGAGCCGCACGCCGAAACGGCCGTACTTCGCGTCCGGCTTGGCCTCACCCTGCATGAGCGTCCACGTGACGCCGCGCGCCGCGAGGATCCGCTCGAGGTCACCGCGCAGGGTTCCGCCCTCGGCCAGAACGTAGATTATCCGCAGGTCGAAGCTGATGGGAAAGGCGATGTCCTGTTCACCCGCGTGATTGGCCATGACGTCTATTTCCTGCGCCCCGGCGCCGTTCGATCCTCTCCAAAATATTTTTCGCTGCGGTAGCGAAGCCAGACGCGGAGCACCTGCGGGACCTTGTCCTTTTGCTCCTTCGTCAGTGTTTCATACAATGCCATGGCGCGGTCGCGTTCCATGCGGCAGGCAGCATTGTTGTGGGCGTCCCACTGGCTCCGCGCCACGCGAATCCGGCGGCACACTTCCTTGATGAGTGGGGTGCCAACCAGTTCCTTGTCGTCCGCCTTTGCCATTTCGCGATTATATCGGAAGGCCGTCCATGCTGACAGCCAGGCTCATTGCCGCTTTTTCGCGATGATCCCGCCCTCAACCCCCACTATCACCGAATCGACCACCGGCTTTTCCGCGACGGGTTTTCCCACAATGCTTTCCCTCGCGTCGAGGACCATCTTCAACAGGCCCGAACAGCAGGGCACTTCCATTATCGCGACCGTCACTGAGCGGGCCGCGCCAAGGAGGACAGCGAGTTTTTCGATGTATATCTCCCTGCCCTGGTCGAGCTTGGGGCAGGCGATCACGAGGCTTCTTCCGGACAGGAGTTCGGCGTGGAACGAACCCAGCGAAAACGCCGTGCAATCGGCCGCTATGAGGATGTCCTTCCCGACGAACTGGGGGGCGCGCGGATTGATCAGGTGAAGTTGTATTGGCCAATGAGTTAAGGCTGAGGATGCGCCCTTCGCCGGGGACGGCGGCGCAAGGTTCCGCGACGGGGCATGCGCGGTGAACTGCTTCGACGCCGAGCCTGGACAGCCACCGCCGTGGCACTCGGTTCCGACCGCCGCCTCACCTGGCGCCACGATCCCGTGGGCGGCCATGTAGGCGAGGGCTTCCCGCACATAGGCATCCTGCCCATGGCTGCCGAGGTGTTCCAAATGGGCAGCGATCACCTTCGGGCCCAGTTTTGCGAGGCCGTCCATCACCTTGGCCTCGTCATAGGCCTCGGCCTCTCGGCGGGTGATCTTTATCGCACCCTGCGGGCATTCGCCGATGCAGGCACCCAGGCCGTCGCAAAGACTCTCACCCACCAGCCTGGCCTTCCCATCGATGATGCGCAGGGCGCCCTCGTGGCAGCCGGTCGCGCAGGCACCACAACCGTCGCATTTATCTTCGTCTATCTCAATGATTTCCCTGGTGGCCATGTTGGACTCCTTGCTAACAAAATACCGGGACAGGCTGTGATTTCCGTAACCAATGGTAGGATTATATCAAGGAGCCTCATTCGATGGCGACCCCGAAATAGATTGGGGCCGGGTCTTCCAAGGAGGAAAAAGACCCGGCCCCTGTTTATTGGCTCGTGGCGATTACAGTGAGAACAGCAACTCCTGGTAGGTCGGGAAGGGCCAGCGCGAACTCTCCACAATCCTCTCGACGGCGTCCGCCCGCTCTCGCAAGGCCGTCATTCGTGGGATGACACTTTCGCGGTAGGCGCGGGCCTCGGCAAGCGGCTCTTCGATCTCCTGCACGCCAGCCAGTGCCTTTTCCAGCTTGTCGGCCTCGTCGGCGACGGCCGCGGCGAGTTCGGCGAGCTTGCGCGCCCTGAGCTCCTGCGGTGACGACAATGCGCCGACCGCTGCGAGTGCGCTCGCGGCCCGGGCAAAATCCTCTGCCGATGCGGTGACTGCCGGGAAGATGTAGCGCTTGGCCATCTCCACCATTATTCCGGCCTCGATGTTGATCTGCTTCGCGTACTTCTCGAGGTAGATCACGCAGCGGCTGTCCACCTCTTCCTTGGTGAAGACACCGTGGCGGGCGAAAAGCTCGATGCCGGACTGGGACGCGAACTCGGGAATCACTTCCACGGCGGCGCGGAACCGGGGCAGGCCACGGCGCTCCGCCTCGCGGTGCCACTCCTCGGCATAGCCATTGCCGTTGAACACGACACGGCGGTGGGCCTTGTAGGACTCGGCGATGAGTGCCCGCTCTTCGACGGCCATGTCGCCGCCCCTTTTAGCGGCCGCTTCAAGGCGGTCGGCGAAGCGGGCGAGCACGTCGGCGACGGCGGTGTTGAGGACGGCGGTGGGCGTCGCCACGGATTGCGAGGAACCGACCATGCGGAACTCGAACTTGTTGCCGGTGAAGGCGAAGGGGCTCGTGCGGTTGCGGTCGGTGAGGTCCTGCGGCAACTTGGGCAATGAGGCCGCGCCAATCTCGATCCTGCCACCTTCCTTGGAAACATAGGGCTTCCCCTCAGCCGCGGCATCCAGGACGTCGGAGAGTTCGTCGCCAAGGAAGACCGAAATGATGGCGGGAGGCGCCTCGTTGCCGCCAAGGCGGAGGTCGTTGCCCGAGGTCGCCACCGAGGCGCGAAGCTGTGGCGCATAGCGATCGACCGCCTCGATCACCGCGGAGATGAAGACGAGGAAGCGCGCGTTGGAAGCGGGATCAGAGCCAGGTTCCAGGAGGTTGAGGCCGGAATCGGTGCCGAGGGACCAGTTGACGTGCTTGCCTGAGCCATTGATGCCGGCGAAGGGTTTTTCGTGGAGCAGGGCCGCCATCCCGTGGCGCGCCGCCACGATGTTGATGGTTTCCATAACGAGCTGGTTGGTATCTGCTGCGACATTGGAACTTGCATAGACACAGGCGAGCTCGAATTGGTTTGGAGCCACCTCATTGTGCTGGGTCTTGGCGGTGACGCCCATCGCCCAGAGCTCGTCGTTGAGTTCGCGCATGAAGCCCGCGACCTTTTCCGGGATGGCGCCGAAATAGTGGTCCTCCATCTCCTGGCCCTTGGCGGGGATGGAACCGAAAACGGTGCGGCCGGTGAGGACGAGGTCGGGGCGTTTCTTGTAGAGCTCGCGGTTGACAAGGAAATACTCCTGCTCAGGGCCGACGGTGGGCGTGCAGCGCTTCGCGTCAGTTACCCCAAGCGCGTGGAGGACCCGCAGGGCTTGCTTGTTCAGCGCCTCTATGGAACGGAGCAAGGGCACTTTCTTGTCCAGGGCATGCCCAAAATAGGAGACGAAGGCGGTTGGGATGTACAGCGTCGTCCCCGAGGGTGATTTTTTGAGGAAGGCCGGGCTTGTGGCGTCCCAGGCCGTGTAGCCTCGGGCTTCGAAGGTGGCTCGCAGGCCTCCCGAGGGGAACGAGGAAGCGTCGGGCTCACCCTTGACCAACTCCTTTCCGGAGAACTCGAGGAGAACCCTTCCGTCGCCGAGGGGGGAAATGAAGGAGTCGTGCTTTTCGGCGGAGATGCCGGAAAGTGGGTGGAACCAGTGGGTGTAGTGGGTGGCTCCGCGCTCAATCGCCCAATCACGCATCGCGCTCGCGACAACCTCGGCTATGTCGAGGGTGAGTTCGCGCTTGCCCGACTGAACCTTGAGCAACTCAGTGAAGATGCTCTTGGGCAAACGTTCACGCATGACCGCGTTGGAAAAGCAGTTGGCACCATATACATCAGCGAGGCCGATGGTCTTGGATTCCAGAAAATCGCTCATTTCATACTCCTGTGGAAAAAACGTCTATCAACTCTTTAGCATGATTCATGCCAACTCGAAAAAAATATTAATTCGTTGTTATTTATGGAGTTATTTTTTTGAGTGACTTGAGGGTTTCCCACGCCGAGGTATGATCAAAATTTGAACCTACGTGGATGTACGAAAACGCCGCCAATCGATGCCAAAACGGTGCAGGGCCAGGCCCATCCGTCGCTCTGTTATGCCCAAGCGACGCGCTGCGGACGCCGCGTTGCCTCGGCATATCTTCAATGCCTCGACAAGAAGCTCGCGCTCGAGGCGGGCCAGGGACGCGTCGAGGGTGGAGGCTGGACCCGTGCCCGTCGAATCGGCCGATTGAAGGCTTGGCGGAAGATGGTAGGCGTGGATGACCGAGTCGGTGGAGAGGATGACCGCCCGTTCCATGCAGTTTTCAAGCTCACGGACGTTGCCCGGCCAATGGTAGGTCATCAGGAGATCGATGGCGGGGCTCGAGATGCGCAAAATGGGCTTGCCCGAGCGGCGGCCGTGCTTCTCGGCGAAATAGTCCGCGAGGAGGACAATGTCGCTCCTGCGCTCCCGAAGGGGGGGCACGCGTATGGGAAAGACATTCAGGCGCCAGTAGAGGTCGGCTCGGAAGCGAGACTCGGCCACTTCCTTCTCGAGGTCCCGGTTGGTCGCCGCGATGACCCGCACATCGGTTTTGAGCGTCGCCGACCCGCCGACCCGCTGGAACTCGCCCTCCTGGATCACGCGGAGCAGCTTGGCCTGGACTGCCGGTGACAACTCGCCGATCTCGTCGAGGAAGAGCGTCCCGCCGTCGGCGAGTTCGAAACGGCCGCGCCGTAAATCCTGGGCACCGGTGAAGGCGCCGCGCTCATGGCCGAAAAGCTCGCTCTCGATGACCGATTCGGGGAGGGCCGCACAGTTCACCGCGATGAAGGCCCGCTTCGCACGGCCCGAGCGCTCGTGGAGGGCACGTGCGACGAGCTCCTTGCCGGTGCCACTCTCTCCCGAGATGAGCACGGTCGTCTCGGTGCCGGCGACCCTGTCCATCAGCGAATACAGCTCCCGCATCGGGGCGGAACGGCCGATTATGGCGGCCGGTGCCCAGCCTTCGTCCGTGCGCTGGGGCTCCATGACCTGGGGCACCGCGTGGCTGCCGCTGGAATCGCCAAGTGCGGCGGCGCGGGCGAGGCGGCGCCTCAGGCCATAGGCTTCGGCCACCAAGGCGGCGACGGAAGCTGCGAGTGAAAGCGCCCGATCCTGTCCCCCATGGAACCGCGAAAAGGAGAGGGCTCCCACTGAATTACCGCCATGGACTATGGGCACCGCGAGGCTTTCCCTGTCGAAGGCAGGGGACGCCGATGCGATGGCCTTGCCGAGGATACCGCTGCCGAGTTCCACGCGCTTGCCCGCGAGGGCGGCATCGGAGGCATCGGAAACGGCGGTCACGCGAACGTCAGCGTCGTCGGACAGGGCGAGTGCCGCGATCCCTCCGGCAAGGTCGGCCCGGTCGGCGAGGAAGGCAAGGAGGGGACTCATCGCCTCCTCGAGGCTGGCGTGGCGGACCAGGAGCCGTCCAGCCTCGAAAAGCAGGGGAAGGTCGGCCGGACTGGGGGAGATGAGTGCCGGTCGGTCATCGCGCATGCGCGATTCTGCCGCGTTTCCGCCCCGAGATTCAAGGCCATATAGCTAGCCGCCTTCCGTGCGGGATATACTGCGCCGGTCGGAGGTGAACCATGGGCAAGAAACTCGGGATAATCGGCGCGGGCAAGGTGGGCGAGGCAGTCGCTGTCGGTGTCGCGCAACGCGGGCTGGTTCCCAGGGAGGACATCATCCTTTCCGCCCACACCGAACGGCACCGCGCCGAGTTGGAAGCGAGGACCGGCATCAGGTCAATCCTCGACAACCGTGAGTTGGCGCGGCTGTCCGACGCCATCGTCATCGCGGTGAAACCCAAGGCTGTCGTGGACGTGATCGCGGAGATAGCCCCGGAGCTCGTGAAGGGCAAGCTCCTGATTTCAACGGCCGCCGGCGTCAGCCTGGAGCTTCTGGAATCGGCCGCTCCCAAGGGTCTGTCCGTGATACGCACGATGCCCAACATGGCGGTCGGCATCGGTGAGGGGATGACCGTCCTTTCCCCAGGCGCCCATGTCGGGCCTGAGGACCTGACCTGGGCCACCGAACTCTTCCGTTCAGTTGGCCGTGCCCTCGTCCTCGAGGAAGAGTACATGGATGCGGTCACCGGCCTCTCGGGCTCGGGACCAGCCTACGTCTACATCATCATTGAGTCCCTCGCCGACGGTGGCCTCAAGCTCGGCCTACCACGCGACGTCGCCACCGAACTGGCGGCCCAGACAGTGCTCGGCGCCGCCCGCAATGTCCTCATAACGGGCGAGCATCCAGCCAAGCTCAAGGACCAGGTCACGACCCCCGCGGGTGTGACGATCGACGGCATCCTGGAACTCGAGGCGGGGGGCCTCCGGCTCACGCTGATAAACGCCGTCGTCAAGGCCGCGGAACGCGCCGCCCAACTGCTGAGGAAAAAACATTGACGATGGTCCCCGATTTCCGGGGCAGGCCCACGCGGGCGGAGATTCGGCTGGGCGCACTCAGGCGCAACTTCGACCGAGCCCGAAAACTCGCCGGCCCCGGAGTCAAGGTCATGGCCGTGGTCAAGGCCGACGCCTATGGCCACGGCATGCTCCGGGTGGCGTCCGAACTCATCGCCCAAGGGGCCGATTATCTCGGCGTCGCGATAATTGAGGAGGCCGTCGCCCTGCGCGAGGCCGGCTTCGCCGCGCCGATCCTGGTGTTCGGCTCACCCCCAGACGACCAGATACCCCTTTTTGCCCGCCACGGCATCGACATGGCGGTCGTGTCGGCTTCCAAGGCCCGAAGCGCGGCCGCTGTCGCCGCGGCGGAAGGGAAAAGCATCCGCTGCCACCTCAAGATCGACACCGGAATGGGCAGGATCGGCGCCCGCTGGGACGGGCTCGAGAGCTTCGCCGAAGAACTGTCCGACCTCGCGTCTGGCCCAGGATCCGGACTCGACATCGTCGGGGTGTTTTCCCACCTCGCCACGGCCGATTGCGACCTCAGCTTCGCGCGGGAACAAGTCGCGCGCTTCCGTTCCTCACTCAGCAGACTGGCAAAACGGGGAATCGAGCCACCCCTCGCCCACATCGCCAACTCGGCCGCCCTGGTCGGCCTGCCAGAGGCGCGCTTCGGCATGGTGAGGCCCGGCATTTTCGTCTACGGCTATGAGCCATCGCCCCTTGGCACAGCCGGTGTCGAACCCGTGATGCGACTGGCGTCGCGCATATCCTTCGTGAAAAAAGTGCCCCGTGGTGAGGGCCTAAGCTACGGCCTGACCTGGCGGGCGGCCACCGAAACAACCGTCGCGACGCTGCCGATCGGCTACGGCGATGGCTACAGCCGTTCGCTGTCCAACCGGGCGCAGGTGTGGGTGGGCCATCGCAGTGCGCCCATCGCGGGCAGGATTTGCATGGACCAGACAATGCTCGACCTTGGCCCCGGAACGGAAGCCGTCGAGGGCGACGAGGTGATACTCTTCGGCGAAAAGGACGGGGAGGGCATGCCCGGCGAAAGGATCTGCGAACTCCTCGGAACCATCCCCTACGAACTCACCTGCATGGTGGGCGCCAGGGTTCCCCGCGTCTATGTCGAGGATTGAGGCATTAGCCTCATGCCACCGATGCCTCGTACAGGCCAAGAAGCTTTTCATAGCCCGCCGTCGAGAGTTCCCGGAAGCGCTCGGCCGATTCACCACCACCCAAAACCTTGAGGGTCAGCGCGAAGATGAGGAGTTCGAAAAGGTAGATGTCCCGGCGAAGTGGCTCGGAGAGCAGGCCCTCACCCCTTCCATCCGGACCATAGATTCTCTCGATTTGGCCGGCGCGTGCCAGCCAGTCCCCTGTTGAACCTTCCGTCAGGATGAAGCGGCAGAGCCGGGGATGCGCAATGGCGAAGGTGAGAAGGTGATCCGCAAGGATGCGGTAGGAACCGAGGGGGTTGCCTCCCCTCGCACGCCAGTCGGCGATCTTTTCGAACAACCCATCCCAGAGCAGCCCGAGGCCCCGGCGAAGCGCTCCCGTCATTATGGCCTGGCGGTTGTCATAGTAGTTGTAAAGGGTCATCGCCGATATCCCAAGTCGGGCGGCCAGACGGCGTGTCGAGAACTCCTCGACCCCGCCTTCCTCGATGAGGGCAATGGCCCCATCGATCACAAGTTCGATGTCGATTATCTTCCTGCCCCTGCCCACAGCTTCCCCCCTTGTTCTCTTATATGGTAAAAAGTATCGAAGATGGAAAACGGCCCCGCAAGGGGGAATTTTCGAACTGTAAATCATCTGGTCAACCGGCCACCATACGCTCTCATGAGGAAAGCCCATTGAAGAGCCTTGTGTTTATGATCGCCTGCATGGCCTTGGCATTGGCTTCCTGTTCGCAAACCGGAAAAGAAAGGCCAAAACTGGGCCTCGCGCTGCATTCCTTCGACGATTCCGGATCGATCGCCATTCGGCGTTGCATGGAGACCGAGGCGCTGGACAAGGCCGATCTCGCGATCATCGATGGCCAGAACCAGCAATCCACCCAGGACATGCAAATGGATTCATTCTTCGCCGGCAAGGTCGGGGCCATAGCGATGGATGCCGTTGATGCCACCACGGTGAAATCCCTCATCGGAAAGGCCAAGGAACGCCGGATTCCGATCGTTTTCTTCGACAACAAGCCTTCCGACGAGGCGATGAGGTCCTGGGACAAGCTGTTTTTCGTGGGAACCAGGGAAACCGAGGGCGGAGCGGCCCAGGGCGAGATTCTGGCCGCCCATTGGAAAATCACCCCGGAAGCCGACAGGAACAGGGACGGAAGGGTACAATTCATTGTGCTGGACGGGGAAAAAGGCGGATCGGACGCCACTGTACTGGCCGATGCCTTCATCAAGGTCCTTTTCACCCTCGGCATCAAGGCTGAGAGGCTCGTCTCCGAGCCCGAGGGCAAACCCGCCAGGGAAAGGGCGGCCGCCCTCATCGCAAAATACGGCGACAAGATAGAGGCGGTCATATGCGGCGACAACACGGCCGCATTGGCTGCGGTGGACGCCTTCAAGACGGCCGGATACTTCAAGCCCAAAAGGAACATGCCCATCATCGGCCTCGGCGAAGGCACTGTTCCGTCGGCCATCGCTGGCGCCGTCGCCGCGGGCACGATCCTCGGCGCCGCATACTCGGACACGGGCAGTGAAGGGAGGGCCGTCTTTGACCTGGCCTACGCGCTGGCTAAGGGGGCCAATCCGGTCCGGGCGGGGTGGAGGATCACCGACGCCAAATATGTGTGGATCCCGTACAAGAAATTCACGAACGAGCCAAGCCCGAAACCGAAGAAATGAGTCCCGTGGCGGCTTCAGTGCCCGCGTTGCCCCTTGCCGCCCAGCGCGGCCTTTATCAGTTCGAGCGATCCGACGACGGCACCGGCCACGATGAGTGTCATGGCCATGCCAGCGACCGTCGAGAGGCGCTTTCCACCGAGCAGCACGAGGTTCAGGGTGGACAATAGCGGCGTGAGGTAGGAGAGGGCGCCGATGATCCGCGGGTCGCCCCGTTTCAACGCGGCGTCCCAGGCATAGAAGGCGCCGCCCATCGGCCCCAGGCCCAACAGAATGAGAACCAGCCAATCCATGGCCACGAGCGAAGGCTGGGGAGTGCCCGGGCTAAGCATGCGTTCGAGAAAATGAAGGCCGATGGAAAACAGCCCAGAAACAAGGCAGAATCCGCCAACGGCACCTGTCGGGAAGGGTGGAAGCCGCTTTGTCAGCAGTGAGTAGCATGCCCAGACAAGGGCCGCCGCAGCGGCGAGAAGGTATCCGGGAAGGTAGGCCGCGTCGGGCTTGAGTTGGCCACCGCTCACGATCAGGAATGCCCCCGCCAGGCCCAGGACCGCCCCGACCACATGCCGTGGCCCCAGCTTGAATCCCCGGAGGATCACCGGCGACAGCAGGACGATGAGCAGGGGCCAGAGGTAGTTGATGAGATTCACCTCGACCGAGGGTGCGATGCGGAAGGCAGTGAAAAGAAGGGCATGGTAACCGAAGATGCCCCCGACCCCCACCGCGAATGTCTTTAAGGGAACACGCCATTCCCGCACCCGGAAAAGGCCGACGATGCCGCCGACACAGAGGGCGATGCCCACCGCAAGGAATGGCGGCAGGGCGTTCACGCGGGAGTTCAGGAAAGCGAGACTGCTCCAGACCACGATCGAAAGCAGGGCAAGAAGTACGGCGGCCATGGGGCCGAATGATACCGGGAGGCAGGGTGACAGGGAAGGCCCTGCGGGGTATGCTTCGCCACGGCATGGATAATTACGACGTCGTCATCATCGGTACCGGACCGGCAGGGCTCGGAGCCGCCTTCGAACTCCTCACCCGCAGACCCGACCTCTCAGTCCTCGTCCTCGACAAGAACGAATATTCCTCGGGAGGCCTGCGCAACGATTGCAAGATGAACTTCAGCTGGCCCATCGGCTTCCCCGACTGCTGCTGGACCCAAAAACAGGCCGAAGGCTACCTCGAACGCGTCGAAGCCTTCCTCGAGCCCCGGATATTGGAAAAGCGCAACCTCTCCGTCTACGCCAGGCGCGCCGAAAAAATCGGTGTGAGTCTCCTAGAGATCCGACAGTCCCATCTCGGCACCGACGGCGGCCTCGAGCTGATAAAACGCCTGATGGCCAGGCTCGAAGGCCTCGGCGCCCAACTCTCCCTCGGCGAGCAGGCACTGTCGATCGATCCGGAATCACGCATCATCGTCACCGACCGTCGCGAGATATCTTGGCGCGACCTTGTCGTCGCGCCGGGCCGCGGCGGCTTCTCATTCCTCCAGGAAATCATGAACACCTCGGGCGTGGGCTTCACGGACAACGCCGTCGACGTGGGCGTGCGGATCGAGACCAGGCAGGAGCACTATCCGATCGTGGCCGACTATTACGACCCCAAGTTCCTTTTCCCGAAAAAGACGCGCACCTTCTGCACCAATTCGGGCGCGGCCCATGTGGTGCAGGAAAAATATGTGGAAAAGGACGGGAGCGCCTGGTACAGCGTCAACGGCCACGCGTGGTCCGCCGCTGCCCGCCCAGCCAACGGCCTCGTCAATTTCGCCATACTCAAAACCGTCACCCTCACCGAGCCACTCGCCTCGGGACAGGACTACGCGCGGATGCTCGGTGTGCAGGCGGCCCTTTTGGGCGGCGGCCGCCCCATCAT
>Ga0118677_10012049_pt1 | contig 12785 bp, 11 predicted proteins | sample AliMusrvi5mmetaG_FD_86154 | JGI IMG/M metagenome (GOLD analysis project Ga0118677, IMG submission 86154)
ACGCCCCATTTTCCGGCCGCGCGCAGCAAACCATCTTACTCCTCAGACAAAGCCCCCTGCGTTTTGTGTGCGGGTGGCGGGGGAGCACGAGCGGATACTTTCCGATGCACTCGCATCCCGTGATGGAGCTGGTCTATCATCCGCGCGGCTCTGGAGTGACCGCGTTTGAAGATGGGCGGGAGATCGTATTCCAGCCTCATGGAACGGTAATCTATCCGGCCCGCCACCGGCATGACCAAAGAATGTCCACGCCCGGAGCTGATATCTGCCTCCACGTCGGAGCCCCCAAGGACTGGTTGCCCGACGCGCTCTACATTCCGCCTGACAGCTCCGGGACGAAGCGGGCCGACCGCTTTGTGCGAACCGAATTTCTGCACCTGGCGCAGGTTCGCCCCGATCCGGGCCGCCGGATGGAACTCGATCTCCGCATCACCGCCTTGGTCGCCCGGTTGCTCCAGCTTGGACCGCTGGCCGCGCATGAAAATCCGCCGGCCACCCCAGAAACTCATGTGGATCGCGCCCGGCAGTTTATCTGCGAAAACTACGCGAGAATCACCAGCGCGGGGGAAGTCGCCAGGCATGTCGGCGTGAGCGAGGACTATATCCGGCACCTGTTTATCGAGCACGGCGGCCCCGGGCTCAACCGTCTGCTGAACCAGACAAGGATCGAGCGGGTGAAGGAACTCCTGGTCCATTCAAGGCTTCCGATCAAGGAGATCGCCTCCATGTCCGGCTTCAAGACGGAGCGCTATCTGTCAACCCGCTTCAAACAGCTCACCGGAGTCGGCCCCAGCACCTTCCGCCGCGAATCGCTGAAGTGAAGATACTCCTATTCGCCAAGGAATTCACTCCTCCGCCGTCCCGCTTCTCCCGAGCTTCGTCTTCACGTTCGCCGCGACCGGCACCAGGGGAAGAAAAAGCGGCAACTGGAAATTGGAAGCCGGAAAGCTGATGGGGTTTTTGGAATCAACTGCATTCCCGATTCAACATTTCCGATGGCGCGCTGTGTGGAATTCCTTGGCGAGTTTGAACACGGCCTTCGCGCTGAGGGCGGCCCCGGCGCTGTGGCGGGCGAACAGGGCCTGGATCTCGCCGATGATCTCCTTTGGCAGCGGCTTCCGAGGTCAATGGACCTGAACCATTTTTTCTTTGAAAGAGGCGAGTCATTGCCCTCGCCCCTCTCAATCTCTCCCCCACGGCTAGGGGGGAACATGGGATATGTGTTTACGTGAACGCCGAGTTGCAGACTGAGGTTGCGAGTTCGGGTCATGGATCCGTAACGGATCAGTCCTCGGAAAAGACGCCGTCCAATTCCCCCTTTTTCGGAATGAAATGTGCGTATGTTGCCTTCACGGTCTCCGGTTTATCTCCGAGCCATTCGGCCACCTTCCAAATGCTCTTGCCGCTCATCAATGCGTGACTTGCAAAGCTGTGCCGCATGGTATGGGTCGTCACGCTGCTGATCTTGCATTTTTTGAAAAGATTTTCGAGCGGACGCTTGGGATCCCAGCGGTAGTCGCTCGAACTCTGGTCGAATACCCAATCCTCAGCCCGGGCCTCGGGATGGAGAACGTATTTCCGGTCGTCCTCCAACCAACCCGAGTCAACGAGGAACTTTTTCAGGCGGGGGCTCATCGGCACCGTGCGCTCTTTCCGGTTTTTTGGTTCCCATCCATCGACCGGATCCGGGCATGGAACGTGGATCGAATCGGTCTCCAGGACGAACCAGTCCGGTTTGCTCATGATGATTTCCCCTTTCCGAAATCCCGCCTCGCAACCCATCAATACGACAAACTTCATGTCCTCCCGTTTGGCCTCGCGCAGGAGCTGCGTAATCTTCGTTGCAACAATGACGTCCTTTTTTGAAACCTTGTTCGGATGGACTACCGGCTGCGGAATATCCGCCATCGGGTTTGCGCGCACCCGTCCCGTTAAGCGGGCCCAGTTAAAAAAGGCGATCAGCCGCGCATAATAGGTCTTCTGGGTATTGGCGTTTGGAAACGTCTCCAGCCAGCCTTTGATGTGATGCTCCCGAACCGAGTCGGCAGAGTCCACGTCACAGGAGTCGTGAAACCAGCGGAGGACGTCCTCCGAATGTTTTCCGCTCGCTCCCTTGTGCCTTCGGAGCCCCTTGACGGAACCGGCCTTCTTGTCCCGGAGAAAGTCAGCCACCTCGGTGTCCCATTTTCCTGGACTGATGATGTGTGCTTCCGGGTCCGAGCGAATCTCCAGGGCCTTTGCCACAGCCTCATTCCCGTCATTGGTATCGAGTGAAAAGAAGTAGATCTTCTTTTCGTGTGTCATCTTGAGCCAATAAACGTCTGCTCTCTGGTAGATGCCGCGCGTTGGGTCCTCTGCCGTTTTTCTCCTCCGAACACTTGCCACGGGGTGAATGTAACTAAATAATGTAACTAAAGGCAATGGCTATAATCGCCTATAAAGGGCTATTTCAGGTTACAGTTTCGGAAAAAGTGGATTGTTTTACCATAGACCATCTCAATGGCATTGAGGAGGTCAGGGGTTCGAATCCCCTAGGCTCCACTCCACGCAACCGCTTATAAAACAGATTCTTCCAGCGCTTGGAGGTTATTTTCATCGGAGAGGCAACCCCTGCCGTCCGGTTGAAATGCCGACAAGACCCGCAGGAAAAGTTGGAAACAGGCGGAGGAAGCGATACGCTCAGAAAAATGTTTCGAGATGGCATGAGAACCCTGCTTGTTCTGGGCCGGGTATCGAATCTGCCCACCGTCTGGTCGAACTGCCTCGCCGCTTGGCTGCTGACGTCCGGGCTGCGATCCGGCACTCCGGCGCGGCCGCTGCTGCTCATTCTCGTCGCGGGTTGCAGTGCGCTCTACCTCGGCGGGATGATTCTCAACGACGCATTCGATGTCGCCTTTGACGCGCTCCACCGGCCCGAACGGCCGATCCCGTCAGGAAAAATCAGCCGTCGTGCCGTCGCGGTTTCCGGCTGCGCACTGATCGCTTCTGGCCTCGTTCTTCTGGCTCCGGTCGGCGGTTTATGGGCGTGGGCGCTGGCCGGGGCCATCCTGCTTTACAATGCCATCCACAAAAAATCCGCCGCGGGCCTGCCGGTGATGGCGGGATGCCGGGCGCTGATTTATCCGTTGGTGGGCGTGGCGGGAGCGGGCGTCGGGCCGGTATCGCTACCGGCGATGCTCTGGATCGCTTCGGGCTGCATGGCTCTCTGGGTCTTGGTTCTGAGTCTTCTCGCGAGAAGCAAGTATTCCGCGCCGGTCCCGAACCTTCTGGCCGCGATCCCGCTCGTGGATTTGCTGTTGGTCTCGCCTCGGCCGATCATGCAATGTCTGCCGTTTCTGGGGTTCACGGCCCTGGCGCTCTTGCTGCGCCGGAGCATTCCTCCCACGTAACCATGGAACCGATTCATTGCTCGTTCACACTCTCCCACCGATACGCCGTCCACTTCACGCGCGGGGCATTCGAGCCGTCGAACAGCCTCGTCCGCGACATCCTCTCTGGATTAGGGAGCCGCCGGATTCTCGTCGCGGTGGACGGGGGGCTCGTTCCCAAGAACCCGGAACTGGAGCGCGCGGCCGCCATGTATTTAGGCGACTCGGGGATCCCTTGTTCGGTCCTCGCATTTCCAGGCGGCGAGGCCGCCAAGGAAAACGATGCGGTGGTGAAGGATCTCTACCGCGTCATGGAGTCGGAAAAGCTGTGCCGCCACTCGTGCGTGGCCGCCATCGGGGGCGGCGCATTTCTCGACGTGGTCGGGTTCGCCACGGCCACGCTGCATCGCGGCATCCCGCATCTCCGTTTTCCCAGCACGCTCCTGGCGCAGGCGGACGCCGGAGTGGGCGTGAAAAACGGGATCAATTTCGCCGGAAAAAAAAACCTCGTGGGCACATTCGCCCCGCCCCGCGCGGTCATCAACGATCTCGACCTGCTCGCGACCCTCGATCCCCGCGATCTTCGTGCCGGGCTGGTCGAGGCGGTCAAAGTCGCCCTTATCCGCGATGCGGAGTTTTTCGGTTGGATCGAATCCGCCGCCGACCACCTGCGCGATGGTGGCCCGGCGGAAGTCGCCGCCCTCACCCGGCGCTGCGCCGCCCTGCATGTCGAGCACATCGCCACCGGCGGCGACCCGTTCGAACTCGGCTCGCGCCGCCCGCTCGACTTCGGCCACTGGGCCGCGCACAAGCTCGAACAGATGTCCGGATTCCACCTCCGGCACGGCGAGGCGGTGGCGGCAGGGATCGCGCTCGATTCGGTTTACAGTGCGAACACCGGCAGCCTGAGCCACGCCGATCTGGAGCGGATTCTGGCGCTTTTGGAACGCCTCGGGCTCCCGCTCTATTCTCCCGAACTAGGCCGCGCCGACGAACTCCTGCAGGGGCTCGAGGAATTCCGCGAACACCTCGGCGGCGAACTCTGCATCACCCTTCTGCGCGGGATCGGCCGCGCGCACGAGGTCAACGCGATGGATCACGACCACATCCTTGCCGCGATCCACGAACTCGGATCCCGGAGCCGATGAAAAGAACCGCGATCCTGAACATCGTCGGGCTGACCCGCCGGCTGATCGGCGAAGCCACGCCGAACCTCGCGCGCTTCGCGGCGGGCGGCTCGCTGCGCACCGTGCGCCCCGCATTCCCCGCCGTGACCTGCACCTCTCAGGCCACGTATCTGACCGGACTTTCTCCCGCCGGACACGGCATCGTGGCCAACGGATGGTATGACCGCGAGCTGGCCGAGGTCCATTTCTGGAAACAATCCAACCGGCTCGTCTCGGGCAAAAAACTTTGGGAGCACGCGCGGGAATGCGATCCCGGCTTCACGTGCGCGAACCTGTTCTGGTGGTTCAACCGGTATTCGTCGGTCGATTTTTCAATCACCCCGCGCCCGATCTATTGCGCGGACGGGAAAAAGGTTTTCGACATCACATCCGAGCCGCTTTCGATCGCTCTGGAGATCAAGCGCGACCTGGGCGAATTTCCGTTCGCGAGTTTCTGGGGCCCCCGCGCGGGCATCGCGAGTTCCCGCTGGATCGCCGACGCCGCAAAATGGATCGAGGAACGCCACAGCCCCTCGCTGAACCTCGTTTACCTGCCGCACCTCGATTACAATTTGCAGCGGCTCGGGCCCGATCTGGATTCGCCGGAAATCCAAAATGACCTCCGGCAGATCGACGCCATCGCGGGCGAACTGATCGCGTTTTTCGAGGCGCGCGGCGTCAAAGTGATCATCCTTTCCGAATATGGGATCACCGCCGTCGATCTGCCGATCTTCCTCAACCGGCTGTTCCGCCAGCGCGGCTGGCTGGCGATCAAAGACGAACTGGGCAGAGATATTCTGGACTGCGGGGCAAGCCGGGCCTTTGCCGTGGCCGATCATCAGGTCGCCCATGTGTATGTGAACTCCGGCGATGCCGCTCTGCACGCCGACGTCCGCGCCGCACTGGAAAAGACGCCAGGCGTGGAGCGGGTTCTCGACCGCGACGAGCAAATCGCTCGCGGGATTTGGCACGAGCGCTCGGGCGATCTCCTGGCCGTCGCAACTCCCGGCGCGTGGTTCTGCTATTACTATTGGGACGATGACCGCAAAGCGCCCGACTTCGCCCGGACCGTGGATATCCACCGCAAACCCGGCTATGACCCGGCCGAACTCTTCATCGACCCCGCGATCCGGTTTCCCCATTTCCGCGTGGCAAAGTTTCTCCTCAAAAAGAAACTCGGCCTGCGTGCCCTGCTCGAAGTGATCCCGCTCGACGCGACGCTCGTCCGCGGTTCGCACGGCCGCGTGCCGGAGGATCCGGACGACCACCCGGTGCTCATTGCGGAAAATGGCGGAGGTCTTCCCAGACTGATCGATGCCAGCGACGTCTTTGCGTTCCTGCTGAAAACATGCACAGAGCAGACCACTTGAGCAACCTGGCAACCTGGATGGTCGCCTCACGTCCGAAGATCATCATCTCGCGGTCCGCCCTTGGACTCGGCTGGGGTCGTTGACGAAAGCGCGTCGTGATAATACCGTTAACCAGCCTACCCCAGACATTTCCGACAGCCGTCGGGCGACCTTGATTTTCCTAATGTTAGCAAACGCCACTATCTCTTCAAGCCGCATGCTGGTCGAGGCGATGTTTCTTTCCCTGCTGCTCGCCTGTTCTGCCAAGGATCTCCCCGCCGCCGCAGGTCTGCCAAACGAGTCCGGCGAGAGCTTCACCGTGGGGAAAATCACGGTGGACAAGCGGGCGCGGACGGTTCGGTGTCCGGCGACGGTCAACATGGCGGAGGGGGTGCTGGAATACCTGCTGGTGACGGACAAAGGGAAAACCCACGAGAGCCTTTTGGCCACGTCGGTCTCGCCGTATCAACTGAACATTGCGATGTTGCTGCTGGGTGCCCGGCCCACACCGGAGATCGCGAATCTTCCGCCGGACCAACTCACCGCCAGCACCCTCAAGTCCGCGCCCGAACTCACGGGCGACAACGTGGACGTTTTCATCTCGTGGAAAGACGGCGGTGATTCGCAACAGGTCCGCGCGGAGGAATGGATCGACAACCTCGCGGCGAAGGCCCCGATGACGGCCGGGCCGTGGACCTACACCGGCTCGGCGATCTACCAAAAGCGATTCCTGGCCCAGGAGGAAGGCTCGATAGTCGCGCTGGTCACCGACCCCGCGGCCCTCGTCAACAATCCGCGCCCAGGCAACAGAGACGACGCCAACTGGAGCGCGCAAAAAAGCAAGATCCCGGCATTCGGGACGCCGGTGGAAATTATCTTTCAGCTTTTGTCAAATCCTCCAACATCTCAACCCGCAAAATGAAACTCTTCTCGCTCCTCTCGATCCTCGCGCTTTTGCAAACGCTGTCCGCCGCCGATCTGTCGGTAAAATCCGACAACACCTCGCTCCGCAACGAAGTCCAAATCGCCATCGACAAGGGCCTCGCCTGGCTGCAAAAGAATCAGAGCGCCGACGGCTCGTGGTCGCTGCCGGACTATCCCGCGCTCACGGCGCTTCCGCTGACCGCGTTCATGCTTGAACCCTCGGGCAAATGGCGGAAAGAAAAACCTCCCTTCATCCAGAGCGGCTATGCGGCCCTGATGAAGGCCGCTCAGCCCGACGGCGGCATCTACCTCAAAGGCTTGGCCAACTACAACACGTCCATCTCGCTCGTGGCGCTCGCGGCGGCCGGCGACCCGAAGTTCGACCCCGCGATCCGCGCGGCGAGGGATTTCGTCGTGGGCCAGCAGGCGAAGAACATGCCCGACGAATCGCTCGACGGCGGTATCGGATACGGCCCGGCCGGCACGGACAGCGGCAAGCCGGACCTCTCGAACACCGTCATGGCGATCGAGGCGCTCCATGCCACGAAAAACATTATGCCGACAGAATTGCCATCCAACCTCAAGGACCTCAACTGGCAGGCGGCGGTCGAATTCGTCAAGCGCTGCCAGAACCTGCCCGGCACTAACAAAGCCGCGTGGGTCACCACCGATCCTAAAGACCAGGGCGGGTTCGTCTATGCCCCGGGCATTAGCAAAGCCGGCGAATCGGTTTCGGCGGACGGAAAAAAAACCCTGCGGTCCTATGGCAGCATGAGCTATGCGGGATTGCTGAGCTATATCTACGCGGATGTGAGCAAGGACGATCCCCGGGTCTCGGCGGTTGTCGGGTGGCTGCGCGACCATTATACCTTGGAGGAAAATCCGGGGATGGGCGCCGAGGGCCTCTACTATTATTATTGCATGATGGCCAAAGCCCTCTCCGCCTACGGCTCCCCTGAACTGGAGACGGCCGACGGGCACAAAATCGACTGGCGTAAGGAAATGGCTCTCAAGCTGATCAACCTGCAGAAACCGGACGGATCATGGAGCAACGAAAGCGGGCGCTGGATGGAGAAAGACCCGGTCCTCGTGACCAGCTATGCTGTGTTAGCCCTCGAGTTTATTTACCAATCCTTGTAGCCAAGCAGGCTAAGCCGGCACGGAAAAGTGCGGGGACTGGCCGAGGAAGCGGGAGGGGTTTTGAAAAACGAGCCGGTCGATGGATTCTGCGCCGTGTCCGCGCCGGCGCATTTCGAGGCAGGTTTTGGGGACGGCCAGGGGATCGCTGTGGCCCCAGTCGCAGGCGCAGTTCATCCAGAGATTGCTTCCGGAGTGGCGCTCGATCATGTCGATCGCGCGGGCCGGCGTGCATTTGGACTCCGGGTAGAGCGTAATCCCTCCCCAGAACCCGGCGTCGAGCACCATCCCCACGGTGTGCTCCTCGACGTGATCGACCAGGACGCGGCCCGGATCGATGCGGGTGTCGTTTTTTAGGACATCGAGAATGATCCTGGTCCCTTTCCGCTTGTCTTCGAGATGCGGCGTGTGGATGAGGATGAGCTGGCTGTGGCGCGCGGCGAGATCAACATGCTTCTCGAAGACCGCCACCTCGTTCCGGCTGTTGCGGTTGAGCCCGATCTCGCCGATGCCGAGCACGTTGGGACGGCCGAGGAATTCCGGGATGATCGACAGCACTTCGTCGGCGAGCACCAGGTTTTCGGATTCCTTGGGGTTGATGCACAGCCATGAGAAATGGGGCAGAAGGTATTTTGCGGCGCGCGCGGGCTCGTGTTCGGTGAGCTGGGCGAAATAGTCGCGGAAGCCCTCGGCGGACGCGCGGTCGAATCCCGCCCAGAACGCGGGCTCGCAGACCGCCCTGCACCCGGCCAGCACCATGGCCTGGTAATCGTCGGTGGTCCGGCTGACCATGTGTGCATGAGGCTCGATGTATCGCATGGGATCTGAAGCCCTCGCTATTCCGCCTCTCCCCGCCACGCTCCGGAAGCGGCTTTGCCCCCCGCCCGTTCCACGGGTTCGCGTGTCGGGTCGCTGAATGTCAGGAGCACATTTTCGGCGCGCCGCGCACCCCCGCCTTCCGCGCCCAGCGCGCCCAGGGCATCCCGGAAAGCACGCATCCGGAAGTCGTCGTCGCCACCGGTTCGTTCGACGCGGTCGAGAAATGCGGCGACGTCGATCAGCTTCGACCGCGCATCGATGAAATAGAGATCAAGCACCTGGGAACAACTCATAGTCATGACAAATTTGACGGGAAACCATCCGGCCAGACGAATAACGCACGGAGTCCGTGGTGAAATCAACAACGAAGAGGCGGCGCGCGACAATCAACTTGCTTCACCATGGGAACAGTGTTTGCTTCACTGATCCCACCATTATGAGCGACCCCACAGTTCAGGACTCCCCCGCGCCGGATACAGAAGACGACGGCATGCAGGCCATCGAGTATTTTGCCGGGGCCTACAAGGCGCTGAGAACCGAGCTGGCCAAAGTCATTGTCGGCCAGGAGCTGGTCATCGACGAGCTGCTGATCGCGATATTCACGCGCAGCCACGCCCTCCTGGTCGGAGTGCCAGGCCTGGCGAAAACGCTCCTGATTTCGACCCTGTCGCAGGCGCTGCAGCTCAGCTTCAAGCGGATCCAATTCACGCCCGACCTGATGCCGAGCGACATCACCGGGACCGAGGTGATCTACCAGGATCCGGCGACGAACGAGCGGCAGTTCAAATTCCTGCACGGCCCGATTTTCGCGAACGTCATCCTCGCGGACGAGATCAACCGGACCCCGCCGAAAACCCAGGCTGCGATGCTGGAAGCGATGCAGGAACGGCGGGTGACTGTGGGAGGAACAACGTTCAAGCTGCCCGATCCGTTTTTCGTTTTGGCGACCCAGAACCCGGTGGAGCAGGAGGGCACGTATCCTCTGCCGGAAGCGCAGCTCGACCGCTTCATGTTCATGATCAACGTCGATTACCCGAGCCCCGCCGAGGAGATCCAGGTGATGAAGCGCGGCACGATGCAGACGCTCGAACCGGTGCAGCCGATTCTCGGAAGCGACCAGATCCTCTACCTTCAAAATACCGTGCGGCGGATGCCGGTGGCAGACCACGTCTTCGACTACGCGCAACACCTCGTCGGTGCCACGCGCACGAAGACGCCGCAGGGGCTGGAGTTTTGCAAGAAATGGCTGAGCTGGGGGGCGGGGCCGCGCGCCGCGATGAACCTCGTGCTGGCGGCCAAGGCCCACGCCATGCTCCACGGCCAGGTTTACGTGGGCTGCGAAAACGTCGCGGCGGTCGCCCTGCCGATCATGCGCCACCGCATGATCCCGAATTTCACGGCGCAGAGCGAGGGCATCACCTCGGATGACATCACGCGCAGGCTCTTGAAGGAGGTCAGGCCGAGCAAAGGCGAGTAGCGTCCGGGCCACCCGGGCGGGCTTCCTCCCGCCGTTCGGCGCGACGCCTCCGGACATTTTTCCCCAACCCCGACCCACATGGCATCCGAACACCAGTTGCTCGATCCTGTCGCCATCCACAAGGCGGAGCTGCTCGGCCTGCAAGCGCGCCAGATTGTCGAGGGTTATATGGTGGGCGAGCACAAGTCGCCCTACCGCGGGTTCGCGATCGAGTTTTCCCAGCACCGGGAATACGTGCCCGGCGACGACACCCGCCACCTGGACTGGAAGGTGCTCGGCCGCAGCGACCGCTACTACATCAAACAATACGAGCAGGAGACCAACTACGTGGCCCACCTGCTCGTCGATGGCAGCGAGTCGATGCGGTATGCCTCGGGCAGAATCACCAAGTTCGATTACGCGAAGACGATCGCGGCTTGCCTGGCTTATTTGATCCTCCTGCAGCGGGACGCCGTGACGCTCGGTGTCTTCGATACCGCGACGCGCAACTATTTTCCCCGTACCGACAGCCTGGCCTCCATCCACAGCCTCATGGCCCTGCTCTCGAGCTTCGTTCCAGATCAGAAAACCCGGATCGCGGACGTGCTGCACGAGATGGCGAGCCAGGTGAAGCGGAAGGGGATTTTTATTTTGATCAGCGATTGTTTCGATGACGTGGACGAGGTGCTGCAAGGGATCCAGCACCTGCGGTTCAGCGGCAGCGAGGTGATCCTGTTCCATGTCATGGATCCCGCCGAGCTGACGTTTCCTTTCAAGGGAAGCGTGCAATTCCGGGGGCTGGAAGGGACGGGGAATCTGATCACCCGGCCTGCGGAGCTGCGCAGAAGCTACCTGCGCGAGGTTCACGGGTTCATCGACAGGCTCCGGACCGGATGCGAAACGAACGGCTGCAATTACGTGCAGGTCAACACGGCGCAACCCTGGCACGAGGTGCTATCCGGTTATCTGGCGACCCGCCAACACCGCTATGGGTAAGAGCAAGAATTCCTGAATGACGTTCCTCAATCCGCTGTTGCTCTTCGGGATGGCAGCCATCGCGGCGCCGATCATCATCCACATGTTCATGAACCGCCGGATCAAACGGGTGGTCTGGGCGGCGATGCAATTCCTGCAGGCCAGCGTGCAGAAGAACCAGAAGCGGATGGAGATCGAGGACCTTCTGCTCCTCGCGCTCCGCTGCCTGATTCTCATTCTGCTGGCGCTGGCGCTGGCGCGGCCGGTGATCGGCCGGGTGGCGGACGCCGGTGCGGGAAAAGGCGGCGAGACGGCGGTCATCGCTCTCGACAATTCCTACAGCATGGGACAGAGCGACAGCAGCGCTTCGAGATTCGATCAGGCGCGCACGGCGGCCGAGCAGGTCATCGATTCGCTCCCCGCTGGATCGTCCGCCGCGGTGTTTTTGTTTTCCGATGTGGTGAAGGCCACGATCGCCGAGCCGACCTATGACTTGAACCTCGCGCGCAAGGTGGTGCGCGATGCGGCGCTTTCGGACCGGTCCACGGACGTCCAGGCCGTGCTGAGGCAGGCCATGGAGACTCTCGGACGCCACGCTTCGACGGGGCAGGGAATTTACCTCATCACCGACGGGCAGGCCACCGGGTGGAAAAAGTTCAACGACATCATGGACATGCTCCGCAGCCAGACGGTCAAATCGCGTCTCATTCTGGTCGGCGATCCCGAGGCGCACAACCTCGGCATCAAAGACCTGCGGCAGACCGGCACGGTGGTGGCGGTGGGGGACAACATTCCTTTCGACGTGGAGGTCGGCAACTTCGGTGCCGGTGAGGCGAAAGACATTCCGGTCCGGATCGCGGTTGATGGGGAACCGCCGTGCGACGAGGGGGTCATTCCCTCGATCCCGGCCGGAGGCTCGAAGCATCTGACCCTCTTCACCAAGTTCCGCACTCCCGGCTACCACACGGTGACAGGACAGATCAACCCGGACCATCTGCCCGAGGACGATCGGCGGACCATCGCGGTGCGCGCGACCGACGACCTGCGCATCCTGCTGGTCGATGGAGATTCGAAATCCGGGGCGCCGGACAGCGCGACGTTTTTTCTGCGCAATGCTTTGACTCCGGTGGCGGCTTCCGAGCGAGAGAAATTCGCCGTCAAGACCAAGATCATCGCCCCCGAAGAGCTGGACACGACCAAGCTGGACGACTACGAGGCCGTGGTACTTGCGGACGTGCCGTCGGTTTCGCCGTCGGCCCTGGATGCGATGGCCGCCTACCTGAACCGGGGAGGCGGGCTGATCATTTTCCCGGGGCCGAAAACGAACGCCTCCTTCTACAACGAAAACCTCGGCAAAAAGTTCAATTTCCTCCCGGCGACGCTCGGCGCGATCCGGGGGGCGCCGGATCAAACGGAGACGTTTGTTTCGCTGCAGGCTCAGGGCTACACCCACCCGATCGTTTCGCTTTGGAACGACCCGGCGGCAGGAACGCTGGCGAGCGCGCACTTTTACAGGAGCTTCGAGCTGAAGCCCGTCGCCGGACACACCGCCAGGGCGGGCGAGGCGCAGGTCGTCCTGAAATTCGCCGAC
>Ga0118677_10012050_pt1 | contig 12785 bp, 10 predicted proteins | sample AliMusrvi5mmetaG_FD_86154 | JGI IMG/M metagenome (GOLD analysis project Ga0118677, IMG submission 86154)
AACCTTTCTCAAAGCCAAGCCAGACCAGCAGTCCAAATAGCAGGGTAACGACGGGAATGACCAGAAATTTAAGCTTGTTTGCCAGCGCAAAGCGCATGATCCTTTCGTAAAAATGAACCATCGACATCAAAGCTGCCAAAATCAGAGCAATGATGCCGCTTACAAAAATAAAATTGGCCAGGATGCTATTGTGCGCACCGAGGGGCAACCATTCCATGGTCAGGTACCAGGCGGCTACCAGCACGGTGATGGCGATGTTGAGATAGTTCGGATACTCCCTCCGGGATTCCGGCCATTTAAAATCCAATAAGTTATTGATTCCCACGGCTACCAAGGCCAGGGCGGGCCAGATGTGCCAGATCATCATTCCCAACATTCCGGCGGCCATCAGCAATCCGTTGAAGATCCTTCTAATTTTTTTCGTATCTGTCCGAATGGAGAAGAAGAGATAGGTAAGGGTTGGGAGTACGACGATCCCCAAAATGAAGGCGGAGATCAGCGCAAAGGTCTTCGTGAAGGCAAGAGGATGAAACAGTTTTCCTTCTGCTGCCTGCATCGCAAAGACGGGCAGGAAGCTGACGATGGTGGTCGCAATGGAGGTAACCACAGCGGCCCGCACTTCTGTGGTCGCCAGATAAATGACAGAGAGAAGTTTTTTTCCCCGAACGCCTTTGTTTTCAGGCATTTCAAGGTGACGGAGAATATTTTCAACATCGACAATGCCAATATCGACCATCACGCCGATGGCGATGGCAATGCCTGAAAGTGCGACGATGTTGGCTTCTACACCGAATAGCCGCATCAGGATAAAGGTCATCAAAACGCCAATTGGCAGCAACCCCGCCACAATCAGTGAAGCCCTCAGGTTCATTACCAAAACAATGATTACCAGGATGCTGATCAGAATTTCGTGGGAGAGGGCCGATTCAAGCGTGCCGATGGTCTCCATGATCAGTCCGGTACGGTCGTAGAAAGGCACAATGGTTACCTTGGATTGGGTGCCATCGGGTAAAGTTTTTTGGGGAAGGCCGGCTGCAAGAAGCTTAATTTTCTCCTTGACATTTCCAATGACCGCCATCGGATTGGAACCGTAGCGGGCAACTACGACCGCCCCAACTGCCTCAGCACCTGATTTATCCAGTCCGCCACGGCGGGTGGCAGGTCCAAAGGCAACCCTGGCGACATCCCCGATACGAACAGGAACATTGTTCCTGACCGTGATCACGGATAGTTCGAGGTCTTCCAGGCTCTTCACATATCCCAATCCCCGGATGATGTATTCGACCTTGTTCAGTTCCATCGTTTCTGCCCCAATGTCGAGATTGCTTTTACGAACGGCATTCATTACCTCCATCACAGAAACGCCATAAGCTTTGAGGGCCTCAGGGTTGAGATCGATCTGGTACTCCTTATTGAAACCTCCCACGGAGGCTACCTCGGAAACCCCTTCGGCCGTGGTAATACCATATTTGACATAAAAATCCTGAATGGCCCTTAATTCCTGGGGGTTCCAGCCACCATTTGGCTTTCCGGTTTTTGGGTCGCGCCCCTCAAGGGTGTACCAGAAAATTTGTCCGAGTGCGGTGGCATCCGGACCAAGCGTTGGCTGCACCCCGACCGGTAAAGTACCGGAAGGCAATGAGTTGAGCTTTTCGAGAATGCGCGACCTACTCCAGTAGAATTCGGTATTGTCTTTGAAAATGAGGTAGATGAAGGACATTCCGAACATAGAGGTGCTCCGGACGGTTTGGACTCCTGGTATCCCCAGTAGCGCAGTGGTAAGTGGATAGGTTACCTGATCCTGGATGTCTCTAGGGGAACGTCCCATCCATTCGGTGGCGACAATCTGCTGATTTTCCCCGATGTCCGGAATGGCATCCACGGAGATCGGATCCCTTGGAAACAGATCCGTTTTCCAGTTGAATGGCATAAATACCATTCCCAAAACCACGAAAGTGAACAGTAGAAGGAAGGTAATCAGCCGGTTCTCGAGGAAGTACTTGACGAGTCGGTTGAACATGGGGAGAATTTGAAAATGTGGAGATTTGAAAATTTGAAAATGGGAATGAAGCAGGGAAGAAACATCGAAGTTCGAAGTTTCCTCACCTGTACATTTTCAAATAACGTAAAAGACTGATTTTCAGATTACCGGTACTTACAACAGCCGGGAAGTTTGGAATAGACCTTGTCGTCGGCTTTGAACTTTTCAGTATCGTGACCCACGGCTGCAATTTTTTTCTGGACCTCTTCACTCTTTACTACCGTTGGATTGTAGGCGAGTGTCAGCATCTTGGTGTCTTTGTTCCATCTGGCACTGGTCACGCCATCCACCTTGGCTGCAGCTTCGATGCGCTCCTTACACATACCACAATTTCCGGAAACCTTGATTGATTCCATTTTTACTGCACTGCTTTTTGTACCTGTCTGTGCATAGGTATTCGTAACAAGAAAAAGAGCTATCAGGGCGACCAGTGTAATTTTAAAAGTTTTCATTTTTTTGAATTTTGATTTTTTGATCTTATAGGAATGTGCAACAATTTATACGGACTTTTTTTGGAAGCCGTATTTCTGAATGAACATCAAAAAATCAAATAATAAAAATGCAAATAAAACTTTGCTCTACCACATTACTAGGAGTTGTAACAGGCGGTCCTACCATGGATTGATAGGTTTTTAACAGAACGATTGACTGCATGCTGTTACTGAGTGCAGCCACAAAAATGGGTGCTGTAACAGAGGGTATCTCAGCGATTTTGTTGGAAGGAGAGAAATAGTTGCCATCCGATTCACAGGCGGTGACTCTGTTTTTGCAGCAGTCAGACTCAATGGCCCCGTTACTTGAAACTGGAATCTGAGATTCCTGCATACCACAGCTTGCCTTTTCGCCGGTAAAGGAACACTTTACCGCAGCCAGTTCCCCACCACATAGGTGAGAGGCCACCGTCAAGTGCATCCCGGAAAGCAGGATCAGCACAGCAAACAACAGGGAAAAAACTCTCTTCATCCGGTTTATAAAACGAAAAACGGCACATTTGGTTCGCTAAGTAACAAATTTATTTTGTAACTACTTCAATTTTAACTAAAAATAACAAGGGTGCCGGTTGAAACTGGCACCCTTGTTGTGGTTTAATGGCGGTGGTGAGAGAAGTTTCCCAGTTTGCGGTCGTCCCCGAGAATTGAGGAGAGATTTCGTATTTGGTCGATTTCCGGCCGGTAAATCAGCGATCCACCCGTTCTTATTGTTTCGGTCGTGAAGTAGGTACCCAGCCTGTCTTCTTGTTCATACATGAATCCTCCGGATCCAAAGCCCATCAGTTTTCCCCATCTGGATACCGTCTTTACAAATCGCCCATCCCGATCGAAAAGGTTCAACGCAACATTGTATTTCTTCCCCGAGCGATGTTCGTCGTCTGTCAAGGTTCCTCCGTGGTTGGAATGATCCTCCTCCAAATCGAACATCAGATACCTTTCCCTGTTTCTTCCCCAATCGAGCATTGAGTTGTTGCTCACATCGTATGGGGCTTTCAGGTTGGATAATTTCCAGTCACGGCCGGCAATTGGGAAGGCAGGTGAGCGTTGTGCATCCCAAACGTCTTCATACGTGTATTTTCTGTTCAGAAAATCAGATCTTGAGTCGTGTGCACGATAATATTCACGGGCTCTTTCGGCTCTTCTGTCATCCTTGAAATCATCTCTTCTTTCTTCCCTGCGCTCCTCCTTCTTTTCCTCCCGCATCTCTGGTCTTCTCTCGTCCTTCCGCTCTTTCAACACCTGAGAGAGGTTTTCGACTTGTGCAACCTCAGTACGGTAGGAGAATTTCTCTCCTGATCTTCTTCTGTCCATGGAGAAGAGGGTTCCGAATCGGCCCTCCTGTTCGTACAAAAATCCGGCAGTACCAATTCCGATCAGCTTACCCCATCTGGAAATAACCTTTACCAGGTGGCCATCGTGTTCAAACTGTCTGAGTGACAGACAATATTTTCTTCCTGACTCATTGTCTTTCAAAGATTCCGGAAAACTGAAGCGGTCTGGTTCCAGGACGAACATCAGGTAGCGGTCGCCACTGCGCCCCCAATCAAGAGCAGACTTGGTGCCGATGTCATAAGCGCCCTTCAGGTTAGATAATTCCCAGTCTTTCCCGGCAGACGGAAAGGCGGGTTTCCGCTGGGCATCCCAGACTTGTTCTTTTGTGAATTTTCTATTCAGTAAGGCAGATTCGCTGATATTTCTTTCCGAAAATTGTGCAACTGCCAGAACGGAGGATAATGCAACAAAGGTGAAGGCGAGGAAAAATTTGTTAAATTTTATCATGGAATATATGTTGAATGGAGCCAGAGCTGATTGCCAGGCCGAGGGATTAGCGTGTTGTAATGGATAATCGGATTCCTTGTTAATTTCTGCCAGTATCAAAGGAAGGTCCGGGGAACTTGTTCAATGCTTTGTGAGGAATTACGGATAATTGGGGCGGATGACAACGATGGTTTTACCAAAAGGATCACCAATGCGATTCATCCAGTGCACCTGCCGCAGGTTTGGTTGCAGTCTTTGCCGTTTTGGCAGCACTTTTCGCTTCCGCTGCAGCACTTGCTGCTTTTGCCGCTTTGGCAGTCTTGGCATCCATTACTTGCTCACTATGGCCTTTGGCGATATTTTTTGCGTCATTGACAGTACTTTTCGCATCCTTGGCAACACTCTTTGCATCATTTACGGTACTCTTCGCCTGGTTGGCCGTGGCCTTTGCGACTTCAACCGTTCCCCTCACCTGGTCGATGGCCTCTTTTGGGTGAGTTACAAATGCTTTTGGATTGCTTAACAGGGATTTCGCACTTCCCATCACCAATTTGGCTCCTCCAATGGTGCCTTTGGCTTTGTTGACGGTTGCCTTTCCTTTATCGACCGTTGCTTTTCCCTTTTCGACAGTGGATGCACTTTTGTCGACTGTATCAACTCCCTTGTTGACTACTTTTTTACTCTTACCGAACACATTTTTAAGTCCCTGTGCCTGAACATTGGATTCACACATGAACATCACAAAAATGGAAGCTACCAGAATCCTTACTAAATTTCTCATTTTACTAACTGTTTTTAAAGGGTGGTTCACCCGTAATTAATTTTAGGTTGTCGATAAAGCGGAACCATCTTTTAAGATGGATTTATTCATTCAAAAATTCGATTTGGTCGAAAAAAAAGTCGACACACAAATCTATACTTTGATTCCATTTAAAGGGTGCAGTAGCAATGGGACAAAAAGTGGACATTTGTATAATTATTCAAAATGAATGTACATCCCTCCAGAATAAAAGTTGACTGAAAGTAAGAGTTCCCGGAATCTATTTTGTAGTAAGCTCTGGTTTTGAGTGATGAATAGTTGGTGATTGTGGCTGGTATTAACCTGGAATATTCCAGCTATGGGAATGGATACTTCTGGTTGGTTAATAAACTAACAGCAAAAGAAAGGCCGTCTCTTTTATGGGTAGAGACGGCCTTTCTTTTGGCTCAGGGCAAAACGCACTCAGATGAATTTTTGCGTTTGCAAGTTATTGTCTTATAATAGGAACGGGTTATCTTTTTTATTCAAACATTCCTTTGACCCGGTCAAAGAAGTTGCGTTCCCTGGTTTCTTCAGGAACCAGGAAATTAGGGAGCTGCTGCAATTTTTCCAGCTGTTTTTTCTCTTCGGAGGTGAGTTTTTGCGGTACCCAGGCGTGAATCTTAACAAGTAAATCACCCTTGCCGTAGCCGTTCACATCCGGGATTCCCTTGCCACGAAGGCGAAGTATCTTTTCAGGCTGTGTCCCGGCTTCAATTTTTACCTTGACTTTTCCGTCGATCGTTGGTATCTCAGCGGTAAGACCGAGCGCCAAATCAGGAAATGAAAGGAATAGATTGAATATCAGGTCGTTTTCATCCCTGATTAACTCCGGATGATCTTCTTCAGCAATGAGTACCAACAAATCTCCGGGCACTCCGCCACGCCTTGCTGCATTGCCTTTGCCTCCGACAGAAAGTTGCATTCCTTCACCGACCCCTGCCGGAATTTTTATGGTAACAACCTCTTCTCCCTGAACCAGACCTTCCCCGTAACATTTTTCACATTTTTGGGTGATGATCTTTCCCTCTCCATTACAAGTCGGGCAGGCAGAGGATTGCTGGATCTGTCCGAAAATGGAGTTGCTGATGCGGGTGACCTGGCCACTTCCCTTGCAAGTGGAACAGGTGGTATGTCCACTACTGCCTTTTGCCCCGCTTCCGTGACAGCTGTCGCACGAGATGTATTTCTTGACCTTGAGTTTTTTCTCGCATCCGTTTGCAACTTCACTCAGATTGAGCGTAACCTTGATGCGTAAATTGGAACCACGATTGACCCGTTGTCCACGGGAACCGCCTCCAAAACCTCCGAAACCGCCAAAGCCACCGCCTCCAAAAATGTCGCCAAAAGAGGAAAAAATGTCATCCATCGTCATGTGTTGACCACTGAATCCTCCCTGGTTGCCCATTCCGGCATGACCATATTGGTCGTAGCGCTGTTTTTTCTCCGGATTGCTCAGTATTTCATAAGCTTCTGCAGCTTCCTTGAATTTTTCCTCAGAAGCCTTGTCTCCCGGATTTTTATCCGGGTGAAACTGGATGGCTTTTTGACGATAGGCTTTCTTGATCTCTTCAGGCGTAGCGCTTTTTGAGACCCCAAGGACTTCGTAAAAATCTCTTTTTGACATTGGTTGTTTATTTGTAGTGCGAAGCCGTTTGATTATTCTCCTATGATCACTTTGGCATAGCGAATGACCTTGTCATTCAGTATATAGCCCTTTTGAATGACCTCCACAATCTTTCCTTTCAACTCTTCATTTGGAGCCGGTATTTTGGTGATCGCTTCGTGATGGTCCGTATTCAGAACCAAACCTTTGGCATTCATTTCTACCACGCCATTTTGTTTGGTGAAATCTTTGAATTTATTGTATATCAGGCTTATGCCTTCCTTTGTGGTCTCAAGGTTGTCTGAGATTTCGATAGCCTTCATGGCGCGTTCCACATCATCGATGACGGGAAGTAAATTGACAATGACCGATTCAGAAGCGTTCTTCATCAAGTCCATCTTCTCTCTCAACGTTCGCTTGCGAAAATTGTCAAATTCCGCCGAAAGGCGAAGATATTTGTCATTGGCTGCAGCCAGACCCGTATTTAGTTCGGTAATCTTGTCTTCCAGTTCTGTTTCTTTGCTGGAAACCTCTGGGACAGCTTCTCTACCCGACTGATCAACAGTTGGTTGCTCAAATTCCTTCCCCTCCTTCTTGTGTTCGTCTCTTTTCTTTGTCATTCTTGCAACTTAATTCTAATCTGTTTTATCCCTTCAAATAGCTTGCCATTGGCCTCGATTCGGACATTTTGACACAAAAAAAAGCTGTACGCTGACAGCTTTAATGACTATTCTCTTTTGATTTTTGCCCCGATGGCGTTTAACCGGACATCAATACTTTCGTATCCACGGTCAATTTGGTCAATGTTGTCGATGGTAGAGGTGCCATTGGCCGAGAGCGCAGCAATCAGCAGGGCGACCCCCGCACGGATATCTGGTGAGGTCATTCGGGTCGCCCTAAGTGGGTGGGATCGGTCGAGTCCGATGACGGTAGCCCGGTGGGGATCACACAGTATGATTTTTGAACCCATGTCTATCAGTCTGTCGACGAAGAAGAGCCGACTCTCGAACATTTTTTGGTGGATGAGGACACTGCCTCTCGCCTGAATGGCCACTACCAAAAAAATACTTAAAAGGTCGGGGGTGAGTCCTGGCCAGGGGGCATCGGCGATGGTCATGATGGAACCATCGATGAAAGATTCAATTTCGTAATGATCCTGCACGGGAATTCTGATGTCATCACCGCTTTTGATCAATTCTATTCCCATTTTCCGGAACGAATCGGGAATGATGCCCAACTGTTCGTATCCGACATTTTTGATCAGCAGATCGGAGGATGTCATCGCTGCCAAACCGATGAAGCTGCCTACCTCTATCATATCGGGAAGCAGGCGGTGTTCACAACCTTTCAGGGAGGTAACACCTTCTATGCTTAGCAAGTTGGAGCCAATACCGTTGATCTTAGCACCCATCCGGGTCAGCATCAGACAAAGCTGTTGAACATATGGTTCACAGGCCGCATTGTAGATGGTGGTGGTGCCTTCTGCCATGACCGCTGCCATGATCAGGTTGGCGGTTCCGGTTACGGAGGCCTCGTCGAGCAGGATGTAGCACCCTTTCAGCTTTTTGGCTTCAACACGGAAGAGTGCATTCTCTGCATCGAAAATAAACTGGGCACCCAGGGATTCAAATCCACGGAAGTGGGTATCCAGTCTTCGTCTGCCGATCTTGTCGCCTCCCGGTTGGGGGATGGTCCCTTTTCCGTAACGGGCAAGCATCGGACCAATGATCATGATCGATCCGCGCAATGCGGCAGCCTGTTGGAAAAAGAGGGGAGAGGTTAGCACCTCGACATTGACCGTTGCAGCACAGAAGGAATAGGTTCCCTTTTCGAGCCGCTCGACGGCAACGCCCATATTTTTGAGGATGTCTATCAGCTTTAAGACGTCGCTGATCTCCGGAATGTTGGAGATAATGACCGTCTCAGGGGTAAGCAGAGTAGCACAAATCACCTGCAGGGCTTCATTCTTGGCTCCCTGTGGGGTCAGTACGCCAGAAAGTGAATTTCCTCCTTCGATGATGAATCTTGCCATGGCAGCCGAAGCGATCTATTTGTGTTTCCGGTTCTGGTTCTGGCCGGTACTCACTTTTGTCTTTTTCTTCTGGATCTTGATGATATCGGTCACTTCCTGCAAATGCATGTCTTCCCTGGCTTTCAGTCTGCCTCTTGAAATCAGTTTCAGATCATCAAAAATCTTTTCATCCTCCACCATGTCCTTGTTCCAGGTAAGGTAGGATTTCTTCATCTGATTGGCCAACTGCTCTGTTCCCAGTTCTTTGGATGGATTTTCGTCGTCCATCTTGGAGATGTTGTCGATCAGCTGTTCCATGATTTTTCCATAGTGACGGAAGCGGATGTCAGACTGATTGTATGGAATGTGTTTGGGTTTCTCTGTAAAAGTCTCCGGTACCGGTGGATCATATGGATAGTCGATGTCAAGTTTGAAATCCGACATAATGGCAATGTGGTCCCAGAGTTTGTGCTTGAAATCGTTGATGTCGCGCAGATAAGGATACATCATGCCCATGATATCGATGATGGATTTTACCGCAAGATTTCGCTCATCGCGATCTTCAATGGTGAGGACGTGCTCTACCATTTTGTGAAGGGCCCTTCCATATTCCGGAAGTTTCATCTTGGTACGCTGGGTGTTGTAATCTTTGAACATCGTGAATTTCAGTTATGTGCTCTTGTGAAAGCAATTATTAATCTATCGGGCAAAGTTACACATTTAGCGGTTCATTCTATGTGTACCGGCTTGTTTTTTTAGGAAGGTCAGGCAGACAGTTGTAATACAGTCTCCTTCTACAGGGGTCGAACCCGAGTATAGGTCCCATTGGTTTTAAAGAATCAGGTGAGATCCTCCACAATTTTAAGTTTGGCAAATTTGAGCAAGAGCTGCTTTTCGCCGGCGTTGGCAAAAAACACCTTCGCCTTCATTTCAGGCATAATTCCTTCCAAATCAATAATTTTGCCTCTGCCGAATCGTTGATGCTCCACGATCATTCCAACCTGTAGGGAGTTGGGATCGTCTGACTGGAACTGTTCACCCGATGGAGCATCGTTGGTTTTTCTGTAATTTGCACCCAGGGTAGGGGCACTCCTGAGGGAGCTGATACCACCCCGGTCGCCTGATGATGGGCTATTCCTGTTAAATCCGCCGTGGGTCCTGGTGGAGTCTTCAGAAAGGTGGTGCTGGAAGAAGCGACTGTTCTCGATGTCGAGGTATTGCGGGTCAATTTCTCCGATGAAACGGCTGGGATGACAGAATTCAGTCTTGCCCCATTTGAAACGCTGTTGCGCAAAAGAGAGAAAGGCGTGGTGCCTGGAGCGGGTGAGTGCTACGTAGAAAAGCCTGCGCTCCTCTTCCAGTTCGGGAAGTGTCAGCGTACCAGTAAAGCCGGATGGGAAAAGATTTTCTTCCAGACCAACAATGAATACATTGTTGAATTCCAGTCCTTTGGAGGAATGCACCGTCATCAGGGTCACCTTGTCAAAATCTTCCCCCTTTTCGTTGTCCTGATCTGTCAGCAAGGATACCTCCTCCAGAAAATTGGCTAGCAGGGCAGAGTGTCCCTCCTCGAGGGCACTGATGCCAAATTGCTGAATGGCATTCAGCAACTCCTGGGTATTTTCATACCTGCTGATATTTTCGGGCGATTTATCCTGGTATAATTCAGACAAAATCCCGGTTTCCGAAGCGATTCGCTGGGCCATTTCAAAAGCTTCCAGAGAGAGGGAGCGCTCTGCAAAATTTTCGATCAGAAGGGCGAAATCCATTACTTTTCTGGCTGTTCCACCGTTCAATCCCGCTTTTTGCAGACTTACCGGATCCATGGAAACGGAAAAGATGCTGACATTGTTGCCGGAAGCATACTCTTCCAGCTTCCCAATCGTGGTGGCCCCGATTCCCCGGGCCGGGTAGTTGATCACCCTTTTAAAGGACTCATCATCCTTGTTGTTGACCACCAGCCGGAAATAGGCCAGCAGGTCTTTGATCTCCTTTCGTTGGTAAAAAGAGAGTCCACCATAGATTTTGTAGGGAATGTTGCGTTTACGAAGCACCTCCTCAAACACCCTCGACTGGGCATTGGTGCGGTACAAAATGGCAAAATCCGAATAGTTATCGTGTTCTGCCATCCGCTTCTGAAAAATTTCGTTCACCACGAGGTATCCCTCTTCCTGATCGTTTAGCGCATTGAGTACCTTGATCCTTGATCCAGGATCGTTCTCGCTGAAAACGGTTTTCTGCAGCTGGTTCTTGTTTTTGGAGATGATGCTGTTGGCGGCATTGACAATGGTTTGGGTCGAACGATAATTCTGTTCCAACTTATAAACCTGAAATTCGGGATAGTCGTTCTTGAAGTTGAGGATATTTTCGATCCGGGCTCCACGGAAGGAGTAAATGCTTTGCGCATCGTCGCCCACCACGCTGAGGTTGTGGTGCAGCTCTGCCAGTTTTTTCACGATCAGGTATTGGGAGAAGTTGGTGTCCTGGTACTCATCCACCAGAATATACCGAAACAGATGCTGGTATTTGAGCAGGGTTTCAGGAAATTTTTTAAAGAGTACATTGGTCATCAGCAGAAGATCATCAAAATCCATCGCACCTGAATTTTTGCAGCGCCTCACATACTCTTCATAAATCTCGCCTGTTTTGGGAATGCGTGCAGCCTGATCGGTTTCACGCATGGTCTCATTCTGTTTGTAGCCGGAAGGAAGCACCAGGTTGTTTTTGGCTGCGGAAATGCGCCCCATGATGAGTCCGGGTTTGTAACTGTTTTCCTCGAGGGCCATGCTCTTGATGATCGTTCTGAGCAGGCTTTTTGCATCCTGTGTGTCGTAGATGGTAAAATTGGAGGGATAATCAATCAAAGTGGCTTCCGCACGCAGAATTCTGGAAAAGATGGAATGGAAAGTACCCATCCACAAATACCTGGATACCTGTGGACCCACTACCGTGGATATGCGCTCCTTCATCTCTCGTGCGGCCTTGTTGGTAAAGGTGAGTGCAAGAATGGAAGAGGGTGGAACTCCGTTTTGCAGCAAATGGGCGATGCGGTAAGTAAGTACCCTTGTCTTGCCTGAACCTGCCCCGGCAATGATGAGGGAGGGTCCTTTGAAATTTTGGACTGCCTGTAGCTGGGCCTCATTCAGATTGTCAAGATAATTAGCCAAAATTGAACTGTTTTAGGATTCTGTGGTTTCACAAAGATAAACCCCTTGCTTCAACTTTTGCAGGAAGGACCAAAATTTATTCATTCCGCAGCGGTTGCTAAAATCGGTGTGGATTTTTCTTTGTCAGGACAGATAGTTGTTTAAATTTGTATGCCGGATGTATAACAAGCTGAAGCACCATGTTCAAATCCTATTTAACCTTTTTGGCCTATCTGATCCTTTACCTGGTAACAACCTTACCAGGAAAGCTGTCAGCGCAAACGCTTACATCGGGCAACGCCGATTTCAGGGAGAATACATCCTATCCGACCTTTGCTACGAACGATCCGATCTTTTATTTTTGCACCCAGCAGGGGGTAGCCACCGCCTCCCTGACGGCAAAATCTGCAGGTTCCATCGTATCCTTCCTGTGGGAGAAATTTGATCCAATTGCCTTGAAATTTGTTAGTTTTTCCAACGAAACGGCCACTACCTCGACCATTAACCGGTTGGAGGATGGTTGTTACCGAATCTCTTTTACTGAAAATGGAACAGCGGTTCAGGCTCGCGCCTGGGTCTTCAACAGTTGGTGCCTGCCTGCGGTAAATATGACGAAATCAACCTGCACCTACGTGAGTTTCTCTTCCTCGGCCAGTGGTGCGATCTTCCAATATTACGACCTTGCGACTGGTAAGGCAGTTTTACTCTCCTCTGCTTATTCCTATCGTTGGTTTGCGGGTACACAACAGGTCGCTACCGGTCAGAACCCGACGCTATACCAGCCTCCTACCAAAAATACGGTCTACCGGGTGGAGGTCACAGACCGGGCAGGATGCATGAAAAGTGCAGAGGTGAGTTATACTTCGCCGATTCCAAAGGCCAATTTTTCCTGGAGTACACCGCAAAAAAGTGATCCCCAGTATGTTTTTCCAC
>Ga0118677_10012051_pt1 | contig 12785 bp, 3 predicted proteins | sample AliMusrvi5mmetaG_FD_86154 | JGI IMG/M metagenome (GOLD analysis project Ga0118677, IMG submission 86154)
TTGAACGGGATGCCGCCATCGGTGTAGTAGAGGTCGGGGTGGTAATTGTCCATCAGGTCCCGCAAGCGGTCCTCGAAGTTCTTCTCGAAGGCCGGCGGTCCGACGTCGCTGCGTTGTTCATACCAGAAACTCGTGTCGTTCCATTTTTCGCCGTAGAGGTCGGCATACGCCGCGTCCTGACCGTCGTATGGGACACCGGCCATCGGACCCGAGTGATCGGCGCCATGCGACACCTGCAGCCAACGATAGGTACGGGCGAAATGCGAGGCCACGCCCAAGTGCAGGCATTCCTTGTCGCACGCTTTCCGCCACATGCCGACGACGTCCTTGCCGGAGGTGGCCACGGAATTCCAGCGTGGCTGGTATTTTGAATCCCACATGTCGAAATTGTCGTGATGCACCGCGACGGGAACCACGTAGCGCGCGCCGGTTTGCTTGTAGAGTTTGACATAGCGATCCGCCTGGGCCTGGTCGAACTTGGGACACTTGAAGAGTTTGCAAATGTCCTTGTAGCCGAACTTGGACGGATGGCCGTAGGTGGCAACATGATACTTGTTGCCCTCGCTGCCCTGCTCGTAAATCCAGCGGGCGTACCAGGTGGTGGCCACGCCGGGAATGCTCATCGGGCCCCAGTGCATGTAGATTCCCAGCTTCGCATCCGCGTACCATTCCGGCGTCTCGTACTGTTTCATCGACTCCAGCGTCGGCTCAAAATGGAGTCGCGCGGGTTCGGCGGTGGCGGAGGATGCAATCCCGACTTCCGAAAACGTGAGCGCGGCAATCTTGTTGGCTCCGAAAAGCAGGTTGGTGAGTTTGCCATCCCAATCCCGTCCGGTCAGATAGGTAATTTGCGTGGCGGTGGATGGCTTCGTCAACTTGAGGATGATGCCAGGGCCGGAAGCGCGGCCGGCGCTGATGGAAGCCGGCGTGTTATCGAGATAAAGATTCTTTTTCGCTTCGTCGGTCCAGACCATCGGCTGGCCGAAGTCGAGCGCGATTTCATCCTTGGCGGGCGTGGTGAACCAAGCCCGCTTGAGATTCGGTGCGTTGACCGGTTGGGTGGGGTTCAGCCCGTAGTGGTCTTGCTCGACCAGCGGGCTCATGAACTTGGCGAATTGCGCGTAGCCGGCCAGGTCGAAATGGCAGGCCCCGCGCCCGGCATGCTCGGAGGCGGCACCGATGGTGGACATGACCCGCAGGTTGGAATAGAGGTTGGGCAAGGTCCGTTGCGCCTCGCGAATCCCATCATCCTTGGTGCCCATGGCGCAGGGCAAGGGCCAAACCTGATAGACATAGTAGTTCCTGATGTTCGGGTAGTCCTGCTTCCACGCCGCCGACATGTCCATGAAATACTGTTGATAGGACTTGTAGTTCCAGTCGCCGGTGGGCGCGCCCGCACCGCTGTCGTTTTCCCCCTGGTGCCAAAACACGCCACGGATGCCATGGGTCAGCTTGGCTGCGGTCACCCGCGTCAGCAAGCCGCCGTAAATCTTGTAGGGATTGTGATAAAACTCACCGCTGGTGTCGAAGCGATTGGTGGGATTGACCTGGTGATGCCAAATCGGGGTGCCGCCGTAGGCTCCGTTGATGATGCAGATCGGGATGCTGTATTTTGCTACCAAATTGGTGGCCAGTTCCATGCCCCAAGCACCGATCTGGTGGTTGCCATAGTTCGGTTTGCCCCAGATGTGGGTGCGCACCGCGTTGCCCCACCCGCCGCGGGTCGTGCCTTCCAGTTGATTGCCGTAACTGCGGATCCACTCGCTCACCGGGGTAACCGGGTCTTCGTCGGGCCCATTGTTAGGACCGGTGGCTTCGGCGTTCGACTGGCCGTCGATGAGATAGGCGTCGCCGCAGACGAGGTTGCCGACGGTCTTGACGACCTTCTCGGCGGTGCCGGTCTTGGTGCCGAACTCGACTTTGTAGTGGATGAGACCCGGCTTGAGTTTGAAGGCGAAGGCGTAACTCTTGTCTGCGGCGGGTTTCTGCGTTTCCGTCTTGATGAGCTTGTCGTCGGCATACAGCTTGAGGAACACCGAGTCGGCGGGCTGATCGAGGGTTCCGTTGAAAAACAAGGTGCCTTCGTTCTTGTCGTCGCGGGCGTAGAACTGATTGTCCTCGGGCTGTTCATCCTTGGCGGGCGCACGTTGCACCCAAGGATCGCTTGGCGGCTCGGTCACGACGATGGGGAGGGATGCGGCATAATCCGCGCCGCCGTTGTTGAGCACCAGCTTGACGGTGATCTTTCCGCTGCATTGCGAGCGTTTGAGGAGCAGGCGATCCGGGCCGACTTCCTTGATCACGGCACCGCCGGTGACGGTCCAAACGTAGCGCAAGTCGCCCGCTCCTTTGGCTTGCATGGCGGCGAGATTGGCGATGTCCGGGCTGATTTCCATCAGGTCGCGGCCATTCCAGATGGTGGGGCCCCTGAGTGAAAACACCGGCTCGGGAATCGTTTCCTTGATCTTTACGGTCAGGTTCCGGACCTTGACCTCATTCGGATAGACCGCCTTGAATTGCAGCACGAAATCGGTGTCCGCCACCACCCGGCCGGCCTCGAAGGTGTAGGCGAGCTGGTCCACCGCGACCACCGTGTCCGCGGCGTCGCGCTTGATAATCCAGTAGATCTTCTGGGCGCCGCCGGCCTGCGCCGTGACAGTCAGGCTCTTGCCCTCCTCGACCTCGATCTTGCCCGGCGCGACCGAAAACACATTGCCCGGTTGCATGAAACAACCCACCAACGTTTGGAGGGGCTTCTGGTTATCATATTGCAGTTTCAACCACTCGGCGGAGCGGGCGACCCGCGAGACGCGCACTTCATCGATGTCGCCGCCAAAGGTGGCTCCCCGATGACCGCCGATGTCCATGTAAACGTCATTCATCAGCGACATCGCGTTGACTCCGGCATCGTGGCTGCCTTCGAGCTTGCCGTTGACATAGATCTTGCTGAGGCCCTTTTCAAAAGTGGCGGCGATGTGATACCACTGGCCGAGCTTGGGCACGATGTCCGCCTTGGCGCCACCGCCACCGTCCGAGTTCCACAACAAGGCTGGCGGCGAGCCAAACGTCAGGTTCACCAGATTGCCATCCCCGGTATTGCCATTGAAGCGCTTGGCATATCTTCCCCAGCAAACCACAGAAGTATCGGCGTTTTCCGCCCGAAACCAGCATTCGCTGGTGAACGGGTTGTTGCTGAACGGATAGCCCTTGATATTGTCGCCGCACTTGATGCCCTTGCCCGGCGTGAAATGGCGGCCGTTGCCGATGATGCCGGGCGCGACCGTGGTGCCGCCATCCTCCGGCGTCACCGTGCGAAGTTCATCCTTGAGCGTCTCGTTCATGTGAATGACGCTGGCATAGCCGTTGTCGGCGCTGAACACGGCAGCGCCGTTGGATTCGCCGGCGGCATCCGCCTTGCCCCAGTGCACCTTCAATTCCTGGCGCGCGTTGCCCTTGATCTGCGGGACCCTCACCCACACGCTGGCGCGCCCTTGCGCGGCATCCCACGCCTCGATCTGATAGGCCAGCGGCTTGCCCGCCGCCGAAAACCGCAGGTCCTCGCCCTTGGCCTTGGCCTGGCCGAAATCAAAGCTGCCCTTGTCCAAACGCACCAGCAGCGGGAAACCCTCCACCGCCGCGCCGGCCGGCAAATCCGCGCCCTCCGGCGTGGTTAGAATGAACAACGAGCCCTCATGCCCCCACCCCGGATACTGGGCGACGGCCTGGGGCGTGAGGCAGGCAAGCAGCGCGCCGGCTAGCAGAATCAGGGATTTTTTCATGGCTTTCATCAGAGGTGGCGATGCAATTGCCTTTAACGTGTCGATCCGCGTCGCTTCTTTCAGGCCATTTCGTCCCGGTGCTATTCCAGAAAGCGGTGCTTCGGGCTCATTCCACCCGCGACAATCCAGACGTCCGATCGGACGTCTGGATTGTCGCGACGCCGCGGCGCGACCGAACCGAGTTGCGAAACATCGCCCGTCGCAAGCTCGTCCCAAAGCAGCGGTCTGGCTATGAAGCCCGTGCTGGCGGCGATCCTCCTCTATCCGGCGTCTTACTAAAGGCGGCGGCGAGTCTGGCCTTAGTTTGGATCACTGTGGCACCAGGCTTCATTCATGCCATTATGCCAGGCGGATTGCCTCTGAGAGATCTCCCCTGAGAGATTTCCCCTTGACGTATGAACACGCCGCGTTGATTACCACTAATTCTCCATGAAACCCCACGCTCCCATTCACCCCGGCGAAGTTCTGCGCGAAGACTTCCTGGTTCCTCTCGGCCTCTCGGAATACCGGGTGGCCAAGGACATCGGCGTGCCACCACGCCGAATCAATGAAATCGTCAAGGGCAAGCGGGCCGTCACCGCGGATACCGCCCTGCGCCTCGAGCGTTATTTCGGCTGGCCTGCCGAAGTGTGGCTCAACCTCCAGTCCCACCATGACCAACAACTCGCCAAGGAAGCCATGCAGCCCGTGTTGGCGGCGATCCGCCCCTGCGCGGCGCTGTGATTTCAGAGGCGGTGAAATCGAGCACTCATATTCTTCGAGACTCGCTGCACCGGAGATAATCTAACGGAGCGCGGCGATCAGGGCCGCGACAGCATCGCCAAGTCGCTCCACCTCTATTGGGATCGCTACGGTTGCTTGCCATTTGACGAGCGCATGATGGCCATTCTAACCGCATCGGACACGCCGAGTGAAACGCGTCGCGAGGCAGCCCGAAACCTTGCCTCGCCGCTTGCACAGCAGACACTCGGCACGACCGTATGGACCGGCAGCTTCAAGGATTCCGGTGGCCCGAATCCGGCAGTTGGGAAGTTCCACAGCCCCACAAGCGCCGAGGCCATGTTGTTCATGATTTTCCCACCATCATTTTACCTAACTCTTCGATCCATGCACGAAGACGCGACATGGGAACTCGTTATGGAGCGGGGACATTCTTGCCCCCCGACCATGTGACGCGCAAGTCCAGGCGCCCGGCGACTTCACTTGCTCTCACCATGGGAAGCACGACAGGAATGTTGTGGCTCCTTTTTCCCTCACTCTTCGCTCCGCGTGGCGCCGGGCTGCTGCATGAGTTGCTTGAGCAAGGGCAGGTGGTTTTGGTAAACCCCGCGCGGAGTGGTTCGGTGGCGCACGCAAATTGCTGCGGCCTTGCCGACGATTTCGCCCATCATGCCGCAGGTGCGCATCACGCGCACCGCACCGAGGGCCTCGCGGGTGGCGCTGATGTCGCGGCCGGCCATGAACAGGTTGGTGATGTTGCGGCTGTAAAGCGTGCGGTAGGGCGCCCAGTAGGGGCCTTGATAGTTATAGGATTCGCCGTGGGTGTAGGTGGCGATGAACTCCTCGCCTGGCAATCCTTTGGCGAACTTCGGATCGGGCGTATGGACGTCGATGTGCCAGGTGCAGGGGAAAGCCGGGTCGGGAAACACGGTGGCCTTGTGGAAATCCCCGGCGGTTAGGATCACGTCGCCTAACAGGCGCCGCGACTCGCGTTTGCCGGCGATGAAGGCGGACCAGCCGAGGCGGTGGTTCGGATAGAGGCCGTCCACGTTCTTCAACGCATCCCATGCGCCGTACATCGCGCGCAGGTTGAGGTCGCGGATTTGCTCGAGGTCGTTGATCGGGTCCTTGTCGAAGCCACTCTCCCAGAACCAGCCGCCGAGGCCGGCGTCCGGCGCGGTGGAATTGCGATTCTTGGTTGCCGGCCGGCCGGGAAACGGCTTGCTGGTTAGATCCAGCGCCCACGGCACGCGGGGGAACGGCGCGGCGACATTACCGGCCGCGGCGGACATACCGAGTGCCGACTTGTCCTTGCACTCACATTGCAGGAGTTGCTTGGAATCGGCCACATCGAGCACGTTCCAAAGGTTGCTAGAGCCCATGTTTCCTTGCTGCGACATCTCGGAATCGGCCCCGGCGAGGAAGCCCAAGGTGGCATCGCCGGTGCAGTCGGTAAAGAATTTTCCGATAATCCTCACCCGCCCTGCGCCGCGGACGTTCTGCGCGGTGGCCGAGATGATATGTTTGTCTTTCATCTCCACGGCGTTCACGCGATACTCGAGAAACAATTTGATCCGCGCCTCGGCGCGGACGACCCGCAGTTTGCGCTCGTCGTCGTAGATTGCGCCGACCTTGGCGTTGCCGGAGTTGTTGGATTTTTGCGGGCAGAGTTCTTCGACGATGTCACCGATGCAGGGGAACGGTTTTTGGCGGGTGTGCCCCTCCGGCCACACGCGCACCTCGGAACTGGCGTTGCCGCCGAGCACCGGGCGGTCCTGCACCAACGCGACAGTTAGACCGTTGCGCGCCGCCGAAACCGCCGCCGCCGTGCCCGCAACCCCACCACCCACGACCACCAGATCGAAACTGCCGCCGTCGTCGGGTTGCGCCGGAATACCTAACAGAGTGGCGCGCAGTTGCGCCAGGCCGGCAGGATCGTTGGGCGGCTCAAACGCGGCGTCCTTGGAAAACAACAGGGCGTCACAACGGCCCTCGAAACCGGTTAGATCATGCAACGCCACCATCGCCTGCGCGCCGACATCGACCGCGCCGCCATCCTGCCAATGCCAGTCGATTCCCTGGGTGCCGAACGTTTCGGCCAGCGGCGTGCCATTCACCAGCACCCGGAATTTTCCCGGTGCTCCGGGCACTTTCCACGGTGCGACCCAGTCACGGGTCCGCACCCACACCCGATAGGAACCGGCGACCGGAAACTTCACCGTGGTCAGCGCATCCCTCACCGGAACGCCCAGTCCGTGCGCCAACAGGATGGACGATCCGATCTGTTCCATGAACTGCTGGTCCACATCCCAGCCACCGGTGTCGGCGAATTGCTCGGCTTCGAGCAGCACCTGCTGGGCGCGCGCCGTGAGCATCTGCGCGGAGAAGCAGAGCAAGGGTAACAGGAGGGATTTGAGAACGCGCATGGCAGTGGCTGGCAGTTGTGGGACATGAGGCATGCAAAGGCAAGCGCGGAGTTTGCGATGCCATGAGCGTGGCGGATCAGCAGCCGTGGACTGCGGCCATCACAGCGGCACGGCGTTTGTCAAACCGATGCGTGCCGCCGCCCAGTTGTCCTGCAAAAAAGCGTTGTATTTCGCGCCAAACTCGGGTTCATTGCGCCCGCGCTTATTATGAAAACCCTGCTTGTTCCTTGCCCGCTCCTCGCCGCGCTGTGGCTGACCTTGTTGCTGCTGTCGTCCGCAGCGGTGCAAGCGGCCCCGCCGGACCTCACCGCCGCCGGGGTGATTGCCACGATCGACCGCACCCTCACCTACAATCTCGGGCCCACCGGCTTGCGCGGCTGGATTTACAGCGCCGGCGGCAACATCGGCCAGGAGGGACTGATTACCGACCAGAGTCGGCAGATTTTGGTCACCGTGGTGGGTGCCAGCACCCCGGCATCCAGCGTGCTGGCGGTCAATGACGTGATCCTTGGCGCAAGTGGAGGCAGTGGTGCCGTGCCGTTGTTCACCAGCGATTCGCGCAAGAGTTTCGGCTGGGCGATCGGCGATGCCGAAACAACTGCCAACGGCGGCATCCTAAAACTCAAGATCTGGCGCGCAGGCGTCACCGCGGACATGTCCATCACCCTGCCGGTCATGGGGTCTTACACCGATACCGCCCCCTACAACTGCCCGAAATCCGCGCTGATCCTGGCCAACGCCCGCACGCTGCTGGTCAGCCAGCTCATCGCCAGCCAGTCGTTCCTAACCAGCGACTACGGCGGCGCGATCAAGGGGCTTGCCCTGTTAGGCGGGGTGGCGCCCACCGATCCGAACTACGCCACGGTGCAGACCCGCTTGCAGACCTTCGCCCGCGCGCTGGCCCCATCGTCGCTATCACTAACAGGTTGCGACACCTGGAACTGGGGCTATATCGGCGTGTTCCTCAGCGAGTATTACCTGCGCACCGGCGACAGCAGCGTGCTGCAGGGCCTCAACACATATACCGTGGCGCTGGCCAAGTCCCAAAGCCGCTATGGCACCTTTGGCCACGGCGGCGCTCTAACAAAACCCGATGGCTCCCTGCATGGAACCATCCCGCCCTATGGCCCGGTCAACCAGGCGGGCCTTGCTGCCAACCTCGCCATCGTGATGGGAAAAAAGGCGTTGGTGGCGGCCGCGCAGCCGATCGATCCGGAGATCGACCCGGCGATCCAGCGTGGCTCGGATTTCTTCGCCTTCTATGTCAACAAGGGACCCATTCCCTACGGCGAACACACGCCCTACATGGAAGGGCACGCGTCCAACGGCAAAGACGCGCTGTGCGCGGTGCTGTTCGGCTTGCAGGACTCTCGGGTCACGGAAACCGAATTCTTCGTCCGCATGACCACCGCGGGCTGCATCGGTCGCGAGTACGGGCACACCGGCCAGGGTTTCAGTTATCTATGGGGCGCGATGGGTGCCAATATGGGCGGCGCGGCGACGGCGGCGGCCTACCTGGCACAAGTGCGCTGGCACCTCGATCTGGAACGCCGCAGCGATGGCTCGTTTGTGTATGACGGCGGCGAGCAATACGGCGCGGGAACGACCTCGGACGGCACCTATCTGGGGGCTAGCGGCTATTATGACATCAACCCCACGGCCAGCTACATTCTCACCTATGGCCTGCCGCTGCAACGGCTTTATATCACCGGAAAAAACGCCAATCCGGCCAACACCCTCGACTCGACCACGATTGCCAGCGCCATTGCCGCCGCCACGTTCCATCAGAATTGCACCGGTTATACCACCACCCAGTTGATTGCATCGCTGAGCGATTATGATCCGGTGGTGCGCAACTACGGTGCCATCGAACTGGCCACCCGCACCCTGACCACCGCGGAAATCAACACGCTGACAGCCATGGTCACTGGCACCGATCCGAACGGCCGCATGGGCGCCTGCCAAACCCTGGGACTCCTCAAGAACTCCGGCGCGCTGTCATTGATAGGCCAACGGCTTTCCGACTCGGATTTCTGGGTGCGTGCCACCGCCGCCACCGCGCTGCGCAGCTACGGCTCGACGGCAAACTCACAACTCACCACGATGCTCACCGCGTTCACAGCCAACGCCACCGACCCGGACGTGATCGTGTGGACCGATCCGGTGCAGATATCCAACGGCTTCCTGTCGTTTGCCCTGTTTGGCGACGCCGTCTATGGCGGCAACAACCTGGCAACCTATACCATCAACGCGTCCAAGAGCCTGCTCTATCCGGCGGTCAAGGCCGGTCTGAAGCAGCCGGACTCCAATCCGCGCTTCGGGGTTGCCAGCTTTGCCAACACCTATCTAACACTCGCGGACGTCCAGGCCCTCACCCCGGATCTCTTCCAATGCGTCACCTCCGAAAGCCAGGCCGACACGATGTGGAGCATGGATCCGCGCGGCTCGGCCATCTCCACGCTGGCGAAGTACAAGGTGGCCGAAGCCATCCCCATGGCCCTGGCCATGCAGGCCGTGCCCACCGGCTTTGGCTGGGGTGCCGACGGCTTCCAAGTGCCCGGCCTCAATGCCCTCGAGACGTTCGGCGACTCGGCCCGGTGGACGCTGCCCGCCCTCCGCCAACTTCTCCTAACATGGGACACCACCACCTCCCAATACGCCACCCTCAACTCCACCATTGCCAGCATCGAGGCGGCCATCACCTCGCCCACCGGCATCACCAACCTGAATGCCGTGGCCACTCCGCAGGTCGTGGCCACCACCGGTGCCAAGGCCATCACGCTGACCGGAACCTCGCCCCGCGGTGCGGTGACCTTCGCCAATGTGACCGCGCCGGCCCACGGCACGCTCACCGGCACCGCGCCGAACCTGATCTATACTCCCACAGCCGGTTACACCGGACCGGACCACTTCACCTTCCAGACCATCGACAGTCTAACGACATCCGATCCCGGCACGGTGAGCGTCATTGTGGGCACCGCCGGCACGGGTCTGAAGGGCGAGTACTATGACAACATGAACTTCACCAACCTGAAAATCACCCGCACCGATCCGCAGGTGAATTTCGACTGGGGCACCGGTTCGCCGGACCCGTCGATCGGGGCGGACACGTTCAGTGTGCGCTGGAGCGGCCTGCTGCTGGTGCCGGAAACCGGGACCTATATGTTCTCAACGCTCAACAGCGACGGCGTCCGTTTGTATGTCAATGGGGTGGCGGTGATCGATGACTATGTGGATCAAACGACAAACTGGAAAGACGGTGCTTCAGTCAACCTGACGGCGGGGCAGATGGTTGACCTGCAAATGGAGTACTATGAAAACACCGGTTCGGCGGTGGCCAAACTCAAGTGGACCGGTCCGTCATTCGCGGGTGCCAACGGCCTGCCCATCGCCAAGGAGTGGTTGTTTGATGGCACGGGCATCACCAATCGCACGCCTTACGCCCATGCGCAGAGCGTGACCCTGGTGCAGAACGCCGGCCAGGCGATCACTCTAACGGGCAGCGGTGCGAACGTCAGTGCCCTGACCTACGCGGTCGTCACCCAGCCGACCCACGGCACCCTCACCGGAACCCCGCCCAATCTGACCTACACTCCTGCGGCCAACTTCAACGGCTCGGACAGTTTCAGCTTCCTGGTCAATGACGGCACCACCAACTCCTCCCCGGCCACCGTGTCCATCGGCATCTGGGCCGGCCTGCCCGTGTCGATTTTCTGGACCAACGCGGTGGCGGGCAACTGGAGCGGCACATCCAACTGGACCGACGCGTCGGGCGTGACGGTCGTGCCCGCGCCCGGCGGACAGGCGTTCTACGCCCTGAATTTCAACAAGGCGGGCACTTATACCACAACTCACGATTTGAATAACGGTTATCTGTTCAACCAGCTCAACGTGGCCGGCACGGTGTCCTTTGCCGGCACCAGCAGCCTCTCGCCCACGGCCAACGGCCCGCTGCTGCCGCAGATCAATCAGAACAGCATCAACGCGGTCGTCTTCAGCACTCCCCTCAGCCTCGCCGCCATGACCACGATGGGCGGCACCGGCGGCGGCGCGGTGACCATCTCCAGCTTGATCTCGGGCGCCGGCGGGCTCAACAAGGATAGCCCCGGCACCCTGAGCATCAATAACGTGACCAACACCTATACTGGCGGCACGATCATCACCAGCGGCTCGATTTCCCTCGGCTTGCAGGCGAATGCGGCCCTGGGCACCGGCCCGGTCACCATCAGCCAGGGGGGCACCCTCGTGATGGAGCGCGTCTATGCGGTCAACCCGCTGACCTTGAACGGCGGCACGATTATTGCCAACAACGGATTCGGCGACGGCTTCAGCAGTCTGGTCACCGTCAACTCCAATTCAACCATCGATGCCGAGTATAACTTCACCTTCAGCGGCAGTGTCAGTGGTGCCGGGGGCTTCACCAAAACCGGCAACAACACTCTCATCCTGTCCGGCACCAACAGCTTCACCGGCCCTAACAGCATCACCACCGGCATCCTGTCCTGCTCGAAGGCCGCGGCCCTCGGCACCGGCCCCCTCGACATCACCACCGGCGCCAAGGTGACCCTGAATTACTCCGGCACGCGCACCATCGCCGCGCTGACGTTCAACGGCGGCACCGCGATGCCCCCCGGAACCTATGGCTCGTCCGCCTCGCCGGCGACTAACAAATATGACACCTACTTCACCGGCACCGGAACTGTCACCATCCTTCCCGCAACCAGCACCGCGCTCGCCCTAACAGGAGGCAGCACTCCGGCCAATCCGGGCACGCCACTGACCTTCACCGCCAGCGTGACCGGCAGCACGCCGACCGGAAACGTGGCGTTCTATGCCGGCGCCACACTGCTAGGCACCAGCGCCTTGAACGGGTCGTTCCAAGCCACCTTCACCACCAGCAGCTTGGCCATCGGGTCCTATGGCATCACGGCACTGTATGCGGGCAACGCGACCAACGCCGCCAGTGTCTCCCCCGCCCTGACCATTGACATCACCAGCATGTTGCCCCCCCCGCCGACCAACCTGTTCGCCTCGCCCGCGAATAACTCGGTCGGCCTGACATGGACGGTCTCAACGGGCGCATCCGGCTACTATGTGAAACGGTCTCTAGCCAACGGCGGTCCCTACACCGTCATCGGCAATCCCGGCACGGCAAGTTATACGGATCTAGCGGTATCCAACGGCACAACTTATTATTATGTGGTGTCCTCACTCAATGTCGCCGGCGAAAGCGCCAACTCCAGCCAGATCAGTGTCATCCCCGCGCCGGTGCCTTCCACCACGACTCTTGCGTCGTCCCTTGGCGCGACCGGGGCTTACGGCGTATCAGTGACCTTTACCGCCACGGTGATGGCCAGCGCCACCGGGACAGTGACGTTCAAGGACGGAGCCGCCGTGTTAGGCACCGGCAGCGTGAGTTCGGGCCAGGCGACTTACACCACGACAGCCCTCGCGCTGGGCAGCCATGCGATCACCGCGGTTTTCCCCGGCGACGCCACCTACGCGCCCAGCACCTCCGCCGTTCTCAGTTATGCGGTCACCGCACAAGCGCTGACCATCACCGGGGTGACGGCGGCTAACAAGGTGTACGACAAGACCACCATCGCCACTCTAACCGGCGGCACGCTGACCGGCAGCGTGGTCGCCGGCGAGACGGTGAGGGTGGTCGCCGGCAGCGGCACGTTCGCCAGCGCCTCATGTTTGCGCAGGCCCAATTGCACCACCAGCACGATATCGCCGCGGTCGTACTCCACCTTGTTGCGCGCCATCAGGCTGCTCCACGACCAGCCGCATCGCCCCTGCCATCTTAGAGTTAGCTACTTTTAAGATTGCCTCAGCTGCGCTCATCACATCAATACCA
>Ga0118677_10012054_pt1 | contig 12783 bp, 8 predicted proteins | sample AliMusrvi5mmetaG_FD_86154 | JGI IMG/M metagenome (GOLD analysis project Ga0118677, IMG submission 86154)
CCAACGAGAGCGGATTTACAGCAGTTCCCGGGGGCTTTCGTCATTTTGCCGGTTTCGTTTTTTTCCAAAAGAACGATTACCTGTGGATGTGGAGTACCACCTGGTATGGCCATGGAGGTACCATCAGAATCTATTCGCTGGACTATCCAGTAAGCCAAAACATGCAAATGGAAAGATACGGACTCTCTGTGAGATGCCTGAAAGATTGAAGAGGGTTCATGTATGATAAAAAGCATTTTATAATAACTTGAAATCACGATGAAAAACAGTCTGCTTATTGTTTGTTTGATACTTCTTCAATCAGGATTCTTGAAGGGTCAGATCCTCCTGACTACGCCAAACGGAACTGTACTGAGGACCAATGGGGGAACCATTTTTCAAACCCCGGTAGTGACCATTGGCAGCCAGAAATGGACCTATTTCAACCTAAATGTAGGGGTAAGAATAGCTGCTACCTCCGAAATGGGAAACAACGGTGTAATTGAGAAGTATTGCTACAATGATCTGGAAGCCAATTGTGTCACCTTTGGCGGATTGTACCAGTGGGCGGAGGCGGTGCAATACCAGAATGGAGCAACGAACGCTGCCTATGGAACTCCCCACGTCGGGACGAATGGAAATGTTCGGGGAATTTGCCCCAGTGGATGGCACATCCCCACCGAGGCTGAATGGGGTGCTTTGGCTACCACCCTTGGAGGAACAGCCGTTGCGGGAGGAAAACTGAAAGAAGTAGGAACGGTTCATTGGGCAGACCCCAATACCGGAGCCGACAATAGCAGCGGTTTTACAGCACTTCCTGCGGGAGTTAGGGCTACAGGAGGAAATTTTGTTGGAATCAATCAACTGGCCTATTTTTGGAGTTCAACTGAAATAAGCAACTCCGCTGCAAACTACTATAAGTTAGTCTGGTCAAATGGCACTTTTTCAAAAAATTCTTCCTCAAAGATTGACGGACAAAGCGTCCGCTGCGTTATGGACTGAGCTTAACAGAACATGTAAAAATTTTGGATCGTACTATTGATCGGGGTTGACCGGGAAGAAGATTAGGTTCAGATTTAGAGCCCTTTCCCTCAGATTTAGGTAAAAAAAGAGAAGAGGAAACCATAACGATTTCCTCTTCTCTTTTTTGTTGACCCGCCAAGGCTCGAACTTGGACTCTTCTGAACCAAAATCAGACGTGTTGCCAATTACACCACGGGTCAATCAAACTTATCCTATCTATTAGGACCGCGCAAAAGTACGAAGATTTTTTTTTGAACCAATATGAAAACTGAAAAAGAGCATTTTATCTTCGATTTTTTTCCTGAAAGCGTCAAAGAATGTTAAAGATGTTTTTGACCTTGTTTTTTAAGTGTCAGATTAACAAGAGTATAAATAGATTTTTCCGAAACCGCATAGCCGGTTTTCTGTACAATTGACCAGATCAAAATAAATCCTTTTCTGCTGTGGACAAAGATTTTATATCTTCGCAAAGATTTTTGGTTGTTTGAAAGGGGAACTTCACGAAAATGAGGTCCTGACCCGAACGGAGGATGACTTTTCAAACCAATTGCGACTGATAAAAAAAATAAGATGAGAACATTCAAGTTTTACAACACGGTTGTCGGGTGGGGAATATTTGTGGTTGCGGCCATCGTCTATTTGTTGACGATCGAACCAACTGCAAGCTTTTGGGATTGCAGTGAATTTATCACAACGGCCTACCGCCTCGAAGTTGGTCATCCCCCGGGTGCTCCTTTGTTTATGATTCTTGGACGTCTTTTTACCATGCTGGCTCCTTCGGTCTCCACCATTCCGGTGATGGTAAACATCATGTCGGCTTTGGCGAGCGCCTTTACCATTCTTTTCCTGTTCTGGAGCATCACCCACCTGGCAAGAAAAATCATTGGAACAGGTGAAAATGAGACCCTCTCCGAATTGATTGTGATTCTTGGTGCCGGTGCCGTAGGCGCTTTGGCGTATACTTTTTCAGATACATTTTGGTTTTCTGCTGTCGAAGGGGAGGTGTATGGTACCTCTTCCCTGTTTACCGCACTCGTCTTCTGGGCCATCCTCAAGTGGGAAAATGAGGCGGATGAGCCTCAGGCAAACAGATGGCTGGTGCTGATCAGCTACCTGGTAGGACTCTCCATTGGGGTGCACCTTTTGAACCTGCTGGCCATACCTGCCATCGTCTTTGTCTATTATTTCAGAAAATACGAAACAACCCGGAACGGTATCCTGGTCGCTTCCGGTCTTTCCCTTTTCATTCTTGCCATGATGGTATGGGTGGTTATTCCAGGACTGGTGGTTGCTGCCTCCTGGTTTGAATTGCTGTTTGTCAACGGCATCGGTATGCCTTATGAAAGCGGTGTCATTATCTACGCACTTGTATTAACAGGAGCAGTAAGCTACGGCATTATCTATACCTACCGGCACAAAAAGGTGGTAGCCAATACGATTCTGGTATGTTTGTCCGTGATTGTCATCGGTTACTCTTCCTATGCGATGACGGTGATTCGCTCAACCGCCAATCCTCCCATGGATCAGAACAATCCGGACAATGTCTTTTCCCTGCTTTCCTACCTGAACAGGGATCAGTATGGCAGCAGGCCGCTTGGATATGGCCAGTATTACAATGCCCCGCTCGACAGCAAGGATCCTTATTTGCAGGGTAGTCCTACCTATATTAAGAAAAATGGCCATTATGAAATAGCCGAATACAAACAAATTCCAAATTACGACTCACGTTTCTGTACGATCTTTCCACGTATGTACAGTTCCAGTGCAGATCACGTTCAGGAATACAAAAACTGGGCCGGTATCAAGGGAACACCCGTACAGACTACCAACAGGCAGGGAGAACCTGAAACGCTGATGAAACCGACCTTCGGTGAAAATCTCCAGTTTTTCTTTACCTATCAGGTTGGATTCATGTACCTGAGATATTTTATGTGGAACTTCTCCGGTCGTCAAAATGATGTTCAGAGCCAGGGAGGGATTCTCAACGGAAACTGGATCACCGGTTTCAATTTTCTGGATTCCATACGTTTGGGCGACCAGAGTCATCTGCCACCAACCCTGGGTGAGAACAGGGCCAAGAATGCCTATTACATGCTTCCGTTTATTCTGGGATTACTCGGAATGTTTTTCCAGTATCAATCGGGAAAGAAAGGCAAACAGGATTTCACCGTGGTGATGTTGCTCTTCATCATGACGGGATTGGCCATAGTGGTCTATCTGAACCAAGATCCGCTTCAACCACGTGAGCGGGATTATGCCTATGCAGGCTCCTTCTACGCCTTCACCATCTGGATTGGGTTGGGTGTTTTGGCAGTTTACGATATTTTTAAAAGATTCTCGGCAGCGACCATCAGTGCCATTGCGGCTACGGCGATCTCGCTTTTTGCAGTACCGGTATTGATGGCTTCCCAAAACTGGGATGACCACGATCGCTCCGGACGTTATACCGCAAGGGATTTCGGTGGAAATTACCTCAAGACCTGTGCTCCCAATGCCATCATTTTTACCAATGGGGACAACGATACCTTCCCGCTCTGGTATGCCCAGGAGGTGGAAGGAATCCGCACAGATGTGCGTGTTTGCAACCTGAGTTACCTGCAAACGGATTGGTACATCGATCAGATGCGTAAAAAATACTACGATTCTGATCCGCTTCCAATCAAATTTACGGAAGATCAGGTCGTGCAGGGCAACAGAGACATCGTTTATGTGTTGGATCAGCTCAAGCGGCCCGTCAACCTGAACGACGCACTGGAGTTTATCCGTTCGGATGAAGCGGCAACTAAATTGCAGCAGGCCGACAATGCCTCCTTCCTTCCTTCCAAGCAATTGTATTATCCGGTGGATAAAAAGGCAGTTCTGGAATCAGGAACCGTTGCAGCGAAAGACGACTCCATGATCGTCGACAAATTGGATATCAATCTCACCGGTAATTATATTTCAAAGGATGAGATGATCATCCTCGACATCATCAACAACAACAAATGGAAACGGCCCATCTATTTTGCCGTGACAGTTGGCAGGGAAAAATACCTGAATCTGCAGGAATATTTTCAGGCAGAGGGATTCGCCTACCGCCTGGTTCCGATCAAGACCAAAGTTAAAGAGGGCCAGATCGGCAGAGTCAATTCCGGCATTATGTACGATAACATCATCAACAAGTTCAAATGGGGTAACATGAACAATCCGAAGGTCTACCTCGATGAAAATAACATGAGAATGTCGATGAACATCCGAAATAATTTCGTAAGATTGGCAGATCAATTGATCGTGGAGGGTAGAACCGATTCAGCCGTTGCGGTATTGGATCGTTGCAACGAATTGGTTCCCAATAAGAAAGTCCCTTACAACTACTTCAATTTGTTGATGGCGGAGGCCTATTACAAAGCGGCTCATTTCGATATGCACAAAATGGGTAAGGAGATGACTTCGATGGAAGTTAACATGATGCCGGCATCCATGAAAAAGGGCAACGAGGTGGTCCGCCAAATGGTGGATAACAATGAACGCGAAATTCTTTACTACCTCTCTTTGGAACCAAAATTCAGGGAGTCCGTATCAGAAGATTTGCAGCGTGCATTCTATCTGCTTCAGGAATTGGGTGTTATTACCGACCAATACGGAGAGAAAGACCTTTCAAAGGAGATCAACGGCAAACTGAACAAGATGTTCTCCATTGCCCAACCGGAGAAGGGAATGATCCCCCCAAAATGATAGTTTCTGCGAAATTTACACATTTGGAAGATAATCGTTACTTTTGTGCCTTTGCAGACAAATAGTAAAATATGAAGTTTAAGTTACAGGTCCATCTGCCGGGTTTTTTCACCAAGTGGTTTCCAGCCGCTGTGTGGCGTATGCCTGCAGAAGAAAAGTCAGTTTACCTGACCTTTGATGATGGTCCGGTTCCTACGGTAACTCCCTGGGTACTTGATCTGCTGAATGAACATCAGGTGAAGGCAACCTTCTTTGCCGTGGGCGAGAATGTTTTTCGCTATCCCGAAATCTTTGAACAGATACTGGAAGATGGTCACGCCGTTGGCAACCATACCTATCACCATCTGCAAGGATTGAAAACGAGTAATCTGGAGTATTTTAAAGACATTGAACTGGCCAACAGGCTGATCGGTTCCAACCTTTTTCGTCCGCCACACGGTTGGCTGACCAGGGGACAGTATCTATTTCTGTCTCAAAAATACAAAATCGTGATGTGGGATGTAATCTCCTGCGATTACAACACCAACATTACCAGAGAAGAGGTTTTGGAAAATGTTTTGAAGTTCGTCAGATCGGGCAGCATCATCACTTTTCACGATTCCTACAAGGCAGAGGCTCATCTGAGGTGGGCTCTTCCAAGAGCCATTGAAACACTGAAGGCCGAGGGATACGAGTTCAAAAAAATCGAATTTCCCAAAGTGCGCAGATTGTTTGTTACCACCTATATTCAACGAATCAAAAAGCTACGCATCAATTTCAAGCACCTTCGCAAGTGGGCATAAGGCAATTTGCTAATATGCTAATTTGCTAATGTGCTGGTAAAAGGAAATTGGTTTTGGTTTGGGAAAACACATCGAATTTATCCTCTGTTCATTTGCTTGGTTATTCAGTTGATTCATACAATACTATAATAAAAACATATGATTCTACAGCTCGGCGTTCAGCAACAAGCGATTCAAGGCATACACAATGCAGCAAGCCCCGATGGAATTGACCTGTTGCTTAAAGGTGGATGGATCCTTGTTCCCATTGCAATAATCTCTTTACTTACCTGTTACCTGATCATAGTTAAATTTATCGAAATCAGGCGCTACACCAAACCGGAACCCAACCTGGTTGTGGCCTTCCACGGTTACCTGAAGCAGGGGGATGTTGGTCAGGCCGTCGCTACTTTGAAGGCAGGAAACAGTTCCTATAGCCGCATATTTTATCACGCCACACGCAGCATCGGTAAGCCTATCAAGGAGGTGGAGAGTTCCATTGAAACTGCTGCACAGATTGAGATGAACAAGATGAGCAAGGATCTCCATTATCTGGGTCTTTTTGCTGGCATTGCTCCGATGCTTGGTTTCATCGGTACCATTGCCGGGGTCATCAAGATTTTTTACGATATTTCACTCGATAACAACATCAGCATCGGCATTATTTCAGGAGGACTCTATCAAAAAATGATCTCCAGCGGATTGGGTCTGATCGTAGGGGTCATCGCCTATTCAGGTTATCATATGCTTAGCATCATGATCGACAAATACATGAACCGGGTCGAGGAAGACGCTTTTGAGTTTATCAACATCATCGAACAAAACTGAGATGAAGCTTCGAAAAAGGCTCGAGTTTAAACCAGAAGTAGCCACAGGATCCCTGAACGACATCATGTTCTTTCTGTTGCTTTTTTTCCTGTTGGTGGCCACGTTTGCCAATCCCAACGTGATTAAACTGTTGTTGCCTAAATCAGCTTCCAATCAGACTCTCGACAAGAAACAGATCACCCTCTCCATTACCAAGGAAAAAAATTATTTTATTGACAAGGAACAGGTTCCCTTCAACAAGTTGGAGGGTGCCTTGAAAGTCATCAAAACCAGAATCAGCGACGTAACCATCGTATTGAGAACGGATAACTCCCTGACCATTCAGGATCTGATAGATGTGCTGGCCATAGGGAACAAGCTTCAGATCAAGATGATCCTCGCAACAGAAAAGAGAGGAAGCTGAAAACAAGGCAAAAGGAGATTGGCAAAAGTAGGGGACTCCGAAGAGGTGGTGTCAAAAAAAGGAACGTACGATTTCAAACTCGTGCGTTCCTTTTTTTGACACCATCCTTGATCTATGCGAATACCACTTTTGCCTTTAATTCTCTTCTTCCTCCCCATCAATATCAATCACCGGCTCACTCTTGAAGGCCTTTGTGACCAAATATTTATCCAGTACCAGTAACAGGGAGGGCAGTACGATCATGTTGAAGAACATGGCAATGAAGAGGGTGGTCGAAACCAACAATCCCAAGGCCTGGGTCCCTCCAAAGCTTGATACCATAAAGACACTGAACCCCAATACCAGCACAATGGAGGTGTAGATCATGCTGAAACCGGCTTCACGCAGGGCATTCAGGGTCGACAGCTTGATGTTGTTTCCTGTCATCTTCAGTTCGTGTCGGTACCTCGAGAGATATTGGATCGTGTTGTCGACAGAAATACCCAGTGCAATGCTGAAAACGATGATGGTTGAAGGCTTGATAGGCACACCGGTAAAGCCCATAATGGCGGCAGTAATGATCAGCGGAATGATGTTTGGGATCATGGAGACGGCTATCATCCGGATGCTTGTGAACATCAGTGCCATCAGCAGCGAAATAAATCCAATGGCAATCAGTACGCTGATTAACAGATGCTTAATCAGAAATTCTGTTCCCCGGGCATAAATGACGCTGCTGCCGGTGATCTGGACATTGTAATCTGCCCTGGCAAAAATGGAGTCCACCCTGGGGCGGATGCTGTCGAGCAACCTGTTCATCTCCTTGGTGCCGGTATCTGCCATTTGGAAACTGATCCTGGTGACCTGTTGGGTGCTGTCGATGAAGGAATTGAGTAATTGCTGGTTCCCGGATGCCTTTTTGGGAAAATAGGAGAGTACAAAGGTCTTTTCCATGGAATTGGGCAAACTGTACATGTCGGGATTGCCATTGAAATAGGCCTGTTTGGCAAATTTGGCAAATTCTGCGACCGAAAGTGGCTTGGAGAACTCCTTGTTTCTGGAAATAACATTCTGCAACTGGTCGATGCGCTGAATGGTAGAATAGAGCATCACCCCTTTTTTCTTTTTGGTATCTACCGATATTTCGAAGGGCATCACGCCACCCAACTGTTTTTCGAAGAACTTCAGGTCCTTGTAAAGAGCGTTGCTCTGGTGTATGTCGTCCGTCACTTTTCCGGAGGTCTTCATGTTGAGCATTCCGATAATTCCTGTCAGCAGCAACATCCCCGCGAGGGAGAAAACCCATTTTCGCTTGTATTGAATGACATAAAGAATTTTCTCCAAAACAGAATTGAAAAATGTATTGTCAAGGTGTTTAACATGTTTGTCGGAGGGTGGATCCATGTAACTGAACAGGATGGGCAGCAGGGTGATGCAGAGCGCATACTCCATCAGGATGCTGATGGCGGCGATGATCCCAAATTCCCGCAACAATTGATTGGATACCAATATGAAAGCGGCAAAACCGGCGGCTGTGGCTGTATTGACCATCAGGGAGGCAAATCCGATCCTCCTGACAACCCTCGAAAGAGCCAAAATTTTGTTCCCATGATTGCGGTACTCCCAATGGTATTTATTGAGAATATAAATGCAATTCTCAATCGCGATCACCACAATCAGCGACGGGATCACTCCTGTCAGGATGCTGATTTTGAATCCGAAAAGTCCCACAAGTCCCAATGTAAAAATGATGCTGATACCGACCACGACCAATGAACTGGCCACCACTTTTATCGACCGGAAAAAGAGGAATAGGATGAAGGCTGCAATCAGGATCGAAAGCAGCACGAAGAGAAAAAGCTCGTGCTGGACGGTTCTTGCCATGACGGTCCGGATGTAGGGCAGTCCCGAATAATGCAGTTCATGTCCGGTCTGCGTAGCATATTGCTCTGCCCTTTCCACGATGTTGTCAGTAATAGTCATCCGGATCTTGTCGTTCAGTACCGATTTTTTCAACGTGATAGCCAGAATATAGGCTTCTGTTTTCGAGTTGAAAAGCAAGCCATCGTAAAACTTAAGGGAGAGGATTTTCTTTTTCAGGCTGTCAACTTCGGCCTGGGTGGTGGGTTTTATGGGAACCAGCGGTTTGAAATCGAATTGATGGAGGGAATCGTTCTTTACGATCGTGGAAGTTTTCGTGATGGACATGACCCCTTCAACCCCTGCAACCTTGGCCATATCAGCGGTCAGGTCGTACCAGTGGTTGAAATCCTTCAGTTGAAACATGTTTGGGTTCTCCACTCCAATCACAATTACACTGCCATCCTCTCCAAACCTCTTTTTGAATTGGTTGTAATCCATGATGAAACTATCATCGGCAGGAAGGATGCTGGCATTGTCGTAGGAGAGCTTCACTCCCAGTCCTTTCCATCCCATAAATAAGGTCAGAAGAAAAATAAGAATCAGGATGACGGGTCTGTTGCGAAGAAGAATACGGGTCAGATATTTCCACATGATCGGGCGAATTCACAGTTGAGTATGAATTTGCGAAGGTAAATGAATTAAACGAAAAAGCCATTTGCAAGGAGAGAAGATTTAGCAGGAAGTGGGATGTAATTTTTCATATTTGCTCTCCTTCCTTTTTCAATTCTGCCGGTAAGGTTCAGGGAAGAGGAAGTGGAATTATTTTTTGGTAATTGCCTTTCGGTGATGAAATGAACCGGTCCGTCCAGTTTTTGGTTTGTCCGGGATGTCTGCTGATACCTAGATTAGCTGGAGACAAATATGTTTGACTGCTCCAGAAAATTAGCGATCTATTGCTATCTTGCAAGGGTGAAAAGGGATATTGTACATTCCTTTTCAGAGCTACTTAAATTCCAAATAATCATAACATTAACTATTAATTCCAGGTATTATGAAGCTGACATTAAAATTATTGACGCTGGTGGTTTTTTTCTGCCTTTCCGGCAGCGGATCCACAGCTGCATCCCATCGTAAGGGTTCTAAATTTGGCGGAGTTCAGATTGGAACTATTACCTATAGCTACCGAAGCATGCCGGATCAGTCGCTGCCGGCGGTATTGAATTATGCAGCCCAGTCCGGGCTTAGTTCTGTGGAACTAATGGGCGATGTAGCCGAAAGGTATGCAGGCATCCCTCAGACCAAGGACGCAGCAGCCATTCGTCAGTGGCGAACATCGGTTTCGATGGACAAATTCAAGGCGATAAAGAAATTATTCCATGCCAGGGGTATAAAAATCAACATCCTGAAATTGGGCGACAAAAGCTGGTCGGATGAGGAGATTGATTATGCTTTTAATGCCTGTAAAGCTGTTGGAGCAGTAGGAATTACGATGGAAATATCGGAAGAGGCCGCCAAACGGATGGAACCATTTGCCGAGAAACACCACCTCTTTGTCATCTTTCACAACCACGGTCAACCGGGAGATCCCAATTTCAGCTTCGACAAGGCGCTCGCCTATGGCCCCAAACTGATGCTTAACCTCGATGCCGGTCACTATTTCGGTGCCACAGGTCTTAATCCAACCATCTTGATGGATCGGCTTCATGACCGCATCGTGAGCATTCACATCAAAGACAAAACAGGACCCAAGGCAGCGGATCCAAATAAAAACCAGCCTTTTGGAAAAGGTGAGACCCCGGTAGTAGAAATATTGCAATTGATCCAAAAGAAAGGATGGCCCATTACCTGCGATATCGAACTGGAATATCCCGTCCCGGAAGGATCCGATGCCGTGAAGGAGGTAACGAAATGCGAGGCCTATTGCAAAGCGGCCTTGCTTCCAAAATAATAAACCGTTTGAAGTATTTTACCGGCCCATTTTAACATTAATTTCAAAAGTATGGCAAGGAAAATTGGTTTGCTCCTGATTCTGATCGTTGAATTGGTTTTTTCTGTACAACTGTCAGCACAAAAAGTTGAACCCATTGTGGTTTCTGTGGAAAAGCCCATCGCCCCGATTCAATCCACGATGTGGGGAATATTTTTTGAGGACATCAATTTTGCCGCCGACGGTGGTTTGTATGCCGAACTGGTCAAAAACCGCTCCTTCGAATTTGCGAAACCACTTTTGGGCTGGAAAATCGTGAAAGCAGATGCCACAGAAGGCCTGTTGGTTTTGAACCGCGGGGAATCGGAAACAAACAATCCGAGGTATGTTAGGATCAGCCGGACGAATGCCGAAGAGAAATTTGGTTTGGAAAATGAAGGCTTTCGCGGGATGGGCATCAAAAAAGGGATGAAGTACCACTTTTCTTTGCTTGCCCGAATCCAGACCGGCCCTTCGATGAAGATTCGGTTGGAACTGATTGGAGGGGAAGGTGCAGTAATTGGAAGCGCTGAAGTGGTTCCCGGGCCTGGCGACTGGAAGAGATACCAGGTTGATTTTACTTCGGTGGAAGGTGATCCCAAAGCCAAAATGGTGCTCTGGTTCGAGGGCGTTGGAGCCCTGGATCTCGATATGATCTCTCTTTTCCCGGATGATACCTGGAAAAACAGACAGGGCGGCTTGCGGTCTGATCTGGTGCAGCTGCTTGCAGATCTCAAACCTGGGTTTCTTCGTTTCCCGGGAGGATGCATTGTCGAAGGTTACGAATTGGCAACTCGTTACCAATGGAAAAAGACAGTTGGCAAATTGGAAGAGCGGAAAACGATGATCAACAGATGGAACACAGAATTCAAGCATCGGCCAACACCGGATTATTACCAGTCATTCGGGATGGGGTTCTTCGAATATTTTCAACTGGCAGAAGATTTGGGGGCGGAACCGCTTCCAATCCTGAGTTGCGGAATGGCCTGCCAGTTTAATTCGGCGGAAGTAGTGCCGATGGACCAGCTCGAACCTTATATCCAGGATGCCCTCGATTTGATCGAATTTGCCAATGGACCCGTTGAATCCCAATGGGGAAAAGTACGGGCAAACATGGGCCATCCTGCCCCCTTCAACCTGAAGATGCTGGGGGTAGGCAATGAACAATGGGGAGCCCAGTACATCGAACGGTATCAAGCTTTTGTCCGGAAAATCAAGGAGAAATATCCTCAAATGACTCTTGTTACGGGTACAGGCCCCTCCCCGGATGGAAAATTCTTTGATTTTGCTGCGGGTGAATTGAAAAGACTTCACGCCGAAATTGTAGACGAACATTATTATGCACCTTCGGAATGGTTTTTGAAAAATGCGACCCGCTACGATCACTACGATAGGAACGGATACAAGATATTTGCGGGAGAATATGCGGCACAAAGCAAATCGACTGTCAATCCTGAAAATAAAAACACCTGGAAATGCGCGCTGGCAGAGGCTGCCTTCATGACTGGTCTGGAGCGAAATGCCGATGTAGTAAGCCTTTGCTCCTATGCTCCCTTGTTCGCCCACGTCGATGCCTGGCAATGGACCCCTGATCTGATTTGGTTCGACAACCTGAAGTCGTTCGGGACAGCTAATTATTATGTTCAAAAGCTCTATTCAAACAACAAAGGGTCGCAGGTCTTGCCCATGTTGTGGAACAGAGAACCTTTAACCGGGCAGGATGGTTTATATGGGTCTGCCGCTATGGATCAGAGAACGGATGAGATCATTCTTAAACTGATCAATGCCTCGAACAAAGAGGTAAAACAATCCATCCGGCTGGATGTCAGAAAGCAGGTGAGTCCAAATGCCACCCTGACCGTCCTTAAAAGTAATTCCACGGAAGATGTCAACTCACTGGAACAACCCAAATTGGTTGCTCCTGTCGAACAGATTTTTACGGTTCAGGGGAAGATGATAAAGGCCGTTTTGGCTCCCAATTCCTTTTCGGTATACCGGATAAAAGTTAAAAAATGATCCCATTTTTCTGAATGCCATTCCATGTATAACAACAAGTCCTTGCCTGCCAAATTTTTCCCCGGAATGTGGTTGGTGCAGCTGCTCCTCTTTCTTCCGATCTGGCTTTTGGGTGGGAATGGCCGCGTTGCCAACCTAAAATGTGAGTACCTTCAAAATCCCCTCGGGATAGAGACGAAATCCCCCAGGTTGAGTTGGCAAATTCAGTCGGACGAATCAAATGTCAAACAAGTCGCTTACGAAATAAGGGT
>Ga0118677_10012055_pt1 | contig 12782 bp, 10 predicted proteins | sample AliMusrvi5mmetaG_FD_86154 | JGI IMG/M metagenome (GOLD analysis project Ga0118677, IMG submission 86154)
GACGAGGGGCGTGCCGGTCTGCGCGTGCACCGCAGCCGGAGCATCGGCCGGGGCGGCCGGCGCGGGCGACGGCCTTGCCGGCCGCTCGGGCGCGTCCGGAAGCGCCGGGCCGACCAGCTTACGCGCCGGCTGGGCGAGCGCGCCGATGCCTACGGACGCGGCGCTCTGCAGGTACCGCGCCGCCTGCCCGCGGCGCGTCCCCCAAGGCGCCACCCGCGCGCGGACACCGTCCGCGAGATAGGTGAACCTGGTGCCGCGCCGCGCGTACAGGGCGCGGAAGTCGGCTCTCAGGCTCCTCAGGTCGGATTGCGCCGCCGCCAGCCGCGCGCGCGCCGTGTGCTCCGCCAGCGCGGCCTCGGCGCGCAGGGCGTCCAACTCGGCGGCGCGCTCCGCCAGTTCGCGCTCGAGCCGGGCGATGCGTGTCTGCGGCGAGTCCGCGGACTCTGAAGGCGCCTCGTCTGCAGGCTGCCGGGTTGGGGGCATGGCGGTCTCCCGTGGACGCCGACGTCAGGAGGGCGGCGGCGCGGGGCCTCGCGGCCCTGTGGACGCCCGCCGCGACAGAGTATAGCCCGACCGGGAGGGGCGCCGCGAGGTGCGCGGCGGGACGCCGGCCCGCCCGCCGTCGACCGCAGGCGTCGCCCGCCGACACCGGCTGACACCGCCGTTCAAACCGGGTCGCGAACGTAGCGCTCCACGAGCACCGCGCGCGCCGCGTCTTCCTTGCGCGCGTAGCGATCCGGCTCGAACAGGTCGGGGTGCCCGGCCTCGTGGGCGCATTAGTCCGTGATCGGCACGTGCGCGAAGGCGTGGCCTCCGGCGACCATCGCGCGAAACCAGGCGCACCCCAGGTCCAGCTCCCATCCGTAGAAGCCGAGCGGTGGAGCCGAGCCCCAGGGCATGGTGTCCTGCCGGTAGGCGCCCACGTCGAGCAGGCAGGCGAACTCGTTGAGCCGGCACTCGGGCAGCGGGACTGGCCGGCGCGGATGGATGCGCCAAGGCCGGGTCCGCGGCGAGCGCACCCGCACGCTCAGGAGGAGCGCCTGGACAGAGGTGAGCCTCAGCCGGGCGTTCCTCGTGCCGTCGCACAGGCCGGCCGTGCACGCCGGGCAGTTCCAGCACTGCCCGACCGCGCCGGCGCCGGCATACGACCCGGCGTCGAGGACGCGCACCAGCTCGCCGACCAGGTCGGCGTGGTAGACGACGTCGTTGTGCGTCACGAAGACGTAGGGCTTGTCCGTCTCCTCGAGCGCATACTGGTACCGGACGGAGCGCCGGCGCTCCGCGTCCCGGCGGACCCGGAGCAGGGACCTCGCGTTCCAGCCGAAGTACTGAGCCACGGTGTGGACTCGCAGCCTGCTGCCGAGCCGGCGCGTCAGCACGCCCATGTCCTCGTCCGAGCGCGGCTGGCGCGGCTCGCAGATCAGGTAGATCGCGTCGATGTGCCGGCCGGAGTGCTCGAGCAGCGACTCCAGGGTCCGCAGCATCCGGTACGGCTTGCCGCAGTAGTTCACAGCCACGTCCACGTGCGGGCCCTCGCGGCTCGCGGCCGGGAGTGGCGGTGCAGGTCGCGCCGCCGCAGGCGACATCTAGCCGGACGTCCGGTCCGCGTCGTCGAGCGCCGCAAGCGTGACCTCGAGGCAGTCCTCGAACTCGGGCGACTCGGAGTACTTCTTGCAGCAGAGGTCGAGGTAGCCGTACTCCTTGCTCTTGGCCACCCCCGAAGCGTGGTAGACCTCGACGCCCCTGACAATCCCGACGCGGTACCGCCGCCGGGTGCAGCGCTGCGCGAAGTCGCCGTCGGCCAGGAAGAAGGTCCGTCCGGGCATCTCGAGGAAGTTGCCGAGCCGCTCGACAACGGACCTCGACGTCATGGTGCACCAGCCGCCGGTCGGCCCGTGCTCGATGACCACGCCGTCCCCGTAGTCGACCGCGCGGTAGTTCTCGGGCCCCGGCTTGGCTCCGTTGGTGTGCTCGTCCTGCACCACATTGCTCGCCAGGTAGCCTGCCCGCGGGACGGCGTCGAACGCGCGCACCATCTCTGCCAGCCACCCCGGCGGGACCTCGACGACGTCGTCGTCGATGGCCAGGATGTACCGGCCGCGCGCCAGCCTGACGCACGCGGCAATACCGTTGACCCCAATGTTCTCGGGGTGGTGGATCACGCGCACCTGGGGGTGCGACGCGGCGACCGCGTCGAGGTACTCTGCCGTGCCGTCGGTCGAAGCGTTGTCCCAGGCGATCAGCTCGTAGTCGACGTCGCGCGTGTTGGCAAGGATCGAAGAGACGCACTCGCGGAGCATGCCGAAGCGGTCGTGCGTGACGAGCAGCAAGCTCACGGCGGGGCTCGCCGGGCTTTCGCCGGTCGCGCCTCGCGCCCGCCACCGGCGATACCGCTTCCAGAGTCGGCTCTGCCAGGCGACCGACCTCAGCGCCGCATCTTCGGTCATCGCGCGTGCCGGCACGCAATCTCCTCCCGAAAGCTGGGCGTCACATCGGTCTCCCGGCGTGGCGCGATCCGCCGGACCCGGCCGGTGCGGCCCGGCGGCCGCGAAGGACGGATCCGGCGCCGACAGCGTACTACACGCGGCGCGGGGCCGGGCGCGGCGCAAGGCTCGCCCGGCCGCGTGCTACGATGCGGCAGCCGAGAGTCCAGCCGCGTCAGGAACGGATCCGGATGCCAGCAGCGCCGCCGAGGACCACCGTCGTCATCCCCAACTGGAACGGGGCGCGTCACCTTCCGGAGTGCCTCGCGGCGCTCGCCGCGCAGACCCTGCAGGACTTCGAGGTCATCCTCGTCGACAACGCCTCGAGCGACGGCGGCGTCGCGTGGGTGCGCGAGCACCACTCCCAGGTGCGCGTGCTGCAGCGTGCGGACAACGGGGGGTTCTCCGCGGCCGTCAACGCGGGGATCGTCGCGGCCCACGGCGAGTACGTGGCCCTCCTCAACAACGACACGGCGGCCGACGCGGGGTGGCTCCGCGCGCTGGTCGAAGCGCTCGACGAGCGGCCCGCCTACGACTTCGCGGCGTCGCGAATGATCATGTTCTACGAGCCCGGACGCATGAACGCCGCCGGCGACGTGTACCTTCTCGGGCGCCTGGTGGGCAAGAACCGCGGTATCGGCGAGCCGGCCTCGCGGTACGACAGGACGCAGCGCGTGCTCGGGGCCTGTGCCGGGGCCGCGCTGTATCGGCGTTCGCTGTTTCGCGACGTCGGGCTGTTCGACGAGGACTTCTTCCTGATGAGCGAGGACACCGACTTCAACCTGCGCTGCCTGATCGCGGGCAAGCGCTGCCTGTACGTGCCCGGGGCGCGCGTCCGTCACAAGTTCCGCGCCTCGATCGACACGGGGCCCGTGTGGGAGATGACGCGGCTGGCGGCGCGGAACGAGGCAATGGTCGCCGCCAAGGACCTGCCCGCCGAGGTACTGCTTCTGGCGCCCGTGCTATGGCCGTACCGCTTCTTCAGGCAGACCTTGCCGGTGCGCCCCTCGAAGTGGCATCTCGTGCCGATGCTGCTGCGGCGCGCGCCGGAGCGCCTGCGGGCCGAAGTGGAGGGCGCGCGCCTGGGGCTGGCCAAGAGGCCCGAGGTGTGGCGCCGTCAGGGCGCCGGGACGCCGGAGATCCTGCGCTGGCTCCTGCACGGCGTGGCCGACGCATGACGACGCCGGGCCCGGCCACTGTCGAGGTCGTCATCGTCGCCCACGACGCCGGCGATCTGCTCGCCGATGCCATGGTCTCTGCGGCGGAACAGGCCGGCGCGGAGGCCGTCTGGCTGGTGGACGCCGCCAGTACCGACGGCAGTTGCCATGTCATCTCGGCGCCCAACGAGGGCTTCTCGGCAGGCAACAACCGCGGCATAGCGCAGACGCGGAGCGAGTTCGTGCTCCTGCTCAACCCGGACGCGACGCTTCTCCCGCGGGCGCTCGACGTTCTCGTGGCGACGGCGCGAGCGCAGCCCCGTGCCGGCATCGTCGGGCCGCTGGTACTCGACTCGGACGGCCACGTGCAGGCCGGATCTTTCGGCCGTTTTCCAACCCTGGGCAGCGCGGTCGAGCTTCGCGCGTGGAGAGCAGTGCAGCGACTCCGGGGGAACAGCGGGCTATCGCCACGCGGCCTGGCGCGGGCCGCCTCCGTGGAGTGGGTGACCGGCGCCGCGATGCTCGTGCGCCGGGCGGCCATGGACGAGGTCGGGCCGCTGGACGAGGGCTACTTCCTGTACTACGAGGATCTTGACTGGTGCCATCGCATGCGAGACTGCGGCTGGGACGTCATCCTCGAGCCGCAGGCCGAGGTGGTCCATGCGCGGGGCGTCGCAACGGGGAAGAGCGCGCTGGCGCAGCAGGCCTACCGTGACTCGTTTCGGCGCTACTGTGATGTCTACGGGTTGTGGGCGTTGCGCGGCGTCTCCGAGGTCATCCTGGCGGCTCGACGCCTGGTGGGCGGCAGGCGGTGATGCGCGTCCTCCTCGACTGCCGCATGGCCGGCTGGTCGGGCGTCGGGCGCTACACCACAGGGCTCGCCCGCGCTTTGGCCGCCAGGGACGATGTGGAGCTCGTCCAGGCCTGCGCGGCGGGAGGACCGCCGCCGGCGACGCCGCGTGGCGCCGGCGAGGTCGTCATGTTGGCCGCCCATCCGTTCAGCCTGCGCGGAGCTCTTGAGCTCGGGCGGCTGGCTCGGCGGTCAGCGCCGGACGTGGTGCACTGCCCGCACTTCCCGACGCCCGCGCCCGTGTGTGGGCCGCTCGTCGTCACACTCCACGACCTGACGCCGCTCCTGGCGCCGGGCGTCATGCCGTCTCCGGCACGGCGCGCCGTCTACCGCGCCTGGAACGCCCGCGCAGCCCGGGTCGCCCACCGGGTGCTCGTGCCGTCGCGGTGCACGGCGGCCGACGTGGAACGGGTCTTCCCTGCAGCATGCGGCAAGATCCGGGTGACGCCTGAGGCCGCCGACGACTTCGCCGCCGGCCCGGCGGATAGCCTCGTCGGCCGCCTCGCCGCGCTGGCCGCGCCGCCGTACCTGCTCGCGATCGGGAACGCCAAACCGCACAAGGATCTGGTGACCTTGCTGCGCGCATTCGTCCGGCTGGCGCCCGCGTGGCCGGAGCTGCGCCTGCTTCTTGTCTGGTCGGACCAGCCGCGCTTTGTGGCCGGGGCACTCGGCGGCGCGCCGCAGGATGTGATCTCACGGGTCGCCTTCACCGGCCCGGTCGGCGACGCCGAGCTGCGGGCGCTCTACGCCGGCGCCGCGGCCTTCGTCTTCCCCTCACGCTACGAGGGGTTCGGGCTGCCGCCCCTCGAGGCCATGGCGCTGGGCGCTCCCGTGGTGTGCGCGAACGCCGCGTCGCTGCCCGAAGTCGTCGGCGACGCAGCACTGCTCTTCACGCCCGGCGACGACGCGGCGCTGGCCGCGGCGCTGGCCCGTGTGCTCGCGGACTCTGCCCTGCGCGAGCACCTCGTCGCAGCCGGCCGCGAGCGCGCTGTGCAGTTCACTTGGGCGGGCACGGCGGCGGTGACCGTCGCCGCCTATCGCGCAGCGCTCGAGCTGGCCGGATAGTCGCGAAGCGAACGTGACGAACACGGCCGCCTCCAGAAGCCTCTCGTGAGCAGCAGGAATCTCGTCATCTGTTGCGCGGGTGACCAGTCCCTCCATCGGAACTGGTCGGACGAGAGTCGCGAATTCGACCTCTGCGTGGTGTATTTCGGCACTACCGACGGGAAGTGGCGCGACTCGGCGGACTACTATCTGGCGGCCAAGGGCCCCAAATGGCACCTTGTCCCTGCGACCTCTCAAGCCTTCTCGGGGGAGACCTCCCGGTACGACTCGATCTGGATGCCCGATGACGACATCGATTCCTACACGAGGAACGTAAACGGGCTCTTCCGCTGTTTCGACCAGCATCGGCTGGCACTCGCTCAGCCCGCGCTGAGCGCGCACGGCTACATCAGCCACGCGATCACCAGGGAGCGGAGACGCTCGCTCCTCCGGTGCACCAACTTCGCTGAGCTCATGGTGCCGATGATGAGGCATGACGTCTTCGCCCGCCTCTCCGATTCGTTCACGCTCAACAAATCCGGCTGGGGCCTCGACTATCTCTGGGCGTCGAGAATCGAGAAGGAGGGGCTCGGCGACATCGCCGGCCTCGACAGGTTCGCGGTGACCCACACCCGGCCGGTCGACCCCGGTGGGGGAGTCTATGCGGCGCTGGGACTCGATCCGCAGCGAGATCTGGAACAGGTCATGGACGAGTTCGGTCTGTCACCAGAGCAACGAGTCCGGCGGACGGTGTTCAGCCTCGCCGGTCGTGAGTTCTCGATCCGGTCCGCGAATCTTCGCGATCACCTGCCGATGAGGGTGCGGCTGGCCGTGCGGTCGCTGCGCCAGCGCCGGTGACCCCCCGAGCGAGAACGCGTCCGGCGACGCAGGCGCAGCCAAGGGGTCCAGAATGCGCCTGGTGAGGCGGAGCACACTCGTCCTGGTCGTCGGCGCCGGCTTTGCGGGAAGCGTCTGTGCGCGTGAGCTGGCCGAACGTGGCCGCCGCGTTATTGTGATCGACCGGCGCCCGCACGTGGGCGGCAGTGCCTACGACGAGCACGACGCTCATGGTCTTCTGGTCCACCGCTACGGTCCGCACCTCTTTCACACCGACGATGAACGGGCATTCGCGTGGCTCTCCCGCTTCACCGAGTGGATCCCGTACGAGCACCGTGTGTTGGCGGAGGTGGACGGTCGGCTGTACCCCATTCCCATCAATCGGACCACCATCAATCGACTCTATGGCTTCGACCTCGACGAGAAGGGCGTCGCGGACTTCCTGAAGAGCGTTCGCGAGCCGCGCGACCCCATTCGTACCAGCGAAGACGTGGTGCTGAGCAGCGTGGGACGCGACCTGTGCGAGAAGTTCTTTCGGGGGTACTCGCGAAAGCAGTGGGGCCTCGATCTCTCTGAGCTCGATGCAGCCGTGGCGGCTCGCATCCCCACGCGCACGACCGACGACGATCGCTACTTCACCGACGCCCACCAGGGTGTGCCCAGGGAGGGGTACGCCGCCTTGTTCGAGCGGATGCTCCGACACCCGGGCATCGAGGTTCGCCCCCGTGTCGCGTTCGACAGGGCCAGGCTCACCGGCAAGGTCCGACACACCGTGTTCACAGGACCCATTGACGCGTATTTCGGCTTCAGCTGCGGGAAGCTACCCTATCGTTCGCTGCGCTTCGAGCATGAGCATCTCCCAACGACCGATTGGTTCCAGCCCGCGGGTTCGGTCAACTTCGGCGACGCTCGCCCCTACACGCGCATCACGGAGTTCAAGCGCATCACCGGCCAGCGGCATCCCGGCACCTCCATCGTTCGGGAGTACCCGGAGGCCGAGGGGGAGCCCTACTACCCGATCCCTCGAACGGAGAACCAAGCGCGCTTCGACTCTTACAGACGGCTGGCCGAACGTGAGTCTCGTCTGACGTTCGTCGGGCGCCTGGCGCAGTACCGGTACTTCAGCATGGACCAGGTCGTGGTGGCGGCGCTTTCGGCAGCACGCAGGGTGGAAGCATCCCTGTGACGCACGGGTTCCTGCGGCGGGTCACGCGACTTCTCCTGCCGGGGTGCCCCGGCCACGCTTCGCTGCGGGGCGTGAGAGAATAGCGCCCGATGAAGTCGCCCGACCGCCCGCTGCGCGTCACGATGGTCAATAAGTACTACTCGCCGCCGCACCTGGGCGGTGTGGAGTCGGTCGTGCGCACGCTTTCTGAGGGCCTTGTGGAGCACGCCGGTTCTCAGGTGCGCGCGCTCGTGTGCAACGAGGTTCGCGAGCGCGTGGAGGAGACGATCGGCGGAGTGGCCGTCGTGCGCCTCCCGCGGCAGCTGGCGGTGTCGTCGGCGCCGGTGGCCGCAGGCCTGCCCGGCGCACTGCGTCAAGAGATGCGTCGTGCGGGGCCGCTGGGGCCGGAGCCGCCCGACGTCATCAATCTGCACTCGCCGTATCCGTGGGGCGAACTCTCGTTCTTGCAGGCGGGCCCCGACGTGCCGAGCGTCGTGCTCTATCACAGCGACATCGTGCGCCAGAAGCGCCTCCTGGCCGCCTACCGTCCCTTCCTGGAGCGGTTTCTCGATAGAGTCGACCTCATCGTGACGTCGTCGCCCAACATGGTCCGGTACTCGCCGTTCCTCGCGCCGCGTGCCGAGAAATGTCGCGTGGTGCCGTTTGGCCTGCCGCCCAGGAAGCTCTCGGCCACGCCCGCCGTTCTGCAGCGCGCCGCCGAGCTGCGCGCTGCGCACGGCGGGCGCCGGATCGTGCTGTTCGTCGGTCGGCTTGTCTACTACAAGGGCGTCGACGTGCTCGTCCGTGCCATGGCGAGTGTGGACGCCGACCTCGTGCTGATCGGCCGCGGGCCGCTCGAGGGCGAGCTGCGCGAGCTCGCTTCCGCGGCCGGCACTGCGGCGCGCATCTCCTTCATCGAGCCGCAGAGCGATGACGAGCTGTCCGCCTGGTACCACGCTGCCGACGTGTTCTGCCTGCCGAGCGTGGCGCGCAGCGAGGCTTTCGGCCTCGTGCAGGTCGAGGCGCACGCGGCGGGGACGCCGGTTGTGTCCACTCGGCTTCCGACCGGGGTCCCCTACGCGAATCTGGACGGCGCGACCGGGCTCACAGTGTCTCCCGGCGACGTCCCGGCTCTTGCCGGCGCGCTGGACCGCCTGCTCGGCGACGACGAGTTGCGCGCGCGCCTCGGCGGCCAGGCGCAGGAGCGCGCGCTCCGCGAGTTCACCGTCCCCCGCATGGTCACGCGCACGCTCGATGTGTATGCGGAAGCCATCGAACGGCACGCTGCGCACGCCGCCGCGAGCCCTCGCGCGCGTGACGCTGCAGGGCAGGGGAGAACGTAGATGTCGCGCAACCGCTTCATCGCTCTGTCCATCGCCGTCGATGCGGTGCTGGTCAACGCCGGCTTCGTGCTGGCCTTCCTCCTGCGTTTCGAGGGCCAACTGCCGGCCTTCAACTTCCGCGCGTACGTGGTATTGGCGCCGCTGCTCACGCTGCTCTATCTCGGCGGCGCCTGGACGTACGGGCTCTACGAGCCGGAACGCGCCGATACCGCCTGGGCGGTGGTCCGCGGCGCCGTGACGGCGGTCACGGTGGGCACGCTCTTGACCGCCGCCCTCGCCTTCTTCGGCGGTGCGCTCACGGCCTCGTTCGCGCGTTCGACGATCCTGATCGCCTGGGCCTTCGATCTCGCGCTCCTCACCGGCTGGCGGCTCATGTTCCTGCGTCTCGCCCGAGTGAGCTGGCCGGAGCAGAGGGTGCTCATCGTCGGGACGGGTTCGGCCTCGGTCGAGCTCGCCCAGAAGGTCTCGGAGCGGGACCGCTGGGGCTGGACGGTGACCGGCCTGATCGACGTGGACACCGACCCAGATAGCACCGCGCCGGCTTCGGCCGGCGGCTTCCCGGTCCTCGGCGGCGCCCACGACGTGGCGCGCATCGCCGGCGAACATCACGCCAACCGGGTGATCGTCGTCAGCCCGATCGCCTTGCGAGAGCTCGTCGAGTCGCTGGTGCTCGCCGACGAGGCCAGCGTGCGCGTCGACGTCGTGCCTGAGCTCTACGAGATCTTCATCGGCACCGTCGACGCCATCGTCGGCGACGTCCCGCTGATGGAGATCACGCACGCGTCGGTGCCGCGCTACTACGCCGCCGCCAAGCGCGTCATCGATGTACTGGTCGCCCTCGTCGGTCTCGTCGTGACGAGCCCTGTGCTGCTCGTCGCCGTCATCGCGATCGCCATCGACGATGGTTTCCCGGCGTTCTTCTCCCAGGAGCGCGTCGGCCGGCAGATGAAGCCGTTTCGCATGCACAAGCTGCGCACGATGGTCAGGGACGCCGAAGCGGCCTGCGGACCCGTGCTCGCCGAGGAGAGCGACGCGCGCATCACGGCAGTGGGCGGCGTTCTGCGCAAGTTCCGCGTCGACGAGATCCCCCAGTTCATCAATATCATCAAGGGCGAGATGAGCTTCGTCGGTCCGCGCCCCGAGCGCCCGTTCTTCGTCGAGCAGTACATCGCCGAGACGCCGGGCTATCGCGAGCGCTTCAGCGTGAAGCCCGGCGTGACCGGACTGGCGCAGGTGAGCGGCGGTTACGCGACCACGCCGGAGCGCAAGCTCAAGTACGACCTCATCTACATGTATCATCAGACCTTGGCCATGGATGCACAGATCGTGGCCGAGACCCTGCGCGTGGTGCTCACCGGGCGCGGAGCCAGGTAAGGAGCACGCTTGGCCAAGTCCAACAAGGATCAGCGCGCCGCACGCCGCCGGGCGGCGCGCAAGCAGGCGGCCGGCGAGAAGGCGGCCGCCCGCCGGGCGGCCGGGCGGCTCGAAGCCGGCCAGCAGCCGCGTGGGGACGAGCAGGCGCCCGGCAAGCAGGCGCCCGGCAAGAAGGCGCCGCGGACGGCCGCCTCAGCCGCGGCACCCGGACCGGGCGAGGGCCCACCCGAGCGGCTCGACGGCGCCCGGAAGGTCGCATGGTGGGCGCTGCTCGCGATGGTGTTCATCGTGCCCATCGCGATGAGCAACCTGAGGTTCATCGGCATCAGGCCGCTCACGAACGATCCGTTCGACCTCGTGAAGGTATCGTTCGAGCGCGTGCTCGGGCTCGTCGCGCTCGGGGCCTGGACCTGGGGCGTCCTGCGCCGCGGGGGTAAGGTGCGGCGGACGCCCGTGGACTGGCTCATCCTCGCGTTTCTCGCCTGGGTGGCCCTCTCCACGGTCACCTCGATCAGCTGGCCCACGGCCCTGCTCGGCAAGTCTCGCCGCTACGAGGGGCTGCTCTCGTTCGCCAATTACGCCGTCATCTACTTCCTCGTCCTGCAGTTCGCCCACGAGGCGGCGCGGGTGCGCCGCCTCGCGCAGGCACTGTTCTGGTCCAGCGTCGTCGTGTCGGCCTACGGCATCCTGCAGTACGCGGGGCACGATCCCATCGCGTGGGGCGTTCTGCCGTTTGAGGCTCATCGCGCCTTCTCCACCTACGGTAACCCCGACCTCCTGGGCGGCTTTCTGATCTTCTCGACGACGGTGGCCCTGGGCCTCGCCCTGTTCGAGCAGAGGCAGGTGTGGCGCGCCGTCTATTGGGTCGGGTTCGGCCTCAATGGGCTAACGCTCATCGTCGCGTTCACTCGCGGCGCCTGGATCGGCGGGGCCGTGAGCCTTGCGGTCCTCGGCGTGATCGCGTGGCGGCAGCGCGTCCGCCTGCGGCGTGTGGACTGGGTGCCCGCCGCCGCCTCGATCGCCGTCGGCGCGGCGGTGATCTGGAAGAGCCTCTCGAGCTCGAGTGCAGTCATGAACTTCGGCACGAGGCTCGCGTCCATCTTCCAGTTCCAGGGCGGGAGCGGGCAGACCCGTGCCGAGATCTGGCAGGCGGCCATCCGGGCCATCCGCGAGCGCCCGGTGCTCGGGTGGGGGGCCGACACCTTCCGGCTCGTCTTCGTCAAGTTCAAGCCCGTGGACTACGTCCGCGACGCCGGCGGGGCCAACGTCGCCGACAACGCCCACGACTACCCGCTCCAGCTCGCCAGCGGAGTGGGAATCCCCGGCATGCTCATGTTCTACGGCATCTTCGTGTGGGCGGGGGTGAGGTCGTTCCGCACCGTGTTCCGGCACTCCGGCGAGGCTTCCCGGATCGTGGTGGGGGCTTTCTGGGCCGCTGCCGTCGGCTACCTGGTACAGCTCTTCTTCGGCATCTCCGTGACGGGCGTCACCTTCCTCCTCTGGGCCGCCCTGGGCATCGTCCTGGCGCCTACCGCGAGGCTGGTCACTGTGAAGGCGCCGAAGTGGGGCACCGTGGTCGGCGCGATCGTGCTGGCTCTCTGCGCGCTGGGCATCGGCTACCAGGCGAAGCTTGTGCTGGCGGACCATGCCTTCATGCGCGCCCAGTCGCTGCCCACCTATTCCGCGCGGCTGGCGGCGGCACGCGAGGCCGTGCGGCTCAATCCCATGGACTCGTCCTACCGCGAGGGACTCGGACTTGCCGCCATTGCCGAGATCCAGAACACGCTGCAGGCCGGTGCGCAGGCGCAGCAGCAGGGCCTGGACACTGCCCCCTACGCTGCGGCGGTCCGCCAGCAGTTCGCCCACGCGGAACAGATGATCAAGGATGCCATCGCCTTGATCCCCAGCGAATACGACAACTATGTCTCGCTGGCGGCCCTCTACAACCTCGGCGGGCAGACCGTCGACAAGGGCTTCTACGCCGAGGCGATCAGAGCTGCGAAGCAGGGGCTCGCGGTCGAGCCCTACGGCACGGAGATCCGCGTGCAGCTCGCCCAGGCGCTCCAGGGCACGGGGCAGACGGCCCAAGCCGTCAAGCTGCTCGAGTACACGCTGAAGATCGACCCGGCCGATGGCTCGGCGGCCCTGCCTCTGGCGAAGTTCTACGCTCTGCAAGGCCGGGTCACGGCAGCGCTGGACATGCTGCGCGCCGTGGACGCGCTCCGCCCGGGCCAGCCCGGCGTCGCGGCGGAGATCGCGAGTCTGGAGGCAAGTGCGGCTGCGTCCCCGTGAGCCGCTCGCCGCAAGATCGGCGTCCGCACGCGAAGGGGGCCGGCAGCACCGCTGCCGGCCCCCTTCGCGTGCGGACCGCCCGGATCTTCTCGCAGCCTCGTCCGGCCTGAGCCGGGCAAGGCCTCGCCCGGCTCAGGCCAGCTCGAACTCGCGCTCGAAATCGGCCTTCGAGCGCGCCCCGATGACCTTCTTGGCCGGCTCGCCGTCCTTGAACAGGATGATCGTCGGGATGCTCAT
>Ga0118677_10012057_pt1 | contig 12782 bp, 11 predicted proteins | sample AliMusrvi5mmetaG_FD_86154 | JGI IMG/M metagenome (GOLD analysis project Ga0118677, IMG submission 86154)
CTCTTATATATATGTGTAATCGTGGAATCGGGGTACGGTCCCCCAGCTTTCGATGTAGTGAAAGTGGTGCCATCCCCGAAGCTCCAAACAAATGATGGGTTCATCATCACGTTGACGCCGACGCCAAGAACTGCGGTTGCGACCTTAAATACCGGGTTGGTGTCGCTCCAGAAATAGACAGGAACACCAGTAACGGCATCCTTAGCGGGTTGATAGAAGATCTTGCTTCCTGGCAAGAGCCGAGTGATCTGATCTGAAAGCGAGAGCGCAGTCGTTACAACTTTTGCTGCAGTCGATTTCTTCTTCACCCGCGGCTTATAAGTTCGATGAACCACGGGAACTGGTTTATAGGGAATCCAGGTTTTGGGAATTGGTTTCACCGTCGGCTTGGGCCGCGGTTTATAGGTGCGCACGGGGGCGGGGTGCGGTTGCAATGTGCTTCCAGGGCGGTTTTGATCTGCTCTAATAATCAACTGGTGCGTTTTTGGGTCGGTATAAACCTGGACACATGGCCCAACCGTGCAGTGTGCCGCCATCAATAAACCCGCCATAAAGATCATCCCGCGACACTAGGGCGATGAAATTCACCTTACTTTAAACGGTATTCGTGCTGTGGATACCTGCGCATTGTGCAAAGTCGTGCCACTCTAGGTATGTGGCTCATACCGATGGCGATGGCTGGATGCAATGCAGCTGCGGCCACAAGCATTGGGGATTACATGGAGCCGCCGGGCTACTGCTGGTGCGCGATGGAACCATCCTGCTGCAGCACCGCGCACCCTGGGTGCACAACGGCGATACTTGGGGAATTCCGGGCGGCGCTAAAGATAGCCACGAGACAATTTTAGAAGGTGCCAAACGTGAAGCGCGCGAAGAGTTGGGGATTGATACCGATCTCATCGATCCGATTCATAATTTTACTGACGATCATGGTGAGTGGCGCTATGACACCATCATTGCTCTAGCCGGCGATGATTTAATCGCGCACGAGATGAACGATGAATCGCAAGAGATTCGCTGGGTGTTATTTGACGATGTTACAAAGATGAATCTGCATCCATCCTTTGCGCGCAACTGGCCAGACTTACAGGCCCTGCTCGGAGAATTGCTTATCTAAACGCTTGAGAGATTCTTTAACGACCGCTCCATCGCTGGTGCGATAAAAGGGCGGCATCGAGTTGAGCAGTATCGAGCCATAACGCTTAGTAACAATGCGCGTATCCAATATAGCGACGACTCCCCTGTCATCCATTGACCGAATCAAACGACCCGTCCCCTGCGCCAACATCAGGGCAGCGCGCGGCAAGGAAACTTGCATGAATCCGCTTCCGCCCGCCTGATCAGCTTCAGCAGAGCGCGCACTCATGACTGGTTCATCTGGTCTAGGAAATGGAATGCGGTCGATCGCTACTAAAGTGCAAGATGGCCCGGGCACATCGATGCCCTGCCAGAGCGAGATTGTGCCGAGCAATATAGAACGTGGATCTTTCGCAAATTTTTCAACGAGCGGTCCCACCGAGTCACCACGCTTCTGGGTGATGATTGGAATCTTAAGTTCTGCCAGAACGCGGCGCAGGTGTTCATCGGCCATCTCGACTCCGCGCCATGAGGAGAAGAGCGCCAGGGTGCGCCCGCCCGCGGCTTCAATGAGTTCTCCGAGTTCGGTTAACGCATCTTTAGCTGGGCCATCGCGACCCGGTTCGGCTAAGTGGCGCGGCAGGTAGAGCATTCCCTGCGAAGCAAAATCAAAGGGTGAGCCCACATCCAGCATCTGAACATTGGCGGGGTCTATGGCTCCTTTTCCTTCATCGCTCTCTTCATCAATATCTTGGCCCACAACAAAGCCAATAGATTTTGCGATCGCATCAAATGATTTGCCGATGGTGAGAGTCGCCGATGTTGCAATAACCGGAGTCTCTGTCAATAAATTGCGGCGCAGAACATCAGATACTTCTAGCGGCGCCAAATACAGGGTGGAGAAGTTGGGTTCGAACCACATCACTTGATGCGCGCCAGGTCGCAACATCTTGGAGGCAATAGTCTGAATCTCATTTGTTGCGCCTTTAACGCGAGCGCGCTGTGCCATGGAATCGGTATCGATGATGTCAGAGTCGGCATTGATTAACGCAACTACAGCGGCCGATGACTCTTTGACCTTGCGGATTGGCGCTTCTAACTGCCGAGGTAGTTCTGGCAAACGTCCTGCCTTGCTCGGATCGTTGCGCACATCAGCGGCAAAATCAGCGATCGCTTCGGCGAAATCATCAGCGGCTTTCTTAAAAGCTATCGCAGCCTTGCCCGGCATATGTTTGGTTGCCATAGCGGCGGCTCGTTCGACGCGTGCAGCGGTCAACTCTTCGGTCACAGCTTGTGTTGTGCGATCCATAAATTCGTGGGCTTCATCCAAAATCACCGCATCGCGCTCCGGCAGAATCGCGTGGTTATCGACGATTTCGATTGCAAGGAGCGTGTGATTGGTGACAACTACATCGGCGGTCTGCGCCTTGGCCTTTGCCGCCACGGCAAAGCATTGCGATCCAAAGGCGCAATCATCTTTACCGATACATTCCCGACCCGAGACCGAGTTTGCGAACCAAACTCGACGGTCTACATCCGGAGCGTCATCGCGATCCCCCGAAACACCGGGAGTCTTGGCCCACGCTTTAAGTCGCTTCTGATCTTTTTCTAGCGCGCCGATCTCCATCAACATATCGCCGTCGGGATCTTGCTCGGCACCATTCATCTTCTGTAAGCACAGGTAATTGCCGACGCCTTTATAAACAGCGAAGGTGAGATCGCGCTTCAGAACTTTTTCTAGCGCCGGCTGAATCTTCGGCAAATCACGTTCGACCAATTGACGCTGTAAAGCGAGCGTTGCGGTGGCGACCAAGACCTTCTTGCCGTGCACCAGGGCTGGCACCAGATAAGCCAGGGATTTTCCGGTTCCAGTTCCCGCTTGAACTAAGAGGTGGTGGCGGTCGGTCAGGGCGTTGGCTACAGCTTCGGCCATCTGGATCTGACCTTCGCGGGGCTCCCCGCCAATGGCCTCAATCGCAGCGTTTAGGGCTTCGCCGACCAACTTCATCTGTTGGTTCTTTGCGCTGGCCATCCGCCAACCCTAGCGGCGAGCGCTCACACTCCTGCGCTATCCACAGCAGCCAAAGTTCAAGGGCATTTTGGACCGCGTGTCGTACGCACAGGTAACGCTCAGGGTAGGTCGCCACCCCGCGTATCCTCGTAGTGCTTCCCCCAAAGGCAACACAGACCGAAGGGAATACCGATGTCGCTTTTCTCTTGGACCATGCACGGTGATGGAAAATCCATCCGCGCTGGCGAAGTAGTACAGCCCGAAGAAAGACTCACTTGGCCCCGCACGATTGGTATCGGTGTCCAGCACATCGTCGCCATGTTTGGCGCCACCTTCTTAGTCCCGATTCTGACCCATCTGCCTCCAACGACGACCTTGTTCTTCTCTGGTGTCGGAACGATGCTCTTCCTCCTTATTACGCGGAACAAACTCCCTAGCTATCTAGGATCCTCTTTCGCCTTCTTGGCCCCAATCGCAGCGGCGGTTTCTAAGGGCGGAATGGCGCAAGCACTCGGCGGTGTCGTCGCAACTGGCGTATTGCTCGCCATTGTTGGCCTCATCGTTAACTACTTTGGAATCAATTGGATCAACTGGCTATTGCCTCCAGTGGTAACTGGATCGATCGTCATGATCATTGGTCTCAACTTGGCCGGTGCTGCGAAGAATAACTTCAGCCAGCAACCACTCGTTGCAATCGTCACCCTGCTAGCCGTCATGCTTATTGGCGCGGTTACCAAGGGATTCCTTAGTCGTATCTCCATCTTCGGCGGAGTCGTCGTCGGATACCTCTTTGGAATCATGCACGGCGATGTAAAGATGGCCAGCGTCAGCGCTGCCAAGTGGCTCGCAATGCCACACTTCACTAGCCCATCATTCAAGATGAGCGCAATGGTTCTCTTCCTTCCAGTTGTCTTGGTTCTGATGGCCGAAAACGTAGGCCACATCAAGGCAGTATCTGTTATGACTGGAAAGAACCTGGATGATCAAGTCGGCAAGGCGCTCTTCGCTGATGGCCTCTCCACCACCCTTGCAGGTTTCGGTGGCGGTTCAGGTACAACAACCTACGCCGAGAACATCGGCACCATGGCAGCGAGCAGAATCTACTCAACTGCTGCTTATTGGATCGCGGCCTTAGGAGCGGTATTGCTTTCACTCTGCCCTAAGTTCGGCGCCATCCTTAGCCTTACTCCTATCGGAGTATTGGGCGGCGTTGGTCTCGTGCTTTACGGAATGATCGCTGTACTCGGTGCCAAGATCTGGATCGAGAGCAAGGTTAATTTCGGAATCACCCAGAACCTAATGGTTGTAGCTGCAACGCTGATTATTGGTGTTTCAGATATGTCATGGACACATGGCAACTACACCTTCACCGGAATCGTGAACGGAACTCTCGTAGCTGTTATTGGTTACAGAGTCTTTAACGGTCTGGCAAAGATGGTCGGCAATCCTGCTGAGTAATTAGTTCAAGCAATAAAGAGAGCCCCGGCTAATAACCGGGGCTCTTTGCATTACTACTTGTTAGCGACGGATCAAGAACAACCCGATGTATTTCCGCAACCTTCGCAGACGAAGCATGAACCAGCCATACGCATCTTGGTTCCGCAGGTCATGCAGAGTGGTGCATCTGATGATTGTCCGCTCATCTTTTCGAAGAGCTCCATCGATGAACCAACACCAGCCAAGTTATCAACTGCAGGCTTTGCCTCAATCGTTACTGATGCAGGCTTACTTACAACCGCAGCCGCTACCACAGGAGCAGCTGTCGCTTTTGGGGCTGCAGACTCATCCTGGGTGTATTCACCGGACTCCAAAGCACGAGCGCGCTCTGATGCGGTGTACAAGCCCAGTGCTGAGCGGGTATCGAATGGTAGGTAATCGAGCGCCAAGCGACGGAAGATGTAATCCATCATCGATTGTGCGATACGAATATCTGCATCATCTGTCATACCAGCTGGCTCAAAGCGCAGGTTGGTGAATTTTTCGACGAATGTTTCTAGTGGTACGCCATATTGCAGACCGATCGATACTGCGATCGAGAAGGCATCCATGACACCGGCGAGGGTAGAACCCTGCTTGCCTAGCTTCAAGAAGACTTCACCGAGTGCGCCATCAGCGTATGCACCAGCGGTCATATAACCTTCGGCGCCACCGACTGCGAATGATGTGGTCATTGATGGGCGTGACTTAGGTAGACGCTTGCGAGTAGCCGTTGCAGGACCTGATACAGCCGAAGCCTTGTTGGCATCTTCGCCCTTGTTATCGCCCTTACCGGTTGAAAGTGGTTGTCCCACCTTGCAGTTGTCGCGGTAAACAGCGAGCGCCTTGAGGCCAAGCTTCCAGCCTTCGTAGTAGACCTCTTCGATCTCTTCTACGGTGGCATCAGAAGGCAGGTTGACGGTCTTGGAGATCGCACCTGACAGGAATGGTTGGCAAGCAGCCATCATGTGCACGTGGCCCATAGCGCTGATTGAGCGCAGTCCCATGGCGCAATCGAAGATGTCGTAATGCTCTGGCTTGAGGCCAGGAGCGTCAATGACGTTTCCGTGTGCTGCGATGAATTCAACGATCGCTTCGACAGTCTCTTCGGTGTAACCGAGCTTGCGCAGAGCCATTGGAATGGTCTGGTTGACGATCTGCATTGAACCGCCGCCAACGAGCTTCTTGAACTTAACGAGTGCAAGATCTGGCTCGATTCCGGTGGTATCGCAATCCATCATCAAACCGATGGTTCCAGTTGGTGCAAGTACTGAAGCTTGCGCATTGCGCCAGCCGTTCTTGGCACCGATTTCTAGGTTCTTGGCCCACTCTTGGTTAGCAACCTGCCACACATCGGCATCTAGGGTTGTGACCGAGCGTGCGCTAGAAGATGCATTGGTGTGCTTCTGCATGACGCGGGTGTGTGCCTGCGCGTTGCGCGCAAAGCCAGCATATGGTCCGACGATCCCAGCGAGTTCGGCCGAACGACGGTATGAAGTACCGGTCATCAGCGAAGTGATCGCACCAGCGAGTTGGCGTCCGCCATCTGAATCGTAAGCCAGGCCTGATGCCATCAAGAGAGCACCGAGGTTAGCGAAGCCGATTCCTAGCTGACGGTAGTCACGAGTGGTGACTCCGATTGGCTCGGTTGGGAAATCAGCGAAGCAGATCGAGATATCCATCGCAGTGATGATTAACTCGGTTGCCTTTACAAAGCTCTTGGTATCGAACGATCCATTGCTCTGCAAGAACTTGAGCAAGTTGAGGGATGCCAAGTTGCACGAAGAGTTGTCGAGTGACATGTATTCAGAGCAAGGGTTAGACGCATTGATGCGTCCGGTCTCTGGGTTGGTGTGCCAATCATTGATGGTGTCGTCATATTGAATTCCGGGATCGGCGCAGGCCCATGCTGCCTCTGCCATCAGGCGGAACAAGCGGCGAGCTTCGACGGTTTCGATGACTTCGCCAGAGGCGCGACCAACTAAACCAAACTCTTCGTTGTTCTCGTAGGCGCGCATGAACTTGTCAGATACACGTACTGAGTTGTTTGCGTTCTGGTATTGGACAGAGATGATGTCGCGTCCGCCCAGATCCATATCGAATCCAGCATCGCGCAGGGCGCGGATCTTGTCTTCTTCGCGGACCTTGGTCTCAATGAACTCTTCGATATCTGGATGATCAACATCAAGGACAACCATCTTCGCAGCGCGACGGGTTGCGCCACCTGACTTGATGGTTCCGGCAGATGCATCAGCACCGCGCATAAATGAAACGGGGCCAGAGGCGGTTCCACCTGACTTGAGCAATTCTTTGGATGAACGGATACGAGACAAATTGAGTCCAGCTCCGGAGCCACCCTTGAAGATCATTCCCTCTTCGCGATACCAGTTGAGGATCGAATCCATGGTGTCATCAACAGACAAGATGAAGCAGGCGCTTACTTGCTGTGGTGCGTTGGTTCCAACGTTGAACCAGACTGGTGAGTTAAAGGAGAAGACTTGGTGCAAGAGCATCCAGGTCAGTTCGTGTTCGAAGACCTGCGCATCAGCATCAGTTGCGAAGTATCCGAATTCCTTGCCGGCCTTGGTATATGTAAGAACGACGCGATCGATAACCTGCTTAAGAGACCACTCACGGTTGTCGTACCCCACGGCACCGCGGAAATATTTAGTTGTAACGATGGTCGATGCATTGACGGACCAGAAATCAGGGTATTCAACGCCCTTTTGTTCGAAGATGACCTCTCCGGATTTCCAGTTGGTCTGCACTACATCACGATGTTGCCAGGTGACTTCGTCGTAGGGATGAACGCCTTCGCTGGTATAGATGCGTTCAATGGTTAAACCCTTACCCAAAGATTTTGCAGATGTTGCTGTGCCTTTGGATGGGCGGTCGACGATAGACATACGTGGTGCTCCTTATTTAGATGCTGATTGAAGTGGTGCGTTTGTGGTGCCAGCTGGGGTAGCTGTAGAGGGAAGTTGAGTGGTGGTGTCGTTCATAATCTCGCTGCTTGAGGGAGCGGCGCGAAGTAGTGCAATTTCTCCTTCGAAATCTTCGAGTGAGGTGAAGTTCCGGTAGACCGATGCATAACGCAGATAAGCGACTTCATCGAGCTCGCGCAGTGGGGCCAGAATTGCCAACCCAACTTCTTGTGCTTCGACTTCGGCCTGGCCATCGGCGCGCAAAGCTTCTTCAACGCGTTGGGCCAAGAGTGCGAAATCATCGTCATTGATCGGGCGGCCCTGACAGGCCTTGCGAACTCCGTTGATGACCTTTTCGCGGCTGAAGGGTTCTGTGGCCCCAGAGCGCTTGATGATCAAAAGGACGGATGTCTCGGATGTAGTGAAGCGGCGGCCACATGAGGTGCATTCGCGACGACGGCGAATGAGGGTGCCTTCTTCTGCAGGACGCGAATCAACGACTCTAGAGTCATCGTGGCGGCAGAATGGGCAGATCATGTGAATGGCTCCTTAGTAATCTCTTAAATTGTGCTGATAACGGGTTTTTGGGGCCCCTTGGGAAGAGAGCCATAAAATTACCGTGAGCCGCTGACATTAGTGGAAAACCACAACTTATGGAACATAAATCGCGGTAGACCCCTAGATGTTGTGCCAACCGTACACCCGCACTTTAGGGTTTGCGGGGTGGCTATCGGCGTGTCGCAGGAATTTCACAGGTTTGCTCCCCTGGAGGCGATAAAGGGGGCCACCTCAAGACAGACTATCTAATCGCCAGCGCAGCGTGCCTAGCTGACCCCGGTCTTCACAGGCTCGTTCTCCAAAATCGCCCATTCGCCATCGCTAAATAAGCGCGAGCGGATCAAGAAGCGTTTGCCTTCAGGTGATTCAAGTGAGAAGCCACCACCACGACCAACAACCACATCAACAGTCAGATGCGTATGTTTCCAATATTCAAATTGCGATGCCGACATCCAAAAATCAATCGGCTCGGCAATTCCGGCAACAAGCAATGATTGCAAGAGGACATCTTGTCCCCCGGTTCTAAATTCTCCTGCTGGATAACACATAGGTGAAGACCCGTCGCAACAACCACCTGATTGATGAAACATCAGTGGCCCGTGGTTCGCTCGAAGTGTGCGCAGCAATACTGCTGCATCTTCGGTGAAATCCACACGCGACGGGATCTCCATGTGTTACCCCTTAAGTTATCTCCGTAGCCTTCGGCTTAGAAGAATCCGAGCTTGTTTGGTGAGTACGAAACTAGCAGGTTCTTGGTCTGTTGGTAATGATCGAGCATCATCTTGTGATTCTCGCGGCCAATTCCTGAAGCTTTGTAACCACCGAACGCTGCACCAGCAGGATATGCGTGATAGCAGTTAGTCCAGACGCGACCGGCTTTGATTTCGCGACCAGCACGGTAAGCCGTGTTCATCTCGCGAGTCCATACGCCAGCACCGAGTCCATACAGGGTGTCGTTAGCTATTTCCATTGCATTGTCGAAACCATCGAACTTGGTGACGGATACAACTGGTCCGAAGATCTCTTCTTGGAAGATGCGCATTTTATTGACACCTTCGAAGATTGTTGGCGTGATGTAGTAACCACCTGACAAATCCCCACCGAGTTCGGCTGGAGTGCCGCCGGTAATTACCTTGGCGCCCTCTTTCTTGCCGATATCGATGTAGGAAAGAATCTTTTCGAACTGATCGCTAGATGCCTGGGCACCCATCATCGTCGAAAGATCAAGTGGATGGCCCATTTTGATGGCCTGGGTACGTGCTGTGACATCGCCCAAGAACTTGTCGTAGATCTTGGTATCGATAAGCCCGCGTGAAGGACAGGTGCATACTTCGCCCTGGTTTACGGCGAACATGGTGAAGCCTTCGAGTGCCTTGTCATAGAAGGCATCGTTTTCAGCGGCTATATCTGCGAAGAAGATATTTGGTGACTTTCCACCAAGCTCTAGCGTCACAGGAATGATGTTCTCTGACGCATATTGCATGATCAAACGACCGGTGGTTGTTTCACCGGTGAATGCGATCTTGGCAATACGAGGGGAAGAGGCCAGCGGCTTTCCTGCTTCGACGCCAAAACCATTGACGATGTTCAAGACGCCATCTGGAAGCAGATCCCCGATGATATCCATCAAGAACAAGATCGATACTGGTGTCTGCTCTGCTGGCTTCAAGACAATTGCATTACCTGCAGCGAGCGCAGGTGCAAGCTTCCATACAGCCATCAAGATTGGGAAGTTCCAAGGAATGATCTGACCGACAACTCCTAGTGGCTCGTGGAAATGATACGCAACGGTGTCATTATCCAATTCGCCAAGTGCACCCTCTTGTGCGCGAATCGCTGCCGCAAAATAACGGAAGTGATCGACCGCAAGTGGGATATCGACATACATGGTTTCGCGAATCGGCTTTCCGTTATCCCATGTTTCGGCAACGGCGATCGCCTCTAGATTCTCTTCAATACGATCGGCGATCTTGTTCAGAATAATCGCGCGCGCCGTGACAGAGGTCTTGCCCCATGCAGGTGCTGCCTTGTGCGCAGCATCGAGTGCTAATTCAATATCTGCTGCATTGCCGCGAGCGACTTCGCAGAATACTTTTCCGGTTACAGGAGTTACATTTTCAAAGTACTGCCCAGATGATGGCGCAACATATTTGCCACCGATCCAGTGGTCATACCTACTCTTGAAAACAGCTTTGCTGCCGGGCAACCCCGGGGCAATGAAATCGGTCATTTTCTCTCCTTTGTCTGCGGCCCCTCTGCCGCTTGCGAAGGAAAGTACGCTTTAGACCAATTATTTGGAATAGCCGACCCCCGTGCTACCACTCACGCCTAAATGAACAATGAGCGCCAGAACCACCCCCGCATGGGTAAGCCCCTATGAAGTAAGAAGTTCGGCCCCGGGGGTCTTCCTGGCCAGTTTCTTGATTCCTTCTGATATTGCAGGGAAATTATCTTTTTCAAAGGGATAGACCAACGCCTCTGAATACGTCACAACCGAGATACTCAAACTCTCGCTGTTCTGAAGTAAGCGTTTCTTAATGCTCTTGTGATGTTTATCTTCGGCATTCATAATTGCCAGCAATGCGTCAGAATCTAGAATTAATCCGGCCATGCATCAGCACGTTCTGCGGCGAAGTCGTAGCCGTCATAAAACCCATTCAAGTTAGCGATCCACTTGAGAAGATCAACCCGCTGCTTCGTGACCACCACCTGATTATCTTCAACTTTAAAGATCAGCTCATCCCCCACCTTAAATCCCGCCTCTCGCATCACATCGACCGGAATCGTCACCTGATGCTTGGAACTTAACCGAGAAGAATTACCGCGGCCCTTACGGGTGGCCTTAACTGTGGACACACCACCACTGAGATCCTTACCCTTTACTTGATCGCCCATAAGCAAAGGCTAACACGCTCAAAACAAGCGAAGAAGGTTATTTAGCAGGAACCCACAAACGATCCCCCGGAGCAAGATCAGTCGACTGCAGTTGATTGGCATCCACGATCTCTTGCTCTACGGCGGTCACTGAACCATTGCCAGCCACCATAGAAGCAAGGGACCAAAGGGTTTCGCCGGGTGCAACAACCACCCGGACATAGCCTTGCGATGCCGGCGTTGACGGAACGCCTTTCTCGGATGCGTTACCAACGGCGCTAAAACCAGCGCCAATTACTATCAATAGCGATGCGACAGCCGCACCGCGTACAACGAAGCGACCTCTTGAAGTTAATGTGGTAGCCATGGGGGAAGCTCCTTCACCTGCTTTAACGTTGCTCGAGGGGATTCGAACACCTGTTCTAAAAAGAACAATACATCCCCCCACCGACATAAGCAAGAATATTTCGAACAGATGTTCGACTTTTTCCCCCTCTTGCCCTACCCTTAATCCATGACAAAGAAAGATGCTGCTACCCCAGCCACCGTCTCTGAACTGCCCGACGGCCCGGCCGATGACAACGGCCTCACCACCCGCCAGCAGCTAATCCTGGATGTCATCAAGCAGGCGATCTCCACCAACGGCTACCCCCCTTCCATGCGAGAGATCGGCCTAGAAGCTGGCCTCGCCTCCCCCGCGTCGGTCAAGTATCAGATCGAAGCCCTGGTCGATAAAGGCTTTATCCGCAAGGACGCCTCCAAGGGCCGTGCCTTTGAAATCACGGATCCCAACGATGCCGATTCCATTAAGCCCGAAAAGACCGTCAACGTCCCCCTAGTCGGCCGCATCGCCGCCGGTGGTCCAATCCTCGCCGAACAGCACATCGAAGAAGTCTTCCCGCTCCCCGAATCCCTCGTCGGTCAGGGCGAGCTCTTCCTGCTCAAAGTCGTTGGCGACTCCATGATCGACCTGGCTATCTGCGATGGCGACTTTGTCGTGATCCGTTCCCAAAAGAACGCCGAAAAGGGCGAGATAGTCGCCGCCATGATCGATGGCGAAGCAACAGTCAAAACCTTGTCCAAGAAGGACGGCCACTACTGGCTCCTACCTGCCAACGACGACTACGCCCCGATCCCTGCAGATGGCGCGGAGATATTGGGCAAGGTGACTGCGGTGCTGAGGTCTGTTCGCTAATTCTTGAACTAAACGAAGGACCTACACCGAATCACTGCCCCTGAATACTTGCAATGATCACCTTGGAGGCGATTCCCTAGCCATTTCTCGTCGCGCAGAGAACAGACGAGCTATCCCTTTTGAGATTGTTGTGTCGTGGAGAATTTCGTCAACTATAAGTTCTTTGGGTCGATTAAAGCGAACGCCATGTGCAACAACCTCGCCAAAGCGCGGCACTGCAAAGTCTGGAATCATCGCGTGAATCGATGCTAACTGAGCATGTTTTTGTGCATCTTGAAGCTCTTGTTCAAATAGATCAAAATGTAGAAGGTCCATCGACTGAGTAAATTTCTTTGCAATCTTACTTTTCTCTGTCTGGGAGTATTCACCGAGTAAATCCCAAAGCTTTCCCCCTTCATCAGACATTTGTGCATGACCTACCGCCCAGATCGCCAGACTTGCCGGATATTGCAATTGATGTTGCTGAGCGTCAAGATCCTTCAAAATAACACGATTACTCATTTGATAATTGGCAAGCTCTAGTAGAGACCAATTTATACCCCCATATTCTCGCGGTGTCTCAAGATCAATTTCACCCAAAAGTGAAGCCTTTTCGCGACGAATAATGCTTTTTAAGAAACTTTCAATTGATTTTGGAGCGCTATAACCAAGTGGGTCGGAATTAGGC
>Ga0118677_10012059_pt1 | contig 12781 bp, 6 predicted proteins | sample AliMusrvi5mmetaG_FD_86154 | JGI IMG/M metagenome (GOLD analysis project Ga0118677, IMG submission 86154)
ATATAAGGCAACTCGAATTCCTCTGTAAACGCAGGGCTGACGGAAGTGAACAGCTGCGCGAGGCCGAATGCCCAGGAATTTTGAGAAACCGGCCCCTTGCCCGCTCCGAAATCCGGCAGCAGTTCGTCGGTATAAACATAGGAGCAGTGGCAGGTATTGGATGTGTCGTTATAAATCTCAAGCTTATTCGTATGCTCTATGCCCGCGATGACGGAGGAAGTTATTCTTTCCATCACTTTATGGATAAACTCGGGGCGGTCAACCAAATCATAATAAATGTTTTCAACGCCCATATAGGTTGAAAGCGCATCCCAAACGCCCAAATGAAACTGCAGACCACCGCTTTGCCTTAAAGGCGCGATACCCTTAAAAATATCCTTCGCCTGCTCCATATAAAGCCTGCTGCCCTCTTCATTATGAAAAATCTGCATATCCTTGATTTTGCCGATATCCTCTTCGGTTTTGATCTGATTGGTGTAATGATGGGAAACAACGCCGTTGTCGGCATCGGTTCTCAATAATTCCTCTTCAACGCCCATACCGTAGCCGGTATTGATGATTGACCTTGGTATTGTTATAAATGGCTCAACCACCATATCCACCGGGAAATGCTCCCATTTATAAATGGTTGAGCGCAAATCCCATTCAAGCCCTCTGCAGAATGAATTTTGCGAAAGGATGGTCAAATCGCCTTCATTGTTCAGCTCATGCCACGGCAGCTGGTCCAGCACCACCATCGGGCGCTGCATCTTCCCGCGGTTCAAAGCTTTCCATAGCTCCATTTTCTCCCGCTGAACCGGCAGGTTCGCGATTTCCATATACCTTGAAGCAAGCTTTCTTAAGACTTCCTTTTCATTTTGGGTAATGTTCATAGCTCTTTCCTCTCTTCAATTGGAATCACGTTTAAGGTTTTAATATCTAAGAATGCCTGGTGAAAATTTTTATCAGTATTTGACAATTCTATAGAATATCTTCTTAGCTATCTCGGCTGTCACAATATAGGCAGCTACAATTGCGCCTATAACCAGCAGAATCCATGCGGGCAGAGGGACGAATCCCATTAACCCCGCCAGCGGGGTGTAGGGAATTATCAGCGTAACAGCAACAATGGCAAATGTTGCTATCATCAAATACTTGCCCGGAGCGCTTTTATAAAACGGTTTTCTTGACCGGATAACCAGAACAATCAATGCCGCCGAACAGACGGATTCCAAGAACCAGCCGGTTCTGAACTGTTTAAACTGATCAACCAATGGATGATGAAGAATAGTCATTAACACACCAAAGGTTATATAGTCAAAAACAGAGCTGATAAGTCCAAACACAATCATAAATTTTTTAATAAAACCGATGTCCCATTTTCGCGGCTGCATAATAAGTTCATTGTCAACCGAATCCGATGCAATGGTCATCTCCGGGAAATCCGTTAATAAATTGGTCAGCAAAATCTGTTTTGGGAGAAGAGGAAGGAACGGGAGAAACAGTGAAGCGCCGGCCATGCTGAACATATTGCCGAAATTCGCGCTGGTCGCCATAAATACATATTTTAACGTGTTCGCGAAGGTAATTCTTCCCGCGGTTACACCGCTGATTAAAACATTCAGGTCTTTTTCAAGCAAAACAATATCGGCCGCTTCTTTTGCGACATCAACCGCGCTGTCGACCGAAATGCTGACATCTGCCGCGTGGAGCGCCGAGGCGTCATTAATACCGTCACCCATATACCCGACAACAAATCCCGCTTTTTTGAGGGCAACAATAATACGCTCTTTTTGGTTCGGCTCAACCTCGGCAAAAACGGCGGTATCGGCAACTTTTCTTGAAAGCGCCACAGAATCCAAATTATTTATTTCCGGTCCCGTCAGAATACTTTCCTCCGACAACCCGAATTGCGAAATAACGTGGGCGGCAATCAATCTGTTGTCCCCGGTAATTACTTTCAGCGAAATTCCTAAATTCTTTAAGTTTGCGATTGTTTCAACAATGTTGGGTTTAAGCGGGTCATAAAGGGTAATGTAGCCCAAAAATATCATGTTTTCTTCATGGTCCTTCTCAATTAAATCCTCATTGTCAAGAACCCTGTATGAAACGCCAAGCGTACGGTAGCCTTTTTTGCTGTATTCTTCAAATTCCTTCTCAATTTCATCTTTTACCGTCGAAATATCAACAATCTTTCCGTCCCCTGCTTCCGCTTGTGTGCAGACGGCCAAAACATTTTTCAGCGCGCCTTTGGTAACCATAATTTTTGCATTTGTTTTTGTTTCGGAAACCAATATGCTTAGCCTTTTTCTGGTAAAATCATACGGCTGCTCATCTAATTTAGTATAACTGCCGATATCCAGCTGCTTAAAGCTTCTTATCGCTTCGTCAATCGGGTTGATAAACCCTGTCTCAAACGAGGAGTTTATGAAAGCGTAGAGAAGAACTTTTTCGCTTTCCTCTCCGTTAATGTCAAGCGTTGCCTGCAGTTTAACAATGCCGTCCGTGAGCGTTCCTGTTTTGTCCGAGCAGAAAACATTCATGCTGCCGAAGTTTTCAATTGATGAAAGCCGCTTTACGATTACTTTTGCCTTTGCCATCATTTTTGCGCCGTGAGATAAGTTTGTGCTGATGATTGCGGGCAAAAGCTGCGGCGTTAAACCGACTGCCAGTGCCAGTGAAAACAGAAACGAGTCCAGCGCCGGCCGTTTTAACAAAATGTTGATGATAAAGATAGTGACTACCAAAATCATCGTGATTTTCATCAGCAAAAACCCGAATGCTTTTATCCCGCGTTCAAATTCTGTTTCAGGCTGTTTTGCTTTTAGGCTTTCGGAAATCTTGCCGAATTCGGTGTTTTTGCCGGTATTCATTACAATTGCTTTCGCGCTGCCGCTTATGACGTGTGTACCCATCCATAGGCAGTTGTTCCGGTCATTTATTGCCGCTTCTTCCTTTAAAACCCCGGCTTGCTTTTCAACCGGATAGGTTTCACCCGTGAGCGCGGCTTCGTCTACAAACAAAGAATTCGATTCTAAAATCAGGCAGTCTCCGGCAACAATATTGCCGGCTTCCAAAATTATGACATCTCCGGGCACTACTTCAGCGATGTCAATTGAAATCTGCTTGCCGTCACGCAAAACGGCAGTTTTGATTTTAACAACGGAGAGCAACTTGGCCACCGCGTTATTTGCCCCGTGTTCCTGCCAAAACCCAAGCAGGCCGCTCGCTAAAACAATGGCAAGGATAATAAACGCATCGGCCGTATCTTTCAGGTAAAAAGAAAGCCCGATAGCAAAAAACAGAATGATTATAATGGGGCTTTTAAACTGTGATAACAAAGTGAAAAACGCATTGTTTTTTTTGCTTTTCTTGATGGAATTCGCGCCGTATTCCGCAAGCCTATTCTTTGCCTCGGCACCTGCCATTCCGTCCGTACTGCTTTTCATAACGTCTAAGGCTTTTTCAGCCGAAAATGCCCAGAACTTTTGGTTTGAATCAATCATTAAAATAATCCTTTCCATACTTCAGTCAAATTATTGGATTACGGAAACTGTACGGCTGCTTCCCTGCACATATTATATTTAAAGCGGTCAGCCAAGCTTTCGAATTTATTTTTAAAACATTATATCAAATATTTAATGTTCTTACAATAGCGATATTGTTCGCGCTGCAATTAATAATTATCCTTGCAGTGGTTTTTAATATAATTGTAAATAAATCTTTTGCACTTTTGAAATTTCTCTTGCTTTACTTATGTGTTTCATTGTACAATCAAGGTTAGAAAACCTTGCGTTCCCGTTCAATGAATAATTTCATGAGGAGGAAATCTGCTTGGAAGAAAAAGAAGAATTTGAAAGACTGGTTAATGAAGAGAGGGCTGCGGCAAAGGCAGCCGAGGAAGAAGCGCTGAAATATGTTCATCAGGACAGGCGCTATGTCGGCACCAAAGAAACCTTGGGTTATGTTTTAAACGAGTTCTCCAACAGCTTCAATATCGGCAAATACGGAAACCGGTTTATCTGGGACGTTGTTAAAATTGATTTTATGATTTCGGCAAAGGTGAATGTTTTTACCGGCTTGTGGGATATCGTCAATGATGTTATCATCGGCGCTATCGTTGACAAGACCCGCACCCGCTGGGGCAAGTTCAAGCCGTATCTCGTGTTTTTATCCGCGCCGCTTACCATCATAGGCTCCCTCTATTGGCTCATGCCGTTTTTGTTTCCCAATACAGGTCCAACCTATATGCCGAAACTTATTTATTACTTCACCCTTGGTGTTATAACCGAAACAGCCGGCACTTTCACCTCTATTGCCGCAAGAGGGATGCTGAACACCATCACGCCGCACCCCATGGACCGCACAAGGCTGATAACCATGGCGCAGTTCTGGTCCGGCTGGATGGGCGATAAACTGCCGGAACTTTTGATGGGTGTTTTTATCGACCTCATCAACCACCATATCGTCCAGTGGAAGATGCGCGACCTTTTTGTGAGCATGGGGCTTCTCTGTGCTGTTGTCAACTGCGCCGGCTCCATGTTCTTTTTTATTGTTGCTAGAGAGAGAGTGCATCAAACCCTCAACAAACCGAGCATCCTGCAGGGTTTCAAAGCAATTATCACCAATATTCCTATTCTTATTATAACCCTCTCGAATTTCTTAGGCGGTTTCGGCGTCGGTACGGGGCGCTCGAATTACTACATTGATGTGTTGGGCATGGCGACCCTGGAAACAATCGTCGGCATCCCCGCCTCGCCTGTCAGCAATATAAGTTACGGTTTAATTAAGCCGCTGCGACGACGGTTTTCCACAAAGTTTCTTTGGATCGGAGAGAATATTTATACCGATATGTGCTGGCTCGCCGTCTTTGGCATCGGCTCAATAAACAGGAACTTCATGAAGTTAAAGGTGATGATTCCGACCTTTATGCTGGAGGAATTTATTGAAATGTGGGTATACGCCGTACGGCATGTTATCCCGCAGGAACTTAACAATGAAGCAATGGATTATTGTGAATGGAAGAACGGTTACCGGATGGAAGCCATGACAGGCGTCGCGAGCGGCCTGGTAACCAAGTTGCAGGGAATCGGTATGAATATTGTGCAAAACATTATTATGGCAAAAATCGGCTATATACAAGGTTTAAAAATCGGCACCCAAGCCATTTCCACAAAGTGGTGGCTTTTCGCCATGGGGACGGGTATTCCCGTCATTACCAGCTGCCTCGGCATATTACCAAAATTCTTTTATCCGTTAACCGGCGCGAAACGGGAAAGGATGTATGCCGATCTGGTAGAAAGGCGCAAAAGAATGTTGGAAAGAGTCACTGCCGCAGGTGAGGACAAGGAAGAGCTCGCCCGCATCGCCGCAGCCGAAATGAGAGGCGAATATGTAAAAAATAAAAAGATAGACGAATAATTTAATTTTTATACTGCGGGACGGAGGATTGACGGTATTGTTCTGTCAAGCCTCCGCCTTTTTAACAAATAACCGCTGCCGCTGTTTTTTACGGTTGCGTAATTACAAAACTTTGCTATAATAATATTGTTGTATTCTTAAATTTTAACGGGAAGTGAAAACAATGTCAAAAAAACACATAAAAAAGATTTCGCGGGCATTTATCGTTTTCATCCTGATTTTTGCGGTTATCATTTCGGCCGGAACAGCCTCCTTTGCCTACAGCGGTAAGATCTCCGATTCTGTTCTTGGCATTTCTGTGCCGGTTGCAAAGAAGATTGAAGCCGAAGGTATCGTTTTGCTGAAAAACGATGACGCTGTTCTTCCTTTAAAAAATAAGAAGGTTAATGTGTTCGGCACCGGCTCTGTCAGCCCGTTTATCGGCGGCACCGGTTCGGGCGCCGTTACCGTTACAAACCCCATTGATTTTTATAAAGCGCTTGACACTGACGGAATACAATATAACACCGAACTGAAAAGCATCTATCAGAATTGGTACAAGCCGAAGTCTATTCCGAATACGAACTACACCATCGTCAACAATGCGCTTAAATATCTGTTTCTTGGCACCTCGATGCCTGAAATGCCCGTAGCAAACCTTACGGACTCCGTTATGGAAAACGCCAAAGCCTATTCCGATACCGCAATCATTATGCTCAGCCGGACCGGAATCGAAAATGCGGACTTTACCGAAAAGGATTTGCAGCTGACAGATGCCGAAAAAGCTTTGGTTGAGCTTGTCACTTCCTCGTTTAAAAATGTCATTGTTCTGTTTAATACGGCGAACATTATGGAAATGAACTGGCTTGACAGCTACAAATCTATTAAAGCGGTTGCTCTTATCTGGATACCGGGCGAAACCGGTTTTGATTCCGTCGCGAAAATGCTGAAAGGCGAGGTAAATCCATCGGGCAAGCTGACCGATACCATCAGTTATAAAATCTCCGACAACCCTTCGAATGAAAATTTCGGTGAATATAAATATACCGGCAATTCCCTATCCGACAATTATTTTATTGATTATAAAGAAGGCATTTATGTAGGCTACCGTTATTTTGAAACCTTTGCTCCCGAAAAAGTACAGTATCCGTTCGGATACGGCCTTTCCTACACAAAATTCAAGTGGGATATCGCTCATTATTCCGCCGACAAAGATACAGTTTCTGTAACCGTTAAGGTGACAAACACCGGCTCAATGGCAGGCAAGGATGTCGTCGAAGTCTACTACTCCCCTCCATATACGCCCGGCGGAATTGAGAAAAGCAAAATCGTTCTCGGCGGTTACGCCAAAACAGATATGATTAAACCCGGTAAATCAGCCGCCGTCACCGTAAAATTTAATACCGTTGATATGGCCTCTTATGACTATAAAGATAAACAAGCCTGGGTGCTTGACAAAGGGACTTACAAAATAAAAGTCGGCACAGATGTCAGAAGTTTCGCCGGCACCTTTGAATATACCGTAAACAAAACCAGGGTAATCAAAAACGACAGTGTAACCGGCAAAACCATCGGCAATCTTTTCGGCAGCGCGAACGGCGGCCTGACATATCTTTCCCGTGCGGATGCCAAAGGCACCTATCCAACCCCGCCGGCAGATTTTTCCGCGCCGGACGCGGTTCTCAATGCCGATAAACTGCCCGCCGTTACAAAAACGGGTACCGCTCCCGCAACCGGAGTGAACTATAAAAACGGCGTTATCACCCTTTCGGATGTCGCGAAAAACGATTCGCTCTGGGATGCCTTTCTTGACCAGTTTACACTTGACGAAATGATCAATATGGTTGCTGACTGCGGTTACAAAACAACGGGTGTCCAACGGCTCGGCGTACCCGCAACGGTCGATAACGACGGACCGGCCGAAGTCAAGGGCGCGAACGCGTTTCTTTATACCGATTCGGGCGTTGCCTACCCCGCCGCAACGGTGCTTGCCTGCACATGGAACGATGCACTTGCCGAGGAATTCGGCGAAGCAGTCGGCACAGAAGCAAATGACATCGGCACAAATATCTGGTATGCTCCGGCGGTAAATATCCACAGAAATCCCCGCGGCGGCAGAAATTTTGAATATTATTCGGAGGATCCGCTTCTTTCCGGCAAAATCGGTGCGGCCGTTGTGCGCGGTGCCCGGTCAAAAAACATTGTTGTTACCGTTAAGCATTTTGCTGTTAATGACCAGGAAACCGACAGATCCGGCCTTTTCACCTGGGCAAACGAGCAGTCCCTGCGCGAAATATATCTCAAAGCGTTTGAGATTACTGTTAAGGAAGGCGGCGCTTCGGGTATGATGGCTGCTTTTAACCGCATCGGCACGCAGTGGTGCGGCGCTGACAGAACGCTGACAGTTGACCTTTTAAGGAATGAATGGGGCTTTAACGGCTATATCGTTTCCGATTTTTCTTTCAATTTTACCGGCACTGGATATATGAGCCCCGCTCTTGCGGTTTACGGTAGAACCGATGCTATTCTCTCCGGCCTTTGGGTTCTTCAGGCGCCTTCCGCCGTCATCTCCATGAAAGCGGCATATTACCGTGACCCTATCGGCTTCGGTCAGGCGCTTCGCACCTGCGTCAAAGACCTTTGCCGCATGAAAATGCAAACAAATGCTTTTGTTTCCAAATAACTTAAAAAAGGTTAATTGAGTCTTTAAAAACCAAGGAGGTTAAACAGTGAATACAATGCAAATTATCGGTGATTTCCTTTTTGTTATCGGGGGTACATTCTTTATCAGAGGCCTTATCGGTTTTTTAAGGATCAATTCCTCCATCATTAAAAATAAAGCCGTGTTTACGGTATTTTTATGCCTGCCGATGGCTTCGCTTTTGGGCGGCACTTTGTTTTTCTTCAACAAACAGCTGACGATAAACAATGCTGCCGATATTAAAACCGCGATATTAGTGGCCGCCGCTTTAGTGTTTGCCGAAATCATTCTCAATTCGATTGTCCGTGATTTTTTTCAGCCTCTGTCGCTGTCAAACGAAACCTGTATTTTTTTAATTGCCGGAATTGCCACGGTGCTTATGACAGATTTGCTGGGGCTGCTGTTAAAAACAAACAGTTACCTTTCTGTCATAATGCCGGCGGCGATTATGCTGGCAATGATAATCGGGATTACCTGGGCAAAAACGCAACGATACGGAGAATTTTCAAACATTTCCGGTGAACCGTTGTTTTTATTTGAAAACGGCGAAGAAGACTATAAAACATTCAGAATCCCTTCACTGATTGTTTTGGAAAAGGATGTGCTGAACGCCAAATACGGTTACAGTTTTCAAAACGATATCCTGCTGGCCTCCGCGGAAGCCAGGCGGAATTCCTCAAAGGACACCGGCGAAATCGATTTGGTCGGCAAACTCTCATCGGATGGGGGCAAAAGCTGGACCGCCCTCACGGTTTTTTTTACTGATGAAACACTCGTTTGCAAATTCGGCAATCCAACCCCTGTTTTTGACCATGTGACCGGCGTTATAAACTTCATCATCAAAAGTGATTCCAATGGGTCCGAAAATATTCAGGGCATTCTGAATGAGGACCTGACCATTACCTGGGGAGAACACATACCGTTAAAAAGGGTATCCGCGGATAACAGCGGCGGTGAAGCAGAAGCAGATGTTACGCCCGGCCCCGGCAAGAGCATTCAGCTTTGTTCCGGCAGGCTTCTGGTTCCCTGCAACAATAACGGCGACAGCCTCGCTTTATACAGCGATGATGACGGCTTGACCTGGAAAACGGGCGAACCCGCGGCAAAGGGTAACGAATGCGAGGCTGTTGAACTGAATAACGGTGAGCTGATGATGGTTTCAAGGGAAAGCACACCTTGCTCGCAGTATCATCCCAGGCAATATCAAAGGCTGTCCTTTTCAAAAGACGGCGGCGAAACATGGTACAGCAAGAGTGAAAGCACATGGATAAAAACGCCGGTTTGCATGAGTTCCCTTGCTAAAACCTCTGATGGTACGGTTTGGTTTTCCCACCCGGATTGTTTTTTAACGCGGGCGAATTTATCCGTCGCGTCATCATTGGATAACGGCAAACATTGGGATACAAAAATGCTTTACCCGGGCCCTTCCGGATATTCCTGCATAACCGCGGACAGCAGCGACGCGGTTTATGTGTTTGCCGAGGTAGGCAAGGTCAACTACAATGAAGCATTGGTGTTTTTAACGTTAAACAATCCGGAAAGCACATAAAATTGACATTTGCCGGGCGATAGAAAATTGATTTTTTTGTCAGCCCTTTGTTTGTAAAGGATGTTGATACCGCAACCTTTTGTTGAAACAGATTTATTAGAGATATTGTAAAGTCGGATATATCCAGGGGCTGAAAATGAACAGCAACCGGGGCGGATGAAAATTCGCCCCGCTTTTTGCAAATTTATATCCGATTATGCAGATATAATGACCAGTTTTACATGTTGTATTGACATTATTTATTAATGTGGTAATATTATAAATGAGAAATACAAAAAAGATATAGCTTTTACATTTCCTTTATTTTAGGAGGAAGTTACGAATGAAAAAGACAACCATTCTTATTGCCGGCTGCTTGTTGATTTTATGTATAACATCCGGTTGTACCATACAAACTACAAAAACTAATCATGATACTTCAACCGAAAGTACATCTGCTGCTGTTACTACCACAGGGGAAACTGGGAAAAGGTCGATTGATGTTTCCCAAATCAGGTTGGTTTTTAGCCCGGAAACACAGAAAGTACTTTTTAATTCAACCTATCGGATTAGCGGCTGTCCTTTTTTCGGAAACTTAGTTTTTACTGAAGTGTACACTAAAAAGGCGGAAGCGGTAGGGAAATATTTTGGATACTTTGATTTAACAAAGCAGACTCGTACCGAACTTGGGCAAATCGAAGGGTTGCAAGTTTCCTCCGGTGATTCCGTTGTTATGCACAAAACCAGTTGTTATACTTGTTGGTCAAGGGGTTCAGCCGGCAACACCGGCTACCAGAACAGCGATGTGGATAATTTGCTGATTAAACTTGACGCAAGTTCAAACACAATGAAAATCCTGAAAGAAGATAAGAATGCTTTCTCACCTTTTATTTATTTTTCCAAACTGAATGAAGACGAATTTTTAATGCTCGGTATGTCTTCAAGCGGCAATCAATCGTTTTCAACCGTAAAGAAATATGATACCCGGACGGAATCATCATCGGTTCTGATTCAAGAATCCTACAAAAATGATAACGTAATGAAAAACAGCACGGGAAGATTGATTGAGGCCATCAGTTGCTGTGACGGGAAAATTTATGCCTTAGGCCGTCAAAAGGTCAATACTGCCTACAAGTTTCAACTGTTGTGCTATGCCGAAGACGGTACGCTTCAGTCTTCAATTGATGCGCAGGCAGTCGAAGATTTTATCGGCAATAACAACTTGTTGGATTTCCATATGGTTGGCAATTATTTTACGTTGGAAGTGTATGGCATGGCTATCGGTAAGCAAATATTTCACGTTGACGGTCAGACGATTACCCCATTGCTGGCTCAGGATGAAGGTCGAAATATAGCTGTAAACAGTTATTCTCAGCAAAAAAATCCATTTATCTTTTATTACAGCGTTCCGCAGCCACAAAAAGGGCAGGATGAATCAAAACTTATGGTGAATGAGTTTTCTGTTTTAGATACCCGAACAGGGGCAATTACTGTCTGCCGTAACAATTTTGATGCAAAACATCCTTCGCTGGATACTATGACTTGCGATGAAAACGGCAATTTATTATTGACTGTGGAACCTTCTTTGTATACAAAGAATGATCCGCAGACTTATTATGTGCCGCGTTCAGCCTATGATGCTATTAAATAACACCAAAAACAATTGTCATTACTTACAAAAGACAATAGGCGGTTCAGCTAACTTGACACCCATTCTAACCAAAATAAAAACAGCCGGTCGAATGTAGAAAATGCATTTGTCCGGCGTTACTGTTTGGTTTCAAAATAAATTGAAAAAATTAATATGTTTATGATATAATATAAGAAATATTCGGTTATATTAATAACCGTTGACAGAGAATTAACTCAGCAAGTCAGATAAACCGACCTGTCTTTTTTAAAATAAAATTAATTAATATTATGCAAAACGTCTTATAAAACAGATTTATATATGAGGGCATTAAAAGGAGAGCATATGTTCAAATACATATTGACAAACAATCAGATCGATTTGTGTATAAATGAAGTATCTCAAAACAATCAAGATGCTTTAAAAAAATTATATGATGAATTTGGTAAACCAATCTTTTTGTTTGCATTGTCAATTGTAAAGGACTATCAATTAGCCGAAGATGTAGCGCAAGAGACATTTCTTGAAATTATGGCATCAGCCAAAAACTACCGCATGGGAACCAACCCAAAAGCGTGGATATTTTCTATTGCAAGAAATATAAGTGCGGATACATTGAAAAGCCATTACAAAAATGTTCTTTTAAGCGATGAGGAAATGAACGATATTCCTGATTTAAGCAACATGTCACTTTTAGAAAATCGCACAGATGCTTTTGATGCACTTAATACTCTTGACCTGTTGGAAAAACAAATAATATCCCTTTACCTTTTTTCCGGATTAAAACAAATCGAAATCGCAAAAGTACTTGACATTTCATATATTAAAGTCCGTTCAAAATATGGATACGCAATAAAAAAATTAAAAAATTATTATGCTAAAAGGAGATAATGGTTATGCAAACTAAAGAACTCTTTAAAAAAATGCAGAATGATATTCACATTAAATCCCCGGATTATTGGGATAAAATAATAAACAAACAAGAATTTGAAAATATGAACATACAAGACCAAAGCACACTCATAAAAACAATTCAAGCACGTAGAAAGAGTAAAATCAAAGCCATATCAACTTTAGCCGCTTGTTTCGCATTAATGTTAGCAATTGTTATTGTATCAGCAGATATTATTAAGAACAATCATAATATTAGAATTGGTATGCCGAATGAAACTCAAACTTCGTCACAAAACAGAACGAACTCAACGGTGAATGATAATAATTTAAATCCACAGACAAGTGCTAAATCTTATGAAGGAGATAGTTCAATGCCAAATACCGGCATTAGTTTTGGATTAAACTGCTCTGGAATGGCAAATATAAATAGTAGAATATTTGCTGTCATAACAAAAAATAAATTAAAACTTGAACAATTGGGAAATCATATTAATGAAAGTTATTATGAAATAAAAGGACAAGACCCAAAATTTGAAATCGCATTTGAATCATCCCCCGAAAGTATATTTTTATTAGAATTTGTTGTTGATGAAACATTTAGTTTTGAAAATGAAGAGTATTCAATTGTAAATATCAATCAAACTGTCAG
>Ga0118677_10012060_pt1 | contig 12781 bp, 12 predicted proteins | sample AliMusrvi5mmetaG_FD_86154 | JGI IMG/M metagenome (GOLD analysis project Ga0118677, IMG submission 86154)
ATGGCCGCAGTATAATTGATTAAAATCAAATTAATTTGCGGCTTTTGTTTCCCTCTTGACAGGAGGAATATAGGATGTCCCCTAGTGACCCTCCTGTTTTATGGGGGGGAGGTCATCCGCAGCAAGTTCAGCGTGGAGATTTGTAGAGGTCGTCGTGGTCAAGGCAGCGAAGAAGCAGTATGTCTCCCGTCCAGTCAGGGTTACCGGGTGAAAGATACTGCCGTGGCTCAAAGGCTATTTTGTATCTGCGGTCAATCCGTATAGACCATGCCGAGGGGTCATTGATGATGCGTTCAAGATGCAAACCGGGATGCAGAGGGTTGTTCTCCAAAAACGTAAGCGCTTTTGCCAGTTTTTTCCGCAAAGGCATATCGGACTGGAACGCCTCTATGTCCTGCAGGAATTTTTTACTTGGTATCAGGTTCGACATTCTTCATGTCCTTGACAAGCCATGCTGGAAGCTTTCCTGTGCCGCTTGTGCGGCCTTCACGGAGTTTTGCGCTGCCTGATTCACTGACTTTTATATTGCGGTAAATTGACACTGGATGGAGCACAATAGCCCCCCCGCTTTCAATGGACAAATCAAGATATGAGCCGCTACTAAGGCCAAACTCCTTGCGGACTGCAACCGGCAGGTTGATGCTGCCTCTTTTATCGATGCCTATAAGCATATGTTTCCCCTTCACGATGGGTTTATTAGTAGTATTCTGTCATATAAAAAAATATCCGTTGGGATCACCCTCCCCTTAATCCCCTCCCATCAAGGGAGGGGAGAAATACAGGGCTCCCTCTCCTTCGGTGAGAGAGGGCCGGGGCGAGGGGGTACAAAATTAACTGTGACAAGATAGCAGCTATACATTACCATAGTCGAAAACGTCATAATGTCAATATGTCATTTACTTATTCTACGCTAAACAAAACGCGTGCGGAATCGGGGTCGGAAGATAAAAGGGGACATCCGCCCTTTACTGACCGTTCCCGCGCCAAACGCACCAAACCCGCAACCCGCACGGGTGGAAACTGGAACGGTTGTTTTTTCATAAAAATGGGGCGCCTTTTTGAAAAAATATTTTGGCGTCATCGATAAGATAAGCCAACCAGGCAGTTTCAGCGTTTTGCGGCAACTGCCTTTAGTTATGTGAGGAGGAACAAAGAATGGTTCCTTGGACAAGGCGGTATCAGGAACAACGGTTCTATTTTTTTAAAAATCGGTTGCCTTTTTGAGAAATAATATTTGCCTTCCCTCCTGCGTTAATTTATCCGCTTTATTGCCGTTGTCTTTATCTTCCGGTTTGTCTTTGCCTTTTGTCGTTTTTTAATCTTTGTTTTTTTTATCCGTATTCTTGCCTTTGCCCTTCGTTTTATCGTCGTCATGCACAGTGACGGTTTTATGACGGACGACTGTTTTCTCGGATTTCCGTATTTCCGTCAGAAAGATCCCGCTGTCGCTTTTTAGCTCGCGGAATTCCCGTGAGCCGGGCGCGATGCCAAGGCTTTGGGCCACCTCCCCCCAGCCCCGTTCGCGGTGAAACTCATAAGCGCCCATAACCTGATCCAGTGAATGATTCGAGAGAACAGACAGCTTCATGGCAATGCAGGCATCGCCGAATGAAAAGCCGTGCTTGTCTACAAGGCCTTTGGCCGTGCCTTCGGAAAATTCATAGCGCTGGTCCATCTTCGCGGCAAACTGCGGGCTGTTGGAATGCGCTGCTGCATTGAGCTTGGCCACGGCCGTATCCCACCGGGTATCGCCAGTGGGAGTGGCATCACCTGCAAGGGCCGCAGACGACCAGCATACAACAAGGAGCAGCACGACACTGAAAAACGTTTTCATGGCATTCCCTTTCTGCGATTTTATGGTTGTGCAGGCAGCTTTATTGTGCTGGGGGAGGCGCTTTTTGAAGGCTGGTTACAGCCGCCATGGCATAGAGCGCGATGGCCAGCAGATACAGCGCATTCAGTCCGAGAATCATACTGCTGTATTCAAGCGCGCCCCCGATAACCACTCCCAACAGATTTGAGCCGAATGCCCCGGCAACATCAGAAACGTTTTTAAATGCTGTTGAGAAAATCAAGCTGGCAAAGAATATGGGAAACCCCAGCCAGAAACCGGCAAACACCACCCTCATCCAGAATGAGTAGTCAAGTATGAAATTTACCTCAACCAGATAACCCAGTAAAAGGCTCAGAAAAAGACCGGCATAAGCAACATATTTGTGAGGGCACCTGTTCCTCATGACCAGCAGGTTGCCTGCAAAGATCACAACCAGAATACCACTAATGACAATAGCGTTAACAATCCAGGTGGCGCCGAAAAGCACGGCCGCCTTGGTGATGCTGCGGGTTTCCAGAAGCATAAAGCCGGCGCCGAGAAGAAACATCTGGAGGTTTTTAGTTACTGATATTGATCCTGCCGCGCGGAATGCCGTGAAGGTCAGGATGACAATGATGCCAAGAACCAAAAGGTATATGCCGGGTACCTGCCGGTCCGGCAGGTAGAGGTGTGGCCAGTCATCCGTGGCCAGAGTGACTGCTGTTGATGCCGTGAGCGTGGGTAGTTCGGTGAGCCCGCCCTGTCCGGGAAAACGGTCGTTGGAAAGAACCTCGTCCGGACCGTACGAAAAGGCAATGGACATAAAAGGGCTGCCGGCTGTCATGAAGAGACGCGGTTTTTTTCCGAACGCCTCGGTAAGGGTCCAAAACAGCCGTTCCCCCATCCATGCCCGCGTGCTGGACAAATGAACGACAAACAGGGTCTCGGGTTTCATGAGCCGTTGGACATCGCGAAACGATTCCACGGTGTACATGTAGCTTTCGAGCCGAAGCGTGGAGAGACCCGGCGCCTGGTGATGGGAGTCCAGCGCGTTCATTATGATCAAATCGTATGTTTCACTGCTTCGCCGAAGATAGGCCCTGGCATCGTCCGTGATAAGGCGGGTTTTTGCATCCTTGTAGGGTTTGTGGGGATGTAGTGAGTAGCCGAATTGCCCGATTACGGGGTCGATTTCAACAATGTCGACTTTCTTTGCGCCTTCGCGCAGGGCAATCGCAGCATCATTGCCCGAGCCGCCGCCGAGAATTAAAACCCTTCCCGGCTCTCTGAAGTGATACGGAAGCCGGTAGTAGTCCAGCCATACGTAAAAATTTGATTTGTCCAGTGCGGGGGAGAAATTTAAAGCATCCTGAATACGAAGTTTATCCACCGCAATTGAATAGCCAATAAAATCAGTAGCGCCGGCATTAGTCAGGTAGTACGGAGAATAGGTGATTTTGTAATACGGTGACCATTGGCCCTGGGGAGGAATCATGGTCGAAGCAGCCGCAAGAGCCAGGGCAAGCAGGGCAGGTACTCCCTGAGTGAAGAAAGACCGCCTGTGATACTGCTCTGCAAGAAGAATGAACGCAAGCAGCCCGGCAAAGGAAAACCAGGTGATCGGTGTTGTCTGGAGCCAGGACATACAGGCAAATCCGGCTACGCCCAAAATGCTGCCGCCCAAATCAAGGCTGTAGGCGAGCAAGCGGTTTTCAAATAAGCTCAGACACAAGCCAAGCCTTTCTCCCAAAGGAATAAAAAATAAGAAATTGGCGAAAAACACAAGCGTGATGGCGAGGGCGACCGGCATGCTTGGCTGATTACCCGAGACGGGCAGAAACCAATAAATAAGGTCGGTGTTTTGGCCCTGGTATCCGAATCGATCCAGGTACGTCATCAGACCGATTACTCCCAGCGCTATGTAGGGGAAAAATCTGAACAGGTTCAAACGGTAGCGGACAAAAAGACTGCCAAAGCCAAGTCCCAGGAATGCGGAAAGTATTAAAAAGTTATTGAAGTAGGCTACAATCTGCACAGTTGAATTGATGTAGCGGATCAGTGCTAATTCCAGAAACAGGCCCAGAAAGCTGACGCAGAGCAGGTGAAGTTTTTTAGATTTAATGATGTGGTTTTCTTTCAAGTGGCTGTCTCCGGTCCAGGGTTTGATGGCCAGCTTACATAAGTCAGTTTGCGGCAAGAATAAAGTGAGAGTGCTTGCGTGTCAAGGCAAATAGCAGCGGCTGGAGCTTTCAAAACGGAGGACAGGAAATTTTTATGAGGGGACCGGGATTATCTTTGGCGGAAACGGCAAGCCAGCCTGGCGTATCGGCTTAAGCCGTTGCTGGAATGCTGCAATGGAGATGCAAGAAGTGAAATGCCCGGGTGATGGTGTGAAAAAGCGCACTAATTTTTCATGTTTCTGTTCATTGACTTACTAAAGCAATTGTGCGATTTTAGGATGCAGTTTTTTTATTCGGGAGCTGGATTTGGAACGCGAAAACGCATTATTTATTACGCAAATTGAAAACCTGAAATATCTGAATCCGGACTTTAAGCGGGTGCATTTCGGCGTGGAATTCTGCGAGCGTCTGCTGCCGTCAGCTCAGGAACTGACCGACACGCTTTCCGAGGTTGCCTGCCGAGGGCTCCCTTTTACCTTTGTGACGCCCTATGTCACCGAAGACGGGCTGCATAAGGTGGAGAAGCTTCTCGATTTGCTTCCCGGCGGCACTGAAGTGGTCTTTAATGACTGGGGCGTGTTCCGGCTGCTGCATGATGGCTATCAGGGCCTTGTGCCGGTGCTGGGGCGCCTGCTCACAAAAATCAAGCGCGGCCCCCGCATCATGAACTTTATAGACAAGCTGCCGAAAGATGCGCTTGAACATCTGCGCAGCACCAATCTCGGCGTACCCCGCTACACGCAGTTCCTTTTTGCCAACAATATCCGCCGGGCCGAGCTTGATAATCCGCTGCAGGGCTTGAATTTCAACGGCGTTCCCCAGGAGCTGAAACTGTCGCTGCACATCCCTTTTGCCTATGTTTCAACTACCCGGTTTTGTCTGACGGCAAACTGCGATGATCAGGAGAAAAAAGGCTTTATCGGCGTTTTCCCCTGCGGGAGAGAGTGCCGGCAGTATACTTTTTTTCTTGATAATGCCGCCATGACCACGCTGCTTATTCGCAAGGGCAACACCATTTTTTTTAGAAATGCGTCAGTAACAGATGAAATCCGGTCCTCGCATATCGACCGCGTGATAATAGCCCCTGAAATCCCAAATTAGACAGCAGGCTTATGAAAACACAGATCATTCTTGCCACCCGCAATAAACATAAGCTGCAGGAGTTCCGGGACATGCTGCGGGATAGTGAGGTTGATATACTGCCCTGCGACGCTTTTCCCGGCTGCCCCGATGTGGAGGAGGACGGAGCGACATTTGCTGAAAACGCTCTGAAAAAAGCGCGCGCCATCGCCCGCCACACGGGCCGTATCACCATTGCCGATGATTCGGGCCTTGAGGTTGACGCGCTCGGTGGGCTTCCCGGCCTGTACTCTGCGCGGTTTGCCGGCGAGCCCGCCGACGACCGCCGCAATAATGAAAAGCTTTTGCTCGAGCTTGCCCGCGTGCCGGATGAAAAGCGGGGCGCGCAGTTCAAATGCGTTATCGCCATCGTTGACGCCCGGGGCAAAGAAAAAGTGGTTGAAGGCGTCTGCCGCGGTGTTATAATACGAGAGCTTAAGGGCGTGCAGGGGTTCGGCTACGATCCGCTTTTTGTGGATACGGCATCTGGGCTGGCATTTGCGGAAATGGACGCCGGAGATAAGAACTGCATCAGCCACCGCTGCCGGGCGATTCAGGCGCTTAAAAAAATTCTGCCGGAATTTACCGCCTGATACATGAAACCATATGGCCTTCCAGGAATGAGGGGGAAGCCATTACTTACTGTTCACTATCCGAAGGGAGTGCGGTATGAAAATCAAACGTAGAATGGCAAAAGAGCTTGTCACCATATCATCGGATGCAACCGTGCTGGAAGCCGTGCACCTGCTGCATAAGCATGCCATACGGCATTTGCCCGTGGTTGACGACGGGCGGTTCATCGGGTTCATTGACGGCTCGGACATTAAACAGGTTTTGCTGCTGCCCAATGGCAATGAGATGCCGCTGGCGGAATTCATGAACAAAAAGCCCATAACGGTCGGGCCCGAAGAAAGCATGGAAGATGCCGCCCGGCTCATGTACGGCAATAGAATCGGCGGCCTGCCCGTGGTTGAAAAAGGCAAACTGGTGGGCATCATCACCGTAGGGGACATACTGGCGGAGTTCATCGAGATCATGGGCGGGCTGCAGGCAAGCTCGCGAATCGACGTGATTATGAATGACAACCAGGACGAATATGAAAAAGCGTCCCGCATAATTAAAACCAAGGGCGGCGATATACTCAGCGTTGGCATGAGCGACGCAAACGGCAGGCATAACAAATATTATTTTTTCCGCCTTAAAAAATGCAATGTAACTCCTATTACCGATGCGCTCAGGGAAAAGGGCTATAATGTGGTGGCTGCCACTGTTTAGAGCAGGTAACTGTATTCTATAGCCGTTTACACCGGGGAGTTTTTTGTTTATCCGCCCGTGCTATATTATCGCAAGATAGGCCAAGAGGGGAAATACGCTTGTGGCTCGAACCGCACGGGCTGATTTGCCAAAAACTTCCCGGTGAACATATGGCTAGAGCATTTTGTTACATGCTCTAGCGGGAAAGGATAGAGCTCAATGGCAAAAAAGCAAACTCAGCTGTTGTCGAAAACCCGCGTCCCCGTTTTAGAGGTTTTTGCAAATCCCCATCCGGACCGCAGCTATGAAATAGAGATTGAGGCGCCCGAGTTCACCTCGGTCTGCCCGAAAACCGGCCAGCCCGATTTTGGGACCATGCTCATCCGATACATTCCCGACGCGGTCTGCATAGAGCTGAAAAGCCTGAAGCTGTATTTGCAGCAGTACCGCAATCAGGGAATATTCTATGAGGATATCACCAACCGGATTTTAAATGATCTGGTGCGGGCCTGCTCTCCCGCGTGGATGCTGCTCACCAGCTCCTGGACACCCCGTGGCGGCATTTCTTCAAGAATAACCGTAGAATATGTGGGAAAAAAAAGCGCTAAGCGGCAGGGCTTATACAAAGCGCGAAAGGCCCGGTGATATTGAATCCTCTCTGGACACATCGTGCAGAATTTCGGCATAGGCATGCTGCAGCAGCTGGGCTTTCTCCCTGGGATACATAAACAGCAGGCGGCTGCCCACGCGCTGAGTCATGAAACCCTCCGAAGGGCTCTTCACCCAGGTCAGTTTGACAATGGCGCTTACCGGGATTTTTTCGGGGGAGAGGCCAATTTTAAGCAGCACATTTTGTCCAAAGCGCATGCCGATACGTGAGTCCAGCTCAAAGCCCAAACCCTGCTGGCATATATCAACAATTCTGCACTGCTCAGCCATTTTTCCGGCATTGTAATGGCATTCCGCCCGCAACGATAATGAAAAACGGAGAAATTTTCTATGCTCTTCCTGTCGTTTTTCAAAGATACGCAGACGGCCTATAAAATCCATTTTATTCACCGGCAGAGAAAAGTTTTAGCTCAGCTGTTTTGTAAAAAGTATAGCAGAAAAAACGATAAGCTTCCATGAGTAGAAATACTCATATGCGTATTCTCTCTGCTACCGAGGCAAAATGACCTGCCGGGGTTTTTATCCTGCCTAATGACGGTTTTTTTCAGTAGCAGCATGCTTTGCCGGCGCTGGTGCGGTCATCTGATCAGCCACATCAACCCACCCTCCGCCCATGGCCTGATACACCGTCACAGCAGCGCTGAGTGCTGTGCTTGAAAGCTGGGCCCATTGCAGCTCAGCCGGAAACAGCTGCTGCTGGGCCTGCAGCACCGTGGAATAGGGGGCATAGCCGCCGTTGTACTGTAGCGTCGCCAGTCGCTCATAGGTTTTTGACGCGGCCAGGAGCCGTGTCTGGGCGGCGAGCTGTTCGCCCAGCTTTTCGCGGGATGACAGGGCGTTTTCAACATCGGCGAATGCGCTTTGCACGGCTGCTTCATAGCTCGCCAGAGCGGCTTTTTGCGCGGCTGTCGCCTGCTTCACCTGACCGTAAATGGCGCCGAAGGTAAACAGGGGCCCCTGCACCGTGCCGGTAAATGTCCAGGCGCGCGACGGGTCTTTAAATAAATGACGCAGCTCTTCGCTTGTCCGGCCCCAGGCGCCGGTGAGCGAAATGTTCGGAAAGTAGAGGGCCCGGGCAGCACCGATGAGCGCGTTCTGGGCGATCAGGTTCTCTTCTGCCTGCAGAACATCGGGCCGCTGCGCAAGAAGCTGCGAGGGAAGTCCCGCGGGCACCGCGGGGGCGGCGAGCTCATAAATCGTTTTGCCCCGGGGTATGGGGCCGGGATTTTTTCCGAGCAGTATTGAAATCGCATTTTCCGTCTGAATGATCTGCGCCTCGATTTGCGGTATGGCTGCATCGGCTGTCTCATACTGCGTGCGCGCCTGCGCCACAGTCATTTCCGACACCTGCCCGTACTTGAACTGCAGCTCAAAGAGGCGCACCGATTCGCCGTAGGTCGCAAGGGATCGCTTCGATATGGCAAGCTGTTCGTCAAGCCCGCGCAGCACGAGATAATTTTTCGCCACCTGCCCCACCAGCGACAGTATTACGCCCCGCCGCGCTTCCTGCGTTGCAAGCACATTGGCGTTTGCCGCCTCGGTCTGCCGCCGTATGCGGCCCCAGAGATCAAGCTCCCAGCTCGCCGTGCCGAAGGCCTCATAGGTTGTCCGTGGCTCGGGCCGTATGCCGGGGATCGAGGTATACAGATTGCCGCTGGGACGCTCCCTGGTACCACTCCCGGAATAGCCGAACTGCGGAAACAGGGGCGCGCGCACCTGCATGAGCACGGCTTCGGCCTGCTCCACATTGGCGGCTGCGATTTTTACGTTTTTATTGCCTGCAAGCGCTTCTGCGATGAGCCCGTCAAGCACGGGGTCCTGGAACTGCTGCCACCAGGTGGTGTTGATAATATCTTTGGCCTCCTGCGGCTCATAGCGATAGGCTTTGGGAACGTCCAGTTCGGGGCGGCGGTAATCAGGCCCAACGGCGCAGCCGGCAAGCGCTATAATAATAAGCAGGACGGCTATGCGGCGCAGCATCACATGTCCTCCTTTTGATCGGTTGCTGGTGTGTAGCCCTCTTTTTCCTGGGCCGCGGCTGCGAGTCTTTTGTCTTTCGAGCGCTCGGAAAGCTTATCGAACAAGTAGAAGAACAGGGGCACATAGAGCATGGCTAGCGTGGTCTCGCCCAGCATGCCGCCGATAATGCCCGTGCCGATGGAGTGGCGGGCATTGGCGCCGGCTCCCGATGCAAGGGCAAGGGGCAGCACGCCGAGAATAAAGGCAAGGGAGGTCATGATAATGGGCCGCAGCCGCTCTTCTCCTGCCTTGATCGTGGCATCGATAATGGACAGGCCCTTTTCCCGCAGTTCCACGGCAAAGGTCACGCGCAGCACCGCGTTTTTCGCTCCCAGGCCGATGAGCACGAGAAGCCCGATCTGGAAGTACACATCGTTTTCAAGGCCCCGCATCCAGTTCAAAATGAGCGCACCCAGGATGCCGAATGGCACGGCGGTCATGACCGAGCCCGGCAGGGTCCAGGACTCGAACTGCGCCGCGAGTATTAGAAACACGATGATAAGGCCGAAGATAAAGGCAGCCGATGACGTGCCGCCCGCCTTCTTTTCTTCGAAGGCAAGGCCGGACCAGGAAAAATCAAACCCCTGCGGCAGCACCTCGCGGGCGACTTCCTCCATGGCGTTGAGGGCCTGCCCCGAGCTGAAGCCCTCGGCAGCACCGCCCGTGACCTGCGCCGCCGGAAACCCGTTGAAATGGGGCAGCAGATCCGTGCCCGAGACATATTCGGTTTTTGCAAGGCCCGACATGGGTATCATTTTCCCGGCTGAGGAGCGAGTGTAGAGCTTGGAAATATCACCCGGGTTTTCGCGGTACGGCGCATCGGACTGCAGCACAACATTCCATACGCGGCTGTACTGATTGTACTGGCTCACCTGCACGGAGCCGAACTGGGCCTGGATCGCGCTGTACACATCCTGCACCGGTATGCCTAAAAGCACGGCCTTGTCGCGGTCGACCGTGACCCGCATCTGCTGGGAAATGGCATTGAACGTGCTGTTCATGCCCGTAAGCTCTGGCCGCGTGCGCGCCTTTGCCAGGAATTTTTGGGTAATGTCGTAGAGCCGCTGGGGGTCGCCGGCGTCCTTGTCCTGAATCCAGAACTCGAAACCGCCCGTGGTGCCGATGCCCGGAATGGCGGGAGGCGCAATGGGTATGAATTTGCCCTGCTGAATGTCGCGGGTTCCGGCGGCGGCATGCATCAGCACCGCGCGGGCGTTCTCTGCTTTTGCCTTTGCGATCGATGCATACCGCTCCTTGAAATCATTGAGCTTTATGAAAAAGGTTGAAATATTGGTTTTGTACTGGCCGTCAAGCAGGCTGTAGCCGTTGATTTCCGTGCGGCTCGCCACTGCCGGATCGCCGGCAAAAATTTTCTCTATTTTCCCGCCGACCTCGGCCGTGCGGTTGAGGCTCGCGCCGCTGGGCATAAATAAGGTGGAGAGCACATACCCCTGATCTTCATTGGGCACAAAGCTCGTGGGCAGCACCTTGAACAGCAGCACCAGAAGCGCCATCAGAAAGGCAAGTATCACAAACGCCTGCTTTACATTATGGATGATCCACAGAACCAGATCGCCGAACCACACCGTGATGCGGTCGACCTGCCGGTTGAACCAGGCAAAGAAGCCCTTCTGGGGCGGCGGGTTGTGCCGCAAGAGAAAGCCGCACATGGCCGGAGTGAGAGTCAGGGCTATAAAGCCTGAAAGCGCCACCGAGATGACGATGGTGATGGCGAACTGCTTGTAGAGCTGGCCCGTGGTGCCGGGCAGGAAAGCCGCCGGGATAAACACGGACGCCATAACAAGCACCACGGCGATAAGGGAGCTCCCGATTTCTTCCATGGCGCGTATGGTCGCCTCTTTGGGCGAGAGATGGTTTTGGACCATGTTGCGCTCGACGTTTTCGACAACGACAATGGCGTCGTCAACGACCATGCCGATGGCAAGCACGATTCCGAACAGGGTGAGCAGATTGATGGAAAACCCCATGGCGAGCATGCCGATAAAGGTGCCGATGAGGGATACGAAAATCGCGACCGTGCAGATGATGGTGGAGCGGAAGCTCTGCAGAAAAAGATAGACAACGAGCACGACCAGGATGACGGCCTCAAACAGTGTATCGATGACCTCCTCGATGGAAATCCGGACGAAATCATTTGTGTCAAGGGCGATGTAATACTCGATGCCGTCAGGCATGGTGCGCTTCATGTCCTCGAGTGTTTTCAAAACACCCTTTGAAACATCAAGGCCGTTGGCGCCCGGCTGCTGGTAAATGCAGATGAAGCTCGCCGGCATGCCGTTAAAGCGGTTGCGGTCGACATACTGGCGCCTGCCCACTTCGGCCCGTGCCACGTCCTTCACGCGCACGATGGCGCTGCCGTCCTGGCTTGCGCGAAGGATGATGTTTTCATACTGGGCAGGGTCGGTAAATTGCGGCTGGGTCACCATGGGGAATGTCAGTTGCGTTTTGCCGGAGTTGGGCTCCTGTCCTATCTGTCCCGCGCCGAACAGGGCGTTCTGGTTGGCTATGGCCTGCTGAATGTCCGTGGTGGTGATCCCCAGGGATGCCATCCGATCGGGGTTCATCCAGACGCGCATGGCCTGGTCCGGGACGCCGAACATCTGCGACTGTCCCGCGCCGTTCACGCGCTTGATCGCGTCGAGCACGTAGATGTTGGCGTAATTGTTCACATAGTCGGCGCTGTAGCGGCCGTCTTTATTGAAGAAAGCGATGATCATCATGATATTTGATGATTTCTTCTGCGTCGAGACGCCGTACTGCTTGACGGCATCGGGCAGCTGCGGCATCGCCAGACTTACTCTGTTCTGCACCTGCACCTGCGCCATGTCGGGATCGGTGTTCAGGGTGAAGTACACCGTGATCGTCATCTGCCCGGTGTTGGAGCTTGTGGAGGTCATGTAGAGCATGTTGTCGACGCCGTTGATCTGCGCCTCGATGGGCGCGGCCACGGCATCGGCCACGGTTTTCGAGTCGGCACCCGGATAGGTCGCTGTAACGGTCACCTGCACGGGCGTGATGGTGGGGTACTGCTCGATCGGCAGCATTTTCATGCACACAAGGCCGGCTATCGATATGATGAGCGCGACAACGGTTGCGAATATGGGCCGTTCGATGAAAAACTTTGAGAACATGCGGTCTCTCCGGCTATTTGCCCGTGGCGTTAGGTTCGTCTTTTTGCTGCGCTTTTATTTTTACCGGCGCGCCGGGCCGAACAGTCATCCCGCCGTCCACAACGATGCGCTCGCCGGCTTTCAGCCCCTCGGTGATGAACCAGTCGTCGCCATGCCAGTCGCCGACCACAACGGGCCGCGGCTCTGCTTTATCATCCTTGTCGATCACCCAGACAAAATGGCCCTTGGAGCCCTGCTGCACTGCACGCTGCGGCACCAGTATTGCCTTGGGCCGCACAGCGCCGTGCAGCCGTACGCGCACGAACTGATTTGGCCGCAGCACGTTATCGGGATTCTCCACACTTGCCCGCAGCAGAAACGTGCCGGTCTGCGAGTTGTAGGAAGGAGCTGCAAACGTTATCTTTCCCGTGTTGGGGAATATCGAGCCGTCTACTAAAATGATTTCAACAATATAATTTTTATCCGGGGGCGGGATAACTTTTCCGCTGCCGATTTCATCACGCCAGCGCTGCCACTCGTTTTCTGACAGGCTGAAATTGACCCATATGGGCGTGAGGGCCTCCACGGTGGTGAGC
>Ga0118677_10012061_pt1 | contig 12781 bp, 10 predicted proteins | sample AliMusrvi5mmetaG_FD_86154 | JGI IMG/M metagenome (GOLD analysis project Ga0118677, IMG submission 86154)
TCGCGGGATCCCGCTACGCGCAGTGGGGCGGCGCGGCGGGAAATGTGCTGCTGGCCTTCGGGCCCGAATAACTACGGCAGAAGAAATTTTAACATCTGCTCATTGAAGATTTCCGGCGCCTGAATGTGCGGCACGTGGCCCACATTCGGAATCAGCGCGAGTTCCGCGCCCGGAATCGTTTCGGCGATATGTTTGGCGAGCGCCGGAAAATTGTTGCCGTCCTTCTCACCGCCCAGAACCAGAGCCTTCGCGCGAATGTGCTGCCAGTCGTAAACCACGGGGTCGAGATACGGCATCTGCTGGTAAATCGACTTCACCATGGCGAGACGGGGCCAGTCGCTGCTGAGCGTCGGCGCGTATAAGATGCGGACATACAACTCGTATTCGGGCTTCCAGGCGTTCGGAAAATAGCGCTGGATGGTGCCGAGCGCGGCCTGCCAGTTCTGGTCGGGCGTGCGCGCCAGAGCGGCCTGATAAGCCTCCTGCGCGCTGTGCCACGGCTGCTGCCAGCGGACATCGGTGAGGCCGATGGGATTGCAGAGGATGATGCGGTCCACCATGTCCGGGTAGGAAGCCGCGAAGCGCGCGGTCAGCATGCCGCCCATCGAGTGGCCGACGATGGACACCTTCGCGATGCCGAGCGACTGCAGCAAGGCCCGCGAATTCAGCGCCATGTCGTGAAAGTTATAAGGGATCACCGGTTTGGAGGAGCGGCCGAAACCGATCTGATCCGGCACCACCACGCGGAATCCGGCGTTGCGGAGAACCTCGATCGGGCCCTTGAAGTAGAACCCGCCGAAATTCATGCCATGGAACAAGACGACGGTTCGCCCATTCGGCTGGCCTGCCGGCGGAATGTTCATGTAGGCCATCCGGACGTCCTGACCGTAGACAGTCAGCGGCAGGTAGTAGACCGGGTACGGATAGGCAATGTCTTCGTACGTGATGCTGCCAGGTTTCACGTCCGTGGGCGCTTTGACGTCCTGCGCCGTGAGGACCGACAGACCAGCGAGCGCAACAAAGAGAATTCTGCTCACGCGATTTAATTCGACCCGATCATCACCGGGCGATCCGTTTTCGGAGCCGCATTCACGACTTCGAAATGACTCAGCGACTGCGAGTACTGCGAGACGCCTTTGTAAAGCGCCTCGGCGATCTTCTGCCGGTACTCGGGTTTCGCCAGGTTCGCCTCGTCGCGCGTGTTGGTGAGGAAACCGATTTCGGCCAGTACCGAGGGCATCGACGCCCCGATCAGCACCACGAAAGGCGCGCGCTTCACACCACGGTTCCGCGCCGCGAGATTGGATTTTGCCGCCTGGGTAAAAATAGAGCTCTGAATCGCCTGGGCGAGGGTCTGCGACTCGGCGATCTTGTCGTTCAGCGTGATCGACTGAATCAGGTCTTTCAGTTCGCCGACGCTCTTCTCCGCCCCGGCATTTTCGCGGGCAGCCACGTCGAGCGCCGTCGTGGAATTCGTGAAATTCAGGAAAAACGTCTCGGTGCCGGCCACCACGCTGGAGGGCGACGAGTTGGCGTGGATCGAAAGAAACAGGTCGGCGCGCCGGTTGTTGGCTGTCGCCGTCCGGGCCTGCAGCGGAATAAAGGTGTCGTCGGACCGGGTCAGCACCACTTCGGCGCCCATGCGGCTCTGCACAAGTTTGGAAAGGCGCAGGGCGACGTCCAGAACCACGTCCTTCTCAAGGACGCCGTTCGGGCCGCGCGTCCCTTCATCGTGGCCGCCATGACCGGCATCGATCACGATCCGGTTGACTTTCAGGCCCAGCGCGCGCGTCAAAGAACGGGACGCGTTTTCCGAGGCGCGGGCGGTAGCGTCGTCATGCAGCACGGGCACCGGCGGGTCGTAGCTGACCGGTTTCGGCACCGGAATCGGCCTCGCCGTATTCGTTGCCACCGCCACCGGATACGCCGGCCTCGGGGGGCGCAACGAAGCGATCAACTGCGACATATCCGGCAGGTAAGGCGGCCATAGCAGCGACGGTTCGAAGCCAGGCGGGTTCGACGCAATCAGAATCGAGCGCGAACGGCTGGCGGGTCGCGCCGGCGGATACCGGAACGCCGGTCTGGTTCCGGCAGTCGCGGCAGGCACGGAAGACACGGACGACACAAACGGCGCCGGCGGTTCAATCGGAGGAGCGGACTCGGGCGGCCGAATCTCGATTACCAGACGGTTCGGCGCTTCGAGGCGCGAGATGCGGAACGTGCCCGGTCCCGTGAGGTCGAAAACAATCCGGGTGGTCCCGGGGGAAGTCTCGGCAATCCGGATCCGGCGAACCAGGCGATCGTTCACCTGTCGCGACGCGTAGCGTTTGCCGTCGATCCACGGACTGGCGTGCAGAACATCGAAGAACAGGCGATCCGGGTTGACGGCCCGGTCGGCGCGAAACTCAGCTTTTCCGGTGGTTTCCACGATGACGCGTGTGGAATCCGCATGCGACCAGGACCGCATGCCTGTCACCCGAATTAAGCCGGAATTTGCGGCGGCGAAGGAGGGCAGGAGAAGAAGAACCGCTGCCGACTGGTGCCAACGCCTGTGCATGGTGCGTCTCTAAGGGGTCCGGTAATAGACCAGTCCGTCTTCGCCAATAGACGTTCGGATCGGGTTGTGTGTTTCGGTCATCGCCGCGGCGACCTCGACCGTGGCGGGCTCACTCGCAGCCTGGCGCGCGCGCACCTGCCGCGCGGTCTTCAGGTTTTTCGCGACCCGCACGACATAATTCTGTGTCTCCGGATACGGCGGGATACCGTGGTATTTGTCCACAGCGCCCTCGCCCGCGTTGTACGCAGCAATGGCGCGGACATAATCGTTCTGGTAGTAATCGAGCAGGAATCGCAGATAGCGAACGCCGCCTTCGATGTTCTCTTTCGGGTCGAAAACGTTCACCACGCCGAAGCGGCGCGCCGTCGAAGGGATCAACTGCATGATCCCCAAAGCACCCTTGGGAGAAACCGCGCGGGCGTTGTAGTTACTCTCCGCACGGATCACGGAGTGCACCAGTGCATCTTCGACGCCCTGTTCCAGCGCGATCCGGTTGACCAGTGCTGCCATGGAAACATACTCAACGGGAGCTTCGCCGGAAACTTCCCCCGAGGACACCGGTACGCTCATCACCGGAACCGTGGTGCGAACCAAACGGCCCGTCTTGCTGTCCGCCCGGACAACCGTTTCCGCGTGCGCGGCAGAGTCCGCTTGTGGCGCACGACTCCCCGGCGCTGCAATTGCAGGCATGACCAGCAACATTATAGAACAAAAGCGCACAATATTGTTCCGGCGACCGTTCGGGACGTAACAGCCTGATGGTAACATCCGGAGGGAACACGCGCCCGCGATGAGAGAGCTGAACAGGGCCGGATGGATTCTGGTGGGCGGCCGGAGCGTCCGGATGGGCCGCGACAAAGCGCTGCTGGAGATCGACGGGCGGCCGCTGGCGCTGCGCGTGGCCGACCAGATCGCGCGGGTCTGCTGCCCGGTCACACTGGTCGGCGATCCGGAAAGGTACGCGCAACTCGGCCTGCCCGTCGTGGCGGATGAGTATGCCGGCGCGGGCCCGCTTTCCGGCATCGAGACCGCGCTGCGCTGTGCGGCGTCCGACTGGAATCTGGTAGTCGCCTGCGACATGCCCGCACTCGACACAACGCTGCTCGAATCCTTATTCGGCGGCACTTCCGACGACGAGGCCGACTGCACACTGCCCCAATACGACGACGAGCAGGTGGAACCCTTGTGTGCCGTGTACCACCGGCGCTGCCATGCGGCCATCCGCGCGGCTCTCGAATCGGGGATCCGGAAGGTCACGGACGCACTCCGGGAACCGGTTCGGCTACGATATTTACGGGTGCCTTCGCGGGCTCCCTTCGCCAATCTGAACACCCCTGAGGAACTGCGTACATACAAGGATGGCTGAAGAGTACCCGCACTACATCGAATTTCGCCATGTTTATAAGACGTTCGACAAGCCCGTTTTAGTCGATTCGAACTTTTACGTGGATCCGGGCAAGACGGTCGCGATCATCGGCCGCTCGGGCGTGGGCAAGTCGGTTTCCCTGGGACATATCATGGGATTTCTCAAGCCGGACCAGGGCCGGGTCATCGTCGCCCACGAAGACATTACGGACCTCAGCGAGGCCGAAATGAACCGGGTACGCCGGAAGGTCACCATGGTCTTCCAGTCGGGCGCGCTGTTCGATTCGCTGACCGTGGCGGAGAACATTCTCTTCTCGCTGGAACTGCGCGAAGACTTCGACGAGAAAAACAAGGAAGACATCGTGGCGGGCCTGCTGCAGATGGTCGGCATTCCCGATTCTGCGGACGCCTATCCGGCGGATCTGCCCACCGGCTTCCGGCGCGCCGTGGCCATTGCCCGCGCCCTGGCCGCCGAGCCGCAGTGCATCCTCTACGACGAGCCGACCACCATGGTGGATCCCATCATGAGCGACCACCTGACGGAACTCATGCTGCGGCTGAAGAAGGAGATGAATCTGACTTCGGTGGTGGTGACGCACGATCTGGATCTGCTGCACCGCGTCGCGGACAGCGTGGTGTTTCTGAGCAAGGGCAAGATCGCGTTCTTCGGCCCGCCGGGGGATCTGTACAAATCGAACGATCCGGATGTACAGGATTTTCTGGAACTGGACAAGGTGATTCGGGGCACGGGCATGGCGGAGAACGATCCGTTCCGCAAGGGGCTGGGCGGAGTTGCCAGCGAAGGGTAAGACCTGGCTTCTGTTGCTTTTGTGCTGCGGAGGACTCGCGGCTTCGCAGAGCGCACAAAAGGACGAGGCAATTCGGCGAGGGCTCGCGTTCATGGGCGGCATCGCGGACGACCCGCGCGCTTTCGCGGCGGACGGCGAAGATCTGCTGCTCTTTTATTACGAAATGTCGGTGACTTCGGCGGATGCGTCGCTGCGGCGTTTGGCCGCCGCAAGAGGGCACGAACTGGCGTTGCGCTGGTGCGGTTTGCATCCGGTGGTGCCCGCAGGCGCTTCGCCGGACGCTTTGCTCATGCTGGCGGGCGGTGCCTGGGTATCCGAACGGTTCGGAGTTCCCGCGGGCGGGTTGCGGAAGGCCATCCGGCGCGCGGCTCCGGCCTATTCGGCGAAGGATTTTCTGGGTTTCGATCCCGCGCTCGGTCCGCCTCCGCCCGGCCTGTCGGTAAAGGCAAGGTACGACATGTGGTGCGATGCCCTGATCACCGCGTACACAGGGGATCTGATCGGCGCCCGCTTCGGCGCGGCCTATGCGCAGGTGATCCGGTGGCTCCCCGCCATGCGGCCGTATCCGCTGCCGGTGATGCAGAGCGAATTCGATGCCGTGACCTACTCCATCACCCACGCGATTTACACGCTGAACCATTACAACGTGTATGCGGTGGACCGCGCGTGTCTCGGGCCGGAATTCGCCTGGCTGACGGGGCATCTGCCGGATGTGATCCGGTTGCAGGATCCCGAGACGACGGGCGAGTTTCTGGATACCCTGCGGTCGTTCGGGATGACGGAAACAGATCCGTCAGTGCGGGCGGGAGTGGAGTTCTTGCTGTCGGCGCAAAATGCGGATGGAAGCTGGGGCGATCCGAAGGGAACGGACACCTATACGCGCTATCACAGCACGTGGACCGCGATCGACGGCTTGCGGGAGTACCGGTTTAAGCGGGCGCGGGCTTGTCCGTTGCCCGCCCGGTAATCCTGCCTGGTACAATTTTCCGCGAGTCGGTGGAGCTCATGAAACAGCCTGGGGAAGGTTCTCGACAACCCAGTTCATACGGGAAACTGTTTGAGCAGGTGCGCCCCGTAAAGTTGCAACCTGGGGTGAGATTGTGTCGGTCGAAGCGCGCGTGATCGCGCGACCACCTGAACCGATATATACTCTTCCACAGTCCATTTTTTCCCCGGAGACTGCCTGTGAGAACGGTTCTGGCCCTGTCGCTGTCCTCGTTTCTGTCCCTCTGCGCCTTCGCGCAAAGCCCCCCCGTCGTTCCTGAAGAGAAGAATCCCCACAACACCGCGGCCGACCGCGCCGCCGGAGCGAAGATGTTCCGCTCGCACTGCGGCCCCTGCCACGGCACCCGGGCCACCGGCGGCACCGGTCCGGACCTGACCACCGGCATTTTCTATCACGGCGGCACCGACGCGGACCTCTACCGCAACATCAGCAACGGCATCGCCGGAACCGCCATGCCGGACGTCTTCTTCGATGGCACGCAGGTGTGGCAACTGGTCGCTTATGTCCGCTCCCTGAGCGAGCGCGCCACGCCCGCCACGCCTCCGGGCGATGCCTCGCACGGCGAACAACTGGCCCGCGCCAAAGGCTGCACGGGCTGTCATCTGATCCGCGGCGAAGGCGGCGCGAAAGGGCCCGATTTATCGCTGATCGGCTCCCAGCGCTCGGTCGAATATCTGCGCGATTCCATCCTGAATCCGGATGACAAGGTCGCGAAAGAATACTGGGTGGCGAAGGTGCTCGCGAAAGACGGCAAATCGTACACCGGATTCGTCATGAATCAGGATACCTACACCGTGCAGATCCTCGATTTCTCCCGGGGATTAACGTCGATATCCCGTTCGGATTTCAAAGATTTCGGCATCGACCGCGGTTCCGTGATGCCCTCTTACAAAGGCAAACTGAGCGACTCCGAACTGAACGATATCGTGGCATATCTGGCTTCACTGAAGCGCCGGAAGGGCGGATCGGAATGAAAAAGTATCTCCTGCTGTTGACGCTGACGGGCGCGCTCCACGCCCAGGTAACCAACGAGCGGCTGCTGAAAGCCGAGAGCGAGCCGAATAACTGGCTGACCTACTCCGGCTCCTATAAGAGCTGGCGCTACAGCACGCTCGACCAGATCAACCGGCAGAATGCCGCCAATCTGAAGGTCGCCTGGGTGCACCAGATGCCCACCAGCCACCGCGTTGAGGCGACCCCGATTGTCGTCGATGGCGTGATGTACGTGAGCGAGCCGCCCTCGAACGTCTTCGCGCTCGACGCCGCGACCGGACGGCCCTACTGGCATTACAAGCGCATTCTTCCCGCGAAGATCAATGTCTGCTGCGACGCCGTGAATCGCGGCGTGGCGGTGCTGGGAGATCGCGTCTTCGTCGGCACGGTGGACGCGCATCTGGTCGCTCTCGACGCCAAAACCGGCGCGGTGGTCTGGGACGTCGAGGTGGCCGATTCCAAAACCGGCTACAGCGTGACCGGCGCGCCGCTGATCGTCAAGGACATGGTAATCACGGGCGTGGCCGGCGGCGAGTACGGCATCCGCGGCTTCCTCGACGCCTACGACATCAAAACCGGCAAGCGGCGGTGGCGCTTCAACACCATCCCGGGGCCGGGCGAAAAGGGTCATGAGACCTGGGGCGGCGGCGACGCGTGGAAGCAGGGCGGCGGTCCCACCTGGGTCACGGGCTCTTACGATCCCGAACTGAACTACATCATCTGGGGCGTGGGAAATCCCTCGCCGGACTGGAACGCCGATGTGCGCCCCGGCGACAATCTCTACTCGGATTCCGCCATCGCCCTCGATGCCGACACCGGCACGCTTAAGTGGCATTACCAGTTCGTGCCGCACGATTCCAACGACTGGGATGCCGTGCAGGTGCCCGTGCTGGTCGACAGCGACTGGCAGGGCAAACCGCGCAAGCTGATCTACTGGGCGCACCGCGGCGGCTTCTACTACGTGCTCGACCGCCGGACCGGCGAGTTCCTGCTGGGCAAGGCCTTCGCGAAACAGACGTGGGCGAAGGGCATGGACGCGAAAGGGCGCCCGGAGCGTCTGCCCAACTCCGTGCCCACCGAGGAAGGCGCCATTATCTGGCCCGGCGTGCAGGGAGCCACCAACTGGTACTCACCGTCGTACAGTCCGCTGAGCGGGCTTTTTTATCTCACGGTCTGGGAGAATAAAGGTCTGTATCTGAAGGGCGAGCCGAAGTACACGCCGGGCAACCGCTACGTGGGCAGCGTGCCCGACATCGACGTCGCGGAAGATCCTGGCTACGGCGCGATTCGTGCGCTGAATCCGAAAACCGGCGAGATGAAGTGGGAGTACAAAATGCAGACCAAACCGTGGTCCGGCGTGATGACGACCGCGGGCCATCTGCTCTTCGGCAGCAACGGGGGCTGGCTCAGCCGGGGGCGTGAAGACATGGAGGCTTACTTTTTCGCGCTCGATGCGGATAATGGGAAGGAACTCTGGCGCATCAACCTCGGTGGCACGATGGCGGCCAATCCGATGACGTATATGGTGAACGGCCGGCAGATGGTTGCCATGGCCGCGGGCGGGGCGATTTTCACCTTCGCCGTTCAGTAAAGGGAGCAGAAAATGATCAAGGTCAAAATTAACGGGCGCGAACGAACGTTCGACGGCGATCCCGAAATGCCGCTGTTGTGGTTTCTCCGTGACGAACTCGACATGACCGGCACCAAGTTCGGCTGCGGCGCGGGATTGTGCGGCGCCTGCACGGTGCACCGGAACGGCGAGGCCATCCGGTCCTGCACCACGGCGATGAAAGACGTGGCCGGCAAGACCATCACCACCGTCGAAGGGCTGAGCGCGAATGGCGACCATCCGCTGCAGAAAGCGTGGATGCAGGCGAACGTGCCCCAGTGCGGGTACTGCCAGACCGGGCAGATCATGCACGCGGCGGCATTCCTGAAGAAAAATCACCATCCGACGGACGACGAAATCGACGCGGCGATGTCGGGCAATATCTGCCGCTGCGGCACCTACCAGCGGATTCGCGCCGCCATTAAGACCGCCGCAAAGGAGATGGCATGAGTATCGAAAATGTGAGCCGCCGGAATTTTCTGGGCGGCGTCTTCTCGGCGGGCGCTCTGGTGCTGGCCGCGCGCATTCTTCCCGAAGAGGCGCTGGCCGATACCAATGAGTATCACGGTAAAGCGGCCTCGGCCGCGCTGCGCCCCAGCATCTATCTGGGCGTGGAACCGGACGGAACCGTTTACATCGTCACGCACCGGTCGGAGATGGGCACGGGCATCCGCACCACGCTGCCGCTGGTGGCCGCCGACGAACTCGACGCCGACTGGAGCAAGGTCAAAATCGAGCAGGGCATCGGCGATAAGCGCTACGGCGATCAGAACACGGACGGGTCGAAATCGATTCGCGGCTTCTTCGTGGCGTTCCGGGAAGCGGGCGCTTCCGCGCGCACGATGCTGGTGCAGGCAGCGGCTGCGCAGTGGGGCGTTTCGGCCTCCGAGTGCAAAGCGCAGTTGCATGTTGTCACGCACACACCGAGCGGACGGAAACTGAGTTACGGCGAACTGGCGCAGGCCGCGGGCAAACTGCCGGTGCCCAAACCGGAAGCCCTCCAGTTCAAGCCGAAGAGCGAGTGGCGCTATATCGGCAAGGAATCGCAGATCGCCGACCTGGCGGACATCTGCACCGGCAAAGCCGTTTTCGGGATGGACGTGAAACGCCCTGGCATGCTGTATGCCTCGGTGGAACGTCCCCCCGTCATGGGCGGATCGGTCCAGTCCATGGATGACAAGGCCGCGCTCCAGGTGCGCGGAGTGAAACAGACCGCGTCCATCGATCCCTTCAAGCCGCCGTACACTTTCCAGCCTTTGGGCGGCGTGGCGGTGATCGCGGACAGCACCTGGGCCGCATTTCAGGGCCGCAAAAAGCTCAAAATCGAGTGGAACAATGGCGCCAACGCGAGCCACGATTCCGAGCAGTACAAAAAGGAACTGCTCGAAACCGCGCGCAAACCCGGCAAGGTGGTGCGCAATATCGGCGACGTGGACGCAGCCTTCGCGAAGGGCGGCAAGATCGTCGATGCCGAGTATTATGTCCCGCTGCTGGCGCATGCCACCATGGAGCCGCCCGTCGCTCTGGCCGAGTTCCGCGACGGCAAAGTCGAAGCCTGGGTGCCCACTCAGAATCCGCAGGCCGTGCAGGATACGGTAGCGGGCGCGCTGGGGATTAAGCCGGAAGACGTGACCTGTCACGTGACGCTGCTGGGCGGCGGCTTCGGACGCAAATCCAAGCCGGATTACGTGGCCGAGGCCGCGATCCTGTCGAAAAAAACCGGCAAGCCGATCAAGCTGGTCTGGAGTCGCGAAGACGATCTGCGGTTCGATTATTATCACGCGGTCGCCGGCATGTATCACAAGGCGGCGATGGACGACAAAGGCAAGACCACGGCCTGGCTGCACCGGTCCGTGTTCCCCTCCATCTCTTCCATGAACGACGCGAGTTCCATGTACGGCTTCAACGTGGAATACGGCATGGGCCTGAACGACATGCCGTTCGATATCCCGAACCATCGCGCGGAGAACGGGCCCGCGAAGGCGCACGTCCGCATCGGCTGGCTGCGTTCGGTGGCAAACATCTACCACGTGTTTTCCGGGCTGAGTTTCGCGGATGAACTGGCCCACGCGGCCGGTCGGGATCCGCTGGAGTATCAGCTGGAACTGATCGGCAACGGCCGGATTATCGACTTTAAGTCGCAGGGCGTGGCGGATTACTGGAATTACGGCGAATCGTACGAGAAATTCCCCTTCGATACGGCGCGTTTGCGGAAAGTCCTCGAGATTGCAGGCGAAAAATCCGGCTGGGGCAAGCGGAAACCCGGCAATGGCTGGGGCATCGGCGTCGCGGCGTCGCGCAGTTTCACGTCTTACGTGGCTTCCGTCGTGGAAGTGGAAGTCGATAAGAACGGGAAGATTCACATTCCCCGGACCTGGCAGGTAGCGGACGTCGGCATGGTGATCAATCCGGACCGGGTGCGCTCGCAGTTCGAGGGCGCGGCGGTGATGGGCGCGAGCATTGCGCTCTCCGGCGAGATCAGCCTTTCCGATGGCCGCGTGAAGCAGTCGAACTTCAACACCTATCCGGTGGCGCGCATGAACCAAGCGCCGCTGCGGACGGATGTGCACATTGTGGAAAGCTCGGCGCTTCCCGGCGGTGTCGGCGAACCCGGTGTTCCGCCGTTCGTGCCGGCTTTCGCCAATGCGGTATTCGCGGCGACCGGCAAACGGGTGCGGAACACGTACACAACCTTCCTTTTAGTGGGGAATAGCCCAGAGAAATTTGGATTAATACCCCGTAACATAGTGGTGTGGCATCACACTGTTATTATAGGTTTACCGCTAAGAGATGGGTGTGCGGCTGATTAGATAGTTGGCAGGGTAACGGCCTACCAAGTCTACGATCAGTAGCTGATGTGAGAGCATGATCAGCCACACGGGCACTGAGACACGGGCCCGACTCCTACGGGAGGCAGCAGTAAGGAATATTGGACAATGGACGCAAGTCTGATCCAGCCATGCCGCGTGAAGGATGAAGGTCCTCTGGATTGTAAACTTCTTTTATATGGGACGAAAAAAGGGAATTCTTTCTCTCTTGACGGTACTGTATGAATAAGCACCGGCTAACTCCGTGCCAGCAGCCGCGGTAATACGGAGGGTGCAAGCGTTATCCGGATTCACTGGGTTTAAAGGGTGCGTAGGCGGGTATGTAAGTCAGTGGTGAAATCCCGGAGCTTAACTCTGGAACTGCCATTGATACTATATATCTTGAATATTGTGGAGGTTTGCGGAATATGTCATGTAGCGGTGAAATGCATAGATATGACATAGAACACCTATTGCGAAGGCAGCAGGCTACACATATATTGACGCTGAGGCACGAAAGCGTGGGGATCAAACAGGATTAGATACCCTGGTAGTCCACGCCCTAAACGATGATTACTCGACATACGCGATACACAGTGTGTGTCTGAGCGAAAGCATTAAGTAATCCACCTGGGAAGTACGACCGCAAGGTTGAAACTCAAAGGAATTGACGGGGGTCCGCACAAGCGGTGGAGCATGTGGTTTAATTCGATGATACGCGAGGAACCTTACCTGGGCTAGAATGTTACATGACCGATCCTGAAAGGGGTTTTTATAGCAATATACATGTAATAAGGTGCTGCATGGCCGTCGTCAGCTCGTGCCGTGAGGTGTTGGGTTAAGTCCCGCAACGAGCGCAACCCCTATTTTCAGTTGCCAGCACGTAATGGTGGGAACTCTGAAGAAACTGCCGCCGTAAGGCGTGAGGAAGGAGGGGATGATGTCAGGTCATCATGGCCTTTATGCCCAGGGCTACACACGTGCTACAATGGGGGAGACAAAGGGACGCTACCTGGCGACAGGACGCAAATCTCAAAAACTCCCTCTCAGTTCAGATTGTAGTCTGCAACTCGACTACATGAAGCTGGAATCGCTAGTAATCGCGCATCAGCAATGGCGCGGTGAATACGTTCCCGGACCTTGTACACACCGCCCGTCAAGCCATGGAAGCTGGGTGTACCTAAAGTCGGTAACCGCAAGGAGCCGCCTAGGGTAAAACTAGTAACTGGGGCTAAGTCGTAACAAGGTAGCCGTACCGGAAGGTGCGGCTGGAATACCTCCTTTTTAGAGCTACTGTTTCTGCGTTGTTGTTATTTATTTTTCCAATTTTTCAAGATATTCTTTGAATGTTCTTTGTATATGCTCTGCCCTGAGGGCGACCGAGGGTTAATAGTCTCGTAGCTCAGTTGGTTAGAGCGCTACACTGATAATGTAGAGGTCTCCAGTTCAAATCTGGACGGGACTACTTTTAAGATAGTAAGAAGTAAAAGTTCTTTAAAATAATGTGATCATTACAACGGTGCATGCTGCATATTGTAGCTGCCAACTGTTGACTGCCAATTAAAAAAGGGGGGTTAGCTCAGTTGGCTAGAGCATCTGCCTTGCACGCAGAGGGTCATCGGTTCGACTCCGATA
>Ga0118677_10012062_pt1 | contig 12779 bp, 9 predicted proteins | sample AliMusrvi5mmetaG_FD_86154 | JGI IMG/M metagenome (GOLD analysis project Ga0118677, IMG submission 86154)
TTCACCCTCTCCACAGCCACTTCGGAGGGTCCCAAACAAATCACATTTTCCAAGGAGATTGGCAAAAAAAACGTCCTTCTTCTTTTTTTTCCGATGGCTTTTACGGGAGTTTGCACATCGGAACTGTGCGAAATCAGCAGGGGACTTGGATCTTATGAGGCACTGGATTGCACCGTCTTTGGCATTAGCGGAGACAACCCTTTTGCGCAACAAGCTTGGGCACAGAAGGAGTCGATCACCGTTCCTCTGCTGAGCGATTATGACCATGCCGTTGCAAAGGCCTACGGGATTTCTTATGAAAGCTTCCTTCCTCAGTTGGGACTTGGCATGGGCGGTGTTCCGAAACGTTCCGCTTTCCTGATCGACCGTTCCGGCGTCATTCAATATGCCGAGTCCAGCGACGATCCAAAAATCCTCCCAGACTTTGAGGCCATTCAAATCAGGTTAACCGGGCTCAAGTGACCTCTGTTTTGACAGAGACAGCAAAAACCCATCGGCTCAGCAAAATCTCAACAAGTTCAAATGCTCCCAAACTTCATTCCAAATCCAGTTAAAGGGCTCATAAATCCCTGTCGGCTTTTCCCCATAATTTAATCTGCCAAGCCTTCCAAATTCATGCCTAACACCGATCCGTTCAAAACGCTCCGAAGCTTCGAACCTTCAAAAGGAACCACCGGCTGGTACTACTCGCTTCCCTCGCTGGAGGAACAGGGCATTGGTAAGATTTCGCGCTTACCTTTCTCGATTCGCGTCGTCCTCGAGTCTGTACTCCGTAACTGCGACGGGCGTAAGGTACATGAAAGGGACGTCCGAGCATTGGCAGCATGGAATGCCAAGGCCCCAGCTCCGGAGGAGATCCCTTTCGTCGTTGCACGGATCGTACTTCAGGACTTCACTGGCGTTCCTCTGCTCGTCGATCTTGCAGCCATGCGAAGCGCGGTTGATCGACTTGGTGGAAAAGCAGACATCATTGAACCGCTTGTACCTGTAGACCTTGTAGTCGATCATTCAGTCCAAGTTGACTACTACGGATGGGCCGACGCTATGCGTTTGAACCTCGACATGGAGTTTAAGCGCAACAGGGAGCGCTATGAGTTTCTCAAGTGGGGACAGCAGGCTTTCGAAACATTTGGAGTAGTGCCTCCAGGAATCGGAATCGTCCATCAGGTCAACCTTGAATATCTGGCGCGTGGAGTTCTTCAATCGGGGACAGGTAACATCTACTATCCCGACACTCTCGTCGGTACCGATTCCCATACCACGATGATCAACGGTCTTGGTGTTGTGGGATGGGGCGTGGGGGGCATCGAGGCTGAGGCGGGCATGCTAGGTCAACCGGTCTATTTTCTCACACCTGAGGTGGTTGGGGTCAATCTTGTGGGCAAACTCGGTGAAGGCGTCACAGCCACTGATCTTGCGCTTCGCGTCACCCAAATGCTGCGCTCCGCAAAAGTGGTGGGTAAGTTTGTTGAATTTTACGGCGACGGTGCTGAAAATCTCCCCCTGCCCGACCGGGCGACCATTGCCAACATGGCTCCTGAATATGGTGCCACAATGGGAATCTTCCCAGTCGATTCCGAGTCCGTCGCCTTCTTGCGCGCCACGGGACGAACTGAAGCCGAATGCTCTGCATTCGAAAACTACTTTAAGTCCCAAGGTATGTTCGGAATGCCTAGAAAGGGGGAAATTGACTACAGCGTGGAGCTTGAGCTTGATCTTCAAAGCGTTGTTCCGAGCGTAGCGGGTCCAAAGCGACCCCAAGACCGCATAGACCTCCCTAATCTCAAGTCTGTCTTTAATGAACTGCTGACACGTCCTGTAGAAGAGGGAGGATACGGAAAAAGTAAATCCAAACTTGGATCTGAGGCTTTAGTGGAGCGTCGCAACCCCACTATCCCGTCTGACGAAGAGGAAATGATCTGTGACAGGCCAACTTCCGATTTAGTCTCCTCCATGCCCGAGTCTCCATACCATAAAGGGGATGGTAACCACCCCGGCAAGAGTACCATACGCAATGGCAGCGTCCTCATAGCGGCTATCACAAGCTGCACCAACACAAGTAACCCAAGCGTCATGCTCGCTGCTGGACTGCTTGCCAAAAAAGCGGTTGAGGCCGGTCTTGAAATGGATCCAACAGTCAAAACTTCACTTGCTCCCGGTTCACGCGTCGTCACCGCCTACCTTGAGAAGACCGGACTTCAGTACTATTTCGACCGGCTAGGCTTCCAAACCGTTGGTTACGGTTGCACAACATGCATTGGAAATTCCGGCCCCTTGAACCCGGAGGTTGAAAAAGCTGTCACGGACAATGATCTCGTTGCCGCCGCTGTTCTCTCTGGTAACCGCAATTTCGAAGCCCGGATCCATCAGAATATAAAGTCCAATTTCCTAATGTCCCCACCCTTGGTTGTCGCCTTTGCACTAGCCGGCCGCATAGACATCGACTTTGCAGTGGAGCCGATTGCGACCGGGAAGGATGGAATGGAGGTCTTTCTCAGGGACATCTGGCCAAGCCTTTCTGAGATCCGCGACACACTTCGCAGTGCACTCACTCCAGAAATGTTTGCAACCCTCTACGGCGACTTCGCGAGTCAGAATCCGAAATGGAACGAAATCAGCGCTCCCTCAGGCGAGATCTACAAGTGGGACACGAATAGCACCTACATCCAAGAACCTCCCTTCTTCGAAAACTTTGGAATGGAGGCCGGTACCATTACCCCGATCTTGGGCGCGCGGGCCCTTGGCATCTTCGGTGACTCAGTTACAACCGACCACATATCCCCCGCTGGTGCCATCAAGGAGAAATCCCCCGCCGGTCGATACCTGACCGACCATGGTGTAACCAAGGATGACTTCAACAGTTACGGAAGTCGTCGTGGCAACGACCGCATCATGACCCGGGGTACCTTCGCCAACGTCAGGATTAAAAATCTCATGCTGCCTGGCGTTGAGGGAGGCGAGACACTTCACCAACCCGACGGAGAGCGAATGAGCATTTTCGACGCGGCCCGCAAGTATGCCGTTGAAAACATTCCCCTCGTCATACTAGCAGGTCAGGAATACGGGACTGGAAGCAGCCGGGACTGGGCCGCAAAGGGAACTCGGTTGCTCGGAGTAAAAGCTGTGATAGCGGCAAGCTACGAACGCATACATCGTTCCAATCTCGTCGGCATGGGCATCCTTCCCCTGCAGTTCCTTGACGAAACTACCACCCAGACACTCGGGCTTGATGGAACAGAGACTTATGACATTATCGGTCTAGGCGAAGACCTCATGCCTAGACAGGATGTAACGCTGCGCGTGACTCGCAGGGGTAACACGACACTGGAAATCCCTGTGAGGGTGCGTATCGACACGCCGATCGAAATCGATTATTACCGCCACGGAGGCATCCTGCCCTTCATCCTCCGCCAACTCATTGCCGCGTCTGTTTAGTTCCTTTGATTTATCCCTCCCTCGTGCAAGAAGATAGAACCGACCTTACCGCCGAAATCCTACGGCTTAAGAGGGATCGGAATGCAGTCATCCTCGCCCACAACTACCAGATCAGAGAAATTCAGGAACTTGCCGACTTTGTCGGTGACTCGCTTGGGTTGAGCATCAAGGCGGCGGAGACGCAGGCTGATGTCATAGTCTTCTGCGGAGTCCACTTCATGGGGGAGACGGCAAAAATTCTCAATCCTTCCCGCACCGTGGTCATACCGGACATGGATGCGGGGTGTTCCCTCTCCGACTCCTGTCCGGCAGAAAAACTGAAAAGCTATCTCGCTGAGCATTCATCGAAGAACTACTACGTTATCGCCTATATTAACTGTAGTGCAGGAGTCAAGGCACTGGCCGACGTAGTCTGTACCATCGGCATTGCAGTTAGAATCGTAGAATCCGCCCCCAAGGATCGCCGAATACTTTTTGTTCCTGATGAAAACCTCGGGGCGTGGGTAACCGAGCAGACCGGCCGCTCCATGGATCTCTGGAAGGGCAGCTGCTATGTCCACATGGAATATACGCGCGATAGCATCGAAAGTGCCCGGCAAAAGCATCCCGAAGCGATCGTAGTAGCGCACCCGGAATGTACAAAGGCAGTCAGACTTCTAGCTGACGAGGTTTGCTCCACAGAGAAGATGATCGCGTACTGCAGGAATTCCCCCGCGATGGCCTTTGTCATCGCGACTGAAGAGGGTATGCTTCACCGCCTTCGCCGCGAAATCCCCGAAAAGATCTTCATCCCAGGCCCAACTGATCAGTGTGCCTGCGCAGAGTGCCGCTATATGAAGAAGAATACCCTCGAAAAACTTTATCTCTGCCTTCGCGATCTTAAACCCGAGATCCTTCTGGAGGAGGAGTTGAGAGTCGAGGCGGAGCAATCAGTCAGAAAGATGCTGGAACTAAGCTGACTATTCAGAGCTTCTAATATCAGGCTTTCCAAGCCTGCCTTCTTCATCCCGATCAATCCTGTGCTCAATTCCTCTATATCTTCATCGCAAGATAGCCTTACCAGCTCCAGCATTCTGTGGTCCCGAGCTCTTCGCCGTATCCCCGGGGGAGTCAACTCGCCGGTGCGTGCATTCCGCGGAGTCGGTGGCGACCCTTTTTTTGTAACAAGTGCATCCGGTTGTACCATCACCGATGCGGATGGAAGGCAGTATGTAGACTTTGTTGGCACCTGGGGACCTGCAATTTTGGGACATGCGCCCCAAATCGTCACTGATGCGGTAATGGAAGCAGCTGCTCGTGGCACCAGTTTTGGGATCCCAAATCCGCTTGAGGTTGAAATGGCCGAAACCATCTGCCGTCTTGTTCCTTCCATCGAAAAGGTTCGGATGACCAACAGCGGAACCGAGGCCGTGATGTCTGCCATTCGTCTTGCGCGAGGAGTCACTGGAAGGAACCGGATCGTAAAGTTCGAGGGATGCTATCACGGGCATGTAGATTCACTTCTGGTGAAAGCGGGTAGCGGAGCCCTGACACTGGGACAACCCGACAGCGCCGGAGTTCCAGAAGCTCTTGCCTCGTTGACCTCGGCTATCCCATTCAATGACCCTGATGCTCTGCGATTTCTATTTCAGGAACAGGGCCATGAAATCGCCGCTGTCATTCTTGAGCCGATTCCAGCCAATGCTGGCCTCTATTTTCCTAAGCCTGGATTTCTTGAAACAGTCCGGCATCTCTGCAGTGAGTACGGCAGCCTTCTCATCTTTGACGAGGTCATGACGGGTTTCCGGGTTGCCCCGGGGGGTGCCCAACAGGTTTATGGCGTCAAACCTGATCTGACAACCTTGGGAAAGGTCATCGGGGGGGGGTTGCCCGTAGGAGCTTTTGGCGGAAGTGCCGAATTGATGGACCAGCTTGCACCACTCGGCCCAGTCTATCAGGCGGGAACTCTCTCTGGAAATCCCATCTCCCTTGCCGCGGGGCTCGCTCAACTTCGGGAGATGGAGAGGATCAACGGCTGGAAACTTCTCGAGGAACTTGGTTCCCATCTTGAAAGTTCGATCCATGAAATTATCCGCGACAAACCTCTGACTTTTCACCGGATCGGTTCCATGTTCTGCCTCTTCTTCAGAGGAGGATCGATCTACAACCTGGAGGACGCGAAAAAAAGCGATACCGAAACATTCGCCCGGTTCTTTCATGGCGCGCTAAAGGAAGGCATATACATTGCTCCTTCACAGTTCGAAACGGGTTTCATCAGTACCGCACACACCAGGCTAGTTCTGGATGAATGTGCGGAGAAAATATGTCGTCTTTTGCACGGACTGATCTCGACATCTTCCACACACTAAAACCCCCTTCGGACTTTCAGCATTACAGCCAAGAGCAAAAGAAGTGCGGCGAGGCACAAGGGAATTTTCCACCTGACCCACATGGAGGGCGTTATCGGGATTTGGATTTGAATCTGAGACTCGGCCATTTCGCCATCCTTGGAATATTCGGTGAGAACAAGCGGATGCCAACCGGCATCTAGCCCATCGACAAGTATCGTTTCGTGATCCCCATCTTTGTTTCCCTTATGGAAGGGTACTTTAATTGACACAAGCTTGCAGGAAGGTAGGTGAGCCGATGAAAAAACACCTTCATTGGCGCTTGCGATGTTGCTAATGACGAGCATCTTCTCCTCGAGCCCCGGGCTGGGCAGCGAACCCTTTCTTGGAATCCATTTGATTAACAACCCAGGCTTCTCGAATAGAGGCTTTGTGACCCTCCACTCCAATCCTACGATGCCAGGGATAGGAATCTGGGCGCTTCCTTCCTCCATTGAGGATGTTTCCACAGAAGAGTCAATGGAAGCTGATGATTCATTTTGCGTCGATTTTTGAAAGCTCCCAATCATACCTCTCTCCTTGGCCACGGGCGTCATTAAAATGGCGCTCCAATCCATTTCACCTCTAAGGGATTTGTCCTCCTTGACGACAACTTTTAACATGCATTTTCCAGGTTCATGTGGATCCCAATGGTAAATAATTTCGCGAGACTCACCTCCCTGGAGATCCACCGGAGATGAAGACAAGGCATCTCCTGAGGGACCGAGCGCGGTCCACACGACCTTTTTTGGATGCTCCGAACGGTTGTGTATGGCAAAGGCGACAGGAATGGATGAACCTGCTGGGAAAGCGCCCAAAAATTGGGGCGAAATGTATCGAAGCATGATTGAGTCGGGGTGGGAGGAAGGTGGAATCTGAATGGATTGTGTACTCAATCCGTCACTTACAGTTACGAACCGGGCATTTGTACCCCCGGGTTGCATTTTCGAATGATCCTCATCAGCAATTCTTAACACTTTGCTTGAATGTGACTGGATGAAGGTATCTCGGGAGGATTCAATACCATCAATGGTTACTTTGGAGCCTGCAGGTCCGGGGTAGTTTAATGAAATCGGAATCTGTCCGGCCGATACATTGGTTATTTCCCATTCTCGGTCGCCGTGACGGAGCAGTCGAAAGCGGGCACACCCCTCTCCGGTAAGAACCAAGGATGTCATTTCGATGCCCGGAAGGGAGGAAGCGGAAGAGGAAAATATTTTTCCCTCCTCCGGAGAGAACTCTACGAGCATGTTGGTGGTTTCGTTCTCCCCCAATTCGTAAGAATCTCCATCCGGAGCCGAAAACCCCCGAGGAAGAACAATTCTACCAACTGCCTTGGTGCCGCCGATATTGGTGATCCTGAACGTGGCACGACGCGTCTCTCCAAGTGGCACCTTGCCAAAATCAAGTAGCTTTGGATCGAGGAGGAGTTGGGCAGGTGGAGAAATTATCTGCACAGAAACCCTGTAGGGGGCCGACCGTGCAAGACCTGGAGTCGAAGCCCGAAAGAAAAAAACGTCCCCGCTAGAAGCCTTAGAGCCGTCGTGGTGATAGGTCACGACGGCCGAATGATCGGATGAGCTTCTTGGCGCGCTCAGGACGCCGTGTCGAGGAGGTGAGGTAATTTCAAAACTAACGGGGTTGCCATAATTAGGAATCGCATTCAGCGATATTTGAACCTCACCTCCCCGGGGAACTCGCGCTGTGGCCTCATATGCAATGAGTGGAGCAATCGGGTTTGCAGCAGCCGTATTGAAAATCCAGCAGAGTTCCGCTGTGATGGCAAGAGTCAGCCAACTTAAACGGCAGCACCCCACAACAGAAAATGCTCCCAAATTAGGGATCCTGAACGGGGCAGACGGAGCCGTCACTTCGCACACTAAGAGCTCCTGCTCCATGGACATTGCCGATTTCCACGAACCAAGGCATCCGAGGCCAGTTACGTGGTGTCATAGGTTTGGCGTCAAAGAGAGTAGGATAATAGCTGATCAAGGCAATCTGCTGTGTGTTGGTGGCACTGTGTTGCATTCGGGCAATCGTAGGGCACTGCCATGCGGTGGTAGTCAAGCCAAGTCCATTGTTTGAGGAGTAGTTGAGCCACCACTGCTGCTCGGCCTGGGAACCAACCACAATGTTGGTGGGCAATTGCGGCCAAGCATTTCCATCGGAAAGGTTCGCCGAGAAAGTGGTCCACAGATTCCTCAACCGAGAAGAGCATACAACTCCCTCCGCCTTTCGCTGGACTGCCGTGAAATTAGGAGTAATCAGCACCGCGAGAATCCCGAGCATCAGCACGACCACAACGCTCTCGATAATCGTAAAGGCGGAACTCCCCGGACTTTTGAAGCCAGCCCGACGAGCTTGATAAACGAAAAAATAGTTATTGGCAGACATCCGGGCGAGCCTGTTAAGAGCCCGGCACCCGGGTGCCTACAACAGTGGTATAATACGTATCCTGAGTAGCAACCGAATTGGAAGAGGAGATCCCATAATTATTCACAGTTGCAGCGCCCGAACCGTTAAAGATCTGGTTGGGATAGCTGTTCTGCAAAGTAGCCGTAAAGGCACCGCTGCAAGAATTAGTCACATTGTTGGTGACACTAAAGATAGTCGTGGTTTGATTCGTCAAAGGGACTGAACTGCCTAATGTTGCTTTCGTTGTGTTAGTTACAAGTGTGGCAGCACTGACAACGGTGTGGTTGGTTACGTTGGTAACGACACCATTAGTGATGGTTACATAGTTAGTATTAATGATTTGATTGGTTAAATATGTATAATTGGTTGTCGTTATGACATTCGTCACCACATTTGTGGTGACGTTTGTGACAAATTTGTTAGTCGCCGGGTTCGTTAACCAAGCTGGATTGGTGGTGATATTCGTGTTCGTTGTAAATCCAACATTCGTCGTTGATGAATAGTTGGTACCGGTGATTGTTCTTGGAACATACGGGAGCACCGTGCTGGTATCAGCGTTCAAGACACCGTTGTTGGTGGTTCCGATTGTAATATTTGTAACAAGTGTTCCGGTCAGAACATTCAACACGATATCTGATGTGGTGTACAAATCCGTGGCCACGTTAAGAGAACTAATCACGTCATTTGTGACAATTCCATTGGAATTCACATATGTTACGTTGGTGTTTGTGAGGAGATAGGCCCCACTCTGTCGATATCCGTAGTAGCCAATGTAGGAGGCGGAGATCGTGGATCCAGAGACAATTCCATATGCAGGTCCCTGAAACTGTTGTCCACCGGCGTATACGGTGGCCACTCCGGAATTGGTGGGATTGGCAAAGCTAGGATTTGAATTTGTGTTGGTGGTGTTTGCAGTGGGAGAAGTGGAAAAGGTTACCACGGCCATGAAGTTGTTAGTGCTTCTGATAATGGCGTTAAAGGTTCCGCTGTCTGAAAAGAAACTCCCGTTGCTGAAAGGATTGCCATTCTTATTGGATGCTCCGGCATGAACTTTTGAAAGAGGAGCAAGCAGAAAAGCCGAAAGGAACACCAAGTGGGGGAAAAACTTCATGTGTTTCATAGGGTAATCATCCATAGGTCAACTACTCTGTCAAATAGAATTGAGGTCGCAATTAAACACGGGAATTCTCAGGACCCCTCTCAACTCATCTTTCCCACATCCTCCCGCCGTTGTTACCTCAGTATTGATAGCATTTGGCTGTTGCGTCGCACATCATATCGCCACGTCCATCGATCAACTGAAAAATTCGTCTTGCCGAACATATCATCCTGATCTCCCGTCTTGTTATGTCCCCTCATAAACACCACACCCTCTGGGGGATCGACCTCGGGGGGACCAAGATCGAAGGAACGATTCTTGATCCCGATGATCCCCAAGGAGTCCTCAAACCTATTGCGAGACTACGGTTACCGACCGCATCCGAAAAGGGCTACCGGCACATCATTGAACAGATCGGATGTCTCGTGGAAGCTCTAGAGTCAGCTTCCGGTCTTTCCCGTCCCGGAGTTGTAGGCATAGGAACACCTGGGGTAACAGTACCAAAAAGCGGATTAATGAAAAATTCGAATACTCTCTGCCTCAACGGCAGGTCGCTGAGAAGTGACCTTACCCAATCCCTCGGTTGTAAGGTTTTGCTAGCGAATGATGCAAATTGCTGCGCACTCGCTGAGGCAACCCTAGGTGTGGCGAAAGGAAGGAAAACCGTTTTCGGAATCATTCTTGGGACCGGCGTGGGCGGGGGTATCGTCGTTGATGGTCGTGTACTAGAGGGACCCCATGGCATCTGCGGCGAGTGGGGTCATAATCCCCTTCGGGGTGAGGAGGAAGCCTGCTATTGTGGAAGGCGAGGTTGCGTTGAAACGGTCTGTTCTGGACCCGCCCTTGAAAGGTTCTATTCCTCCCGAAGCCATCGTTTAGTGAGATTGCCAGAAATTGCATCCCTTGCTCGATCGGGGGATGAAGATGCTCTGGCAACACTGGAACGCCTCCGCAGTAAGTTTGCCGAGGCATTAGGTGCCGTCATCAATATCCTGGATCCCGATGCCGTTGTCATAGGCGGAGGGGTTGGTAATCTGGATCTTCTTTATAGCGACTCGACAAGGGACACAGTCAGAAAATACCTCTTCAACGACTGCTTTGAGACACCTCTTCTTCGACCTGCGCTCGGTGATAGTGCCGGAGTCTTTGGAGCGGCAATGCTTTCTCAAAGTAGCAGTTAATGCTCCATCAGGAAGACAGGAATGGGCATACCCAGACCCAATCCAGTCAAATCCTAAACCGCTCCCAGAACAAGGCAGGAGTTGATTCCGCCGAACCCAAAAGAATTTGATAGAATTTTTCGAGGAAATACCTCTCGGCCGTGATTAGGAATCACATCCAGCCGACACTCTGGATCCGGAGTCTCGTGGTTGAGCGTCGGGGGCAAAAAGCCTTCGGTCAGAGCCATGCAGCAAATCACCGCTTCCAAGGCGCCGGTCGCACCGAGTGGGTGAGCCGTGTAGGCCTTGGTCCCACTAACCGGCAGGGAAGCGGTCCTTTCACCAAAGATCCGGTGAATGCAGCGGGCCTCGTTTGCATCGTTAATCTGGGTAGAACTTCCATGAGCGTTAATGTAACCGATCTCGTCTGGATTAGTCCGGGCATCATTGAGGGCATCACTCATAGCACGTATAGTCGGGATACCCTCAGGATGGGGTGATGTCATGTGATAGGCGTCGTTATTATGAGAATAACCGAGAATTTCTGCATAGATTCGTGCGCCACGCGCCCTGGCATGTTCGTATTCCTCAACAACGACAGATGCAGCCCCTTCGCCCATGACAAAGCCGTCACGAGCAAGATCAAACGGACGGCATGACACGCTGGGATCGGCATGGCTCATGGTACGGATATTGGCAAAGGCCCCATATGTGAGTGGGCTTAACGGAGCTTCGGAAGCCCCAGCAAGAATGACATCAGCAATTCCGTCGCGGATGTATCGGACCGCTTCCCCAAGGGCCACTGCACCGCTTGCGCAGCTGTTGGAATTGGTCGTTCCTACACCTTGGAAACCACAGCTAATGGCAATATTGGAGTGGGCAGAACCTCCAAAGACTTGAAGTGCTAGCATTGGGCTTACGGCCTTAAACCCTCCCCTAACGAAGGCATCATGCTCCATTTCGGCATTTGAGATTCCGCCAAGGGCGGTGCCGAAGCTCACACCACGCCTCGGATCAGGAACCTCGGTCGAGTAAGCAAGACCACTATCCTCCAACGCGAGCAAAGCACTTGCAACGGCAAACTGGGCATATCGGTCGAGACGACGGAGCGCTTTGGAGGAAAAAAACCTTAGGGGATCAAAGCTGTCGATCTGGCCTGCCGATCTGGCATCAAGTCCAGCCAAATCAAAACGGGTCAGGGAGGAGATGCCACTCTTCTCCGCTAATATCCCCTCCCAAAAGGACTTTCGTCCCAATCCGATGCAAGAGATGGGGCCTAGACCCGTGATCACTGCGCGAAACGGGCGACGGTTGCTCATGAGGTCATGGGGTTTTCTCAAGTAACTCCTTGAATCCGGTGAGCGTACGAGGGGCAACCCATCCGATCATGAAATCCCCTATCAAGGGTTCTGCAATCGATGCCAGGAGCGGCCAGCGAAAACGAAGCGAATGGTCAATCGTAATGAGGACTCCAGAGGCACGCTGCTCATAGATCCACCGAACTTCCATCCCCTTTGTAAAGGCGCTGAGGTGTCTGAACCAAAGTTCCGGTTTGCCGGCTTCACGACGGAATTCCGAGACCCATCTGATCGGTATACCCCCACGCATGGCAGCCATCTCAACAACCCCTTGGTTAGGGCCTCCATCAATCCACCTTACCCACCGATAATGGCTAAGGAAAGCGGGCCATCGAATTAGATCCGACGTCATCCCAAAGACGTCTGCCATCGGGGCGCTAATCAGGATGGATGACTCAGTATGCATCAGCGTCTCGTCTCCTCTTCCTCCGGTCGCGCACGTAATGGAGGACACATCCATCGGATCCCTTCTTTTGAGTCAGCGATTTTAACCTAAAACGACATTCCTTGGAAAGAAATCCACCAAGTTGACCGGTGAGAATCTGTGAACCAGCGTCGCCAAGGATAACCTCCTTCAGAGTCACAACAATTTCATCCACTTCATCATTTTGAAAAAGCAGGTTCAGTTGAGAAGCATCTCGATCGCAAGCGAATGGTTTGGCTTCAGGAAAAGGGCTGGCATTCCCCGAAATAAGCCTCCCATCAGCTGACATTTCAAAGCTGACACTGACTTTTCTCTGGGACGATCGCTTCATATTTGGCGTCACCCATTCCCGGCGTTCAGGCCCGTTCCTCGGATTCGATTTGGTGCTCAATTTCCCCGATCTCACTCTCCATCCCGCCCAAGGATGCGCCGGCTCCATCCCCAGCACGATAGAACAGGTTCACAACCCCACCAAGAATGCTCCAGAGGACACCGAGGGCGAACCCCGTAATTGAAATAAGG
>Ga0118677_10012063_pt1 | contig 12779 bp, 7 predicted proteins | sample AliMusrvi5mmetaG_FD_86154 | JGI IMG/M metagenome (GOLD analysis project Ga0118677, IMG submission 86154)
ATGTTGGCGGGCGTGAGGTTCTTTTCCACGTTCCGCAGGGGTCCGGGTTGCGGGTGAAGCGCGTCGAACTTCCGCGGCAGCAGGATCACCATCGACAATTCGTTGCGGACGTAGGGCAGTTCGAGCATCTGGAGGTCGTCGTTCTCCATGTAGCCGAAATGCTTCTCCAGGTGCATCATCGGCGCGGTGGCCTCCTCCGTGGCCGAAAGTTTGAACGGCCCGTCCGCGGTGGCTTCCTTGGGGAACTTTTCCGCCCACCCGTTCTTGAAGTAGATGGCGTTGGGCAAAAACCAACATGCCAAGGCGACAAGGAAGAAACAGGTGGCACCGGTCGCGTCATTGGTTCTCTGGATCGGAAACGCGAAGGTCTCCAACGCCAAGACCACCCAGTTGAGTTTCCATCCCCACGCCCGGCGACGGTGTAAACCGAAGAACAGGAGCAGGAGCAAGACCACATCCGCCGACGTGAGCCCAATGTTTACAGCAGCGACAACTCCACTCTTGGCGCGGGCAACCTGAGGCGGCAGGACAAAGAGCATGTATAGAATGCCCAGTGGGATCCTGACGTATGTGTAGAACTTGAACCACTGCATTGGTAATGGTGTGCCGGCTGGCAGCGCACTGTTCCGGTCTGCCAAACGGCGGGCGAAGACAACGACAATCATCGCGCCCACGGCGATCCAAAACCACATTGCCACAGCACCTGTGTTCATCTTCTACGGTTCTCCGTGCGAACAAGGTTATCAGAACGTTTCTGTAGTTTTGCACCTGCTGAAGACGCTGGCAACAACTCATTGTGTTGCGTTAGGGCTTTTCAGGCGGGAGGAGTCGAAAGCACCGGGCGTTTAGGACGGCTCGAATGTGGATTTCCGCTTGTTCTGTATGGATTTGTGAAGGGAGACCCCTTGATTTGTTACCTCTATTGGAGGGACATGAATAATGTTGGAGGTGGCGGGTGGGAGGTGGAAGGCGCGACCGCGAACGCAACGGGGAGGAACTATGGCATTTCAATCTGGAAAATCGGGGAATCCAAGGGGGAGGCCCAAGGGGAGTTTCGGGGGCAGAGTTAAGGCGCTGGCGACGCTGGATCGGCTGATGGCCCGCAGTAAGAACAAGAAGATGCTGGAGAAGAAGATGCAGAAGGAGTTCGATGCTGATCCGATGAAATTCTTCAAGAATGTGATCATGCCGCTGCTGCCCAAGGAGTCAAAGCTCTCGTTCGACCAGGATGGCATTGTGGAGTGGAAGACTTTACTGGAGGCCTTCCCCAGAGAGGGGGCGTCTGCCGTGCCGGCTGAGGGGGAGTAGATCATGCCCACATGGCTGACCTACAGGCCGCATCCGGCACAGAGAGATATTCACCACGCGCGCGACAAACGTTTCCGGTGTGTCTGTACCGGGCGGCGGTTCGGCAAGACCCTGTGCCTCGCCGCCGAACTGGCGGACCGGGGATCGCACGAAGGTGGCGGTGATTATGGGTGGGTGGCGCCGACGTACAACGTTGCGGAACGTGGCGTCGAGGCGTTCCGGACGATTGGCGAAGGGTTTGTGAATGTGTGTGGGCGGGCACCGTGCCGGGTGGAGTTTCAGGGAATGGTCGGGATGCCCCTGTCACGAGTGTGGTTCCTATCGGCTGACAACCCGGACAATATCCGGGGATTCGGATTCAAGGGGTTGGTGATTGATGAGGCTGCCGCCATACCGGCCGACGTGTGGCATTACGTCTTGAGGCCCACCATCGCCCAGACCTTGGGATGGGCGGTGTTTGTCAGTACACCGAAAGGCCGGAACTGGTTTTACGACCTGTTCACCCGTGGATTGGATCCCAGTGAGACGGATTACGCGAGTTTCAGATTCCCCAGTAATGCTTCACCCTATTTTCCGGCAAAGGAATGGGATGAGGCAAAGCGTACGTTGCCGGCTGACGTGTTCCGGCAGGAGTATGAGGCTGAGTTCATGGAGGACAGTGCGGGGGTATTCCGGAATATCGATGGTTGTCTGATCCGGGAGGATGCCACTACGAAACACGCGAATGACGCGAAAGAAGGCTGCATTCGGAATGTGGTGATCGGATGTGATGTCGCCAAGCACACGGACTGGACGGTATTGATCGCGATGGACGCGGAGACGGGGCGATGTTTTGCGATGGATCGGTTCAATCATCTGGACTGGCCGATTCAGAAGGAACGGATACTGGCGTTCGCGAGGAAATACCGGGGGCGATTGATCCTGGATGCGTCTGGTGTTGGGGACCCCATCTTTGATGATTTGAAGCGTGTCTACGTAGACATTGAGCCTTTCAAGTTCACTTCCCTCTCCAAAACAGAGTTGGTGCAGCGGTTGATTGTGGCTGTGGAACAAAGGAAGGTGGCCTGGTCAGCGGGATGGGAGGTCCTGACGGCTGAGATGCGGCGGTATGAGTATCAGATCGGTCCATCAGGCGGGATCACCTACAACGCGCCCGGCGGGTATCATGACGATTGCGTCATGGCCCTGGCGCTGGCGAATCATCGGAGGTGGGAGACGGAGAGTTGTGGGCGGATGTTGCGGGTCGAGGGTGGCGCACGGCGGAGTGGCGGGATGGCGAGGCGTAGGGATCGGGTGTTGGTGGGGTGACACGGCGTGGGGCGCGGTTAAATGTTGAATGTGTCGCCCCGACCCCTCCCCCTACTTGTGCCGTCTAAAGAGTTTCTTGGCGACTTCCGGGCTGAGAAAAGTGTGGTCCTTTTGGACTTCCCGTATCGCCTCGGGGAGAAAGACGGCGGAGGCATGTTTGATCAGATATCCCGCCGCCCCGAACGCCTTCGCTCTCTCGATGTAGGCGTCATCCCCGTGAGCGGAAAGAATGAGCACCTTGGCGTCAGGGATGGTTTGGCGAATTTGGCGGGTGGCCTCCAAGCCATTGAGAAGCGGCATCGAGATATCCATGATGACCACGCCAGGACGGAGTTTACGGGTCATAGCCACAGCTTGACGACCATTGGCCGCTTCGCCAACCACCTCGATATCGTTCTCGGGCTCCAGTAACTTCCGTAGTTCTTTCCGGAAGAACCTGTGGTCGTCAGCCACCAACACGGTAATATGGTTTTTGGAATTCATGTTCGAGCGTTGCCCTTGGAACCTTTGCGGAATGGAATTTGTGATCTGCTTCCACCATCGCTCACAGGTTACGCGATGGGTTGGCGTATCGCAGTGGGGTATAACCCTACCTTCGGGTTACCGGCGGCATCCATGTCGGCAAACCCTTGATGCCCGCTATGGTCCGCACAGATTGCCTGGAACAGGCAGCAATGTGGGCGCTCCTATGGTAATCCAGGCTCCTTATCACACGTGAGGAGGGGATAACCGAACCTGGGGATATCAACACTCCAATATCTCGCGCATCTTGCGCGCGAGGTCGTCGCGCGTAAACGGTTTCGAGAGGAACTGCACGCCCTCGTCCAGCACGCCGCGTTGGGCAATCACGTCGGACGTGTAACCGGACATGAACACCACTTTGACGCTCGGCTTGACCGCGTTGATTCGTTTCGCCAGTTGCCGCCCATCCATCCCCGGCATGACCACGTCCGTCAGCAATACATGGATGTCACCCGGATGCCCGGCAACCATCTTCAGGGCTTCCCCCGGGGTTTCCGCCAGTATGACTTTGTACCCAAGGGCGTCCAGAAACGCACCGCATGTCACGCGCAGCGATTTCTCGTCCTCAACCAACAGGATGGTCTCCCCACGTCCTCGGGGCGCTTCCGCCTTGGGAGTGACTGTTGTCGCGACAGTCTCCGCTGCAATCTCGGGCAGATAGATCTTGAACGTCGTTCCCTTGCCCGGCTCGCTGTAAGCGTAGATGAATCCGTTGTTCTGCTTGACGATCCCGTACACCGTAGCCAGCCCCAGGCCCGTGCCCTTGCCAAGGCCCTTGGTGGTGAAGAACGGCTCGAATACCTGGGCCAGCGTCTCCTTGTCCATGCCGCAACCATCGTCGCTGACTGCCAGGAACACGTACGAGCCGGGAATGGCTTCCTTGTGTCTGGCGCAGTACTCTGCGTCAATGGTGTTGCTTCCGGTTTCCAAGGTAATTTCGCCGACCCCGTCGATGGCATCCCGCGCATTGACGCACAGATTGGCAAGGATTTGGTCAATCTGCGACGGATCGATTTTGACCGGCCGCAGGGCCATGCCAGGCCGCCAGACCAGGTGGATGTCCTCGCCTATCAGTCGTCGCAGCAATTTGAGCATGCTGTCCACCGCCTCGTTGAGGTCCATGACCCTTGGCGCGATAGTCTGTTTGCGCGCGAAGGCCAGGAGTTGCCGGGTGATCTCGGCCGACCGTTCCGCGCCATGCGTGATTTCGTCGAGGTATTCCCGGATCGGATGGTCCGGCGCGATCTTGTCCAGGCACAACTGGACGTAACCCATCATGCCCATGAGCAGATTGTTGAAGTCGTGCGCCACGCCGCCCGCCAGGCGCCCCACCGACTCCATCTTCTGGGCCTGCGCAAACTGCATCTGCAGTTTCGCGTGTTCCGCCTCAGCGTGCTTACGCTCGGTGATGTTAATCCCAATACCCACAAGAAACGGACGCCCATTGAGGATTATTCTTCGGCCTGTCATCAGCAACCACACGAAGGCCGGGCCGCCGCGCAAAAGCACTCGGCCTTCGACAGCCTCCTGCACGTCGTTTTTGAGCACATTTTCAATCTTTGACAGAATGAGCGCACGATCATCCGGATGGATGGTATCCAGCGCGAGTGTTTGGGCAACCTCGGCATCGGGTTTGCCGACAATTTCGTCGCGCTGATAAGCACTCCACCGGACATATTTGCCGTTTTCATCCAGCATGTAGAAAGTCCCGGGGATGCCTTCGATGATGGCATTGCTCAGGGCTTGCTCGTTCTCTATCTCCCTTTCCGCCCGCCTGTGATCGGTGATGTCCTCGGAGATGCCCAAGAGGAATCTTGTTTCCCCATCGCTTCCCCGGATACAGACCTTCCGGGTATGGAGCAGCCGCTCGCCTTTCTTGGCCGTGAAAATGGATTCCTCCGGGATGTCCACCACGCCTTGTCCCTTCAGCGCCTCCCGGTCCTTGGCCATGAAGTTCGCTGCCTGTTCGGGAGGGAAGAGGTCAAGGTTGTTCTTGCCGAGCAATGCCTTGCGGTCATAACCCAGGAGTTCCTCGCCCGCGCGATTGACGACGACGAACCGCAGGTCGGTCGCTTCTTTGAGGAAGACCATGAGCGGCATATTTTCTACGATCGCATCGGTGAGGGCCTTCGATGCCAGGAGTTCCGACTCCGCCCTCTTGTGATCGGTGATGTCGTGCAGAAAAACCACAAATTGCCCTCCGTCGGCGGGCCGATACTGGATGCCGAGTGCGACGTCAACAAGGCTCCCATCTTTGCGCCGGTGCCGGGTTTCGAAGCGAGCCTCGCCAGACGTCTTGACCTTTTGGATGCTGGCGGCGATTTGCTCGGCGGTTTGGTCGGCTTCCAGGTCGGAAATGCGCATGGCCAGCAGTTCCTGCGCGTTATATCCGCTCATCCGGCAATAGGCGTCGTTGACTTCCAGCAGACGCCCCTGCATGTCCACCAGCCAGATGCCATCCATGGCCGTCTGGAGAATGGTCCGGTACCGTTCCTCGCTCATCCGCAGCAGCGCCGTCGCTTCGCGCTGGTCTTCCGCCGCGCTGAGCAGGGTCCGGCGGGATTGGTCGGACAGCGCCAGCAGGCGTTTCGTCTCGGCTTGGGCCGCGCGCGCCTGTTGCTCGGCGTGCCGGCGCTCGGTGATGTCCAGCACCACGGCGCGACATTCCTGCCCATCTTCAGAGCGCCGGCCCTCGATCCGCACCACGAGGGGCGGGGCACCTTCCCGCAACAACGTCACTTCGCAACTTTCCCTGGCCTGGCTCGCGAAGACCTTCGCCAGGAAATCGGCGAATGCGCGCCGGTCGCTTTCGGCGACGAATTGACTGAAGCGCCGCTGCGCCAGCCGGGAGCGCTCAACGTCGAGCAAGCGCGCCCCGGTCAAGTTCACCTGCCGGATCGTCCCCTCGCGGTCGAGGGTGAGGTAACCCGTCGGGGCGAAGTCGTAGAGGTCGGTGTATTGGGCCAGGAGCGCGTCCGCCGTGTTGCGCGCCTGCTGGAGTTCCTCGTTCTGCATCTCCAGTTCAATCTGGTGGATCGAGAGTTCGTGGACGAGCCGTTGTGCGGATTGCGAATTGCGGATTGCGGATTGCGGAGTTTGCTCACGCGCTTTCAACCGTTCTTCGGCGAGGCGCCGCAGAGCCTGCCCTGAGTTTATCGAAGGGGCGGCGGCGTCCGCAGGTTTGTCTTGGTCTTCTTTCATGGCCCTTCTTTCTCCAGGAGTAACCAGTCATCAGTCACTGATTACTGATCACTGCCCCCCCCGTTCCGTGGTGGCGATCGCATACATCTGCCCAGTTTCGTTCACCAACGCGGTGGAGATGATCGAGACTTCTTTGGCCGTGCCGTCTTTCGCGAGGCGTTGGGTGCGATACAGCTCCAGAATCTCAGCCTTGCCAAGTTTCAGCAACTGGGCCAATGCATCCTTGCGCAACCCCTCCGGAATCCGGTCGCGCACGTTCATTTCCAGCGCCTCGGCTTCGCTCCAGCCATACATCCGCACCGCGCCCGGGTTCCAGGCGATGATGCGGCCCTCCAGGTCCTGCACGGTGACGGCATCGTGCGCATCGCGCACGACCACAGCCAGCCGGAGCAGGTCATTGGCTTTCAACAGCGCCTCGGCGGCCCGCTTTTCTTTCTCCTCGTTCTGGAAGACAAGTTCCTTGTTGGCGATGACCAACTCGGCGGCCCGCTTTTCTTTCTCTACCTCCGCCTGCTTCACTTCCGTGATGTCAATCACGGTGACAACCAGGCCGTCAATCATGTTTTCCAGGGTGCGGTAGGGCTTGATGCGGATGTGGAACCAACTCCCGTCGCGCGTGGCGGCGGTTTGCTCGTGAACGGCCAACGCGCGCAGCACCTCGCGCATGTCGTCGGCCAGTTTCGTGTAGTCCAGATTCGAGGTGATGTCGGTGATGGACCGGCCCACGTCGCCCGGGATGAGTTTGAAAATCCGGTTCGCCCCGGCCGTGAACAGCCGCACGCGCAGTTCGGCGTCCAGGAACAAGATGCCGACGTCGGTGTTGTCGAGCAGGTTTTTCTGGTCGTTGTTGAGTTGGGCCAGGCCGCCCATCTTCTGTTGCAGTTCGGCGTTGAGCGTCTGCAGTTCCTCGTTCATGGACTGCATCTCTTCCTTGGAGGTGGTCAACTCCTCGTTGGTGGACTGGAGTTCCTCATTGGTGGACTGCATTTCTTCGTTGGCGGATTTGGCTTCCTCCTGGAAGGTCTGCATCTCTTCGCGGGTGCTCTGCAACTCCTGGCTGGCTTGTGCGAGGTCCCGTTTGAGGGCCACGAAGCGGGCCTGGCTGGCAGGGGCGCCCTTGACCGGCTCTGCCACGTCCGGGGGCGTGGCCACATCCGTAAAGACGACCATCACCAGGCCGCATAGCGCCTTCGGCTCCGCGATGGCCTGCACGGTGAGGTCCACCATCTGCGTGCCGCCATTGGTTCCGACCTTCACGTTCGGGCGGATGACCGCGTCTTTTTGCTGGAGCGCCTGCCGGAAGGCATTGCGCACAGCGTAGCCCAGACCCTCGCGGACCATGGCAAAGAGATTCCAGTTGGCTTTACCGGCCACCGGCTCGAGGTATTTGCCCGTGCGTCCGTTGATGAAAATGATGTCGCCCTGGGCGTTGACCAGCACGGCGGCCGGGGAATAGCGCTGCAAGAGCAGTTGCTCCGCCTGCGACTGGAGGTTGGCGGGAGGTTTCGCTGTCGGCGACAACGGAGTTCCCGCCCGGGCGAACGAGAACGAGGTGGGAAACTCAATCGGCCCCGCCTGCGGGCCGGAATCGAGCCGCCGGTAGAGCCGCGCTTTTCCGGCCAGCGGCGCGAAGAGATGGGTATCAGCGGCGATGCTCTCGGCGCTCCCCAGGAACAGCACGCCGCCGCGTTTCAGGCTGTAGTGAAAGAGCGCCAGCAGTCTTTTCTGCAACTCCGGCATCAGGTAGATGAGCAGGTTGCGGCAGCTCACCAGGTCGAGTTTGGTGAAGGATGCGTCCATGATGACGTTTTGCAGCGCGAAGATGACCGTTTCCCGGATGGGCTTGCCGACCTGGTAGCCGCGCTCGGCCTTGACGAAGAACCGGCTCAACCGCTCCGGCGACACATCCGCGGCGATGTTGACCGGGTAAACCGCGGCCCGCGCCTTCTCGATGGCGTGCTTGTCCAGATCGGTCGCGAAGATCTGGAGCGTGGGCTTGTGGCCCGGTTTGAGTTTCTCCAGCGCCTCATGGAAGAGGATGGCCAGGGAATAGGCTTCCTCCCCGGTGGCGCAGGCGGGCACCCAGACCCGCAGCGGTTGGGTGGGTGGACGGTCTTTCAACAGGGCCGGGATGATCCCGGTTTGCAACTGTTCCCACGCCGCCGGGTCGCGGAAGAAACTCGTGACGCCGATGAGGAGTTCCTTGAAGAGCAGTTCCGCCTCCTGGGCATTCTCCTGGAGAAACCGGACGTAGGAGCCGATCTTGGCAATCTGGTGGATGCCCATGCGCCGCTCGATTCGGCGATACACGGTGTTCTTCTTGTAGAAGGAAAAATCGTGGCCCGTCTGCGACCGCAACAGGATCACGATCTTTTCGAAGCCGCTGTGGGCTTTGTCGTCCTGTTCGGCCAGTCCGGGTTGGGCAAGGAGGGGCACGTGCTGGAGATAGGCGAGGATCTTGCCGGGCAACGCCTCCACCGGGGCGACGACATCCGCCAGCCCGGCGTCCACGGCGCTCTTGGGCATGCCCTCGAACTTGGCCGTGGCCGGGTCTTGCACGAAGACCGCGCCCGCTCTTCCCTTGATGGCTTTCAACCCCAGCGTGCCGTCGCTGCCCATGCCCGAAAGAATGACGCCGATACTGCGCTCCTGCGCGTCCTCGGCCAGCGAGCGGAAGAAGAAATCAACCGGCAGGCGCAAGCCGCGGGGCGTCACCGGATCGAGCAGGTGCAGGACGCCGTGCAGGAGGGACAGGTCCTGGTTCGGCGGAATCACATAGACGCAGTCCGGCTGGACGCGGGTGCGGTCCTCAACCTGGCTGACCTTCATGGCGGTGGCGTGTTGGAGTAACTCCGCCATCATGCCCTTGTGCGTCGGGTCCAGGTGCTGGACGATGACAAAGGCCAGGCCGCTGTTCGCCGGCACGTTTTTCAGAAAGAGTTCCAGCGCCTCAAGTCCTCCGGCGGACGCGCCGACGCCGACGATGGGGAAGGCGGCGGGTGAGGCGTTTGGGAGTGTGGGAGTGTGGGAGTTGAGGGGTGTCGATGGCGCCCTTTTTCGGGATGCGGCCTTGGTTGGCTTTTTCATGGTGTCCTGCCCGATCCTGATTACTGATGATTTAACCCTTCGACTCCGCTCAGGGCCTGCGGCTGCTCACTCTCCTGACTCGGATAGCGCACCGGCTCGCCCAGGCGCCGGAGCAAATCGTTCACCTCGCACTTGAGTTTCATACTGCGGTCCGCGGCGCCGAGCATCACGGCCTGCCACCGGCGCAGTTCGTCCAACTGGCGCTGGTTTTCCGCCTCCGCCTCCCGGCGTTTCTGATGTCCCTCGGCCTCGGTCAAGGCCCGCAACACGGCGGGGACCAGTCGCTTCAGGTTTTGCTTGATCACATAATCGGTCGAGCCGTTGCGCAAGCACTCTACCGCCTGCTCCTCACTCAACGTGCCGGAGATCAGAATAAAAGGGACATCGGGTTGCTTTTCAAGCGCCAAGGCCAGGGCGGCGAAACCATCGTAGTCCGGGAGGCCATAATCCGACATGATCAGGTCATACCGGGTCTCAGACAGGGCGGCCTCATATTCCGCGCGACCAGGCGCGATCCGCAGTTCGTGGGGCATCGCGAGTTGTTGCAGTTTGTCCCGCACCAGTTCCGCGTCGCGTGGGTTGTCTTCGAGATAAAGAATCAGCACCGGATTGTTCATGGTCATCACCTCGCTAACGCCCTCACGCATTGGCCCGTACCGGGCGTACGCTGCCAGGTGGCGGCTCGTTCACCACGGCCCAGAAAGCGCCCACCAGTTTCACCGCCGCGACGAATTCCGGGAAGTTGACGGGTTTGACAATGTAGGCGTTGACGCCCAGTTGGTAACTCGTCACCAAGTCCGACTCTTCGCGCGACGAGGTCATCACCACCACCGGGACAATCTTGAGTTGCGGGTCGCCCTTGATCTGCCGCAGAACCTCGACGCCACTCACCAGAGGCATCTTCAGGTCGAGAAGCACCACGGCGGGGTTGCCGGCGGGGCGCGCGGCGAACGCGCCGCGCCGATACAAGTAGTCGAGCGCCTCGGCGCCGTCCGCAACGACGATGACCTCGTTGGCCAGGTTGTTCTGCGCCAGGGCGTCGAGTGTCAGTTCGACATCGCGGGCACTGTCGTCCACCATCAGGATGCTTTTTAGTTCGGTGCTCATACCATCTCCTTCTTCTTGCTCCTTCAATGTGCAGTCTTCAGTGTGAAATAGAACGTCGCGCCCTCGTTGATTTTGCCTTCCGCCCAGGTCCGCCCGCCGTGCCGGGCGATGATGCGGCGGACGTTGGCCAGGCCGATGCCGGTGCCTTCAAATTGCTCGGCCCGGTGCAGGCGCTGGAACACGCCGAAGAGTTTGTGGGCATACTGCGGATCGAATCCCACGCCGTTGTCGCGCACAAAGAAAGTGATCTGTGAACAGTGATCAGTGACATCAGAAGAGCCGGGTGCCTTCTGCCCTTTGTCTTCTTCATTCACAACCCCGATTTCAATAACCGCGGGGTCGCGCGGGCGGGTGAACTTCACCGCGTTGCTTAGCAGGTTGACCAGGACCAGTTTGAGCATCGCGGGGTCGGCCTGCACCGCGGGTAAGGGATGGATTTTCCAGACGATGTTCCGCTCGCGCGTGGACGGCTTCACATCGCGCAGCGCGTCCTGCACCAGTGTGTCCAGATTCACCTCCGTCTCGGCCATATCCCCCCGGCCCATGCGCGAGAACGCCAGCAGGTCGTCAATCAGTACGCCCATCTCCAGGGTGGCTTCCACAATCGTCTTCATATAGTGCCGACCTTTTTCCGACAGTCGGCCCTCGGCCTCGCGCCCGAGCATATCCACGTAGCCCTGCACGTGCCGCAAAGGCGCGCGCAGGTCGTGCGAGACGGAATAACTGAAGGCTTCCAGTTCCTTGTTGGCGGCATCCAGTTGCGCGGTGCGTTCGACGACACGCTGCTCCAGTTCCGCGTTGAGTGTGTGGATCTTGTCTTCTGTTTGTTTGCGTTCGGTGATGTCCTGCACGATGCCGGACATCCGCACGGGTTTGCCTTCCGCGTTTCGTTGGTGACTACCCGCCGCCCAAATCCACCGGACCTCGCCGTCAGCGCGGCGGATCCGGCACTCGAAGCTCCAGTCGGTCTGCTTGGTTGTCGCTTCGCGGAAACTCCGGTCCACCCCCGGCCGGTCCTCGGGTAGGACATGTTTGAGGAACATCTCAAACGTCCACTGCGGCAACAACGTCGCGTAACCAAAAATCTGGTCGTGGATCAGCGTGCGCTGCGCGGTCTGGTTCACCAAGTCGAGTTCCCAGGCGCCGGTCCGGATCGTTTGCAGGGCAAAGTTTAACCGCCCCTCGCTGGTTCGCAACGCCTCCACCGACTGCACGCGCTCCCAGTAGACCCGGACCCGCTGCTGCCGCCAGACCAACCCCACACAGGACCCCGCGCCGAAGAGCAAAGCGCCGATCATGACGGCCACTTGCCACAGTTGCGCGCGCAACGGCGTATACACTTCCGCGGCGTCCATGCGGGCCACCAGCGCCCACGGCGAGTCGGGAATGGCGCGCAAGGCCGACACCACCGGCACGCCCCGGTAGTCCACGCCTTCCATGACGCCATCCCGGCCGAGAGCGGCCTGAACCGCCGGCATGGTGACGCGATCCAAAGGCACGTGCAGGGTCAACGCGGTATTCGTCTGGAACCGGAGTTCATTGAGGAAGACGACTTCGTTGCCTTCGCGACGGACGAGCAGCGTCTCCGCCGTCTTGCTGGGCGTCGGCCAACGTTTGATGAAGGGGTAAAGATACGTTTCCGGGTTTGTGCGCAGAACGAGAACGCCCAGCGGCCGACTGCCTGCCTGCTCATCGAAGATGGGCACCAGCACCGCCAGGTAGATACGCTGGTCGTGTTCGTTACGGTAGAAGTCCTGAATGGCCATCTGACCCGACCGCAGGACTTCGGATGCAGCCCGCACAAGGACGGGAGCGGACGGCGCCTGCCCGGCGGGGACGTCCAGCCGACTGACGCCTTGAGCATCCAGCAAGCGAACTTGGTTATAGTTGTCGTGCGCCGGGTATTTGCCCAACCAGTCCAGAAGCTGGCGCTGCGCGTCCGTGTCCGACGGCTTTTCGAAGAAGCGCCGCACCAGGGTTGCAAACGAGGGATTCTTGAAGAAGAGGCCGCCATCGAGCTGCCTTTCCTTGCGCCACTGCGTCAGGTCGCCAACCTTCAAATCCGCAATGGCGGAAAGTTGCCGTTCCACCTCGACGCGGTAGTGCTGCGCAGACTTACGGTAGTAGAACCAGCCTACGGTGACGATGCCCGCCGCCAGCAGGACGAAGGTCAACAGGAATGCTAGTCCCGCAGGCGGTGTATGTTGGGGGGGGGGGACGCCATGAACCCGTCCGACCCGGCCGAC
>Ga0118677_10012064_pt1 | contig 12779 bp, 10 predicted proteins | sample AliMusrvi5mmetaG_FD_86154 | JGI IMG/M metagenome (GOLD analysis project Ga0118677, IMG submission 86154)
CAATTTGTTGGGGAATGCCGATCATTGGTTTCCCGGTCGCAATGCAGAGAATTTCGACGAAGCTGCTGTGTTGCGCGCGATTCCGGAGAACCCCTTCGCCGAGCGCATTCCGGAAATCTTGCGCGACGCCCATGCGCTCCTCTTCGACGCTCCCAAAAAGCGTTTGAGCCAGGGGGATTAGGCTACTCTTCCACCACCGGATTGGTCAGCGCGCCGATGCCGTCGATCTCGACGGTTACGGTGTCGCCCGGCTGGAGATAGAGGCGCGGACGACGCGCCATACCGACGCCATGGGGCGTGCCGGTCAGGATCACTGTGCCGGGCAGCAGCGTCGTGCTGCCGCTCAGGAAGGCGATGATCGCCGGGACGTCGAAGATCATGTCGTCGGTGTTCCAGTCCTGAACCGCCTCGCCGTTGAGGATCGTCCGAATGCCCAGCGCGTTCGGGTTAGGGATTTCGTCCGCCGTTACGAGGCACGGCCCGAGCGGGGCGAAGGTGTCGAACGTTTTCCCTCTGCACCACTGGCCGCCGCCTTTGTAAATTTGCCAGTCGCGCGCGCTCACGTCGTTGGCGCAGGTGTATCCGAGCACGTAGTCCAGCGCGGTCTCGCGGGAGACGTTTTTGCAGGCCTTGCCGATCACCACGGCCAGCTCGGCTTCGTAATCGACGGAATCGCTGCGGAGATGGCGCGGGAGCGCGATGGGCCCGCCCGGGTGCTGCAAAGCGTTGGGGCCTTTGAAAAAGAGCACCGGGTATTCCGGGATTTGGCCCTTCGTCTCCTCCGCGTGGCGGCGGTAGTTGAGGCCGATGCACCAGAAAGCGGAGGGTTCGAGGGGGGCGAGGAGTTTTGCGATTTGAGCCGGTTTGCCTGTGGGCGTAAGCGTAGTCAAAAGGCTGCCCGCGAGCTGTTCGCAGGAGCCATCGGCGTACTGTTGGGCGAAGCCCACCGCGCCGACGGGGTCGAGATAACGCAAAATCTTCATGGGAGCGCCGATGCTGCCACAGCGGCGCTCCCAATGAAAGATTGTTTCCAGCAGCTTTCATGCGAAGCCTTGGACAACGATTTCCAAACCAATGTCGCGCAAAGGACGCCAAGAACGCAAAGATCCCAGAGGGCAAGTTTTGCAGACCCAATCCTTTCATTCCCTTTGCGCTCTTTGCGATCTTTGCGCGAGACGAGGGACGGATTTTTGGATAAAAACAAAGCCATGACTATCTTTGAAAAGATTGCGCGGCGGGAAATTCCCGCTGACATCGTGTTTGAGGAAGCGGATTTTTTCGCGTTCCGGGATATTAACCCACAAGCCCCCGTCCATGTTTTGATCGTGCCCAAGCGCGTGATTCCGGGGATCGGCGGCAGCCAGCCCGGGGATGCGGAGTTGCTGGGGCGGATGCTCGTCGCCTCGAAAGAGATCGCCAAAAAACTCGGCGTCTTTGAGAGCGGCTACCGACTCGTCATCAACCACGGCGAAGCAGCCGGGGAGACCGTGCCGCATGTGCATGTCCATTTACTCGGGGGGCGAGCATTGAGTTGGCCTCCGGGGTAGGAGGAAGATGCTTACCTTCCCTTCTCCGCAAAATACCCAGCCACGCCTTCGGCCACGGCGTCGGCGTATTCGCGGTAGAGGCTTTTGCGGTTCACGCCGCCAATGGGTTTGACTCCTTCGTAGTCGCCGAGTTGCACTCGCTCGAAGACGATCTGGCTGTTCATGACGTAGGGTTCGCAATAGACCACGGGGCATTGGTAGAGCCGGTTGGCAAGCAGGTTGCGCGTCCAGACATAGGAGTTCTCCGTGGGGCGCCCTTTGCCGTTGTGGTATTCATACGGCGGGAGGCCGGTGGCGGCGGCGAGCGAGGTGGCTACGCGGTTGGAGAGGGCCTGTTCTACGTGTGCAGAACGGCTCAGGAGTTTGAGGAGCATTTCGTGCCGGACATCTGCCAGGCCGAGTTCGCCGGGGTGGTAGTTGCCGTTCACCAGTAGATGCAGATGGTTCTTGTCGGTGAGTTGCGGATGGGCTGGGTCGCCCCACTCCTCGGCGTTGCAATGAAGGCAGATGGTGAGATCGGGCTGGAGGACTTTGTTCACGCGCAGCGCCCGCGCCCGGATTTCGCTGATCCGATAAAAGAGCAGTTCGCTTTGCCATTGGATGGACTCGGTTTTGCGCGGGTCGTTGGGGCCGTCGTAGTCGTCGCGCGGGTGGTTGACGCCCTCGCGTTCCAATTCCGTTTTGGCGGCGCGCCGGAGCGTTCGCGGACGCTCGCTGGTGACGGGTTCGCCCTGCTTGCGAACTTGGACGACGTTTGCCCCCATGTCTTTCAGTCGTTGGGTGAGATGCTGGGCGGTGAGCCAGACCATCTCTCCTTCCATGACCGGTTGGGCGTTGCCGATTTTGAACCAGCGTTCCTCCATCCTGGCCCAACGCCCGCCGAGATGGCCGGGGTCGAGCGCGATGGTGTATCCGGCGAGCGGTTTGCCGGGGACGGTCTTGCGCGCGCCCGGCGGTGTCCAGTATCGGGGCGCGGGGAGGGCGGCTTCGGGGCTCGGAGCGAATTCCAACCGAAAATCGGAGCCCCACGCACCCGGCTGATGAATGCGGGCGGAGGTGCGGCCTATGTCGATGGACTCCTTCCATGCGCCGTTCGGGGCATAAACGGTGTCGAGCAGGTGGAGGAATTCGAGCCGGGTGATGGTTTTTTGGAACGGGATCAGGTCCGACCAATCCGGTTGCATGGCTAGCACGCTCACCGGTTCTGAGGCCCGGGTGAGGGACGTCAACGACAGGCTGGCAGCAAGAAGAAATGAAAGGAAATGGCGCATTGTGATGAAATCGTTTGTGGAGCGGTGGGGTTTTCCAGTAAAGGAACCGTGTATGTTACGCATTTTATTCCTGGGCGACGTGGTAGGCGAACCCGGACGCCGCGCTGTCATCGGCCTCGTGCCGGTGCTCAAACAGGAGTATGGCCTCGATTTTGTCATCGTCAACGGCGAGAACTCCGCGGGTGGGCGCGGGATCACCCCAAAGATCACCATCGACCTGTTGCGGGCGGGAATCGCTGTCGTGACCACGGGCGATCACATCTGGGACCAGAAGGAAATTTTCAACTACATCGACACCGAACCGCGCCTGCTGCGCCCAATCAACTACCCGGAGGACACGCCGGGTCAGGGGAGTGTCGTGCTGGAAACTCCGAAGGGAAAAGTGGGTGTCGTCAACGTCCAGGGGCGGACCTTCATGCAGCCGCCGTTGGAAAATCCGTTCCGGGCGCTGGACGCCGTTATCGCCAAGATGCGCGAAGAGACGCCGGTGATTTTCGTAGATGTCCACGCCGAGACCACGAGCGAGAAGATTGCTGTGGGGCGGTTTCTTGATGGGCGGGTTTCGGCGGTTGTCGGCACGCATACCCATGTCCAGACGGGTGACGAGCGAATTTTTCCCGGCGGCACGGCGTTTCTGTGCGATGCCGGAATGTGCGGCCCCACAGAGTCGATCCTTGGTCGCGAGATCGAGCCAATCATTATGCGGTTCCTCACCAACCTGCCCGCGATGTTCCCTGTCGCCAAAGGTCCGGTGGCGATCCATGGCGCGATCATCGACATCGACGAGACGAGCGGGAAGGCGTTGAAAATCGAGCGGTTCAGCCGCCTGGTTGACGCCGCTTAAATCTTCGTTCCCGCCGGGATCGTCGTGTTTTTCGGCACGATCACGATTCCGTCGCGGATGTAGTAGTTCGGGCCGTCAAAGTGTTCCGGCTTACCTTCTGGCGTAATAACCACGTTATCGCCGATGCGGGCGTTTTTGTCGATGATGGCATGGTCGATGATGCAGTTGCGACCGATGCCCAGCGTCGCGCCAGCCTGGTCATGCTGGGCCAGGTCGGTATCGAAGAAATCGTTGCCCATGAGGATGGAATGGCGGATCGTCGTCCCTCCCTTAATGAAGGAGCGGACCCCGATGACGGCGTGTTCGATCTGCGCGTCGGCGATGACAGAACCGTCGGCGATGATCGCATTTTTGATGGAGCCGCCCTGAATCTTGGTGGCCGGAAGGAACCGGGCATGGGTGTACACGGGCCGCGTAGTGTCGAAGAAAGAGAAGGGCGGCTTTTCGTTGGTGAGCGCCAGGTTGGCATCGAAGAAGGAGCGGATCGTCCCGATGTCCTCCCAATACCCCTGGAAAATGTAGGAGTGGACCTTGTATTTCTCGATGGAGCGGGGGATGACGTGTTTGCCGAAGTCCGCAAAGTCGTTGTCGAGCGCGTCGATGAGCGCCTGCCGATTGAAAACGTAGATGCCCATGGAGGCCTGGTAGAGATCCTCCTCCGGTTGGTGGCCCAGCTGGCTCAGCAGATCGTTGGGGATGCGGAGGGTGTCGAGCAGTTCGGCATCCTTCGGCTTTTCCACGAACCGGGTGATCTGGCGGCTCGCGTCCGTGTGCATGATGCCAAACTCCGGCGCGGCGGCGCGGTCCACGGGGATCGTGGCGATGCTGATGTCCGCATTCTCCGCGATGTGCTGGCTCAAGAGATCGCGGAAATCCATCTTGTAGAGCTGGTCGCCGCTTAAGATCACATAATATTGATAGGGGCGGCTCAGAAAGTTTTGCAGGTTTTGCCGGACGGCGTCGGCCGTGCCCTGGTACCAGTGGGAGCCCGTGGGCGTCTGCTGCGCGGCCAGGATTTCCACGAACGAGCGCGAAAAACGGTCGAACTTGTAGGCGCTCGCAATGTGCCGGTGCAACGAAGCACTGTTAAACTGCGTGAGGACGTAAATGTGGCGCAACTCCGAATTGATGCAGTTGGAGATCGGGATATCCACGATCCGGTACTTGCCGCCGAGCGGAACGGCCGGCTTGGAGCGGTCCTTGGTGAGCGGGAAGAGGCGGGTGCCCGCACCGCCGCCCATGATGATGGCCAGGGTGGCGTTGGTGACGGAAGAGAAGGAGGAGAAGTTGGCTGATTTGGTTGCGGTCATGGTTTTACCCTTGCAGATTCCTTTGATGGAGCGGGTGACAAAACGCCCGAACGCCTTTTGCGCATCTTTTCGTCCTGGGCGGTGGCACTCGCTCGATTCCTTGCCCAAAACGAAAAACTACTGCAAGCTGTCGTTCGTTCCTTCTCTCACAAACTCCTGGTCGGCTCTCATGTTGCCCTCAGTCCGAAAATTTGTCAGTATTCAAAAAAGCTTATGTGCGGAATTATTGGTTATATCGGGAAATCTGACGCAGCCCCCATCCTTTTGGAGGGCCTGCGGCGGCTGGAGTATCGCGGCTATGATTCCGCGGGCCTTGCGACCCTCAACGGCGCGCTTTCGATCCGCAAATGCAAGGGGCGCATCGCGTGCCTGGCCGATTTGCTCGCCCGCGAGCCCGTCTGCGGCGATGTCGGCATCTCCCACACCCGCTGGGCCACCCATGGCGGCGTCACCGACGAGAACGCTCACCCTCACCTGGACGAGAGCGGCAAGCTCGCCGTCGTCCACAACGGCGTCATCGAGAACTACCAGACCCTCAAGGACCAACTCTTCATCGAGGGGCACCATTTTCAATCGCAGACCGACACGGAAGTTCTTGCCCACTTGATCGGCAAGCATTTCGACGCCCTGGGCGGAGATCCCACCGCCCAACGCCTCGTGGAAGCCGTCCGGCTCGCCTTGAAGGAAGTCACCGGCACCTACGGCATCGCCGTTATGCACGAGGCCGTCCCCAACACGCTCGTCGGGGCGCGCCGCGGCAGCCCGCTCGTGCTCGGCATCGGCAAGGGGGAGAACTTCCTCGCCAGCGACGTGAGCGCCATCGTCGGCCACACCCGCGAGGCCGTCTATCTGCGCGACTACGACATCGTCGCCCTGGGCCGCGAGGATTTTGAAATCACCACCTTAAATGGCGGCGTCTCCGGCTTCAAAGTCAGCAAAGTCGAGTTCACCGAAGACGACGTGAGCAAGGGGACCTACCCCCACTACATGCTCAAGGAAATTTTCGAGCAGCCCGAATCGCTCCAAAACGCCATGCGCGGCCGTCTTTCCGTGGAGGAATCGACCGCCAAGCTCGGCGGGCTCAACATGACGCCCACCGAACTGCGCGACATCGAGCGGATCGTCCTCACCGGCTGCGGCACCGCCTGCCACGCCGCGATGGTCGGTGAATACGTCATCGAAACGCTGGCGCATGTCCCCACGGAGGTCGAGTTTGCCAGTGAGTTCCGCTACCGCAACATGCCGATGAACAAAGACACCGTCGTCTTTGCCATCAGCCAGAGCGGCGAAACCGCCGACACGCTCGCCGCCCTGCGCGAAAGCCAGCGCAAAGGCCACCGGACGCTTGGCATCTGCAACAACGTCGCCAGCACCATCGCCCGCGAGAGCGACGGCGGTGTCTACATGCACGCCGGGCCGGAGATCGGCGTCGCCGCCACCAAATCGTTCACCTCCCAGGTCACTGTCCTCACCCTGCTGGGGCTGCTGCTCGGGCGCATCCGCCATCTGTCCACCTCCCAGGGCATCCGCATCATGGACGAGATGCAGGCCATCCCGGACAAAGTCCGCGAGATCCTCAAACAGAACGACCGCATCAAAGAGATCGCCGAAAAATACTCGTATGCGAAGGCGATGATGTTCCTGGGCCGCCAGTTCAACTACCCCGTGGCCATGGAAGGGGCGCTCAAGATGAAGGAGATCAGCTACCTTCACGCCGAGGGGCACCCGAGCGCGGAGTTGAAGCACGGCGTCATCGCGTTGATCACCCCGGAGGTTCCCTCCGTCTTCATCGCGCCGGACGACTCCGTGTTCGACAAAAACGTCTCCAACATCGAGGAAGTCAAAGCCCGCAAGGGCCCCGTGATCGCCATCGGCACGGAAGGCAGCCTCAAGCTGGAGAAAGTCGCCGACGACGTGATCTATATCCCGCGTTGCCCGGATTACCTCTCGCCGCTCTTGACCGTCATCCCGCTCCAGTTGCTCTCCTACCATCTCGCCGTCAAGCTGGGCTGCGACGTGGACAAGCCGCGCAACCTCGCCAAGAGCGTGACGGTGGAATAATCGGGGCGGCTCTTACGCCGCCGGTTCGCCCAAGTTGCGTCGCAGGAGCGCGTCGAGTTGGCGCGGTAGGAGCACCGTGATCTCCTTGCCCGTCACCCGTACCAGTTTCTGGGCGCGCCACTTTGCCAGCGTTCGCGAAAGCGTCTCGCTGGCCGTGCCCAACTCGCCCGCCAGCACGCGTTTGGTCCGGTCGAGATGAATCGTGACGGGCCCCGTGGGGAGCGGCCGGGGGCAATGTTTCAGCAGCCAATGGGCAAGGCGCGATTCCACGTCCTTGAGCTGCAAATCATCGAGCAACCCCACCAGGTTGCGCAAATGGGCGCTCATCGAGCCGAGCATCCGCAGCGCCAGCTCCGGTCGGCTGCCCAGCAGCGCAAGGAAATCCGCTTTCGGCACCAGCAGCACCAGGGAGGGCTCCAGCGCGCGCGCGTCCGCCGGGTAGCCTCCTTCGCTTGCCACCGCGGCTTCCGCGAAGGATTGGCCCGGGCGAAAAACCGCGATCACCTGCTCCTTGCCGAGCGCGTTCACGCGGTGGACGTTCACCGCTCCGCTCTGCACGACGTAGAACCCTTCCGCGCGGTCGCCTTCGTGGAAGAGGTAGCCCCCTTTTTCCAGCGGACGGGGGACCACCAGCGCGGCAATGGCCTCCAACGCCTCCTGCGGCAGATCGCCAAAGAGCGCGCAGGCGTGCAGGGCGTGGAGGTGTGCGGCGTTCCGAAAGCTTTTCTGGACCTGCGGATTCATCCCGCACACCTAGCAGGGTGGCGCAGGGGCGTAAATGCCCAAAGCTTGACCTGCGTCAAGGCGGGTGGGCGGATGCGCTGTTAGAAACCGGGATGCAACGGGCGGTTCCAGCCGCCGGGCTTTATTTCATCATCCCACCTTTATTCCTTATGTTTTGCTTTCAATGTGAACAAACTTCCAGAGGCACCGGTTGTGTCAGCGTCGGCGTATGCGGCAAGGACGAACCGGTCGCCAGCTTGCAGGATCTCCTCGTGCACGCCGCCAAGGGCATCGCGCAATACAGCGTGCGCGCCGCCCGGCTGGGCGCGGACACCGCCGAGGCCGACCGCTTCCTGATCGAAGCCCTCTTTATTACCGTAACCAATGTTAACTTCGACCCGCAGGCGCTCGTGGAAATTCTGCACCGTGCCGCAGCGATTCGTGATCGCGTGCGGGTAGCGTATGAAACAGCGGCCTGCGAGCGGGGTGAAACGCCCGAGACGCCGGTGGGCCCGGCCCGGTGGGTTCCAGCGGGGGACGTTGAGGAACTTGTGAAGCAGGGGCGGCAGGTTTCGATACTTTTTGCCCGCGATCAATTTGGAGCCGATGTGAACGGGCTCAAAGAGCTGCTCGTCTACGGGCTCAAAGGCGTGGCGGCCTATGCGGAACACGTCTTGGTTCTGGGTCGGGATGCGAACGAGCTGTATGCCTTCTTCCGCGAGGCGCTGGCGACCCTCGCCGAGGGGGAGTTGACGGTGGAGGGGCTTTTTGCGCTTTGCCTGCGCTGCGGCGAGGTGAATTTGAAAGGGATGGAGCTTCTCGACGGCGTCCATACCGCCACCTTCGGCCATCCCGTGCCGACGCCCGTGCGCGTCGAGCCGCTCCAGGGGAAGGCGATCCTGGTTTCCGGCCACGACCTCAAAGATTTGGAGGACCTCCTCATCCAGACGCAGGGGCTTGGAATCAACGTCTATACCCACGGCGAGATGCTCCCCGCGCACGGCTATCCCCGGCTCAAGGCCTACCCGCATCTGGCGGGGAACTATGGCGGCGCGTGGCAGGACCAGAAGGTCGAGTTCGCCCGGTTCCCCGGCGCGATTTTGATGACCACCAACTGTATCCAGGAGCCGCAGGGAAGCTACACCGGACGGATCTTCACGACCGGCCATGTCGGCTGGCCCGGCGTGCAGCACGTGCGCAATGGGGACTTCGCCCCGGTGATCGAGGCGGCACTGGCCGCGCAGGGGTTCACCGAGGACGGCCCGGCGAAGACCATCCTTACCGGCTTCGGTCACAACGCCGTGCTGGGTGTGGCGGATCAAGTCGTGGCGGCGGTCAAGAGCGGCGAGATCAAGCGCTTCTTTCTGATCGGCGGGTGCGACGGTGCCAAGTCGGGACGCGACTACTACACCGAGTTTGCCCAATCGGTGCCGGAGGATTGCGTTATCCTCACGCTGGCCTGCGGCAAGTATCGCTTTAACAAACTGGAATTCGGCTCCATCGGCGGCATCCCGCGCCTGCTCGACATCGGCCAATGCAACGACGCTTATTCCGCGATCCAGATCGCCGTGGCGCTTGCTCAGGCCTTCGGCTGCGGCGTCAACGAGCTCCCCCTTTCGTTCATCCTCTCGTGGTACGAGCAAAAGGCCGTGGCGATCCTGCTCACCCTCCTGCACCTGGGCATTCGCAATATCCGGCTCGGGCCAAGCCTGCCCGCGTTCCTGACGCCTAATCTGCTCCAGTTCCTTTCGGAGAAATACAACCTCATGGCCATCGGAACGGCGGAAGCCGATCTCCAGGCCATCCTCGCCGCGTAATATTATAGCGAATCTCAAAAATCCTTGCGCAAACGTCTGGGGCGGCACGGGCCGTCGCGCGGCGTTGCTCGCTCGGGCTGTATTGAAAAATACAGCCGCTCCGCTCCCGCCTTGCGCGCCAACCCGTGGCGCTCCCATCCGTCTTTGCGCAATTCTTTTTGAGAATCACTCTAACCTCTCGACCCATCATGAACCAAAATACCAAAGTGAAAATCCTCGATGTCTGCACTCTCCCGTGTTCGGAGAAGCACCCGCTCATCTTTGCCTGCTACGAGCAACTGGCCGAAGGCGAAGCCTTCATCCTGCGCAACGACCACGATCCCGTGCCGCTGCATGACAAGTTCGAGGCCCTTTATCCCGCCGCGTATGCCTGGGAGTATCTGGAGCGCGGCCCCGCGTTTTGGCGGATCAAAATCACCAAATTACGCTCGCAACCGAAGACGGGAGCCGACGTCCCGGCCGCGTGTGCGTGTGGCGGCTAGCGCGCACTCTTTCTGTGAGCGGGTATTATTGGGGAGTTTGCGGAGCCTCAATTTCGCGGCAGATTTCCTGCTCCACGCGGGTAAATTCGCCCTGCAATGCTTCCAGGAGTTCCTGCACCCCTTCTTGGGTGCGGGCGTCGGCAAGGGTTTCCAGTTCCTCGGCAAGCCGTCCCATCCGTTCCGCACCAAGGTTGCGGCTCGCACCTTTGAGGGAGTGGGCCTTGTCGCGCAGTTTGGCAAACGCTCCCTCGCATAGTGCTTTTTGCAGAGCCTTCAGGTCTGCCTGGGTGCTCTTGAGAAAGGTTGCCAGCAGCTTCTTATAAAAGGTTCCGTCGTCGTCCGGGTCCAGCGATTTGAGGGTTTGGAGCCGGTCGGCATCAAGCGCGGCGGGAGCCTCGGGATCGGGGAGAGGCGCTTCGTTGCTCTGGCTCGGTTTGTGGCTGGGCCGGATGCGGGAAGGGGTGTATTTGGCGGAGAGTTGCGCGGTGCGGGGCGGCACTGCCTCCCAATGGGCGAGTTTCGCGGCCAGGTCTTCCAGCTTTACCGGCTTGCTGATGTAGTCGTCCATGCCCGAGGCGAGGCACTTGGCGCAGTCGCCCGCCATGGCGTGGGCCGTCAGTGCGATGATGCAGGGTTGGTGGGCCTGCTCGCGCTCGGCGCGAATCCGGCGGGTCGCCTCGTAGCCGTCCATTTGCGGCATCTGGCAATCCATCAGGATGATCTGGTAGGGGGTTTCGCGCAGCGCCATCAGCACCTCCAGCCCATTGACGGCCAGGTCGCCGTGGTAGCCGAGTTTTTCCAGTTGGCCGAGCGTGACCATCTGGTTGATGACGTTGTCTTCGGCCACGAGAATCCGCGTCGCCTTCAGGGCAGTGCCGGTGGACGCGGTGGAGGCGCGTTCGGGGATCTCCTCGCGGGGGATGCCCGAGACCACGCTGGCGATTTGATCGTAAAGCTGCGATTGCTTGACTGGCTTCACCAGGCAGGCGGCCACGCCCGCTTTCTCGATTTCCTTGGGGAGAATCTGCCCCATGGAGGTGAGGATGATGAGCCGCATGGCGGCCAGGGCCGGGTCCTCTTTGATGGCGCGCGCCAGCATCAGCCCGTCCATTTCGGGCATCTGCATGTCGAGAATGCCGAGGTCAAAGGGCTTGGTGAGCGCGGCTTTCTTTAAGGTTGCCAGCGCTTCGGGGCCGCTGGTGACGCACGTGGGCACCATCTTCCACGAGGAGAGTTGGCAATGGAGGATGTGGCGGTTGGTCGGGTTGTCATCCACGATCAGCACGCGCAGCCCGCAGAGATCGAGCGGCGCGGTCGCGGCCGTTTGCGGCGCGTTGACCTGCTTTTGGAGCTGGGCTGTGAACCAGAAGGTGGAGCCGCTGCCGGGCGTGCTTTGAAGGCCGATCTCGCCGTGCATCAGCGTCACCAATTCCTTGGAAATCGCCAGGTCCAGGCCGGTGCCGCCGAATTTGCGGGTGGTCGAGGTGTCCATCTGGCGGAAAGCCTGGAAAAGGAGGTTCTGCTTGTCCTGGGGGATGCCGATGCCCGTGTCCTTGACTTCAAAGCGAAGGACGAGGGCCTCCTTTGTCTCGCTTTCCTTGGAAACAGTGACCACGACCTCCCCTTTCGCGGTGAATTTCACGGCGTTGTCGACCATGCTGGTGAGCACCTGGCGCAGCCGCTGTGGGTCGCCCCGCAAGTGGATGGGGACGTTGGATTTGACGAACTCGGCCAGCTCGATGCCCTTGTTCCCTGCTTCCGTGGCGGCAGGCTCCAGGGCACCCTCCACCACTTCGAGCAGGTTGAAGTCCGCGCGATCGAGCGCCAGCTTGTGGGTTTCGATTTTGGAGAAGTCGAGGATGCGGTTGATGATCGCCATCAGGGCATTGGCGCTGTCGCTGCTGGTCTTGGCGTATTCGCGTTGCTTGGGCCGCAGGGGGGTGTCCAGGAGCAGGCCGGTCAGCCCTACCACTCCGTTCATCGGGGTGCGGATTTCGTGGCTCATGTTCGCCAGGAAGTCGATCTTGGAGTGGCCGGCTTCGTCGGCCTCCTGTTGCGCGCGCTGGAACGCTTCCTCCAGCTCTGCATGGCGGGCGATTTCCTCTTTCCATTGCGCGCTATTGCGTGCGAGCGCCTCGCCAGCCGTTCGGACGAGCTCCAGAAAATCAACGCTGTGGGCCGGCTCCGTGGGGCTTTCGACCAGGAAAGGGGCAAAGCGCTCCGAGGGAGTGCGGGCGAGGCAACGTTCAAGCGCTTGTGCGAGAGATGCTTCGGGCGGCAGGGTGAGGCTTAATCCCGGGTGTTTCCCGGGCTCTTGCAGGGCGGGGAGATCGCCGACCTGAAGTTCGCCGCTGCGGTTCAAATGCTGGGAAGGAGACATCGCGGAGAGGGTCCTGGAAGGGGAAGGCGTTGAAAATCTTGCGGACGGAACAGTCTTCCGTGACTGCAAGAGTAAGCTGGGAAGCCGTCTTTGGGCAAGGGAAAGTGTTCTTTACCTCTGCACGTTTCCGGCTTGTCAGCGTCCCGCGCCCTGCTATTTGTGCAAGGTTCCCTTAGTGGTTTAACCTTCCGCCGGTTTTTAACCTCCCAGTCCCATGTCCAACCCCACGTTTTCTCTCGTCATCCCCACCTACAACGAGCGGGTAAACATTGCGCCGCTGCTGCGGCAGTTGAGCGCCCTGCTGGAAAAAGTGCTGCCCGGCCAGTATGAGCTGATCGTGGTGG
>Ga0118677_10012065_pt1 | contig 12779 bp, 7 predicted proteins | sample AliMusrvi5mmetaG_FD_86154 | JGI IMG/M metagenome (GOLD analysis project Ga0118677, IMG submission 86154)
GCGTTGCGCCGGCTGGCGCAATGGGACGGCGAAAAGGCCTGGTACCCAGGCATTGCGCCGTGGAAGAATGGGCAATGGCTCCGGGCAGGGTGGTGTGAATACCATAGCCGCAATTACCCCTTCATCGTCGAGCCGCTCGTGCATTATTGGGAGACTTGCGGGGACGCCGAGGCGCTGGCGCTGGCCAGAGCCTTTGCCGACGGTTTCCTGGCCGGGAGCCAGCCGGACATGGGCACGCAGCGCGTGGATGCCGTCACGGGGGCCTTCACCGGGCATGTGCACTGCCACACGCATGCCGCCTGGGGGGTGGCGCACCTTGGCACCGTGCTGGGGGAAAAACGCTATACGGAGTGGGCGCGCCAAGTCTACGAATTCACGCTCGCGCACGGGACGGACCACGGCTGGTATCCGGAGGCGATCCCACAGCCGGAATACCGGACAGAAATTTGCGTGGTCGGGGACATGATCAGTCTGGGCGCCTGGCTGGCGCAGGCCGGCGCGCCCCGCTACTGGGACCACCTGGAACGCACCGTGCGCAACACGTTGGCGCGTTCGCAATTCTTCCTGACCGACACATTCCTGGAACTGTTTCACCGTCTGCACGCCGGCAAGCCGCGCGTGGTGATCGCGCAGGCGCTGCGCGAACTGCGCCGGCTCGAAGGCGGATTTGTCGCCCAGGCAGCATTCGATGACTGGGTCAGTTATCCGGGGGATCCGGCACTGGGCGCACCCGGCATTGCCAACAATGGCATCCACATGATGGGGTGTTGCCCACCGGAAGGCATGCGCGGCATCTGGGAAGCCTGGCGCTGGGGTATTGTCGAGCGCGGAGATGAAGTCATCGTCAATCTGGCATTGAGCCGTGAACACCCCGCCGCACGCGTGACGGCCTGCCGGCCGGAGGATGGCGCCTACGAAGTGGCGGCGCTGCGCTGCGCCGATTTCCTGCTGCGGCCACCGGCCTGGGCGGCGCGCGAGCAGGTGACTCTCACCCGCAACGGCGCCACGCAGATGATCACCTGGGGAGGCGCCGGCAACGCCTACGTCCTTTGCCCCGATGTGCAGGTCGGCGATGTCTGCCGCCTCGCATGGGCAGCGCCGACATTCCGGCAAACCTTCGTGCCGACCAGCGTCGACGGACGACACGATCCGGTGACGTTTCAGTGGGTCGGCAATCAGGTTGCCGATGTCAGCCCGCGCGGGCGCTATTTGCCCATGTTTGGGGCATCGAACAATGGTTGAGCATGACGATCAGGAGTATCGTTTTAGATTGGGGATTACCGCAATGTGCTTATTTACCTAACCCCCCAATCCCCCTTCCCTGGGAAGGAAGGGGGTGTATCTGTGAGGAGAAACACTGCCAGCGCGGAATTACACGTAAGCCTGCTCCCCCTTCCTTCCCAGGGAAGGGGGCTGGGGGGTTAGGTGAAATGCGCAAGCGACAAGTTCATGAGACTAATCTTGAAGTTTGGCCATTTGAAAAAGATACAACTGAATGACTTTCGGACCAGGGATGGATACTCAGCACGGTTTGGAAGGGTGCGGAAGCCCCGCTCACCATTAGGCCATGAAGATCATGGGAGTTGAATAAAAGCCCTGCCACCCGGGCAGTCCTTACATGTCATGAATAATCCTGGCTTGAAAAGGCGAAGAGTCAAGGGTGTAAAATGGTATGGAACCATTTCAATGAGTTTACCCTTTTCAATTCACTGTTATTAAGATCTGCGGGGCTTCCGCACCCTTCCAAACTGTGCTGAGTATACTTTCGGCTCTATAATCCGAAATAATTTCTTTGATTTAAATGGCCAAACTTCAGGGTTATTATCGAATGTCCCTTCGGGACATAGAGAATACGCATCAAGTATATTCTCCATAAGTCACCGGTATTGGGACTGGCTCGCGTTTCGCGTAACCTTAAAGTCTAAGAGGACCAACTATGAACTGGCAAAACGCAGTACAGCAATCACTTTATGACACGCAGGCAGAGCAGGAACTCAAAACGTTCTTGCGTTCAGCTTTACCTGCTTTCCAGGCTCCAACCGATCCGGACAAATGGAAGAGCCAGGCGGCAGAATTACGCCGTCTGGCGCTGGAACATATTTATTTACACGGTTTTGAGCGCAGCCAGGTAGACGAGCAACCGCGCGTCGAATGGGGCGAGGTGTTGCAACCAGACCCCACGTTCCGGATTCACAAACTGCGCTATGAAATTTATCCCGGCTACTGGATTCCCGCGCTGCTCTACGAACCCACGGAAGGAGAAGGCCCGCTGCCGGTGGGAGTCATGTATATGGGGCATGGCCTGTGCGGCAAAGCGGGGTGCCAGGTGCATTGCGTCAACCTGGTGCGGCGCGGATTTCTTGCCATGACGCCGGAGTTCATCGGCATGGGCGAGTTGACCGGCGACGTCTACCACAACCGGCAGGGGCATCTGGCCTTAACCGGCCTGGCGGGACCGGGACTCATGTATCTGGCGATGAAAAAAGGGTTGGATGTGGTGCTGGCGCATCCGCGCGCCGACCGGCAGCGAGTGGCGGTGACCGGCAGCTCCGGCGGAGGATGGCAGGCCATCCTGATCGCCGCACTGGACTCGCGGGTCACGTTGAGCGTGCCGGTAGCGGGCTATACCTCGGTGCGCGCCCGGATCGAGTCGCTGGCGGATGTCGGTGACCTGGAACAGGTGCCGGCTGATCTGGCAACGGTGATCGATTACCAGGGATTGACCGCGTTATTTGCCCCGCGCCCACTGTTGCAGATTTACAACGAGAACGACGACTGTTGTTTCGCCACTTCGCGCGCCAAACCGGCGATTCATGATCCGCTCATCCCGGTATACCAGGCTTTCGGCGCGGAGGAGAATCTGGCGTTCTACAGCAACCGCGACCCCGGCAATCATAACTACGACGCCGATAACCGCAGCCAGCTCTACCGGTTTCTCAACCGCCATTTCGCGCTGTCCACGCCCGAGGAAGATATCCATCAACCGGAAGACATTCTGCCGGCCCACCGGCTGGATGTCGGCTTGCCCGGCGAGCAGGAATCCTTCCTGAGCCTGGGGCGCAAGCGGGCCTACGCGCTGTGCGCCAATCGTTCGCCACACACTGCCGCGGATAGCGCGCAGTTGCGCAAGCGCCTGGCCGAGGTGCTCCGACTGCCGGAATATGAGGTGTGCGACCAGATGATCTGCCGTCGCGGCGACCAGCATCAGCACTTGCTGCACCTGGATCCATGGACCGTGCCGATGACCGCGCTCACCCCGCCCGGCGCCCTCGATGCTGAGTTGCGCATTGCCGACCGCGGCCGCGGACATTTCACGACACCGCCGCCACCGGGAGTCAACACGTTTGCCGCGGATATTTTCGATACCGGCGAAAACAGTTACACCGTTGAGCGAAAAATGCTGCTGGAATGCGCCGGCCATCGCCTGCTCGGTATCCAGGTGGCGCAGATCCTCGCGCTGGCCAGCTGGGCTAAAGAACAGGCGCCATCCGGCAGCTTACACCTGACAGCGGCCGGTTACGCAATGAGCACCGCGGCGCTGATTGCCGCGGCACTGCAGCCGGAGCGCTTCAATCACATCACGCTATTCAACATCCTGGGGACGCTGAGATCGCTATTCGACTGGGCGGAAAAATACGAACAGCGCCAATCACTGTTCTGCTTCGGCCTGCTCGAAGTCTGCGACCTGCCGGACTTGCTGCCGTTGTTGGAGGGAGTGGAGTTGACGACGGACCGGTGAACTTATTTACCTAACCCCCCAACCCCCTTCCCTGGGAAGGAAGGGGGAGAATGGTCAGGTGAAATGTGCAAGACACAGGAGTATCGTTTTAAATAGCAGGTTGCAGAGACTTCCTTAACTCAATCCAGTTGTATTGGAAGACGCCCCCATCCCCAACCCTTCCCTCGTTGCGACAAGGGAAGGGAGTGGCAGGCGTGCCTACCGGAGCCGATCTCGTATTACGAAGACTCCCTCCCCTGTCGCAACGGGGGAGGGTTGGGGTAGGGGCCGTATTACCAGTCAGTAAGGGACAGAAAAATCCTGAATCCTGAATCTATAAACGATACCCCTGGAAAGCGGCACCTTGTTCTTGACAAACCATCCGGCTTACGCCAAAGTATTGTACCGGGATTTCCGTTAGAGCCTATTCAATAATCGGTGCTATGGGGTATTGTGTGGGTACAGTGTGAGTGTATCGCTTTTGAGTCATTCCCGGCGATATAGCGTCTGATTCACCGCCCGGCTCGTAGTGAGGCACAGAGGCATGGATGCCGGAGTGCCGTCGCCATTCAACAAGCTCTTGGGCTACGAATTAACCCACTCTCTATGTTATCATACGAGAAATGGTGGATGTTTCGTAAATCATGTGGGTGTCGAATGACGAGCGGCACTCCGGCATCCTGCCTACGAGCCTTACTACGAGCCGGGCTGTTGCTCTCGTCTAAAGCCGGGTTGAAGATCATTTACCCAACTACAAATCCTATAACGCCAAGGGTACTATTGTGCAGCGAGGATTCATACAATCGAAGCTGGCTGATGTGGAGCGCGATGAGCTGGAACGCCAGGCTCGGGCGGCACGCTGTGCGGTGTTGCGCATGACTACGGGCGCCGGCTCCGGGCATCCGGGGGGCGCGTTATCCTCGCTCGATATCTTCCTGTTGCTCTTCATGGGCGCCGCGCTCACTCCTTCACCGGACCGCATTCTCATCAGCCATGGTCATACGTCCGCCGGCGTCTATGCCGCACTGGCGCAGGCCGGGTATTTCACTGTTGAAGAAGTTTGCGCACAATTCCGCCGCTGCGGCACACCGTTCGAAGGCCATGTGACATCCGCCGTGCCTGGGGTTGCATGGTGCAGCGGGAATTTAGGGCAGGGATTGTCGGTGGGCTGCGGCATGGCGTTGGCGTGCCGTTACACCGGTCAGCACTACCACGTTTATGTCGTACTCGGCGATGGCGAACAGCAGAAGGGACAACTCGCAGAAGCGCAGCGCTTCGCGGCGCATTATCGGTTGGCCAACCTGACAGCTATTATTGATTGCAACGGCCAGCAGGCGACCGGCCCCACACAAGCGATTATGGGACAGGACATCGGCGGCGAATATGCCTTGCACGGCTGGCAAGTGCTGGAGGCGGATGGGCACAATTTCGCTGCGCTCTATGCTGCCTTACAGCAGAGCCGCCATTCCACGCAGCCCACTGTCATCCTGGCACGCACCGTGATGGGCAAAGGGGTTGCCGGCATCGAAGGAGACTTTGCCTATCACGGGCAAGTGCTGACGCTGGAAGCCTGCCAGGCGGCACTGGAAGAGATGGGGGCAGGAACCCACGAAGGTAACAACTGGCATGTAAGCAATTGGTCGAAAAGTGGGGACAGGCACGGATGTCCCCATTTCCGCTACGCGGAGGACACCCGAGCCAGTCCCCATTTTTCGACCAATTGCTTACATGCGAATCCAGCGCTGCTAATTGACAGCGGCAGCCCGCGCAGCTATGCCGTGGGCGAATGGGTGGCGAACAGGACTGCTGCTGGGCAAGCACTGGCTGAGTTGGCGGCCAGCAATCCGCTGGTGGCACTCGACTGCGACCTGGGTCCTTCGGTAAGACTCGACATGCTGGCCACGGTCGCGCCGGAGAAGATCATTCAATGCGGCATCCAGGAGCACCATGCCGCCAGCCTGGCAGGCGGATTGGCTGCGAGCGGCGTCATCACCTTCTTCGCGGATTTCGGCGTCTTCGCTATCGGGGAGACATATAACCAGCAGCGCATGAATGATATCAACCAGGCGCCGGTGAAGCTGATTTGCACGCACTGCGGTCTGGATGTGGGCGCGGACGGCAAAACTCACCAATGCATCGACTACATCGGCCTTTTTGCCAATCTGTTCGGCTGGCAGCTCATTGTGCCGGCGGATGCCAACCAGACGGACCGTGCCGTGCGCTATATGGCCGGGACAGCAGGTCCGGCAGCACTGGCGGTGGGACGCTCGAAGCTGCCGGTGATCTCCGGAGCGACGGGGGAAGCCTTTTTCTCCGGTGACTACCGTTTCGAATATGGACGCGCGGACTGGTTGCGGGAAGGCACTGACGGCGTCATCATCACCTGCGGCACGCTGGTCAGTCGTGCGCTGGAAGCGACGGCGAGATTGCACGCGGAAGGAGTGGCCATCGGCGTACTCAATATCAGTTGCCCGCTGGCGCTCGATCGCCAGGCACTCCGGCAAGCCGCGGCCACCGGTCATCTGCTCACTTATGAGGATCATCACGTGCGCACCGGCCTGGAAGCGCTGGTCGGCGCGGTGCTGGCCGAAGATGGATTGTGCTGTGCTTTCCGCCGCTTGGGCATCACCCAATACGGCGCCTCGGGAGCGCCGGAGGAGCTGTATCGCCGGCAGGGATTGGATGTTGAGTCATTGATCGGGCAAGTGCACCTGCTGTTGGAGGACGTGTGATGACCTCCCGCTTGACAGAGAGCCGCTTTACGCGCGCCAGGGCACGCATTTGTTCCGCATTCGCACTGGAAGATCCTGTCGAGACGCCGGTGATCGTTTGGCCGTTGCATTACATCGTCTTTGGCTCCGCGCCGGAGAAGCTGCCGGCAGATTTGTTCGACCATCCGGCAAGCCTTATGGAGTTTCAACAGCGGCTTTGCGCAGCGCATCTGGCCGCGTTGGATGACGATTTCATCCCCTACCTGACACCTTATTTCGGTACCGGCGTGCTCGCATCGGCCTTTGGCGTGGCGACGCACTTTGCCGTGGGGCGCGATCCCGCGGCGGGGGAGCCTATTCTCCATTCCGCGGCGGATGTGACGCGGCTGCGCATGCCCGATCCCGAGTGCGATGGCCTGCTGCCGCGCGTATTGGAAGCAGCAGCTTTTATGCGCGCGCATGGCGACTACCCGGTGGCACTCACCGATTCGCAAAGCCCGTTGGACGAGTTGATCCTGCTGACCGGGCACGAGCAGCTCTATCTGTGGATGTATGATGAACCGGCGATGGTGCATGATCTCCTCACGCTGCTCACCGATGCCTTCATTGCCTGGGTGAAGGCACAGAAGGCGGTAACCGGGGAAGCGCTGGACACCTGCCGCGGCGAGCAGGGAGTGTGGATTCCACCACCGTGCGGCGTGTGGCTGGCGGATGATGAAGCGGTGAACCTGCCGGCATACCTGTATGAGGAATTCATTGCCCCGCAATATGCGCGCATCTTTCGTGAATTCAGCGGTGGGGTGCTGCACTTCTGCGGCAATGGCGCACACCTGGGCCCAATCATTCGACAAATCGACGGGCTACGCGCGGTGAACACCGGCCCGATGGGCTGCCCGGCCAATTTTGCCGCCCTCCAGCAGGCACTCGGTGGTCAGGTGCCGATGATCTACCAGGAGCTGTCGCCGGCGGAGCCGGAAAGCTATTTCCGCGACTTGCTTGGGCGCATCGACTTGCGCGGGGTGGTCATCGCGCCGCAAGTCACGGACCGCGTCGCCGGCGGCCCGGACGGCAGTTTTACCGAAGTAATACAGGAGCGCGAAGACACAGCAGTGCGGGTTTATGCAGCAATCCGGCACGCAATTCAACAGCGGAGGAACTCATGGTCAAAGTAAAGATTGGTTTTATTCCCTCGAACTGGGAGTCCTGGGATGGCGGCAAGTGGGCGGGCAAGATGCGTGATCGCTGTGTGGCGGCGCTGGCGCAGGTGCCCGGTCTGGAGTTAGTCGCGCCGCCCAAAGAGCTGACCGGCGATGGCTGCGTGAGCGATGTGCCGCAAGCGAAGGAGGTGCTGGACCTCTTTCAACGCGAAAAGGTGCAGGGGATTTTACTCGGCAACATGACCTTCGGGCATGAAGTCTCCGCGGTGGGCACGCTGGTCAATGGACTTTCGCCGGAGTTGCCCATCCTGCATTTCTGCACGCGCAGTGGTCCTATCGAGGATGGTCATCGCTCCACCGATAGCTGGTGCGGACAATTCATGACCACCTCCGCGCTGAAGCGACGCGGGCGCAAATTCACCCATCTCCACACCTGCAACCCGGAGGATGCCAGTTTCGAAACAGCGGTGAGCATCTTTACGCGCGCCGTCAACGCCATATCCACCTTCCGGCGGGCGAAATTTGGCCTGCTGGGGCAACGCCCGCAGCTTTTCGAGTCGCAGGCCTTCAGCGAGCAGGCGCTGCAGAAGCAATTCGGGCAGATGGTGGTCCCGGTGAACATCGATGAAGTGTACGATGCGGTGGACGCCGTCTCCGTGGCTGATCCGGAGGTGAAGCAGGCGATAGCGGAAATCCGTGCCGGCTATCAGATGTGCGAAATTACCGAGGAAGCGCTGGTCAATATGGCGCGCTATGAAGTGGCCTTGCTTCGTCTGGCGCATGCGCTGGATATCAACGCCATGGCAGTAACCTGCTGGACAGGCGTGCAACGGCGTTATGGTATTTCCCTCTGCTCCACCTTTGGCCGGCTAAACGACAAAGGTTTGATTACCGCGTGTGAATCCGACCTGCTCGGTGCCGTCTCGATGTGGGCGGTGTACCAGGCCGGGCTGGCGCAGGCAAAACCGCACTTCATCGACTGGACTGATCTGCACCCCAGCGAGCCAAATATCTGGCTGGCCTGGCACTGCGGCAATGCGCCGCCCAGCGCCTGTACGGAAGGTTGCCTGCCGAAGATGTATCGGAATGAGCGGATGATCCAGTGGGAGCCAACCTGCCACGGCGCCGGCGAATTCCCACTCAAACCCGGCCCGGTCACCTGCGCGCGGCTGGTGGAGTATGATGGCAAATACACCATGTTTTTCGGCAACGGCGAAGTGGTGGACATGCCGCCCTTCATCCGTGGCTCCTACGGTTGGGTGAAAGTGAACGATGTGTTCGATTGGGAGGATAAGCTGGTGGAACACGGCATTATCCACCACGGCACGCTCATTCACGATCCGCAGGTGGCCGATGCGTTGGAGCTGTTCTGCAAATTCCTGGATATCGAAGCGGTGAGAGGAGCATGACATGTGGCGTCACGTGATGACGGACTGGGGGCAGTTCCGCCGGGAAGAAGTTTCGCTGCCTATTCCCGGCGCCGGCGAGGTGTTGCTCAAGGTGGCGCGGGTTGGCGTGTGCGGTTCCGACCTTGCCATCATCCATGGAAAGCACCCCTACGCCCGCCCGCCATTGGTGCTGGGGCACGAAGTATCCGGCGTGGTTAGCGCGCAAGGAGCGGATGGCGCCGGACCGGCGCCAGGCACGCGGGTGACGGTGATTCCGCACCTGGTCTGTGGCGCGTGCCGTGCTTGCCAGGCACAGCGCTATAACCTGTGCAACGCCCTCAAGTGCATCGGCGCGCAGGCGGATGGCGCGCACGCCGAATATCTGCTCATGCCGGCGGAAATGGTGCTGCCAATCCCGCACAGCATGTCATTGGCCGACGCGGCAATGGTCGAGCCGGCGGCGGTTGCCTATCACGGTATCCAGCGCACCAGCATCACCGCGGACGATCGCGTGCTTATCATCGGCGCCGGTCCGATTGGCGCATTTGCGCTGCAAGCGGCAAAAGCGCTGGGAGCGAAAGAGGTGTATGTGGCCGACCTGCTGGACACCAGGCTGGCGCTGGCCACGCAACTCGGCGCCGACGGCACTATCAACACCGCGCAGGAATCGCTGGCGGACGGATTATCGCGCCTTGTTGGCGGTCCGGAGGGGATCGACGTTTTCGCCGACTGCGTGGGCGGCGCCGGCGCGGTACTCGACCAGTGCCTCGCCCTTGCCAACCGCGGCAGCCGCATCGTGATGCTCGGTGTGCTTGGCACTGAATATCACCTGCCGCACCTGCCCGATTTTGTCGAGCATGAACTGACGCTCTTCGGCACCACCATGTATACCCCGCGCGATTATCGCGAGGTGCTCGCGCTGATGACCGCCGGGCGCATCAGTAGCGCAGGCATCATCACCCATCGTTTCCCGCTGGAGCACGCGCCCGAGGTGCTTGCCGCCATCGATGCCCACCGCGAGCGCTATTTCAAAGTGCTGCTGGTGGGGGATGTTGCGGATATTCCACCGTTCACGGCTGAGGCAATCGACGACCTTTATTGACCAGGAGTATCATTTTTTAGATTCAGGATTCAGGATTCAGGCTTCATGATTCAGGATAGTTCTGTCCCTTGCTGAGTGGTAGTATGGCCCTATCCCCAACCCTCACTGCGTGGCTGCAATGGGTGAAACTTGGCGTTTACGCTCAAGTTGCCCACTACTAATCCACGGGGGAAGAACCAACGGGGACAGCCAGAGTAAAAGGCAGAAGGCTGAAGGCTGAAGGCTGAAGGCTGACGATTTGTTCTGGTATCATTCTGGAGTGCGTGAATGATAGCGAGCACTCAACACGAAGACAGTTCCCAGGAGCTTCAAGTTGCCAATGATGAAGAGAGCACATACAATGTCAACACGTGAGCGTTTTCTGGCGACGGCACGTTTTCAGCCGGTTGATCGCACATTTCTGCTTGCTCCCTGGTGCTGGACGCAAACGCTGGAGCGCTGGAAGCGGGAAGGATTGCCGGCCGATGATATGGCGGGCAAGGCCGGTCCACTCTGTTCGCCGGCGACGTATCGTGAATTTTGCCTCCCACCGTTGCAGCGGGTTACCTCACTGCTCCGGCAACATGGGATCGACATTATTATCGTGGATAGCGATGGTAATAACGATGTGTTGATTCCGCTCTGGCTGGAGGCGGGCGTGAGCGGCCTGCGTCCCTTCGAGATCGCTGCCGATTGCGACCCGGTGCGAACGCGCCGGGAATACCCCGGCTTGATTATGCAGGGCGGCATCGACAAGCGTGCGCTGGCGCACGGGCAAGAGGCTATCGACCGAGAAATACTCTCGAAAGTGCCCTGGCTCTGCCTGCAAGGCGGCTATTTTCCACAGGTGGACCACCTGGTGCCGCCGGATGTGTCGCTGGCAAATTATACCTATTATGCGCGATTATTGCGCGGAGTGGTCGAGGAACCGGAACGCTATCTCAATGAGGCGAAGCGACAAGGATATTGGAAAGGAGATGCCAGATGACGCCGCGTGAGCGCGTGTTGTGTGCCTTGCATCATGAAGAGGCTGACCGCGTGCCGCGCGACCTGGGGGGCAGCGTGGTCACCTCAATTGCGCTTTCCAGCTATCGGGCATTGCGCAGCCAGCTTGGATTACCCGATCTTGTCCCCCGCGTGATGGAAACCGTGCAGCAAATTGCCCTGGTGGATGATGATGTGCTGGAGGTACTGGAGCTGGATGTGGTGCCGCTCTTCGCCAATCCTGCCACGCTCCCGACCGTGATCCGCGATGAAGCGGACGGCGGGCAAGCTTTCGAAGACGACTTCGGCGCCACGCTGCGCAAGCCGCCGGGGTGCCACTATTTCGACTGGTGCGAGTTCCCGTTGCGAGAAGCATCGCTGCCGGCGCTCAGCCGTTTGTGGTGGCCCGATCCCGATGATCCGGCGCGGTGGGTCGGACTGCGCGAACGCGCGCTGGCATTGCGCGCTGCGACTGATCGCGCTATCTTCGGGATGGCGCCCTGTGGGCACGATTTATTCAATCAATGGTTTCGCGTGCGCGGCATGGCGGCGGCGTTGGAAGACCTGTTGTTGAACGAAGAGGTGGCGGAAGCCTTTTTCGACCGCCTGCTGGAGACCATCTTACGCGCGCAAACGCATTTCCTTGACGCGGTCGGCGACGTGATCGATATTCACTTCACCGCGGACGATATCTGCGGGCAAACAGCGCCACTCATCTCACCCGCGCTCTACCGTCGACTGATCAAGCCACGGCAAGCACGGATCATCGCGCTGATCAAGGCGAAGACGCAGGCAAAAGTTTTTTATCACTCCTGTGGGGCGATAGCGGAGTTGATCCCCGACTTGATCGAGATGGGCGTGGATATCCTCAACCCGGTGCAGGTCAGCGCCAAAGGGATGAACACCGCGGCACTGAAACGCGAATACGGCGCGGATCTTTCATTTTGGGGCGGCGGCTGTGACACCCAGCGAGTGTTGCCCTTCGCTTCACCGGAGGAGGTGCGCACGGAAGTCCGGCAGCGCCTGCGCGAGCTGGCGCCCGGCGGGGGCTTCGTGTTCAATCCGGTGCATAACATCCAACCCGGCGTACCGGCAGAGAATATCCTGGCGATGTTCAGCGCAGTTGGAGCACATGATTATAGGGAAAGGGGTTAGACTCAATACCGGTGACTTAAGCCTCTGATACTCGATTCGTAATCGTGCTCGTACTCGTACTCGTGCTCGAAAAAATATCGATTCATCGATTCGAGCACGAAAACGATTACGGAAGGGCTTAAGTCACCGGTATTGGTTTAGCCAGGATAATTCATGAAACGTAAGGACTGCCGGGCTAGTTGAGCATTATTCGAAAGCGGGGTATCCACTTAACGCAAGTGACCGCTACAGGTGGTGTTTCCAAACGATGGTCTGTCAGCACGACACAAAAGTCATCATTGCGTTATCTTTCCCATCTGCGCTATGCAGTTCTACAAGGTATAGCGCCTCACGTAGACGGTATGGATCCATTGACCGCAGGGTTGCGGTCATCCACCCCGAAGGGGTGAAATTCGATAGCCCAGGGTCACAGGACGTGACCCTGGGTGAGATGCCCCTACAACCTTCGCCGACAGGACGTCGGCGGGGAAAGCGCTGGATGCGCTCCCGGCACCGTTGCTCGCCTCCTGCGATTCTTCCGCCGACGTCCTGTCGGCGGTGATTCTATACTGCCTGTACCCAGGGTGGCATCGTGCCACCCTGGGC
>Ga0118677_10012066_pt1 | contig 12778 bp, 9 predicted proteins | sample AliMusrvi5mmetaG_FD_86154 | JGI IMG/M metagenome (GOLD analysis project Ga0118677, IMG submission 86154)
ACTTATCCACAATGGAATTATTGAGAATTATGCCGTTTTGAAAGAAGGATTAAAAGTTCAGGGTTATGTGTTTCATAGCCAGACTGATACAGAAGTTTTAGTTCAATTGATTGAATATATCAAAAAATCGAATAAAGTTGATTTTCCCAAAAAGATATCCCCTAAAATCCAAAATGGAGTAATTATCATAAAAAAGAGCAATACCAACCCAAAGGGATTCCACATCAAAGCCTGTGAAAAATCACCATTTATTAATGCAATCACCGATCGTGTTGACCCACACGAGGGGCACGGTATATTTGTGACGCGTTTAAATAAACACATTCCAAAATCGGCTTCGTTCAGAAGATTTCGATCAGAAGCTACCGCAACCCAAATATATCCCAATACACAAGCCGCAAATAAAAAAATATACAACTTGTTTCTATTCATAGTTTTAATAGAGGTACGGCTGAATTTGTTCCATATTTTTCTGACGCGTTAGTCCCATGATCAGGAACCAATCAACAAGTGTCCAAATGCCCATGCCGCCACAGGTCAGAAGTTTTGCAATTCCCAACCCTACATCTCCGATTATCATCCGGTCGACACCAAAATGGCCTACCAGGATGGAGATAACCAGGCTTATCGTCGGATCCTTCAGTTGGACTGTTGAGATCATAGACCATCTTGAATCGTCAAGTGTAATCAATCGCTCTCTGATTGCATTAAGCTGATAGCTTTCAAAATACTTTGAATTCGTCATAATGAACATGTCGACCCTTTGTGCTTCCATCATTTATGATTTTAATTAAAATATATTATTCAAACTTTATCTGCCCGTATTTCTCAAATTCGTGAAAAGATTTATTGATCGGCATCCAGGCCCATTTGATCATCTTACCGGTATCATAATCAAGCCGGTAAAAATTGGCATTCCAGGTAGTTCCGCTAACTGCAGGAACATTGGGAAGCGGGTTAAACAGTGCAAAAGGGAAGAAGAGTTCTGCACTCCAGGAATTAATGACACCCCCCATTTCAATTTTTCCACCTTCGATATGAATTTTTTTGACAACCAACCGATCATTTTCATAGTTCCATGGTCTCCATCCAATAAGTTTCCCCTTAATATTGGGAATGAGTAAAACGAGCTCCTTATTCAACTGATTTACCTCATATTCCAGATAGAGGGGGTATTGTGGATCGGGATGAAAGAAGACTTCATAAACATCACCTTCAAACAGGTTGTCAAAATCCTTGTCAAATTTAGTCGTAATCTTTTGATCCTTTCCTTCAAAAAGCAAGTAAATACCCTTTGATGAGTAGATAATTTTAAACCGGGTTTTATCCTCTTCACCACCGGCATCCAGTTTTATTAAAGGAATCCACTCGGTTTTCACCCATTCCGGGCTGCTTCCATCGCCGGTAATCATAAAATCATGAGTTCTTTTAACGGTTAATGGTGCAATTGCGGATAGTTTTTCGGCTGCATAATTGTTCAGAACACCCAGGATCACCAAAACCACCAACACAAGAAATAATTTTATAACACTCATTATAAATTGTTTAAAAAGATATAAATACCTTCATCCTATTTCTCACCTGCATGTCTGCCAGTTTCGCGTCCTTCCCAGCCACTCTTTCCTTTATCGATAAAAATTTCAGTCACCGTTTTTGAAACCCGGTCATCTACCTCTTCAACCAATTGGAGCCTTAGCGGGTTGGTCAGCTTTTTCTGTAAATCGATAACAGGCTGCCAGGGGTTTCCGGTTTTAGGAGTTTCATAAACCAGGTAAGCCCATTTCTCCGAGAAAATATTTCCCTTCATCGCCGGAATCATTTGCTGCATATTGGAGGATAGAAAACTCAGAGACAAGGCGCGTGCCCAATAGATCCAGGGGCCTCCGGTAATGTAAAAGAACGGATTAAGTAAACGGGGTGAAGATTCCAAACCTGCATTGGCATAGCTCAATTGAATGCCGGCAAAACCAACACCTGTCTTTGCATTATAGAAGGTGATCCATGGAACATCGGCCTCCATCTTCAGATCTGTCAGATCGGGCATTTCGGTAATGTCATAATTGATTACCGAATCACGAACAACATCATACCATGCAGCATGGGTAATAAGTTCGCGTTTGATCACAATTTCTCCGTTCCTTAAAGCCAGGCAATTAACAGTTTGATTAATTCTTAATACGGAGGAGCTGACAAAATAAGGTTTGCCGGGATAAAATTCATACCTCACTGAGGCATCAACCTGTGGTATTTCGCGCAAATTACCCCAAACTTCGCTCGAAGCAAGGACCGGTCCCGAAAATGACTTAACATTTGGCGCTGGTTTCCAGTCTGAAGTGTGAGTCCAGGGTGTGGGTGGCGTATAGATTTCGGGATTCCAGTGGATCGCTCCATTTGTCTCCTTGCGGTGGTAAAGCGGAAAATCGGGCCTCTTTTTTAGAGCGATCTGATCCAGATGGCCTGAATTTGGATTTAATGTAACTGAAATCAGATCATTCTCAATCTGAAGTCCAGGGGCATCACCCTGAACGCGAAGATCTGACAGATAGGTTTTAGCCATCGCATTTTCATTTTGGTAATACACCAGAAAAACACGACTCGATTTTGCCGGAACATCGGCAAGAAATGAAAGACGTGCAGTTACAGTCGGAAGCCAGATGGGAACAAGTCTGGTAGGCTTTCCGTCCTTATCGGGAGCAAGATCGTCTTCTTTGAGGTATTCCTGAATATCATATACCTGGCACGGAACCTCAGTCAATAAATGGGTTACAGGATCAATTGCAGCAACCCTGATTTCCCGCTTAAGGTCCTTCGTCTCATCAGGATAAAAGGCAAGCACTGCATCAACGGATTCCCCCCTTCGCTCAATTCCGGCAGTTTCGCTCAGAACAATAGACTTATACCTTTTCCAGGCTGGATCAAAAACCGATGATTCAGAAGGTGCCGTGACATTCGAAACGGCAGAAATCACAAGATCGTTCTCTGAATTTTTAGCCCCTTTCTTCATCCTTACACTCACCTTTACGTCGTATTTGGCACCTGGCACCCATTTTACCCATCCGATGACATAAGGGTGGTTGTAGATCGAAATATCCTGCGAAAGTCCGGCTCCCGAAGGGGGACGATGAGTCAGAACCGGCTTGTTCAGATCCTCCTTATCGCTCTCCTTATGAAGGTTGGTGAATCGGAGTGTCTTGCCATTTACAGCCACTTCGACCTCTATGATGGAGGGATAAGGAAGTTCAAGTTCTGCCTTAAGGTAGTAGAATGGTATTGCCGGACATGGAAATCCCAATTCCAGTTTACTGATTTTCAACTTATCTTTAGTGAAACCAAGCACATTCAGCGCAACTGAGATGAAAAAAAACAACAGGAAATTTCTAATATGATTCATGGTATTCATACGTTTATTGATTTTTATTATGGGCTTATCTCACTGTTATCAGGTTTCTGTTTCTTAGCTCCTGAACCCCGTTCTCCCATTTACCCCCTGTACCCCACATATAATATGAAAAATACATCGTGCTTTTCTGCGTGATCGGCACCCATGGCTGGAATTCGGTGTAGTAATAATGGGCATCTCCATTGCTTGGATGGTTCATCCACATGTGAAGAAACAGCGGCTGCTTCACCGGATAGGCTCCGACGAAAGTAATATCCTCTTTTTCATCATATCCGGCATTCCATCCCTCCTTGAGTGTGAAAAGATGACCGTAGTATTTCTCAGGTTTCATACGGAATTTTTCAATTCCTTCAACCGAAGGTATCATAAAAACATCCTCTGTACCGTGTGCTGCCCCCAGTTCGAGGATAGGCTGTGGCCCGATCACATTGGCTTCCGGGTTTTTAAAGGTTAATGCAAACCGAATCTCAAGGAGCGGGGAATTGCCATATAACGTAAAGGTTTTCTCAAGCCTGTTTCCATAATAATCGGCAACCATCTTTACCTGGACGTAATCACCATGATCCTTAACCAGTGTTGCATCATACACTTTATGGGTCTCCATACTCCCCTGCCCGAGGAAATCTTCAAAACCTCCAAACGGATAATATCCTCTTTCCCGGAAAGGGCGTCTGTCATCGGTCGATTTTTCAGGCCAAAGTTTAAAAAGCAGATTATCCTTCCGGCTTTTGACAATATATTCGATCACCCGGGCACCCGTTGCCAGAAGCGTAACCTGCACACTGTCATTTTCAAGTCTGAATTCATTGACTCCGTCACTATTCAGATCAACCGGATAAGCCCGTGCATCTCCTTCTGCCTTTCCAACGCCTAACTGCGTAGTGGTGGAAACGCCAAGCGCCGAGACTTTTACGTCATAATCACCTGCCTGCAGTTTCAGGTCAAACAGCATATCCTGAAATTTACTTAAAGGGGCTGTATTATTCTGAGTTGAAGTGAAAACCGCTTTTCCTGGCTTATCCTTTGCAAAGACCTGTATTTGAACAGGAAAAGGCTTTTCACTTGCAAAATTATGAATACTCACCGGGTATTTTACGGTGGGTGCATGACCATAAAGTAACTGATGAGCCGAAATAGCTGGTGGCATATCGAGTATTGTCATTGTCGTTTTCGTCTTATCCCCCCAGCTAAAGTCGGCTATGACAGGATTTGTCCTGTTCATCCCACCTGCGAGCGGGCGGATTTTAACCTGGATTGTTTTTGAGCTGTTGGCGGGTAATGTTAAAGCACTTGGATAGGTTCCTTCTGTGATTACTTCAGGCGGCAGCTTCAGGATTAGCTTGCCAGTAACCGCATGAGGATAAGTATTTGTAAGATTAAGCTGAACATTATAACCCATTACTTCAGCCTGGATATCAATTCGGTCACCATAGTACTCCTCGAGGAATAGTCGGTCTAATAACAACAACTGCAATGCATTGCGATATAATGCCGGCCCCATCATTTTACCTTGCCCTAAAACAGCAACCTCACGACGGTCCATAATCGCCTCCCACATCAGGTCACGGGTTAATTTCTCCCCCTTCTTTATAAATAACACCATGCTTGGGATCAGGTCACCTTCCATGGAACCCGTGGCAGCTACGAATGGTACATTTTCGTTATCGATCTGCCTTTTGTTTCCTTCGATGCCGATGTAACCATCATAATGAAACGGATCACTCTCTGCATCGTAGACCGGTCGGAACACGTATCCATTTTTACTGTGGGCAAAATCAATCCACGATTGTTTCGTAACCATATCCTGCACCTGAAGTTTATCGTAATCTTTACACCCAAAAATCGGAGAAAATCCCACATCTGCTACGATAGGGAGATTCGCCTTTGACATCCAGCCGGCCAATTCGTCCTTCATCCAGAAATCCATATACCCACTGAAAACAAACCATGAATTTCCTTCGTTCATCCCTTTCCCAATTATCTCAAGCGGATGCCCCTGAACACAGGTCACGCTTTTCAGGAGTGTTTCCGCGCCAAACATCCCTTTCCGAAGATCAAAAGTTGAGAGAATTTTTTTGGTGCTTTCCAACAATTCCTTGATCCTTTTAAGCCCTTCAGGATCTGCTGTTTCGACAACAAATATTTTCCGGACTCCATATTCCAGATAGAAAAGATTGACTTCCTTAAAATTTACCGAACCATATTGGTAACTTTTCAATTTCTGCTTCCACAGACTATCAGGGACAAATTTGGTACCCAGCTTCTTTCCTACTGCTGTAGCCGGATCTGTAAATACAAGAAGATCTCCGGAATTCAGGCTTTCATCAAATTCTTTAAGCGAAGGTGCCTCCAATGTCTTGTAGGTTGAAGCAAAAAGGGCACTTACAAATCCTTCCTGAACTGAAAGTCCGGGAAGCTGCATATCCTCCGCTACATCAATTTTGCTTTGGGCAATCATATTGGCAACATTAGGAACAGCCATTTTAAACAAATTCCCATACCTGAACCACTCCTTGTAATCGTTATGCCAGTAATTAGTGTAGCCGTTAAACTGAACCTCACTCCGCACCGAATTAGCTAATGGCGTAAATGCTCCATTATAGGAATAATCGGCTAATTGCTGAGCACTTATCGTCTCCGTTATCAAGGTGAAAATAACTACTATTAATGAAAATGAACTGCCTGGAAACTTTTTCATCGTTAATTTATTTATGGTATGAAGGGTTTTGAAAAGATTGATTTAAAGATAAGCATCTGATATCTGATTGGATAAAATTAACAAAAAATTATTTAAACTTGTCATTAAGGATAAATAACCAGCTTTCAAACTGAAAGTAAAAAACTTTGGGATTTGAGATTCAACCAATTGGGAGATTCAAATTATTCCTATTTTTGTAGCCAATACGATAGTTGCATTGCAGGTATCGTTTATTACAGGTTTTGATTTACATTCAATTAATTTACAAAACATTAGGCAAGGAGAAATCCGTCTGAGTTTCGTTCACAGATATGTTCAAAACTAAATCTTTGGGATTCAGGACAACCATAATAAAACAAATAAATTACGTATGAAAGTATTCAAATTTGGAGGAACTTCGGTCGGATCGGTGGAAACCATGAGAACAGTGATGAATCTGGTTGCTGACGGAGAGCAAAAACTGATTGTTTTATCAGCCATGTCAGGAACGACAAATAGCCTTGTTGAAATATCTGACTACCTCTCAAAAAAGAATAAAGAATCGGCTTTGGGTGTAATCAGTTCCCTGGAAAAGAAATATTACAATGTAGTTTTTGATCTCTACCAAACGAAGGAGGTAAAGGAACAAGGCAAAAAAGTGCTTGAAGAACGCTTTGAAGTAATTAAATCCTATACCTCAGGGGTATTTCCGGAAGAGGGAGCCCGTGCACTGCTGGCTCAGGGAGAGTTAATTTCAACGGCTCTTTTCACCTTACTCATGCAGGAATCGGGCTTTAATGCCCTATTACTTCCAGCGCTCGATTTCATGAAAATTGATTCGGACAAAATGCCTGACAGTTATTTTATTAAGGAGAAGCTAAATTCGATAATTAAAAAACAACCCAAAGCAGACTATTACATTACTCAGGGTTTTATTTGCCGAAACGAGGCGGGAGAGATTGATAACCTGCAGCGGGGAGGTTCAGATTATACTGCAACCCTGGTAGGAGCAGCAATAAACAGCGAAGAGGTGCAAATTTGGACCGATATTGATGGTTTTCATAATAATGATCCCCGATATGTTGAAAATACGCAAAAAGTCGATACTCTTTCGTTTAATGAAGCATCTGAGTTAGCCTATTTTGGGGCTAAAATTCTGCATCCCCAAACCGTCCTGCCTGCAATGATGAATGGAATTCCGGTGAGGTTGAAAAACACGATGAATCCACCCGATCCGGGAACATTGATAACCTCTGAAAGCAAAACAACAGGTATAAAGGCTGTTGCAGCAAAGGATGGTATTACTGCCATTAAAATCAGATCTGGAAGAATGTTGAACGCTTATGGTTTTATCAAGAATATTTTTGAAATCTTTGAATTCTTTAAGACTTCGATTGATATGATTACAACATCAGAAGTGGCTGTTTCTGTGACTATTGATGATTCAAAACATCTCGATGAGATTGTTGCTGAACTGAAAGAATACGGGAAAGTTGAAATTGACCGGAATCAGACCATTGTTTGTATTGTCGGCAATATGATTGCTGAGGAGAAAGGATTTGCGGCCAAAGTATTCACCTCCTTGCATGATATTCCAATCAGAATGATCTCCTATGGTGGAAGCAAACATAATATTTCTGTCCTTGTAAATACCAATGACAAAAAAGCTACCCTTCAGGCCTTAAGCGCCAAGCTTTTAAATACGCTTTAAATTTAAGATTACAGATCTTTTATAGCTATCTCAATTTGATCCAGACTTTTAACGACTATAGTGCCTGTTTTCAGTAACCGGTTCCTGGATTGGTGGCCATGAGCGATCAGGATACAACTACATCCTAAAGCCTGTGCGACTTCATAATCGTGGAGTGTATCACCTATGAGTAAGGTTAATTCAGGGACTAAACCATTTTCGCTGAGCATATTTCTCCCATTTTCAACTTTTGATCTTGCGAAATGGTTATCTAATCCATACAAACCTTCAAAAAAATGGGTGATTCCGCATTTGGTTGCTATTTTCTCAAGCTGTTTCTGCTCCATGGCCGACAATATAAATTGCCGGTAACCCAATTCATTGAATCTGGTAAGTGTAAGGAGGGTATTCTTGTGGAGCAGGCATGTTTCAACCTCCTTATTGTAACTTGATATATACTGAAAAGCAGCTATTTCAAAAGGTTCCTTTACAAGATCAAATCCGATTTGCTCGTAATAATCGCTCACTGGAAAGGTAAATACTTCGAGATATTGTTCAATTGAAAGCTGCTTTAGGTCACGCTGTTTCAACATCCGGTTTATAATTGAAACAGCAACATGGAGATCGTTAAGCAACGTACCATTCAAGTCCCAGAGGATTGTTTCAAATTTCACTCCGGATTCTGTCCAACACAGTTTTCAAAACTAAAAACAGGAGTGGCATACATTTTAAGCCACAATTCCATAGCCTCCTCCCTGTCTTCGTCTACAAGCTTCAACCGTTTATGAGTTAATTCAATGAATAATTGTTGCTCCTCAACCGTATATTGATCGATATAGGTGTTGCAATTATAATATAGGTCGTAGGCAATATAATTGTTCGGATAGAGTCTGTAGTTTTTATATATTTGAATATCAATATACTCAGCAAGTCGTCTGAGTCGATCATTAATATTTCCTTCTTTGGAGAGGGTCTTAAGCGCACTTTTGTCAATCGGGGCACCAAACTGAATATGAACTCTTCCTTTGGGATTTTTCAGCCCACTAACCATACTGAGTAAATCATCCTTCTCCGTTTTACGAAAATCGGGATCGGCCTGCCGCTTAAGCAGCTCCGCTACCTTTTCATTTCCGCAAGGTTCTATCTCATAAGAAATTGCCATAGGTACAATTGTCAATTCCTGAAATCCTTTCACAAATTTTCGGATGTTTGACATATTTAACATTTTCAATAAGGCCGGAGAGGTCTGATCGAGACCATCTTTTGATCGCCCTTCCCGCTGTGCAATCCATATTGAATTACCATTTGTGGTGACTGTTTCCCGGATATATTTAGAAAGCAGATGGGAAGATTCGAGCATTTGCCGAACCGGGATGTTTCGCTTGACAATAAATGAGCGATTTACCCTCGAGACATCTTCTATCCACGGATAAACGAGCAAATTACTTCCAATAGCGATCTCGGTGGGTTTGAAACCATATTTATAAACCTCCACATTTAGCAATGCAGAATCAAGGACTATATCGCGGTGATTTGAAATAAATAGATAGCTGTTCTCCTTTTCGAGGTTCTCAAGGCCTCCGACAGTTAATTCACTTATACTTGAGGAGATAATCCCTTCAAGATATGGAACCATAAACGTGATCTGAAAGGACTCAACATCCTGAGTCCGCTGCATAGCTTCTTTAATTTGATTAATTTTAGATTCATCAGCAAACAAATTATGCAAGACCCGGTTAAAAACGGGATCAACCAATAATCTGTTCATGATTTCAGGAACTTCCTTGTCACGGTAAGGTCTAATTTCATCGAAATCGTTCGAAGCCAACATAATTCTATAGTATTATTGATGTTTAGTAGTCAGAAACAAATGTACAAAAATAGCCGTTCAGATGAATATCTGACAAAAAAACTTGTATTTGAGTGAATAATTCAACTAACTAGCTGATTTATTGCAATTAGAAAAAGATTCGAAATCCATTTAAATCAGAACCGCCAATGGATCATTCCTCTGATTTCAATCCTGCTGTTTCCTTCAGTAACATCATTTCCGGAACCCCATGAGGAGACTCCATTATGAATCGTGCAGCCGGTTTTAAGATAGGCGGTAATTCTACGTGAAGGACTCCACTTTAGATTAAGATAAACACGATGTCCATTCCCGTGAAACTCAGGAATTGAAAAACTGTAAAGCAGATCATTTTCAAACATATATATCCTGGCATTGTACCCATCTGTGTTAAACCAGGCATACCTTAGCCAAATTTTCAGACTCCTGGAAGGTGCGTAAACCATATCCTGAAAAACCAGAAATCCCTTTTGGAACTGGTCGTTAAAATTATAGCCGGAATACTCGAACCGGGTTCTTAATGTAATTCTTTCGCTAATTGCGTATCCTCCCTGAATTCTCAATTTTGTTGTATTCTCATCACGGTCAGGCACAAGTCCTTGTCCGCCTGTCACTTTTTGAGGCTTTGATTCGAATTTCCCCCTTAAATACAGATTGAATTTCCTTGTTAACCGGATGTCAACCTGAGCCAAATAATCGCTCCCACTCGACGGTGCTGTCGTACTGTAAGTGAGCCATGGAAAATGATAAATATCGATATACCCAAAGATCTTCACCTTTGGAACAGGAGAGAGCGAAAAGCCTGTATAAAGACCGGTTTCATTTCTGTTTCCTGAACTTTCGGAAAGGGAGCCTCCATAAAATGACTGGTATCCGGGGTCAAAATAACGGAAATATGTTGACAAACTTAGCTGAGGACTGGCATGCCACACCACACCCTGAACAATTGCGGGCTTACTGTTTTTTGACAACCCCACTTCACCAAAGCATTGAATGTGTGACAATGCAAGTTGATAGTCTAATCCCAAATTGTAATTTTGAGTACCTGAAAAGCTCTTAGCTTTGTAAGGTGCTGAACCATTTAGCATTGGAAAATTAAACTTTTGCGTCGATACCAACCCTCCTATTCTAAAGCGGTCAAATCTCAACTCCCCATATCCCCCTGCAAATTGCTCATTAAGTGACTTTTCATCCTCAATTTCAGATAAAGTACGATGGTACCCTGACGTTTGAAGCGAGGTAAAGTATTGGTTTCCAGAAGCCCGATCGGCCAGGATATTAGCGTCCCTATTTTTATTTGAATAGAAAAGTGCAAGCTTAAATCTTCCACTCCCTAAAATAGCTGAGATCCCTCTGAAAAAGCGATTTTCATCTGTTGAGGTATAGGGTCTGACAGTCTGACCAAACTTGAGGATACCCATTGTATTTCCCGACTTTCCGAGAACCGATCCACCTCCAAGGCTAACCCCCTGACCCACCCGAAGGAGAAAATCGCCTACAGTCACCTGTCTGATTAGTCTGTTCCCTTTAACTGAAATAAATCCCGAATAATAGTCAAATCCTAGCCTGTTGCTCCCCTTGAATAACTGTTCTCCGGCGTCATTATCTATAATTAACCCCATTTCAATTTTCCTGGAAAGATCAAGATGATACCGTGAATATAAAGACAATGGGGGACCAGGGTAGACAGCTTCCTTCCCCTTAGAAGAGGCGTGAAACCCTTTGGATTGTGGCAACGTGGCTTTCATCCGGGTCATCAGGTCATTTTTAAAACCCTTTACCTGAGCTGTAATGGAATCAGTTGCCGGTTCAAAAGTAATAAACGGCTCTATTGTGGCCACGATATCAGGAGTTATTCCTTCGATTGCAGATAATTCAGAATTTGATACCAAACGGCCGTATTTTTTGCGGTAATTGATAATATTTTGAATCTGATTAAAATCAAGTATGTTTAATCGGCTTAAATCATCTTCTGATGCCGAATTAATGTTAATAGGGTGTTCTGCATTGGTTGTAAGATCTTCAAGCAGGGTTGAATTGTCGATTTCAACCTCGTCCGATTCTGCGATTGACTCGATAACCTGTTCCATCTGTTGTTCTTTTTGCCCTTCATTGTTCTGTGAAAAACAAAAATGGAAAAGCAACAAAAATAAAAGCAACGGATATTTTGAGCGCTGATTCATACTCGGATTTTTAAAATCGTAGAGATAGAAGGGGTGTCCCCTAACGTTTCATAATGCATCATCGCAAAATTGATTGGTATGGAAAAATCTTCCGGGTAAGCCTGGGCAGCCTGAGTATCAAAAATTGGGAAAAGTGTGATATGGGTTACTGAGGTGTTACCTATAGAAACTTCCCGGTCACCAACCTGAATTTCGTATCCGGCTGAATAACCCTTTAAAAGAGTGGTGAAAGATAAAAGGAGGGTTAGAAGTGCTGATTTAAATTTATACCGCTTCATCCATTCCAGAAAATCGAATCGCAAAATTTCCAGAAACTTAAGATTGTGAACCGGAAATTCTCAATAAACTAAAGAGGAGGCAATCATCTGATCACCTCCTCTAAATTTAAGGAAAAATAAACTAAGAAATGTGTTTTTTAGTTCGTTTTATACGGAAATTTTACTTTAGATAATTCGGCATTAGCCTCAACGATTTTAGCTTTAAGGTTTTCTTTAAATGCGATAAGCTTATTCATTAGTTCAGCATCGCCTGAGGCAATAATCTGGGCGGCCAGAATAGCTGCATTTCCTGACCCGTTTAGTGCAACTGTTGCAACAGGAATGCCAGGAGGCATCTGAAGAATTGCCAGAATAGCGTCCCATCCGTCAAGGCTTGCTTTGATAGGCACGCCGATAACGGGAAGCGGTGTCATCGCGGCAATCACGCCCGGCAAATGGGCAGCCATCCCTGCTGCGGCAATAATTACCTTAATTCCGCGTCCATAGGCCCCTTTTGCAAACTTCTCTACCTCCTCAGGTGTACGATGCGCCGATAAGGCATTCATTTCGAATGGAATTTCAAAATCATTCAGGATTCGGGCTGCCCCCTCCATCACGGGAAGATCGGAGGTGCTCCCCATAATAATACTTACTTTTGGATTCATATGTATATAATTGATTTATATGATTAAAGTTTGTTTTATGTTATAAAGTTTTACCTA
>Ga0118677_10012068_pt1 | contig 12777 bp, 12 predicted proteins | sample AliMusrvi5mmetaG_FD_86154 | JGI IMG/M metagenome (GOLD analysis project Ga0118677, IMG submission 86154)
TTATTACGTATACTGATGGTTCTATCGCAGTTCCGAAGGCTTAAGGTACTCGCAAGAGCAGTGCGATCTGTAATAAACAACGCCAGGTTGTATTGACTTTTGGGGTTGTGGGTAAAGCTCACGTTAGGTAATTAGGCTTGCCAATACCAATGGCGGACGGTCAAACTCGAATGGGGTAGTTGCATTCGCAACTGCCCCATTCGAGTTTGACCGTCCGCCATTGGTATTGGTTACTCCATCGCGGCAAGTTCTTCATCCGGGATGTCGACATTCGAGTAGACATCCTGAACGTCGTCAATTTCCTCCAGCGCATCGATCAGCTTGATTACCTGCTGCGCTTCTTTGCCGGTCACAGTGACTGTGTTCTGCGGTACCATGCGCACTTCGGCATCTTCTACGGCGAAGCCGGCTTTCTCCAGCGCTTCACGCACAACATATACATCGTAGGGGAGGGTGAAAACCTCATAGATGTCCTCGTCTAACGTGACATCCTCTGCGCCGGCTTCCAGTGCCGCCATCATCACGGTGTCTTCGTCGCCGGCCGTGCGGTTGAGCGTCACAATCCCTTTGTGATCAAAGAGGTAGCCGACGCAGCCGGCTTCACCGAGATTGCCGGCATGGCCGCGGAAGATGGAGCGTACTTCCGGCGCAGTGCGATTGCGGTTATCCGTGAAACAATGCACCAGAATGGCAACTCCACCCGGCCCGTATCCCTCGTAGGTGATTTCTTCATATTGTACGCCTTCCAACTCGCCAGTGCCGCGCATAAGGTTGCGTTTGATATTATCCGCGGGCATTGAGGCTTCTTTGGCCTTCTGGATGGCATTGCGCAGGCGAATATTCGTATTAGGATCTCCGCCTCCGGCGCGCGCCGCGGCGATAATTTCTTTCGCGAGGCGAGTGAAGGTTTTGCCGCGTAAGGCATCCATTTTCCCCTTCTTCACGCGAATATTCACCCATTTTGAATGTCCGGACATATTTTCCTCTCCATAGTGGCACAGATGGTTTATTATACCATAAGCTGAGAGATACAGGCAAAACGTCTTGATTTGTTCACCACAAAGGCACGAAGACACAATGTCTCAAAGAGAAATATCTTTTGCGACTTTGCGACTTTGTGGCTTCGTGTCTTTGTGGTGAAATGACGCAGTTAAGTCTGTTTGCCAACCTTCATTACCAGCTCTGCCGTGCGTGCGATGGCTTGACCTTCACCGAGCATGGTGCGGATGTGTGCGAAGCCTTCGAGTTGAGCGCGCCGGGCCGGGGTGTCGGTGAGCAACGGAATCAACTGTGCTGCCAGCGCTTCAGGGTGAGCCGCATGTTGCAACAACTCGGGAACCACACTCTGGTCGGCGAGGATGTTCGGCAAGGAGATATACCGCAGCCTGCCCCCGCGCGCCACAATGCAATATTGCAGCCAGGTGGTAAAGGATCCGCGGTAGGCCACGACCATCGGAATATTCAGGCAGGCCAGCTCCAGCGTTGCGGTGCCGGAAGCGACCAGCGCGGCATCTGCAGCCTGGATGAGGTGGTAATCGATGCCGCGCAAGCAGTGCACGGATAACTCCGCGGGCAAGCGCGAGCGAATCGCCTGAGCCTCCAGATTGGGCGCCACGGTGAGCAACACTTGTGGTGCGGGAGAGATGTGCTTCAGCGTCTCGATAAACACGGGCAACAAGTAGCGCAATTCACTCCGCCGGCTGCCAGGCGCCAACGCAATGACCGGGCGCGACGCATCGATATTCAGTCGCCGGCGCGCGTCTTCGCGGGAGGTTGTGTCTTGCGTATATTCGAGAATCGGGTGCCCGACCCATTCAATCCGTGCCGGCGCATTCGCCGCGCGCAAATTCTCCGCTGACCAGGGGAATGGCGTTGCAATGCCTTCTACCAGATACGGCAGTTGTCCGGGTGCGCGATGGCGCGACCAGCATCCCGGTGGAATGAAATATACCGTGCGCGGACGATGCGCGCCTAAGCGTTTCAACAGGGCGACATTAAATGCGCCGAAATCGATGGGAACCAGGACATCGGGAGGATCATCGCGCAGCAGGTGCGTCAGGCGTAGCAGTTGGGTGAGGAATAATGGGATTTTTCGCAAGGCTTCCGGGATGCCGATGGCGCCCCAGTGCTCGCTGTCCGCGACAATACGCACTCCCGCTTCGCGCATGCGCACACCCCCGGCGCCCATAATAGTCATTGCGGGCTCCAGGGCATAAAGCGCTTCAGCCAGGCGAGCGCCGTGCAGGTCTCCGGATGGCTCACCGGTAAGAATAAAAACGCGCATGGTAGTATTTGGGATGCATGATGCAGGATTCAGGATTTCATCGTTCGATTCGTTCGATTTGTCCGATCGGTCTGACATAAGAGGAAACCAAATGTTCAGCATAAGCGTCCTTCTCTAAGGGAAGGACGCTGTCCTGAATCTTCATTATTGTCACGGCGTCGTCTTACCGAACGCGCCATTTCCTCCGTTGTCGGTTGCCGGTGTATCAGGAGGTGTTGACATTGTCGGCCGTTCCGTGGACTGGGTGGTATGGTCTCCGTTATCGATAGCGGGGGCATCAACAGGCGTATTGGTATCTGGCGCGGACTTTCCCTCTGGCGCCGTGCTGTCATTATCCTTGTGCAAGGCATGCTCTGAGTTATGTCTGCGCCACTGTGAATTACGTCCATTATCCATGCGGGGAATGTCCGCATCACGCACTCCCTGTGTCCAGACTGGCGAAGGTTCATCGCGCGCGATGCTCGCGGCCTCTTCGGGAGAAAGTACCCGGATTGGTTGTGGTCGCGCTACTGACACTTTGTTTGGTTCCAGTAAACGCGGCGCCAGTACAAAACGGGCAAATATATACCCCCCAACGCCGAAAAGCAGCAATAATGGCAATACCCACAGCGTTGTGCCAATAAAGCTCCCGCTAAAACTTCGTTCATAGTTCATAGGCATTATTTTGCTACGATCCATATGTCAGTATACCCTCAACCGGCCACGCCAGAACCAATAGACCGATCAATAGTGTCGCGGGTGTAATTTCCGAGGCAGAGCTGGTCTTGTTGGTATCTCCTCGGTGAATTTCTCCTCACTCATATAAGAGGTATCGTCTTTATTTGAGGCAAATTCTATACTAAACGTTGAGAATTTCACCGAGGAGATACCACTATAACATTGCCCCATTATCGCGCAGCAATTGTTCCACCTCACCTTGCTGACCGATCACCGCCATCCGCAAGGGAGTGCGTCCCCCACTATCCTGTGCATTCAAATCCGCGCCGTTCTCGCGTAAAACTTTCACCACCTGCAGATAGCCTTTATACGCCGTCCAATGCAGGGGTGTACACTGTTTGTTGTCGCGGGCATTCACATCAGCCCCTTGCTTAAGCAACTGTTTTACAGTCACGATATACCCATAGCGGGCCGCCATGTGCAGTGGAGTGCGCCCATCATCATCACGCGCATTCACGTCGATATTGCTCAACCCCTTTATCTCCGGTTCCACTACCTCGAGCACCGCGGTCGGTTTCCGTCGTCGAATTGTTTTATTACTCATGGCCACCTCCCAGGAATTGAAAACTCAAAAATATCTACCGATATTCCTTTGCCGGCTTCCCGCTACTCCGCGCGAAAAACCTTCACTATTATCATACTACTTTCCGGCTCGGGATGATAGTCTGCCTGGAATGATCGGCACGTTCAACAACGGCGATGCGGAAAAAGAAAATATAAAAAGTTTTCCACAGGCAGGCGACCTTGCTTACAAGGCGCTATCTAAACGCCTATAGCCTGCATTATTCGAAATAGTTATGAATAATGCAGGCTAGAGGATTGGTTAGGGGTCGTGTAACCAGTCAGCAACAGGAAGAAAAATCCTGAATTTTGAATTATAAACCGTCCATCTGACCAACGAAAGGGTTCTATTGACCTGCGTTGAATAACAGTCATCACATGGGCAAACGAGCCGAAAAAGCGACGATGCGAGCCGTTAAGCGAAATACGGGGACCCTCCTTCGCTAAAGCTACGGCGGACAGGCTGGTACACATTTTCCACAGTTCCCTTCTAAACGTGGGACAGCTTCATTGAAAATGTGATACCTGTCCCCGCTTTTCGCGTCGGTTTTTTAGTTTGCCATTTTCGTATAGCTATAGTCAGGCTCTAATGTTACTCTGAATGACAACTCAGGATCTTCCAAGGTGTCACGAATGCGAAAACGAATCACGACCACATAAAGGCGACTCAAATTTACAACATGTTGTCGTTCAGAGTAACATTAGAGCCTAAGAGGTGAGGCGATGGGACGATTGGTCATCCTTGCGGGGCCTTCATGCGTGGGCAAAGGGCCGTTGCAGGCTGCATTGGGAAAATTTTACCCGGAGTTGGCCATGCGGCTGCGGAAATTAGTGTTGTATAACTCGCGCGCGCCGCGACCCGGCGAAAGCGAGGGAGTGGATTACTATTTCCGCACTTCCGACGAAATAAAAGAACTGCGCGGGAAGGACGGATTCGCCGTGTTTGACGTGCGCGGCGATCTCCAGGCGTTGGAATTGCGCGAACTCGAAGAACAACTCGGCGACGGCGATGTGTTTTTTGAAGGCAATCCCTTCGTCGGATGCGCTTTGCTCACCCATCCCGCGCTGGCGCAGACGCCGAAACTCGCGGCATTCCTCAGTCCGCTCTGTGGCGAAGAGATTCGGGAACTCGTCACGCGCCATGTTAATTTGCCCGATTTTCTTACCAATGTGATGCGGAGAAAGTTATTGCGCCGCGCGCAACGCCAGCAGGGGATTCTCTCGCTGCGTGAGTTGGAAAACATCGAAAAGCGTGCCGCCAGTGCCTATCGCGAAATGCTGCTCGCGCCTGAGTTCCCCTATGTCATCCCCAACCATGACGGTGAAGACAGCGAGCATTGGGACGCTTTTTATTATCCTATCGGCGATGCGCGCAGCGCACTGCGCGCTTTGGCAGCCTTGCTGGGCGGTGAAGATACCGAGTATGTCGAACAGTGGGAACGCGCGATATTCGGCGCAAAGTAGCCTACGAGTGGAAACTGCTCCTATTCTTCCCCGTTCGCAATAGAAGTAAAATCGCGTAAGACATTGCCAGTGGGTGACGGGATAATAAATGCGTACAGTTTATTTCAGAAAAGAAGGAATATTCCGCCAGACGGCGAAATGATTTTTTAGCGCGCGCACAACGATCAACTTTTATGTCATGACCTCAGTGCCGCGACTACCGTTGATAACAAGGAGTCACCATGCGCAACAACTTTTTTATGCTAAGCTTGCTACTTTTGTGCCTGGGATCGCTCGCGTATGCGACCGCTCCCACGATCACTTCTTTCAACCCGACCAGCGGTCCTGTTGGCACGGTGGTCACGGTTATCGGGAGCAATCTTGCCACGGCTCCCACTGTCTCGGTCCATGGCACGACGGCATCGGTGAATGTTACCACGCTCACCCTGACTATCGCGCCGGGGACGACGACAGGCCCAATCAGCATTACTACCCCCGGCGGTACGGCGACGAGTGCAACGAGTTTCTTCGTCACATCTACTGCTCAGCAAGCGCCGACGATTACCTCCTTCACCCCGTCCAGCGGGCTTTACTTCACAGTCGTCACTATTAGCGGGACCAACTTTAACAACGCATCCTCTCTGAAATTTAATGGCACCGCGGCGTCGACCTTCACCCTGGTGAATGCCACTACTATCAGAGCCACAGTGAATACCGGCACCACCAGTGGGCCGATTTCCGTGACCACGCCGGGTGGCACCGCGACCAGTACGACGAACTTCACTGTTGTCATGCCACCGACGATTAGCTCGTTCACGCCACTTAGCGCCGCCGTAGGTGCAACCGTCACGCTGACCGGACAATATTTCACCAACGCCTCCGCCGTGAAATTCAACGGTGTCGCGACGTCCACCTTCAGTGTGGTGAATGACACTACCATCACCGCCATTGTGCCCAACAATGTTACCAGCGGGAAGATCAGTGTGACAACGCCAGGCGGTTCGGCGACCAGCTCCGCGAGTTTCTCCGTAATTGCGCTGCCAATCATTTATTCATTCACACCGAGCAGTGGTCCTCTCTTCACGACCGTGACCATTACTGGTAGCAACTTTGCCAATACCAGCGCCGTGAAGTTCAATGGCACCGCGGCGTCGACCTACTCCCTGGTAAGCAATACCAGCATCAGCGCCAGAGTGAATACCGGCACGACCAGCGGTCCGATTTCTGTGACGACGCCGGGTGGCACGGCCACCAGTTCGATGCCTTTCACCGTGATTCTGTCGCCTACCATCGCTTCATTCACCCCGGGCAGCGGAGGTATGGGGACGGTGGTGACTCTTACCGGGACGCATTACACCGGGACAACCGCGGTGGCGTTTGGCGGTACAGCGGCAGCATCCTTCTCCGTCGTCAGTGATACGTCGCTCACCGCGACGGTAGGGAGCGGCACTAGCGGGAAGATCACCGTGACTAATCCAGCCGGTACCGCTACCAGCACGGCAACGTTCACCTTACTTCCGGCGCCAAGCATCGCCTCATTCGTGCCAGCTAGCGGGAACGCGGGAACGGTGGTAACGCTAACCGGAACGAATTTCACCGGAGCGACTGTGGTGAAGTTTGGCACCATGGCGGCTTCTTCGTTCACTGTCGTCAACGCTACCACCATTACCGCCACGGTAAACCTGGGCACGACCGGGAAAATCACGGTGATAACGCCCGGCGGCACGGGCGTCAGTGCCGCATCGTTCACTGTGAATTACGGAGCGGGGACGCCCGGCACCAACCCGATTGATTCTGCTGCCATGGTGTGGGTGCCCGGCGGCAGCTTTACCATGGGAACGCCATATGGCCTTACCAATACCCCTACGGATGGTAGTCCGGCTACGCAGCAGGTGACGCTCACAGGGTATTGGATCTACACCGAGCCGGTGACGGTGGCGCAATATCGTGCATTCTGCTCGTCCACCAGTCATGCGATGCCTACCTGGCCGACTAACATTTATACCGGCTATACCGATTGGACAGATTCGAGGGTACAGCAGATGCCTATCGCAAACGTCGGCTTGGACGACGCCAATGCATACGCCAGTTGGGCAGGTGTCGTGCTGCCTACCGAGGCGCAGTTTGAATACGCTGCACGTGGACCACAAGGCAATAACTATCCATGGGGCGGCACGGCGACGGCAGCAGATCAGGACAATGGCTGGGATCAGACAATGTGTGCAAATGGGTGGAACACATATGCTCAGGGTGGCGGCGGCCCCTGGCCGGTGGGAAGTTTTCCACAGGGAGCGAGTTGGTGCGGAGCGCAGGATCTGGCCGGGGAAATAGAGGAATGGTGTGCAGACTGGTATGGCGATTATTCGTCCACACCCGTCACTGACCCAATTGGGGCAGGAATGTACCACGTGTTGCGCGGAGGCGCCTGGTACTCTGGAGCAGACCCCTGCCGCGGCGCGTTTCGCTACTTTGCTGCCCTCCCATATCAATCCCAGTGGGGTTACAGCGGATTCCGTTGTGTGAAGGTCGCACCAGGACCATCAGCACCAAGTATCACCTCGTTCGCGCCAACTAGCGGGAACGCGGGAACGGTGGTAACGCTAACCGGAGTGAATTTCACCGGAGCAACTTCGGTGAAATTCGGCGTCATGGCAGCTACTTCATTTTCTGTCGTCAGCGCAACCTCCATTACCGCGACGGTAAACCTGGGCACGACGGGGAAAATCACGGTGATAACACCCGCTGGCACGGCTATCAGTGCAACATCGTTTACTGTGAACCACAGTGCGGGGACGGCTGGCATCAACCCGATTGATTATGCCGCCATGGTGTGGGCGCCCGGTGGCAGCTTCACCATGGGATCGCCATATGGCCAAACCAATACCCCTACGGATGGTAGTCCGGCTACGCAGCAGGTGACGCTCACCGGGTATTGGATCTACACCGAGCCGGTGACGGTGGCGCAATACCGTGCATTCTGCTCGTCCACCGCACATGCGATGCCCGCATGGCCGACTAACATATTTTCCGGCAATGCCGATTGGACAGCTTCGTCGTTACAACAGTTACCCATCGCTAACGTCACAGTGGAAGACGCCAAGGCATACGCCTCCTGGGCGGGTGTCTCACTGCCTACCGAGGCGCAGTTTGAATACGCCGCCCGCGGACCGCAAGGCAATAACTATCCATGGGGTGGCATGGCGACGGCGGCAGACCCGACCAATGGCTGGGATCCGACAAAGAGCCCGAGTGGGACGGGGCTATCTGCTGTGGGCAGTTTCCCACAGGGAGCGAGTTGGTGCGGAGCGCAGGATCTGGTCGGAGAAATGGAGGAATGGTGTGCGGACTGGTATGGAGATTATTCGTCCACACCCGTCACCGACCCCACTGGCCCGACGGTGGGAAGTTACCACGTATTACGCGGAGGCTGGTACTTCTCAGAACCATTCACTTGCCGCGGCGCGTTTCGCTACTTTGACTACCTCCCATATCAATCCCAATGGGGTTATAGCGGATTCCGTTGTGTGAAGGTTGCGCCGGGACCGTAATAGCATTCGAGCCTGAAAATAGCGATAAGAGAGCGGCAAACTAAAACCGACGCGAAAAGCGGGGACAGGTAACACATTTTCAATGAACTGTCTCGCATTGCATAAGGGAAATGTGGAAAATGTGTACCAGTCCCCGTTTTTCGCTTACCGGCTCTCTTGTTTCATTTTGCGGCCCGAAGGGCCATTAGTTTTGGTTTGTTCAAAGTTCAAAGTTCAACGGTCTGCCATCACGAATCTGACTCAATTTGAAACTTGACTCATTTGTAAAGATCTTCGCTTATGAAGCGACGCTAGTCCAAAGGTCTATGCTGACCGAGAGGAACCAGATGAACGAGTTGCCGGTCACACAGGCGAGATGATGATGCCCATTTATCCTGGTTTATGTTGTCCCGTTTGCCGGGGGACATTGCAGAAGACGGACGACGCGACACTGCAATGTTGCAACGCACAATGCGCGACGACATATCCCTTACTGGGCAATATTCCTATCCTGCTGAATGAAGCCAATAGTCTATTCACCATCCAGTCATACCTTGCCGGGGAGCCCGCGCACTACTTTAAGCCGCAATCGGCGTTTCGTCGCACAATGGCGCGCTTGCTTCCAGATATCACCGCGAATCTTTGCGCGAAAAGTAATTACCGGCGATTGATCGCGCTGCTTGCAGCGCAGACACCCACCCCGACCGTGCTCATCGTGGGGGGAAGCATTGCCGGCAGCGGGACGGAAGAACTACTCGCGCAGCCGAATTATACTCTGGTGGAGAGCGATGTATCGCTGGGCCCACGCTGCACCCTCATTTGCGATTCTCATGATATCCCCTTCATCGACGGCACCTTCGACGCAGTGATTTTTCAGGCCGTGCTCGAGCATGTGCTTGACCCGGCGCGCTGCGTGGCGGAAGCGTATCGCGTACTCCAACCCGAAGGCCTGCTGTATGCTGAAACTCCTTTTATGCAACAGGTGCATGGCGGGCCATATGATTTCACCCGTTTCAGCCATCTGGGACATCGTCGCCTCTTTCGTCACTTCGAGGAAATTGACAGTGGTTGCATTTGCGGTTCCGGTACGGCACTGGCATGGGCGATCAAGTATTTTTTCTGGAGTTTGACGACGAATAAATCCCTGCGAGCATTTTTCTCCGTGACCACGCGCCTGTGCTGGTGGTGGCTAAAATATATCGATTACCTCACCTGCAATGCGCCGGGATCGTTCGATGCCGCGTCCGGCTACTACTTCCTCGGGAAGAAAAGCGATAAAATCCTAACCGATCAAGAGCTAATCAAGCTTTATCGCGGGGCGCTGTAACTATTAACCACGAAAGGCACGAAAATCACGAAAAGTCCAGGAAGGTGCCCACTCGCAAAAGAGACAAAATTTCGTGCTTTTCGTGTCTTTCGTGGTTAAATAAAAGTGACACGCGCATTATGTTATAATATATTCCATGAATATGCGCATGTTTGCACTCATTATCTGCTCCCTGTTGGCCGTCGGTCTGCATGCCACTGATGCACTCGGTATCCTTACCGGAGCTAATTCACCACTGCGCTTCGGCGATCGCATTGTCTTTCATGGCGATTCCATCACCGCGATGTCCAGCGCGCCGGAGGGATTTACCTCGCTGCTGCAGCGTGAGTTGGCACTAAAACGCCCGGAGCTGCGTGTGCGGGTGATGGCTGCCGGGGAATCAGGACGCAAAAGTAGCGGGCTGGCGCCCAGCCTTCCCTATGATGTACTGGATCAGCAGCCCTCCGTGGTCTTCATCTTCATCGGGGTGAATGACGTGTGGCATTGGGAAAAGCGATTCGGCGGCAAAGGCTCATCTCCCGAGGAGTATGCCGCCGCGCTGCGCGCGGAGATCACCGCGGTGGAGCAGGCGGGCGCCATTGCGGTATTGGCCACCCCGGCAGTGATCGGCGAGAAGACGGACGGCAGCAATGACATGCGCATGGCGATGACTAAAACACCGCCGCAAGAGGGTGACCCGGCGCCGGCTGACGCCTTGCTGGACAAGTATGCCGATATCAGCCGCGCGGTAGCCCGAGAGAAAGGCGTGGTGCTTTGCGATCTGCGCGCGGCGTTTATGATTTACCTGCGTGAGCATAATCCGGCACAGCAGTTCCAGGGTATTCTCACCATAGATGGCGTGCATCTTTCGGCGGCAGGCAACCGGCTGGTGTCCGAGCAGGCGGCGCAAAGTATTGCCGCAGCGCTACGCACTTACCCCTGGTTTTTGCCATTGCGCGATGCCGTGCTGACGCCGGTGAGCAGCATCACGCTGCTTGGGCGCAATGGCAGTAATGCTGGATTGGATATTCGGTTCACGCTGGACGGTTCCATGCCCACCGCCCGCTCGCAAAGTTATACGAAAGCGTTCAATTTGACAAAAACAGCAAGGCTGCGCATTCTCGTCACTGACAAAGCCGGTCATACTTTCACCAGCGCAGCCACCTACACGGTGCAAGCGCTGGTCTTTCCAGACTTCTTGCACGCTGATATACCCGGCCTGCGCTACGCCATCTATGATATCAACAGCCCGGATAAGCTGGTGCCTGATCTCACTCACCTCACTCCCGTTGCAACAGGCGTCTTCGCCAATCCCTTCTTCAGCGCGCCCAAGGGATTAACCAGCTATGCTGCTCGGCTAACTGGCTATCTGGCTATCCCCGCCGACGGCGTTTACACTTTTACCGCGCGATCAGCCTTTGGCAGTAAACTATGGATTGGCAAACAGCTCGTTGTCACTCACGAATACGTTGGTCGAAAAGTCTCTCGCGCCGGTGAGATCGCGCTCAAAGCCGGCCAGCATTCCGTTATCATTGATTTCTACCGCCAACCCAGCGGTGATGCCAGTCAATGGTTCTTCATTGAAGGCCCGAAGATGCCTTACCAGATGATCCCGGATGACATGTGGCGGCAGGGACATGATTAACCACGAAAGGCACGAAAAGGACGAAAAACACGAAAGATTATGAGAATTGGTTGGCATCAATAGCGTCGGCGCAGCGAGCCAGGATATTATTCACCTGTCCCGAACAACCGTTGGCGGGAGCCGGCCGGGTGCTGGCGTTGGCGCCGCATCCGGATGACCCGGATGCGGTGGCGGTGACATTGCGTATGCTTACGCGTGGCGGGTGGCAGGTGAGTTGGGCGATTGTCACTTCCGGCTGGTCCGGGGTGCAGGATGTCTTTACCGGCGCCTCACCCGCGCGAAAAGCGGAAGTGCGTGAGATAGAGCAGGCGGCTTCCGCGCGTCTGTTCGGCCTCTCCGATGCGCGGCTGCACTTTCTGCGCCTGTTCGAAAACACGGAAGGTGAACTGGCTGAAACGGAAGAAAACCATGAACGCTTCAACGCCTCCCTCCGGCAGTTTGCTCCCGATCTAGTATTATTGCCTGGCGGCGCAGACTCCAATTCCACCCATCGCCTGGTCTACGCCTGGTTCAGAGCGTGGGCCGCTAAATGGCCGCACACGGTGGCCGCATTGTATAATGAAGACCCGAAAAGCCTGGCCTTCTCCCCCGATCTGCAGGTGATCTTTGCTGAGGAGACGGCACGCTGGAAAGCGTCGTTACTCGAATGCCACCGCTCGCAAAGCATGCGCAACCAGGCCACCCGCGGCATCACCTTTGCCGAACGCATTCTGGCGGTGAACTGTGCCTGTGCTGGACTGACGGAAGGTATGTATGCGGAGCGGTTTCAGGTGGAATTTATAGGCAACTGATGTTGCCAGGCAATACGAACCACGAAAGTCACGAAAGGTATGTACTACCGAACACCTCTGCATCTGCTATAATCACACGGCACCATATGCAGTGGCAGGGAGACCTGCGCAAACTCACAGGCCGAGAAGTGCGCCTGCCTTTTGCCCTGTATGAGGTCGATTTGTTCATGGTGCGCTTTGCGTGATCATTTACCCAATATCCGGGCGGCGGTGTCGTGCCAGATCTGTTGGCGCAGGATTGCGTCGAGTGCCAATACTTCCATGAGGTTATTGTAATCGTTCGCAACGTCGGTGATGGCGTGGGAAGCTACGTCGCTGCCGAAGATGATTTTCGACCAGGCGTGGCTGCCGTCCGGCGCGGCGTAAGGGCCGTCCGATTGCCACCAGAGCAGTTCGCCGAGGAAGGCGGGGCGTCGATATTTCAGCAGCGAGCCGGAAAGGTCGAAGAAGAGATTTGGGTTCCAGCGGCAGGCCATGGCCGCTTCCTCGCACCCAGGCTGTCA
>Ga0118677_10012069_pt1 | contig 12777 bp, 9 predicted proteins | sample AliMusrvi5mmetaG_FD_86154 | JGI IMG/M metagenome (GOLD analysis project Ga0118677, IMG submission 86154)
GGGTCCCCACATTGAAATCACCGCCATTGTCCGGTTTCAAGGTCCACAGCCGTTTGCCCGTCGCCAACTCCCACCCGCCCAGCGATTCCGCATCATACCCAATCACTTGCGCTTTCCCACCGAAGACTCCGGCGATAAAGCTGGCGTAGGCCGCCGGAGCGCCCGGGGTGCTCCAGAGTTGGTAACCGGATTCGGGGTCCAGCGCTACCAGGCCGGCGTTGGGCGCTCCGGGGTTGATGATGAGTTTGCCCGCGGCAATGAGCGGTGATGCGGTGTAGCCCCACTGTGGCAACGTGGCGGAGAAATCCGCCACCAGGTCTTTTTGCCAGATGAGCGCTCCGGTTTGCAGGTTCAGGCAATCCAGTTTTCCGAATGCGGAAAGGGCATAAACTTTACCATGGGCAATGAGCGGCGTGGCGCGTGGCGCCGGCCCGTAATTCAACTCCTCGGCGGCATCGCGCGTATAGGTCCATACCGGCTCGCCGGAATCGGCCTTCACGCAGCGGAGGTAATCCTTACCGTCTCCGTGATCCGGGAGCACGACAAATCCATCAGCCACCACGATGCCGCCATGCGCCTCCCCGGCTAATGCACGGCGCCAGAGCAATTGTTTGGCTGGGAGTTTTAGCGGCACTTCGAGAGAACGCCCATCGCGATTGATGCCCCGCCACTGCGGCCAGTCCGCGGCAACGCCCGGCAAGGTCATAATGATGAGCAGGGCAAGGAACGTAATAACCAACAGAAAGCGGAGATGCATCGGTCCTCCCGGCAAAACGGTCGAATTTTCCCATATCCATAATTGGGCTGCTGGAGACAGCTCAGCGGATACCTGATTCGACACCGTTAACGGGTTTTTGTAGTTGCGCGTATCCCGGGGAGCGTCGCATAAGCGGCCAGCACATCGTCGGCCATGCGTTGGGCCGAGAAATGGGTGACGATGCCGTCAATGCCGTGCGTCGCCTGAGTGTGGGCCTGCGTGGGGTCATCCATCACCCGGGAAAGGGCCTTCGCCAGGGATAAGGAGTCGCCGGCGGTGTAGAGATCACCGGCGTCGGTCAACTCGCGAATCTCCAGGAAGATACCGGAGTGCGGCATGACGACGGGTACGCCGCAGGCCATCGCTTCGATTGTTGCCAAGGCGCGCGATTCTGCATGGCGGCTGGTGGCCGCCACCACGGAGCAGGTACGCAGGAAAGCGATTTTCGCGGCATAATCGACTTCCCCCAGGAAGACGACTCGGTCTTGAAGACCCGCATCCGCGATCGTCGTGCGCACCGCATGCGCGTAGCCGGGGTTCAGCACTTTCCCGGCAACATGCAGGTGGACGTCGCGCTTTTCCTCATGCACCAGTCGGCGCAGCGCTTCAACCAGCAAGTCCAACCCCTTGGACGGAATAATGACTGACAGGTAGCCGATGATGAACGGAGTCGTCGGTGCATCGCCGTCCGGATAATAGGCCTGCACATCAACGCCGGCACGCGCCACACGCATCTGCGCCGGGGCAATATCCAGGAATTTCGTCATGTAGCGCGCGTAGGCTTCGCCGGGAGCCAGGTATAAATCAACCGAGGCGGCATGAGCGCGGATCAGGGCGTGGGCGCGTTCCCGATCCAGCGCGGGCAACCCGGCAACAAACAGGTCTTCCCCCTGAACATTACAGACGATGGGCACCCCCAGGCGTTCTTTGAGTGCCGGGGCGATGCCGGAGAGCAAGGAGTTGGTGATATTCACGACATCGGGAAGCGTATCCGCGGCGAGAAAATCCAGCAGACGGTCCAACTCGACACGCTGGCGACCGTTGCGCCCCGCGAGCATGGATACCGTAAGGGGGCCCACATCTTCCGCTTTGGTGTGAATCGCGAACCGCGAGACCCAGTTGAGAAAACCGGGACCATCGAGCACGCGCGCGAGCCACTGCGGGAGATGCTGAAAGAGCGGTGAGAGCTGTTGCAGGTAGACGTTGATACCACCAAAGGTGATGGGACGCGTGATCACCGGCGCCCCGCCATCAAGGCGCAGCGGAGTATACAGCGGATAGACCTGCACATCGTGCCCGCGCGCGATGAGCGCGCGAATGAGCGCGATATCGCGCGCGCATGCCCCGCAATACATGTCGCCGGCCCCCGCGGCAATATAAACGATGCGCATGGCCTGTTCCCGCCTGATATTTGGTAGACGTAATGCTGTGCACAGGCATTATAACCGAATCCGCACCGCAACGGTAAGGGGTTGAACTGACACCCCGCTCTCCCACTTCTCCGCGGTATCCCGTAGTGCGCGCCCGCCGGTGCGCTTGTGTCGCAACAGCATCGTCTCCGCAACCCACAACCGGCGTAGTTCGTCACCGTGTTAGCGGGTTGCGTACACGGCATAGCAGATACTCCCCAGCGTGCCACAGCGGGCACGCGCTGCGGGGTGGCCGACTCAACACCAATTGACGCCTTCGAGTAAAATTCGTAAAATTGATACATTACGCTTCATGGAGGTAGCTTATGCGTCGCATCTGGGGATGGGCCCTTATGTTGTGTCTCGTTGCGCCCGGGTGGGCGGTGCCGGTGCGGATTCTCACCACAGGTGACATGCACGGCGCGTTGAAGGGGAGCCTGATGGACGGCTACCAGATCGGCGGCGCCGCGTCGATGCTGGCGGCCTGGAAAGCGCGCGAAGATTTCGCGCCGGGCAAATACCTGGTCCTCAGCGCCGGCGACAACATCGGATACTCGCCGCTCTCCAACATGCTGGAGGGCGAGCCGGACATCGAAGTGCTGAACGCGATGGGCTTCACGGCCAGTGCGGTGAGCATGCAGGAATTCGCCTTCGGGCGCGGGCAGTTCTTACGGCTGGGTGGGCAGGCAACCTTCCCCTTCCTTGCCGCGAACCTGATCAACACCGCGGGTACGCCGGTCGAGGTGGCAAAGCCGTACATCATCGTCGACGCGCAGGGCGTAAAGGTGGCGGTGATCGGGTTGATCACCCCGAGCTTGCCGCCCTCGGTGAACCTGGGACTGTTGAAGGTGATACCTCCCGAGCCCGCGCTACGCGTGGCGACGCAGGAAGCGCGCCTGAAGGGGGCGCAGGTGGTCGTGGTCGTCTCCAGCCTCCCCCCTGCTGATTTATCAACCCTGGCAAGGGCGGTAGTGGATCTGCGTATTCCGCTGATGATCGGTGGGTTTTCCCATGATGTGGGCGGGGGAAGTCTTGCAGATACGGACACCTGGGTGATCGCGAACGGCTCGCGCTGGTCCACCTACGGACGCATCGACCTGGACGTCGATGCCGACGGCGCGCACGTGACGAGTGCCAAGCAGGTGACATTGGCGCAACGCAACCCGGCCCTCGACCCGGCGATCACCACGATAATCGACCGTCACATGGCGAAGCTCGGGCCCGACTACAACAAGCCGCTGGGCGCCAGCACTACCGGGTTGTGGCGCTCCACCACCGGGGCCGCCTTCGCGTTGCATGGCTGGCTGGCCAACGACCCGAACTCGGAATTCGCGGCCATCAACATGGGCGGCATGCGGCAAGACCTGCCTGCGGGGGCGTTCACCAAGGCAGACGTAATCAACATGCTCCCCTTCGACGACAGGCTGTATCGCATCAGCATCACCGGGCAGCAGTTGCTGGAGCTCATCTCCCCGCGCGGTGATCAGATCGGCCTGTGCGGGCTGGCGGTCGCCGACGGCAAATTCACCGTCATGCGCAGCGGGGAGGCCCTCGACCCGAAGAAGACGTACCACCTGATCGTGGACGACTACCTGTACAATAATTGCGACAGCATGAAGAAGGCCGATGCCGCGCCGGTGACCATCTTCCCCGATTGGCGCCTGCCCCTCTACAAATGGCTGGCAGATCACGACACGGTGAAGGGGCGTCCGGTGGAAAAGATGATGACGCTGACGAAGCTCGTGAAGTATAACGAAAACGGCCTCATCACCGAGCCGCCCGCCACGCCGGCCCAGTAGCACACACCGACAAGAGAACACCCCCCACGCCATCGACGCGGGGGGTGTTCGTCGTTGGTGACGGTATTTCTTCACGGACTTGGCGTCCACGCTGCCGATGACGACCGTGGGCGAAAGACGGCGTAATAAGGGGACGCGTAATACGTTCGTGATGCTGGATATCAGCAGGTCTGCGTAAACTCCTACTGGGCGGAACCGACACACGGTTTCGCCCGTGGCCGGTAGCGCGCGCCCGCCGTGGCGCGCCTGTACCGCGGGCAACAACGTCCCCGCAACCCAAAACCGCGTAGTTCGTCACCGTGTTAGCGGGTCGCGTACACGGCATAGCAGATACTCCCCAGCGTGCCACAGCGGGCACGCGCTGCGGGATACGTTGACGACCAGAAGATCAAGTTACCTCCCCACCGACTGTGTGCCCATGGCGGAGCGGCGGGCTCGCGATTGTTGGGCTTCCTACAATCCTCCATCCACCTTATTGATCGCCTCCGCCATCTGGTCTATGTGGGCCTCGGTCAGGTTGAGGTGCAGGGAGAGGCGGAGGGCGCGGGTGAGAAGGTCCAGGGTGCGGGGGCAAATGTCCTCGGCATAGCGGACGGCGCCGTGGTAAGTGGGGTCGCGCCAGGGGTAGCCGGCGGCGGTGGCGCCGGTTTGGGTGAGGATGGAATCCCAATAGGCGTAGACGTGGCGGTCGGGGAAGCCGGCTTTGTTGTAGGCGGTGCCCACGGGCAGGCCCTCGGCGCCGAGGGCGTCGCTCATGCGCAGAGCCAACTCGGGAGTGTGCGCGAGCATCGCGAAGCTCATGCCGATTTCGCCGTCGGGGTCATCCACATGCTGCAGCGCGTAATGGCGCGGCGGGGCCAGTTGCACCAGCAGGCGGTGCTTCAGCCCGCGACAGTGTGCCAGCACGCGGGGAAGTTTTTCAAGCTGCACCCGCGCAATGGCGGCGGTGATCTCGTTGCCACGGAAACAGTCGCGGCTGAAAGGCGGCGTGCGCCACGCGTTGATCCCTTGCCACATCGGGAAGGCGGGGTCAGCCTGGAAGCTGGCGCGCTCCAGCACTGTGGGGTCGTCAGTGAACATCACGCCGCCTTCGCCGCAGGTGATGGCCTTGAAATAGTTCAGGCTCCACGCCGAGGCCTGCCCCCACGCGCCGGCGGCTTTGCCCCGGTAACTGGCGCCCACCGCCTGGCAACAATCCTCTACCAGAGCGATGCCGTGAGTGTCGGTGATCGCCTTCAACTGCGCCAGGCGACACGGTACCCCCTGCATGTGTACGGGGATGACGGCACGGGTATAGGGAGTGATCTTCTGCGCCACGTCGGCGGGGTCCAGGCCCAGCGAGTCGTCGATTTCGGCGATCACCGGCACCGCGCCTACCGCGACCACGGCGGCGCCGGTGGCAATGTAGGTGTAGCCGGGCACAATCACCTCGTCGCCGGGACCGATGCCCAGCCCGGCCAGCGCACAGACCAGTGCAGAGGTGCCGGAATTGACGAAGACAGCGTATTGCACGCCTTGCCACGCCGCCGCCTCGGCCTCCAGGGTCTGACACTCGTCGCCGTTGCCGAAGCGGAACATGCGCTTGCTGCGCAGCACACGCGTGGCCGCCTCGATTTCGGCGTCGTCGATCAGCTCAACGCCCAAGCCGCCACCAGGCAGCGGTTCGCGGATGGCGGGGGTACCGCCGTCAATAGCCAGCAGGGGAGTAGTCAAGGCGATGCTCCTTTTGTTGCGCCAGCAACCACTCGGCATTGCCGTGCAGGATGGCGTGGCGGTCGTCGTCGTCGATGTCGGCAAATAGCACGCAGCCGATGCTGAAGAAGGGATCGAACCACGGCAGGTCGGTGCCGTAGACCAGCTTGTGCGCGCCCACCTCGCGCACGGCGCGATCAATGAAGGCAGGCATGCGCTCGCACGCAGTCAGCTCCAGGTAGACATGGGGGAAGTCGCGCGCCAGGGCGAAGGCGCCGTCGAAATCATCCCAGCAGGAATGGCCCATCAGCAGGCGCATTTCCGGGTAGCGTTCTGCCAGCCAACGGATGCTCGCCGCGTCGCAGGTGGGGTCGCGCCACGTGTGGGTGAGCACGATCCGTTTATACGCGTGCGCGTGGGCGAAGAGCGGCTGGTAGTTGGGCCCTGTCAGCGGATAGTGGTGATATGGGGGCAGAAATTTGTAGCCAATCACGCCGGGCTGCGTCAGCACCGCGTCTTTCGCTTCCTCTGTTAGCTCGGGGAAATTGGGGTTGAAGCACCAGTAGACGAGGAAGCGCTCGGGATGCGCCCGGTGCATGGCCAGCGATTTGGCGTTGCCGTAAGGTGCGTCAACGAGCGCGTCGTGCGGGGCAATGGCCAGGGTGCGCACCCCGCAGCGATCCATGGTGCGCAGGATACCCTCCGGCGTGTTGTCCGGGAAATAGATGGCGTGGTTAGCGTCGGGGTGCGTGTGCATGTCGATCACCGGGCACTCCGGCACAATCCCCCGCGCCAGGAACTCTTCGACTAACGGCGTGCGGCGGCTCATAGACGCACCTCCTCCAGCATCAGCTGCAGGTTGCCACCGGCGATAGCGGCGATCTCTGCGTCCTGTAGCCCGCTGTGCAGCAGCATCAACAGTGCGCCGCCAGGTTGCTGGTTGGGAAAATCTGTGCCGAAGAGTAGTTGGCGCGCGCCGTACCGATCGACATGGCTCTGGTACGCGCCGGCCACCATGAAGAGGCTGGTGATGACGTGGAGGCCGGGATAGCGCTCCAGCAGCGGGCGAAAATAGCGTTCCTGCCCCCACACGCTGGGCAGCGTCACTGCCATCCGCAAGCCTGCCGGCGCTTCCGCCAGCAGGTTGGTGAGGGTCTCCCAGGATTCCAGACGCGCCAGGCGCAGGAAGAGGGGAATCTTACGCGCCACCAACTCCTCGAAAAGCGGACCGAAGGTGAGCATATTCAGCAGATAGCCGTCCGGGATGGCCCACAGTGCCCGCACTCCTGCCGCGCGCATGCCGGCCAGGAATTCGGGGATGGTACCCATCTCCCCCGTCTGCGGCGGCAGAATGCTCCATGTGGGCAGCAATTGCGGGTAATCGTGCAGTGCGTCTACCGCCCGCGCGTTGCCCGCCGGCCCGTTCATCTCGGTCAGGCACGCGTGGGCCACCAGGGCGCGCCCGATGCCCAACTCATCGTACAACGCCACCAACTCCGCCGCGTCCGGCACCCACAACGGCGACGGCACACTTCGCCGTCCGATTTCCACGCAACAGTCAAACCACTCGATCAAGGCAGCTTCCTCACGGTCGCGTCTGAGGGTACCATAGCACGGGGGGGTCGGTTCGTCAACGGTGTCGCGCAATATGCGAAAACCGATCGTTCCTCACCTATCCTATAACCGGACCCCCATCCCCAACCCTTGCCCCCGTTCACCCGCTTCTCCCCCGATGAAACTGTTGCGTCAGATGGGGCGGACACCCCGGCGCTACCACCCGTGCGAAACGCACCGTGATAGCATCCGCAGGAAAGAGTATAGCATAACTGTTGATAAAAAGATAACCTGTCCCCGTATTCCCCAAGAGATAGATTAATGGGACACAATCATGTGAGCAGTTCATCACGGCTCATTTTGCTGGAACATGGTTACGCAGTATTGCTGTAAAAATCCAACTAGCTGACGGAAGCCGCTCTGGTAAACAGATTCCAAAATCTCCCATCCTCGCATGTTAAGAGGCATTATCTGTAACTTATTAAGGAATAACAAATCATCGTCAATCACAATTGGAAGTACTGAAATTCTTTGTTCTAGCGCGCACTCTACATCCTCTATCGCCCAGAATCGCTTTGATAAATTAAGCGATACAACTACTACAACTACGCCCGCATATTGAATATTCGATTGAACTTGCTGCTGAAAAGATGTACGAGTACCATCTTTATTTATGCGATGTTGCAAGTATCCTGCTTTCTCTAGATCCTCCTCTAACCGCCGGGTGAATCCAGAATCATCATGACTGTAGATAAGGTAAATACCTCCCATTCCATTCTCTGATCTTTGGTGTTGGAACTCGGGGTTCAATAACAGCATCTTCTGCTCCTGAGATCGACCAGTGACATGAAGATAAAATGGCCCATCCCGCAAAGTGAAGATAGACACGATTCCAGTTCTGTTTATCCACTCGTGCCAACAGTGTTCAGCCAGTATCCGGTACCCCTCGTTCATACTCACGAAATACGACCCTGCTTTTCCGTCATCCGTCACCCAGTCGGCGAGTGACTTGTGGTAGGGTTTAATTACTTCATGAACGCCGTCGGCTGTAACCGGAAAAAGCGAACCAAGCGGGCGGGTGAAGTCGCGGAGTTCCTCGTCCTGCCAGTTAAAGAGGCGTTGGAGGATTTCCACGGGTAGCGGTTCGCGGGCGGCGAGGATGGCGCGCAGCGCGGGGCGCACGACTTTGCGGAACTTTTCTATGTCGGGGAACTGGCGCTGGAAGTATTGGCAGAAGATGCCACCGAGGCCTTCCGGGAATTGCTCCGGGTGGTCGAGCGAGAGGTGGCCGCGTTGCACGTCATCGCAGAAGCGTTCGGCGTAGAGGAACACGCCTTCGCTCATTTCCAGGATTTGCTCCACGAGGCGGTCGGCGTCCGGGCGGGGCTGGAGTTGCGTCGCCAGTTCGCTCCACAGGTAGGCGCAGATGTCTTCGCTGTTGGCCGCGGATTGGGTCTCGAAGGAGAAGGGCTTCAACGCCTGGAAGGGCGTGGTCACGTCAAACTCCGGCCGGCTGGTGACGACCAGGCCAATCCAGTCGGGAAGTTGCCCGGCATACCGGGCCAGGACTTCCACGAGTTCGTTGCGTCCATCGTCGCCGGCTTCGTCGAGTGCGTCAATGACGATGAGATACCGCTCGCGTCCGCCGCTGATGGACAGCTTCAGGGGGTTGGTGAGCAGACCGTCGAACAACTCAGCGGAATTCTTCCGGTCCAGTTCGGTCATAATCGGCAGCGTCAGCAGCAGCTTGCGATAGTCGGGCAGCCGGGTGGCGATCTGGAACGCCAGCGTGCGAATGATGCGGCAGGCGTCGCGGTGGTCAGGTTTCTTCCAATCACAAAACTGGACGGCGATGACGGTACCCCGGCCATATTCATGCGCGAGATGGGCGGCGAAGGCGCTCTTGCCAATGCCTGGAGCACCCATGAGCCAGAAGAGCCTTGAGGCCTGCTCGTCGTCGGTTCGCCACTTTTCAACCGCCTCAAACAGCCACGTCCTCCCGACAAGTTTTTTCTCCAGCAATTGGCGGATGCGCGCATCGGCCGCAAAGTCGGAAACCGTCGGCTTGAGCCGGTCTTCGAGCGTTTCGATTTCACCGGCAAAGCGCCGGCTTTCGTCGCTCTCCACCACGGCGACGATTTCATCGAGCCTGGCCTGATACCATTGCTCCCAGGCAGTATCGCCGACCGCATACGGATTACCGTCCTTGTCGTTCTCTGAACGCACATCACCGTGTGCTTGTTTCCAGTCGTGCATGTCGAGCCATTGGAGGTGGCTGATACTGGGCGGCGGCGCCACCTCGCGCTCGCTTTCGACGAGAATGGTTTGGATGTTGCCGCCTTTTGCGCCGATGGCGATGGCGATCTCATCGAGGCAGACGCCGGGATCGCGGGTGGAATGTTTCGAGAGGAAGGAAAAGAAGCGGTCGCACTCCGTAATGCCGGACGTGATGGAGCGCCGCCAGTCGTCGCCGAAGGTGATGTCGTGTTTGTCAAACCAGACATCGTGCCCGCGTTGTTTCAGATTAGCGTAAATGCGGCGGACCAGTTCCTCGTTGGCGTCATGGCCGTAGCTGAGGAAAATGCGCAAGGGGGCGACAGGTTTCAGCTCCGGTATTTGCCCATGCGTCGGACAAATCCAGAACACCCCGACTTGGGTGGCTTCAATGTGGCATTGTGGGCATTGCATGACATCGCCTCCAGGGTCTCCCGGACATGGCGCATCTATTCGACTCGCTCATCTCCTAGACCTGCCAGGCTTACGCTGACCAGCAGAAACGCATACGGCATAGCAGGATTCAATAGACCATCTAAATAGATCCTGTGTTCATGAATCATGCGGGTTAGCCTGGCGGTCAATACCTTTATCCCGGATTATTCATGTAATAGTTGACTGCCGGGCTAACGGTGGCATTATTCGAAATGTTATGAATCATGCAGGTTATACATCATTTGGGCTATTGACGGGGCGCTATAATCTGCTAGGATTAACTGTCGCCTGGCACACGCGCCAGGGCGACTTTGAAAGGAGTCTACCATGACAAAAGACGAAATTTTCGCGTTTTTGAATGCCAATCCGCTGGTATATCTGGCCACCACGGAAGACGGCGTGCCGCATGTGCGCGGCATGATGCTTTTTCGTGCGGATGAGTCCGGCATCTACTTCCATACCGGTAAGGGGAAAGAGATGACCAATCAACTGGAACAGCAGCCCGTCGCCGAATTATGCGTGTTCAACCAGCAGGATGGGGTACAGGTACGCGTCAGCGGCACGGTGGAGTTTCTCGGCGACCTGGCGCTGAAGCAGCAGCTCGTTGCGGAGCGTCCATTCCTGCAGCCCATCGTCGAGCAATTCGGTTATGAGGCCTTCGTGGTTTTCCGTCTGGCGAAGCATACTGCCACGGTGTGGACCATGGCGGAGAATATGGCGCCAAAAACGTATACCCAGTTGTCGTAAGATAATTCCCCCGCGGCGTCATCGCGTCACGGTCACCTTGTTCAGTCCTCGTGGGGTGTCCGGGTTGTGCCCTTTCAGGACCGAGAGCGCATACGCAAAGATTTGTCCGGCGACTATGGCGGGGAACGGACTGAGATACTCGGGCGTGGGCAGGGCGGTTGGCGTGGGGAAGGCGATATCAGCTAACTGCAATGCTTCGCGGGCGTTGCCGATGACGATCGTTTCCGCGCCGCGAGCTTTAATTTTGGCCAGCACATCCAGGACGGTCGGTAAGGTCGGGCCTTCGTTGGCGATGGCGAAGACCGGATAGCCCGCTTCGAGGATGGCGATGGGCCCATGTACGAAATCCGGAGAAGCGAACGGCTGCGCGCGAATGTACGAGGTTTCACGCAGCTTTAACGCCAGCTCATACGCCGTGGCCAGATTATACCCGCGTCCGAGTACCACACATTCCTCCAGGAAGCGGAAGCGTTCCACGCGGGCGCGAATTTCCGTTTCCGTCGCCAGCACCGCGCTGATTAACTCCGGCAGGTGCTCCGCGTCGTGATACAGCACCGCATCCCGCTTCATAGCGGCCGCAAGCATGAAGAGCACGGTCATTGTGCTGGTGAAGGTTTTGGTAGCGGCGACCGCCAGTTCGGGGTTGGCGTGCAACGGGAGGCAATCATCCGCGGCCCGCGCTAATGGCGAATCAGCATCATTCGTGATAGCTAACGTATCCGCGCCGGCGCGGCGGGCCTGCGCCAGCACTTCGATGACATCTTCCGCGGCGCCGGACTGGGAGATCCCGAGCACTAGCGCGCCCTCCATTTCGACATCCGCGTGATATATACTGGCAACCGACGGCGCCGCCAGGCCGACGAAGATGCCATTGATGATTTCGAACAGGTATTTCCCGTACAGTGCCGCATGGTCTGAAGTCCCACGGGCCGCGATGGCGATAAAGCGCGGTGGGCGTTGCGCCCAGCGCTCCGCGAGCGCCCATACGTGATCAGTTTCCGCGGTGAGGAGCCGCGCAATCGCCGCGGGTTGCTCGTTGATCTCCTGCCGCATATAGTGTCCGGGCGCCAGAGTCATGGGGATGCTCCTTGTGGATGCTGGATGTTCGGCCGCGTCTATTATAACACGTCTCCCGGTCGTCCGCCGTGTTCCATGAATGCCGCGCACGCCCAATCCGCCCATGCCGGCGCGACGCCGATCGCGTCCCAACTCGGGTATTCGCCGGCGATGAAACCGCCGTTAAAATGTCCCAGTGCGTCAACAAGATGGCGCGCTTCAGCGGTGATTTGGGCGTAATCACCGGTTTGCATCGTCGTCTGGATATCCACCGGACACCAGAATGTTATCCTGCCTTTATACGCACTTAACGCGTCCAGTCCCATGTTCATCTGTTGATCTAACTGGGCCACATCCAGCCCGGCGTCTGCCACGGCACGGCACAGCACCGCCTGGTTTTCCGCCAGCCGCCAGAGAAACCTGGCGGTGATTTCGGGCCGGTCAGCTACATCCTCGCACAGGGCAGTGATGCCGCGCAGATTAAAGGCGATGGAAAAGGGGCCGGCGACGGGGATGCGCACGTCCGCCTCGGGAAACTCCTGCTTGAGCCGGCGGCCGGCGCCCAGGACCATGGCGATGCGGCCATCGCGTGCGGGGTCGAACGGCTTCAGGTTCAGCCCATCGTCCAGCGAGGCCAGCAAGGGCTGATGGACTGCCGGAATGGCGTCGCCCTCGACCGACTCGACCTTGGCTCCGTAGGCTTCAGCTTCGAGGTTGTAGATATCGATGCCCACGGCAATCGGCTGGTGCCGGTATTCGAGGTAAGCGCCGCGATGGGCCTGGAAGAGGAGTTCGGCGTCCCCGGAAACCTCGGCGGGAGTGCGCCCCACAAAGCGGGCGGCGTGCTCGTATACGGCGGGGGTGAAGGCGATCTTCACGCTAGAAACTCAGCAGGAGCTGCCAGATGTACATGTTGCCGAAGGCGTCAATGTCCTGCCAGATCTTGCGGACAAGTTCCGGGCTGCCGGTGATCTCGGGCAGCTCCTTAGCGCGCTCTTCCCACGGGAAACAGACGCCGGGCGCCACGGGCGGCTGGGGCGGGCCTTTCAGGCCG
>Ga0118677_10006178_pt1 | contig 12775 bp, 11 predicted proteins | sample AliMusrvi5mmetaG_FD_86154 | JGI IMG/M metagenome (GOLD analysis project Ga0118677, IMG submission 86154)
GTGAAAACGCAGAACAGTGAGAACAAACACAACTAATCATGCAGAGCCCGAGAGCCTAACTTAATTTCTGCGTTTGGTGGTCCAGACATTGGGGTCCACCTCTAATGTCTGTGTGACAAAGAGTTCACCATTGAGCGGGGCGAGGGTGAGTACATTAGAGAGCTTGTCAGGGTGCGCAGGCTCAACCAAAAGTCAGGGGGATCCGTCCACGTGGCCTGCACGTCGATCCACCGGTCGGTGAGTTGGGGTGCTCGAAGGGTGTCGAAAGGTAAAGAGGTCCTCCACCCGCGGTCTGGACTTCTTTCTGGCTTTGGAAGGAATTCAAGGCGGCCATTAGTAGTAACTAATAGTAACAGAAAAGAGGGCTAAAACGGCGGAAAGTGGCGCAAAACGTCGGAAGCAGCCATTTCGTAAGTTGTTGCATTGCAATATATAGCGTAAATATGGTACCCACGTGGAGGGTTCGATTCCCTTCACCCGCTCCATTGATTATCAAGGACTTACGAATTAGTGCAGTAACAGTGCAGTAAAGTGGTCGGCGTTTCTTCCCGCTTTTTTGCGCCAGCGCTGCTGCGTGAACGCTCCAGGTGACTACCCTTTCTTCCGCCGCGACTAGCAAACACGAGCGTCCGTTCGTCACCGGCTTGCCGTCTTGGTTGGAGCGTCGCGATTGTTCTCGTCGCGGCGGAGATGCGGCTCGCGGCTCGTTCACCAAACGGCCAATGAGACGAAGCCAAGTGCGCAGTCCTGCCAGAATCGGAGAATGGGAGTAGCACTCGATCCCCGGCTCAATGGCGTCCAATTGCCGTTACCCCAGGAGCAAGTCGCCATGCCCAGCCCGAGTAAAAGTCGCATAACATTCCAGACGGCACTCGTGCATGTTTTTCACGTTGAACGCGGAAGAAGGTGGAGGTTCGATTCCGACCTCCGGCTCCAAGTAGTAAACGAGTAGTGCACGGGCAGTGAGCGAGTAAGGGGTATTAATTCGATCCTGGCCAGAATCATGCTATTTCAGCGCCCGCTTTTCTCCCATTGCTTGTCGCCGATGATGGCAGCCTTCTCCACGTCCCGGCAGTGCTTGGTGGCGAACTTGGTATCGTCCCACACGGCGTGGAGATCCCAGCCGTGGAAATCAGTGAGGTGGGCCACCAGGCTCACCTTGCCATGGGCCTGGATGGCTTCCTCGACGACGGGTACGAGGTGTTTGTAATCCTCGTCGTGCAGCTTGCCGCTGAGTTTGAAGCCGAGGATGTTACCGAAGCTTTGTTGCAGTTTCTCGATCATAAATGCGCGGTTGAGGTTTGGGCTGAATCACAGCCGGTTTAGAATCTCCTTGGGGACCAGGAACTGGAACTGGAATCTGAGCTGCCAGTCCGCGCTGTTCCAAGGCGAGACGGCGTTATTCTAGGCGGCGAGCTGCAAGTTGAGCGGGAGTTTGCCGCCCAATTCTATGATTCTCCCGATGCCCCCGCCGACCGGCACGGTTCACATGTCCGGGTGGCTTGAGTCCCGAAGGTAGCGGCGAGGCCTAACGTTTGACCAGGCCCGCCCGTCCGGCAGGCAGGCTGGTTGGACTGGCGCCAAGGTCGGTCATGAGTTTTTTGAAATCGGGATTCTGGTAAAGCAGCGTGCGCGCGGCGGCCTTAAGACCGTCCACCACGGGGGATTTCAAAAAGAAGGTAGTGGGCAAACTCAGGAAATAGGCCGCCTCCGACTGCTCGCGAAACTGGTCGAAGCTCAGGTCAATCGAATAGAAGTCCATCTTGCTCTTCAGATCCGGATAGCTGCGCAATTTTTCGATGGCTGCGGCCAGCCACGCGAGCGTATCGGCCGAATAGTTTTGCATCGTCACGCCATCCGCGGCAATCGCCACCGGAATGGACCTCGGCGTCTTTGCCTTGTGGTCCCAGCTTTTCTCATCACGCACGTAAGCGTTGACGCAGATGAAAATCACTTTGCGGACCTTTTCCAACCTGCCCTGGTGCAACAGTTCCGGGTTCAATCCCAGATAGGAAAGCAGTTCCAAATAGACCCGCAGTCCCAGATTGTCGGATACGCCACCGTCCACCAAATGCAAGTACGGGTAGTTGGTGCTGTTCAAAAACAGTTTCAGCGCCGCGATTTGACGGCTGGCCGCCCCCGCATTCGGGCCGTACGGCGCTATGAGCCACGGGGGAGGCACCCTCGGATACTCGCCCGAATAATTATTGAGGGTGATCGGTGTGAGGACGCCCGGAACGGCCGAAGATGCCGCGACGGCCCGAGAGATCGGATAGGCGCCCAGGTCGGAATCAAGCACATCAAAGAAATCCTGGGTAAACGAGACTCGGGTGCCCGTGACCAAGTCGGTGCCGTTAATTACGAGGTAGGGAGTGTTGTTCGTGGCGAGGTCCTGAAAGCGGGCTTTCTTGAACAGGATCTTGTCGTAATACTTGGCAGCCATGTCTGACCGGCCATAATCGGGGGACCAAAGCGCCGGCCAGTGAACAGGATTGAGCACGTGACCCAGCAGAGCCCGCTCAACATTCCGCTTCAAAAACGCAGGCTCAAACACGTCGAACACCCGGTCCCCGTAGAGGCCATAGGCGGCGGCGGTCACACTGCCGCCAGATACCGAGGAGATAACATCCACTTCGTCCAGCAACCGCCGCTGCTTTCCTTCGACTTCAAAGGTGGTGTCCCGTAGCGCCTCCAGCACACCGTAGGAAAAAGCCGCCGCGCGAGTTCCCCCGCCGGAGAAGGCAAGCAACAGGAGGATGTCGTCGGGTTTATTCTCGCGCTTTTGATTGCGATAGTAATACCCGTCGGCGCGGTCGGACTTCTTCGGTGCATTGACGGTATAATGGGCGCATCCTGCCAGGCTGAGTATCACCACCAATCCCAGAGCGACGGTCGTAGCAGCCGACGTAAGGAGGCTCAAATATCGAGACTCTTGCTGGCCGCTACGGGCAGTAGTCAGAGCCTCCTGACGTCGGCTGCTACTGTTCAGACAAGCGTTAACGAGCTTGGCATTCATAATGGGTGTTCGGGAACAAACTGGTTCAATCAGCGTGGTTTGGCATTCTCCGCCAGCCATTTTACGGCGTGGTCCTCCATGAATGGATAAAATGGATTATGCCGCTGCCGGATGAGCATCGAGTCCGCGATCATCAACGCCCCGTGTTCGCCCCGCATGCTCAGCGAGCCGAGCGGCAGGCCGGACTTCACGGTCGCTTCGGCCGTTCCGTAAACCGGGTCCGTCGGCGAGATAGGAACCGCGATGTGGGACAACGAAAACACGTCCTTCGGCCAGGCCTCCTCCAACGGCAGCTCGGTCAATGAGTCACTGGCGCGCGTCTGCGCTTTGACCGCCAGCGAATTGGTCTCCGCGTTCACGACAAGCGTCAGCTTGAACGGCAGATCCTTCCGCTGCAATAAAGGCCGAATCTCCTGTTCGAAGGACAGGTTTACGAGATTGGCCAGCCAGGCCACGCGGTTGGCATCGAAAATCACCAACTCGCTCGGGCCGCCCGGTTTGATCCTGTCAAACAGGACCGTGATCAGCTTAGGCACGACCACGGTGGCATCAATCGCCGACTGGTTGGCCAGGATCGGGGGCATCTCCCCCATGCGGCCCGCGCGCTCCAGCGCGGCCAGTCGGCGTTCCACCTCCTGGGTGAGCGCCCACGCCTGCTCGCTGGCGTTCATCGGCCAGGAGCAATATTTGAAGGGGTCCACCTCCGCGCTCACGGCCGACCACTGCGCTTTCGGATCGCCGGAAAGCCGGGCGACCGTGTGATAGAGCCGGGATACCCGCGCCAGCGGGTTGATGCCGATCATGGGGGAGAACAGCACCAGCGCATTCACTGCCGGCAGGGATTTATCGTCGAGGGCAGACGTGGCGTAATGGACGCTTAAGGCTCCGCCATTGGAATAACCCGCCAGCACCAGCGGAGCATTTGGAGGAATCAGCTCACGCACCCCCCTGGCGGCGATCTTCATCGCCGCTGTCCAGTCTTCCCAACTCACCTCGGCCAGAGCGCGGGGACAGGTGCCGTGTCCCGGCACCCGCAACCCGACCACTGTGTAACCTTCCGCCTGGAGCCGCTCTGCCAAGGCCCGCAGGGAATAGGGCGCATCGCTCAAGCCATGGACGAGCAGCACGCCCCCAATGGGCTTGGCGGCTTTGAGCACGAAGGTGCGGTTCCAATTCCGCTCCAGGGTGTAAGCAGGATTACAGACCGATCCGGCACGAAAACGAGCGAACTCGCCAACGGCTTCGGCTCTCCAGGGTCCCGCCACCAGGGCGTCCAACTGCTCGAACATCGTCGCTTCCTGTTTCAGGTAGTCATCGAAAGCGTAACCGGGGCGGACATCCGCGGCGCGAAACTCCGAGGCCGGCGCCTGGCGGTGCCAGCCCTTAAGTTCCGGCAGTCCCCGAGCGAATCTGGCCCAGCCATACAGGAATGCTCCCGTCGCCAGGGCTCCCATGAGGACGAAGTTGGCCACTCCGAGGCCGAGCCATCGGACCAGCCGCATCTGCCTTGCCGTTCGTTCATTCATGGACATCATGGCCGACAGATGGGGGATTGCTGGTCGCGAGTTCGGGTGACAATTGCCGGAAACGGCGCTTTTCCCTCCGTTTCTTAAGGAGCTGGATTTGCTGATCCTCGAAATCCTGCGCGATCGTCAGGAGGACGCCGGTGGACCAGGCGAAAGTGAGCAATCCGGCCATAGCGATCATGCCCTCAAGCAAGCGCCAACGCACATTCAGGTTATAGTTGCTGCCCAGCGTGGTGTAATCCATCAACGCGAAATAATAGCAGAGGCTGCGGTTGATTTTGTCGGCCGAGACCGCTAGGGCATCTTTCCAGAGAAAGAACCACGACCAGGTGAAGACCTCGGCAAGATGGACGGTCAGGATCATCCAACTGGCGAGGATGAGGATGCTCATCCCCTTGACAAAGGATGGGTTGCGATCGAGGCGATCCTTCAAGGCGCCGTTGAGGCGCAGAACCAGGAGCATGCCAAATCCATGGATCACCATAGTGATGGCCACGAGGGTGCCTCCCCAGATAATCTCTTCGAAGGAGGTAACGTAAACCGACTCGCCAGCGGGGGCGTTCATAGTTTAATCAAACAGCAATCACCACGTCAGATTGAGTTGGAGCATAAAGATGAGGTTGTGATCAGCGTTGGGGTTGTTTGCCGGGTTCCAGATTACCTGCACGTCCGGTTGCAGAGAAGCCAGGGGGGTGAGCTGAAGCACGTAGGTCGCTTCAAAGCCATATTCGTTCGAGTGCGCTGCCGGCTCTTCGATGGCCTATGGGCGGCTCCAAACGAAGCCTGCCCCGAGGTAATCGTTGCTCAGTTTGGGAACCAGGCCGGCGTGTTTAAGCGGCGCTTCCAGTATGAAGCCGGTGGCAATCTGCGCCGCGGCGCCATCCAGGGTCACCTGTGACCCGCCCACACCGAAGCGCCCGAACCAGCCAAAGGGGGAGTTTTGCCCGAGCTGTTGCTGGACGTTCAACCCCACGCCGGGTTGAGTCTGGCCGCCGATGGTGGCCAAAAACGGCTGAAGACGATATACCCCGGGGCCGAGCCCCAGCACGTTTTTGGGTGTCAGACCCAGTTCGAGGAGATTGGACCAGTTGTCGAAGCTCAAGCTGGCAAAGGGCGAGTAGCCCGCAAGCTGGTTGTTCGCTCCGCTGCCAAACATCAAGTACCACGCTTCGTTCGGCTGCCATTGGAGATTCAGCCCGAGGTTATCATAGGGAAGCGGCAGCACACTGCTATTGACGAAGGCGCTATTGAGAAGCTGGCCCTGGCTGATGTTCGCGTAAGCATTGGCATCGAGGTAGTTGCTCTGGTCCACCAGGCCTGCCAGCAGCACGAGCTTGCCTCCCGCCAATGACTGTTGCCAGGCCAGTTCCGACATCCAGAATCCATTGGGACCAAATACGGTGGCGAGGGGATTCACAATCGTGCCCAGATTCTCCTGCGGAGACTGGGTTCGGCTGGGGGATGAAAGGCCGAGTTGGACATTCATTTCCGTGCTGAGCCAGCCCGAGGGGCCTGCCGAGGTGACTTCCGTCACCGCCCATTTTCCAAAGAAAGTGGCCGCATAGTACTGGAGTGCGCTCGCACCGGATGCAACATCCGTCATGCTGACCATCGTGAAGCTCTGGTAGAAGCTGTAGCGTAAACCCAGCTCGGAAGCCCAGTACTTTGCCTGCTGGGCGGCGGTGCTCATCGGCTCGAGAGAGAAGAGCGGACCGGGCTGGATGGCCGTGTTGCCGTACTCGTCCAGATTTGCGAGGTAGGGCATCAACACGGGTGGCGTCGGGGAGAACCACTGCCGGTCCGTTTTACTCTCCAGGATCCGCTGGCGAACCTCGTCCGACATCGGAGCACCTTTGGGCGACACCGGGATCTGTTGGCCCAGCCCGGTGGATGCGGGTGGGTGCAGCGCCGAGGGCACCTCATTCGTGGACAGCCGCAATGGATTGCCCAGGCGGTCGATCAGCAACAATTGGTTTGAAGCGGCGTTGGTATGCGGCTCAGAGGCGCAGGCTGGGCGCGCGGCCGCGACCAAGGCCGCCAGCGCTGCCATGATGACGAGGTTGGCCACCACGAGGCCGATCCATCGAACCAGCCGCGACCGCCCGACCTTGCTTTCATTCATGGCCAGGCCTTTCTCATGGCTGTGGTCCCTCTGTGGTGAAGACGGTGGTGTCTTTCAGGTGCCGTGATTGATGGATGTGGCTCACGACAACGAAGAAGTAACCCGTGGACAAGCCGCACATGAGAATGCCCGTCAAGCCCTCGACTGGTCCGAGCAGCCGCCACGGCTTCGCCAGCACCACATCGCCGTAGCCAATGGTCGTGTAAGTGGTTCCGGAAAAGTAGAAGGCCGTTTCGGCATCGGGCAGGCATCCGCGCCACAAATAGAACAACCCCCAGATCGAGATCTCCGCCAGATGGATTAAGATCAGCCACCAGATCATGCGGAGCAGCAGCCGCGTAATGGGCCAGACGGTCGTCGGCGGCCTCGTTTGCAGCCTCATCAGGCCGAGTAGCAGCACGGCGATACCGGCGGCATGTACGGCCACTGTGGCCGCCGCCAGAACGCAGGCGCTGAGGATCGCGGAGAGCATTGATTATGACTTCAGCTCGATTTGGGGACGGCGGTGCGGTTGAGGTAGGTCGCTCTCCGCTGCGAGGCGTTGGCGGGCGAGGACTCAAAGCTGCCGCCGAGCGCCAGGTGGAGATCGATGCGGTTGGCGAGTTGGGCGTTGCGCAGCTTGATCAGGTTCGCCTGGCTACCGATCTGGTCGCTCTGTAGCTGGAGCACTGAGAGAAGATCGCTGGCGCCCGCTTTGTATTGCAGGGTGGCGATGCGCACGGATTCAACGCGGTCCCGTACCTCGGCTTGCTGGAACTGGAGGCGCTGGGCGAGGAGTTCCTCATTGGTCAAGCCGTTTTCGACTTCACGGAACGCCCTCAGGGCGATGCCGCCGTAGCCGGCCACCGCCTGCTGCTGCTGCGCCGTGGCGATCTTGATTTGGGCGCGCAGCGCACCGCCGGTGTAAATCGGCACATAAAGCCCCACTGCGGCGCTCACCATCCACGGGTTGAGCCGCAGTACGGATAGCAGATTGTCACTCAGTTTCCCGCCGTCGAGGTTGAGCGTGAAAGTGGGTAAGAGCGCCAGCTTAGCGACCTCCTGCGCACGAAACGCCGCCAGGACCTGCTGTTCAGCGGCGACGATATCCGGCCGCCGCTCGAGCAATGACGACGGCAACCCGGGCTGAACTGGCGGCGGCAGCGGCGCGAAGTGCTCCGCCACCTTCAGCTCGGCACCGGGATAGCGGCCCAGGAGCACCTCCAGGTCCCGCCGGGCCTGGCTGGCCAGTGCCTGAGCGGAGCGGAGGTCGTTCTCGGCGGCGTTGAGGTTCGCACCGGCTTCGGACACGTCGAGGTCCGAGACCTTGCCGGCGGCGCGGCGGATTTTGACGAGGTCGAGCAGGTTCGAATAGATCACGACGCTCTGCTCGGTGAGCGCGACGAGCTGGCGGGTCTCGATGGTCAGATACCAGCTCCTGGCCGCGGTGGCCGCGAGGGATTGCCGCGCGTAGGCGTAGTCCAGGGCGGTGGCCTGGAAACCGGCCTGCGCGGCGGCCCGTTGGGCGCGTAAGCGACCCCAGACGTCCGGCTCCCACGCGACGCCCGCCAAGGCATGCTGGCTGTTGTACCATTGGTCGTGCCCGTCATCGCGGGTGGTGGCGAGCTTGAAGCTGGCGCCGACCTGTGGCTTCATCTGCGAGGCTACCACCACCACGTTTTGGCTTGCTGTCTCGACTCGCGCAGCGGCCTGGCGCAGGTCGAGATTGTTCGTAATCGCTTCGGCGACGATCGCGTCGAGACGGGCATCATTGAAGGACTTCAGCCAATCGCTCGCGACTGGGTTCGTGGTGGCGGTAGAATTCCACCCTGCGGGAATGGTGGTGCCCTGGGGCAGAGCGTTGGTTAGGACCTGGGAGTGCGCCGGGGGTTTGGATAGAGCGCAGCCGGTGAAGAAGGTGGCAAGCGCGCAGAGCGCGACGAGTACAGTCGGGCATGTCTTGCTCGCACCAGCGCAAGAGTCTCGCGACACTGATGCAACCCTTGCAGGGTACGGGGCGTTTGACCCGGTATCCCAGGGTAGCTCGTCCCTCGCAACCCTGGGCTGAGTGCCTTCCATCCTTTCAGGATGATGAGATGAGCTCATCAGAACGGCATGGGATAAAGCCAGTTCATCCACGAGGTGATGCGGATCGAAACCCGGCGCAGGGCGGCCCACGGGCCTCTCATGCCCTTGGTGTAAACCGCCGCCACGCCTTGGGCGCCGATCGGGAACTTCGACTGGTCCGGGTCATCAAACAGGATGGCCACGGCGAAGCAGCCTTGCGGGATCTTCGGCGGGTCCGGATGGAACACGGGCAGATTGCCGCTCGGCAAGTACTGGCCCTCGCCGCTCGCCTTCCAGATGCTTTGGACTTTCCCCGGGAAGATCTGGCCAGGATACAAATCGAGCGCCACTTCCACCGGCTGGCCGTTGGTCATGTACTTGAGAATCTCCTGAAAGTAGGCGGCCAGCAGGTAGCGGCCGTCGTCGCAGATGAACGAGGCGATGGCGCCGATACGGTAGTCCCCGGCCACCATGCCAGGCCGCACCTGGAGGTTGATGATGTGGCCGTCCTCGGGTGCGACGAGCGTCGTGTTGTCGAGGTAGAACTGCGCTTGCGCCAGCTCCGCCTCGGCTGCGGCCACGCTGGTGTTCACGCCGTTGATCTCCGACTGGTAGCGCAGCTTGGCGCGCTCCAATTCCGCCTTGGATTCCTGCACCGCCGCCTCGTTGACCTTGAACTGGGCGTCCCAGCGCTGCGCGTCCTCCTCGGGACCGGCGCCTTGTTTGGCTAGGCTGGTGGCCAGGTTCTGCTGATACCTCGCATAGACCGTCTCACTCTGCGTCTTGGCCAGCTTCTGAGTGGCGACATCAATATCCGACTTAAGGATCAGGACGTTCTGTTTCGCCTGAGCGAGCTGGGCTTCGAGTTGGTTGACCTTGTATTGGTAGGCGCGGCGGTCGAATTCGAAGAGCGGCTGGCCTTTCTTGACGGGCTGATTCTGCTCGACCAGCACCGCCGTCACCAGCGTCGGCTCGTTCAGGCGCGGGACCAACTGGATGGTGTGCTGGACGACCTTGGCATTGTTCGAGGCCGGCGTCATGAAGCGCAGCCCGATCAGGAAAATCAGGAGCACATGCAACACGAAGAATGCGCTGACCAGCACCCAGGGCACGTTGAGCTTGAGCCACTTCAACTTGAAGAAGATCAGCCAGAAGAAGACCGCGAAACCGAACAACATGCCCAGCGCGAGTAGCATACTATTCCTCAGCTTCCTTTGTTCGGGCTCTTCCCCGGCGGCTCAGCCTCCAGGGCTTTGGTTGGACCTGGTGCGGGTTTGCCGCTGAGTCGGGCAATTTCCTCGTCAATGCCCTTCGCCTCCGCGCTCGGGAAGCGCCGGATGTCCACGATGTCGGTGGGCTTGAACGCCCAGATGAACGCCTGAATCCACGGCACCGCCGCGAGGAAGCCGGCGTAGCCCATCATCTTGACCGCCTCGGCGTCGGGATGCTTGCGGGCGATGGCGATCCGCCCGGGCAAACCCGCCAACCACACCACGGAGATGAGGCCGGCTAGCACCAGCAGCGCGAGTACGCCAAACGTCACGTAGTCCCAGAAATCAACTTTGAAGCCCAGTAGAGACTCCATATAAGGGCATTTTCACATTTTGTGCTGTTTCTGGGGCTCGTCGTCCATGCGGAGCACGAGTTTCTCTGAGCCGCCGTGGCCGTGTCTTGTGTTGAATGGTTTCGTTGTTGATTGATTCCTTTTGTTTCGCCGGTGAAGGCCCGGGTCACCTCGTGCGAGACGGCCCGCGCATTGTAAAGTCGAATCAGTCCACCTTCAATGTGGGCTTGCGTCAGAATGTCGGCTTCTCCGCGTTTCCAGTCTCTGGAGCCTACTTCCCGGCTACTTTTTCGGGCTCTTCTTATCCTTGAGGACCTCCTTTGGAGCCGCCCACTCCGGCTTGTGTGAGCCAAAGGGCGCGGGCGGAAGCTCCCAATAGGCCTTGGTCTCTGAGTACTGAACTACCGGAGCCACAACCTCCACCTCACCCCAGGGACTCTGCATGGTCACTGTCTTTGCGGGACCCGGGTCGGTCAAAGGCAGGTCTCTGGGAATGGGCGCGATGCGGCCGAATTCCTGAACCCACATCGAGGTCCGCGCCAAGGACAGGCGCACGTGGTAGCTGCCGCCCTCTTTGGCTCGCCGAATCATCGCCGCCTGAATGCCAGCCGCCCCGAGATACCCCATAGTCCAGTCGTTGAGGAAGTAATCCGGAACCAGCCGCGGGCTGTCAACCGACCCCTGCGCGGTCGCAATACCGGCCACCACCTGACCGTTCTGCTCGAAGCCCGGACGCATGGCGAAGGGCCCGTCGAACCCATAGCAACGGGCCTGAGCCACGATGATGCCGGGACGATGCTGCGCGATTTCATGGGGGCTGAGGCCGAATTTCTTCTCGAGGGAACCCGGCTGGTAGGTGCTGAGGTAAACATCGGCGTCCTCCAGCAGCTTCCAGGCGGTCTTGTAGTCTTCGCTCTGCTGCAGGTTCAGGTAGGTTAGCCGCTTGCCGGCGTTGCAGCAGACATTCATCCCTTTGTAGTCGTCGTTGAAGGACGGAGAGACGTGTAGCACATCCGCGCCTTGCGCTGCCAGCGTCTGCGCCATGAGCGGCCCCGCCGCAACGTGGGTATTGTCGAAGACGCGAATGCCCGAGAGCGGCCGCTCGGCGGGTCCAAACGGCTCCGGCGCGCTGTCGGCAATCTTGATGATTTCGACGACCGGTGTTCTATGGAGAAGCGCGCCCTGTGGATGGGCGAGCCATTCCTCGTACGTCCGCGCCATGGTGGCCGGCAGCCCATGCGCATTGAGCATGGTTTCGAGTTCTTCCGCGTCGGTGCATTTCTGGAAAGCGCGTTCGACCGAGTAGCGGCCCATATCGCAGCCCAGCGCCACGGTCAGCCCGGCCAGAAGCGGCGGATAAGAACCCGTGACCCACAGCCAACGGCTATCGCCGCAACGCTGGAAATCGCACAAGGGATTGTCCAGGAACCCAGTGTCCATGGAGTGCCCGCCGACTTTGTAGAATTTCGGTCCGTGGAGGGCATGCAGCGCAGCCCGGGCATCCACCGAGATGTCCTGACCCCGGCCCGTACGCATTTTCCAAATCGCCGCCGTCAGGGCACCGATTGCAGAAAGAGCCACCGCCGTGGTAGTGCCCATCCGGTGGGGGCTGGCGACGAATGGGTCTTCGCCCGTGATCGTGATGGTCCCGCCAGTCTCCGCTGGCGCCACTCCCATTGCCTCCAGCAGTTCGGTCAGCTTTCTTGCAGCCAACTCGGGAGCCTTGATGTTTCCTGTGGTTTGCTTTTTGAGATTTGTCATACTTTTGTTTCCTTTGCTTGTGTAATCCGTGGTTTCTTTCCTGCTTCGTGGGTGACTGGTTCCGTGGTTCTGGCTGGCTGTTTTGGTTCCGGGTGTGGATCTAGTTTCTTGATTTTCGTTCCTGCCTTTGGCTGGCTTGGGCTCGCTCTGGATGCACTGGTGCTACCAGTGAAAATCGAGCGCGAGGAAACCACCGTGCAGGAGGAGGTCCAGACTTTTCCCATCCGGTTGATGCGTGGACAACGCGCGGTAACCAACGCCGAGCGAAAAATGCCGAGTGAAGTCATACCCGAGCATCGCCAGGGCCTGCCACGTCAACTGCGAACTGTTATCGGAAACGCCGAACCCGCCAACATCGCCGTGCAGGCTCACGCTGAGTTTTCGCGTGATGTAGATCTGGGAGCGCAGGCCGATGATGGGGTCAATCAGGTAGGTCGAGTCGGAATTGTTGTAATTGATGAGGCCACGCGACCCGCTGAGCGTGAGTTCGTCGCCGACATGCCAATAGCGCACGCCGGCCAGCGCATCCAGGGTGACGGGCTTCTCCTCGCCCCATTTGCCGAGCTGATAGAACCCGGCCGCATCGACGATCCAAATCTTCAGGTCGTCCGTGGCGTGCAGAGGCCCGACATTTCCGTTGGCCTCCAGACTGATCCAGTTGGGCTGGGCGTAGAACCCGAATTTCTCTTTCCGGAGTTCGAAGCCGAACATGGCAATTCCGTTGAGGTCGCCCAGGAGGG
>Ga0118677_10011656_pt2 | contig 12775 bp, 9 predicted proteins | sample AliMusrvi5mmetaG_FD_86154 | JGI IMG/M metagenome (GOLD analysis project Ga0118677, IMG submission 86154)
CTGGGGCCGGAGATTCTCCCGCGCAGAACACGTGCTGGCGGATGCCAGTCGGGTAGCCTGCCAATGGTAGCCCGAAGGGCGAGACTCGCGGGAGCGAGCGAGGCAAACGCAGAGCCCGCAGAGAAAACGCATTTTTTCACACGGAGCTCTCGGAGCACACGGAGGGAATGGGAGCAATGTCCTTGCTCTATCCCGAGCGGCCCGTTTTTCGGCTTTCCCCATTGCCGGGGATCGCTCATCTTCCTGCGGTGAAATCCGACTACGATGGCGCATGGAAGGACCTCCTGCACCGCAGGCTTCCCGAGATCCTCACCTGCTACTTCCCGGCGATCAGCGCGGCCATTGACTGGTCGCAGCCGCCGGACTTTCGCGATCAGGAACTGCGCGAGCTCCTGATCGAGGCGCCCGAAGGCACCAGCCGCGTGGACGTCCTCATCCGGGTCGCCATGTGCGACGGCGGCAGCCAGACGCTTTACCTGCACCTCGAAGTCCAGAGCTCCAAGGAAGAAGACTTTCCCCGCCGGGTTTTCCACTGCTTTCACGGAATCCGTCGCGCGTGCGGGGAGGACGTGATCTCGCTCGCGATCCTTGCCGACCTCAACCCGGACTGGAGGCCTGCGGAATACCGCTACGAACGGCTCGGATGCGAGGTCATGTTCCGGTTCCCGTGCTGCAAGCTGCTGGACATCCTCCCCCGCCTTGCGGACGACTTTTCGCTGCCGGCGCTCGCGGCCAAAGCCCAGATCGCCGCGCTGCAAACCAGCCGCAACCCGGACAAACGCAGCGCGGTCCGCTGGCTGCTCACGCGCAGCCTCTACGAGCACGGCTACAGCAAGGAAGCCATCAATGAGGCCTACCGGCTCATCGCCTGGATGATGCGCCTGCCAAAAACCCAAGCCTTGCTTTTCCGCAAACAGTTGGTAGATTTCCAAAAAGAGAACAACATGCCCTACCTCATCGACACCGAAGAAATCGCGATCGAGCAAGCCCTGAGCCAAGGTCTGAGCCAAGGTCGGCAGGAGGGCGAGATTCTCGCTCAGCAGCAGGCCGTCGTCGAGGCTCTGGAAATCCGTTTCGATCGGGTTCCCGATGGGCTTCGCGAGGAAATCGGTCACATCGTCGATTCCGCGCGGCTGCATGTCCTTCTCCGTGCAGCCATCCGTTGTGCGGACATCGAATCCTTCACCAAGGAACTCTGACCTCCCGTAGGGCGCGATCCCTGCCCGCGACAGAAAAAACAGCCGGGCACCCCGTGCCCCAGGGGCAAACGCTTTAATCCGGGTCCGGCGATTTTCTCGCGCAGAACACGTGCTGGCGGATGCCAGCCGGGTAGCCTGCCAATGGCAGCCCGAAGGGCGAGACTCGCGGGAGCGAGCGAGGCAAACGCAGAGCCCGCAGAGAAAACGCATTTTTTCACACGGAGCTCTCGGAGCACACGGAGGGAATGGGAGCAATGGAGGCCATGGTGGGGGCATCTCGCCGTAGATGCCCGACTTCATTTCTGATCGGGCCGGGGGCGACCCGACTCCTTTGGAACAAGTCGGACGGCCGGGCGGTCCATCCCCACCAAGGATGGGCGGCGCGCCGGCATTGCCCGCACGTCAGGATGTCTGAGCCTTGGTCATGCCGATGCGGGCGCCATTCCGACGGGGGCGCAATCGGAACAAAAGCAATCCGGCGGATTTGGTTCGGCAGGATGCCGACCCATGCACGCTGGAAGCGCGCGCTCCCGGTCGAATGATCCGGTCGAAAAGCAAACGCCCCGCCGGCCCCCCAAGAGCCGACGGGGCGCTGCGGAACCGGCGGCATGAAAAAGACCGCCGGTTCCTACCCCCAAAAAAGAAAAGGATGAAGTGTGAAGGATGGAGGGTGAAGGGTGAAGGACCAACTGAGGTTTATGAGAAGAATGGTTAGCGTGTTTGGAGGTCTTCACTTAAAACTTAATACTTTATGGCTTAATACTTGTTTTAAAGTTTAAGCGGAGCGCAGCGACTGCGCAGGCCCATGAATCCCCCGGTGAGGGCGAGGGCGGCCATGGCGACCCAGGTTGAGGGTTCGGGGACGCCGGGGAGGGCGATGAAGTCGAGCTGGTTGTCATGGAGGGAGAAGGATCCGGTGAGCCCGCTGCCGAGGCTGGTATATGTAAAATCGGAGACCGTGCTATTGGCGCTGAACGAGGAGGAGCCGGTCCAGTCCACCAGCTTGAACGTGCCGGTGTTCGTGCTGCCGCCGAAGTCGAAGCGGAAGTTGGTGCCGAGGCTGGTGTCCTTGGTAAATCGAGGCCACCGTCAGGCTGGATCCGCCATTGTCGCCGATGGCCGAGCCGATGGTCAGCGGCGTGGTTGAATTGTAAAGATAAACCCAGAGATCGCCGCCGGCGACGCCCGTCTTGATTGTGCCCCCGCTGATCGTGCTGCCCGTGCCCGTGGCTGAGCTGCCCGCGATAATTCCGCCGGATTCGATCGTATTGGTTCCCGTCAGGTTGACCGTTTTCGATGGGGCGTTAATGCGAAGTCCGGCGGTCGTCGCATCTGCATACGTTCCATTGGTTGTGATGTTGGTGTAGGTCCCGGGCGACCAGGTATCATTCCCATAACTCACAGCGGTCACGTTCCCTGTTCCCACCAGAATAAAATCTTTGCCGTTCATGACGGCACCGAGCAGGATGCCATTGGCCACATTGCCAGCCCCCGAAGGCGCGCTCGTGAATGAAACCGGTACATAGGCGGTATTATTCATGTTCACCATCCCGCCAATGCCCCGCACATAGGGGTTCGCGCCGGAAAAGGTCAGCGTGGCGTTTCCACCGGTCGTGCCCTGTGCGTCGAGTTTCCCGAATCCCGCAGCTCCCACGTTTAAGGACGTGAATGTCTGGTTGTTCGACGTGGCCGACCCGCGATAAACGGTCAAGTAGCCGTAGCCTAGATCGCTGCCCAGGGTCAATGAGGCATTGGGGTTGATCCGGTTGGCCAGGCCGTTCGTCGCGTCGCCCAGATTAAATGTCGCAAAAGCGTTGATCGTCAGGCTCGAGGTGCCGGAGAGAGCTCCAGACGCGCCGTTCACGTTCATGATGCCGACGGTGCTGGTAGCGGCGACCGTCGTTGCGCCGGTGTAGGTGTTGTTGCCGGTGAGCGTGAGCGTGCCGCCGGCGCCGGTTTTTGCCAAGCCAACCGAGCCGGCGAGGCTGGCGCTGATGGTGGCGTTACCGGCCACCGTGAACCCGCTGGTGCTAGTGAGCGTGCCCGTGCCGGTGATGTTCCCGGTGCTGACGGAGACCGCGCCGGCGGTGCCGTTGTAGGAGCCCATGGCGAGTGTCCCGCCACCACTGATGGTCACGTTGCCGGAGCCAGTCGCGTTATTGGCCCCGTAGGCCAGCGTGCCGGCACTCAACGTTGTCGTGCCGGTGTAGGTGTTCGCGCCGCTCAGCGTGAGCGTGCCCGCGCCCGATTTCGCCAGCGCGAGGGAGGTGGCTCCGCCCTTGTCGATAACGCCTCCAACCGTGGTGTTGCCCGCGCCTGTAAAGATTACCGTTTTGGCCGCAGCGGTGCCGCCGGTGCCGCCGGTGATATTGCCGCCCAGCGTGAGAAGGCCGGTCGTGCTGTTGTTCGTGAATGTGGTGGTGTTCGCCGTGCCATTGCCGAGGGTGAGGTTGGCGTTGATGATTTCATTCGCCGTCACCGTGCTGTTCATCGTGACCGCCGTCGTGGAGCCGTTGCCAAATGTGATGCTGCCGTTGCCGGGCGTGGCCCCCAGCGTGTAGGCCGCCGCGCTGGAGGTGTCGAACGTGATGTTCGCGAGCGAGATCGTGCCGACGTCGATCGCTGTGTTGCCGCTCCCCGTGCCGTTGAACGTGGCGGTATTGCCAACCCCGGGAATGGAAGAGCCAGACCAGTTGGTCGCCGTGGACCACGTCCCATTCGACGTGCCGAGCCAGGCGGCGTTTGCCGCGTGCGCGGATGGGGACAGCAGAATCGCCGCCAGACACGCGGATAACACCGCAAAGGACAGGGGGAAGATTTTTTGGGTTCATTTTTCCGCGAGATCGGGGCTTTTTACAGTCACAGAACTGTCAGAACGGTTTCCGGATGTCAACAGTTTTTACAGTTTTCTTAAACGCTTTACGATGAGCCATCGCGCTGGCATTTTTTCCTGTGTGAGGGAGCAGGAGCCGGATACGGGAGCCCTTGCCCAAAAAGGCGGGACATTTGTTCTGCCTGTTTGTGTCTTTCGATGCGGTAGTATTTTTCTGATCGGGCCGGGGGTGGCCCGGCTCCTTGGGAACAGAAGTCGGACGGCCCGGCGGTCCGTCCCCACCGATTATCCTAGAAAAAAAAGCAGTTGGATTTCACGCAAAGGTCGCCAAGCGCGCCAGGCCTGAAAGATACGGAAAGGATTGGATAAAAAACGCGCACCCCGGTGGTGAGTGCTATATTCTTCATCAGCTCATTCCTTTCCGTGCTTTGCGTCCTTTGCGTGAGTTTCTTCTGCCGGATTCAGGAATATGGGCGGCGCGTTAGCTGCTCCGAATCTCCACCCGCGAAATCCCGGGCGGAACCTGGAAGACACCAGAAGCGGCGGTGGCTTCGACAGGCACTCCGTTGACCGAGATGTGGGGAAGCGGGATGACGCTGGAAAAGCGGATTGTCGCCGGCCGATCGGTCGCGGTCACAAATTGAATCCCGGCGGGGGTTTCCTGGAATTCCTGCACTGAGATTCCCGGTTCGCTTTCGAAGTCCCATGCGCCCTTGATGCTCACGGCCGTCCTCGCCGGCCCCGCCTCGGCATTGACCCTGCGCCCCCGGAAGGTAAAGCCCGTCCAGCGTGAAGCGCTGCGGAGGAAATAGGATAAATCCGGCGCTCCCACCACAGGTGCAGCAAGCGAGAGCGGAAGATCCTTTCCATCCAGCATGCCGATCGAAGGGTCAATGCCAACCATTCGAATCCCGAGGACGTCGGCGCCCGCCGCCAGGCTGACCCCGGAAATTCCGGAAAGCTCGAAAATCCCAGCACGCAGCCGGGGAACATCAGAAGACATGTTATTCATATTGGGTTTGTGACTGCTCGGTCATCCTGTTGTAGCGGCGGTCTGTGACCGTCGCCATCATTTCCAATGGAGCGACGCCAACAGATCGAGTTTGCGACGGTCACAGACCGTCGCTACAGGTTTTTCGCCGGTCGCAGACCGCCGCCACGGGCTTCACTTTTTATCCACGAGGATTGTTCCCCAGCGCTCGGGCTGGAGGGCGGCTTCGGTGGGGACGTCGCTGACGACCTGGGTATCCTTGTTAAACCGGCAGATCCGCGCGACGCGGCGACCGGTCGAGTCGGCGACGATGATGCCGGCATCTCCGGGAATGCTCCTGTTTGCCCAGAGGTTTCCGCCGAGGAAATCGATCGGGATCGAGGCCTCGACTAGGTAGCCGTCCGGGGTGTCAAGAATCGTCACGGCGGCATTTTTCACGACTTCGACGGCATCGAAGACGACCTCTTTTCCGGCGGGGTTCCTAAAGACAACCGGGGTCTTCGCATTCGGGACAAGGGCGCGGTAGAGGACAGCGACCGGTTTGCCATCCACTTTGCCGAGCACGAGACGGCAGTCGCCCATGGTCGGGTTTTTGTCCTTCGGATCCGCCGCTGGCTGTGCGCGGAAGCGCAGCTCGACGGCATCGCCAGACAGGAATATCTGCGTGGGATCACCTTTCGCGGTGTTCACATACGGGCCTTTCTTAAAGACCTTGAATGCGGCGTAGAGGTTTTTGCCCGACGTCTGCAACGCTACTTCGGCCCGGGGCGCGCCTTCTTTGGGGCCGATGGCGGAAGCCGATTTCCAGTCCCAGCCATCCAGTTTCCCGTCAACGACCGGGGGATTCTTAGCGAGCACGACCCGGATCGGCGCTGTATCGTCGGCCTTTGCTTTTAGCTCTGAAACCCTTGCCAGCGCCTGCTTCGTCTGTTCCTCAGTAAGTTCAAACGATCCAGCAAAGCGCTTGACGTTTTCCAGCCCGGTGACCTGCATGAGGTGGTGGGCGTTCTTGCCGTGGGCGAGGATCACGCGCCCGTCGTCGAGCTTGTTCAGATACTGAATGGTCTCGCCCTTATAGACATCGGGCCCCGCCTCTCCGCCATCAGCCGAATCCCGGAGCAGTTTCGCGATGAGGAGTCCGTCGGTGGTGATGAGCGGCACATGCAGCCCGTGCCATTGCGTCACGGCGAGAATCTCGCCGGTCTCTCCGCCCGCATCGACCGGCCCCATGAGCCCTTCGCCGCTGATGGTGCTTGCCTTGCGGTAGGCTTCGCTGGTCGGGATGCTCCAGCGGGGATGACCGTCGGAATCGAACCCGGAAAGCGTCTGGTTCGTCTCCCCATACTTCCGGGTTTCGGCAGGATTGATCGTGAACACCCACTGGTGCGAATCGACAGCTACGGAGCGGAATTTGCCCTCCTGCTTGGAGACCATTTTGGCATCGTTGATGTCATATTGCGGAACTCCCTTTTCAGTCCAGCCGTGGAATGGGAATTGGAACACCATCCCCTCCCCTCCGATATAGGCATTCAAGTTTTTGTCGAACTGTCCGGCACCCCAATGCCCGAGCCAGCACGGGAAGGATTTGGGATCCTGTTTGCGCCATTGGAACTCGCCTTCCTGCATCTCTCCATCGCCATTGGCATCGGTCCAGATGTAGTTTTCTCCCGCGTGCCTGGCGAAGAATGCCGGGGCCGGTCCCTGACGCCATTTCAGATCCTTTTCTTTCCTGGTCTCAGGGTTGTCGGCTCGGTTGGAGATCCCGCCAACGGCCACGCACGGACGCCACGACCCGTCAGGCATCAGCTCCCCGAGGACGATTCTCGGCATCTGGGCGGTGGAGATGAAGCGGCGGCCATCGGCCTTGATGATGCGTTTCGCGTGTCCGCCATAGCTATTGGAGTCGATATCCGTCAGATATCCATCGAGGGAGAGCCGGCGCGCAAGAGTGAACAGCGGGCGATAGCCTTCTTTTCCAAGGTCGATTTGGAACCAGGCCCCATTGGAATAGGCCCGGCTGGGATCCGAGGGGTCGATCAGTCCGCCATGAGTTGCCCCATACGTCGTTCCGCCGATGAGTTCCTTTTCGAAAGCGCCGGACTTAGCATTCCAGACGCTGATCCGGCGCGGGGAGTTCTCATCCTCGGCCACCCAAAGCTTTCCACTTTTATCGATGGCAAGCCCGCGAGGGAGCAGCATCCCGTTCGGGTCGTAGGCTCCTACCCATGCACGTCCGCCAGGTTTCCCAATTGTCCGCACTTGTTTGCCCGCAGCATTGAATACTTTCACACACTGCGCGGCCCCCCAATCGGCAACGTAGAGCGCTCCGCTGCCATCAAGGGCCAATGCCACCGGGGCCTCCAGACCGGACGTGACCACCGGGGTGGCCTTTCCATCGGCAAGATTCAGTTGGACGACTGTCTGCCCGCTGATGGCGAAAAGTTTTCCTTCCTTGGAAAATGCGAGCCCGGCGGGCTGTGCGACCTTCCATCTCGCCAGCTCCGACATGTCCGCGGAGCTATAGACGACGACCTCCCCGGGGATGCGCAGGCTGACAAACAGTTTTCCGTCCTTTGCGGCCAGTCCGGCGAGATTCGCCCCCCCGCAGTGCCCGCTGAACCAATAGTCATCGCGGATCCCGCAGGTATCGAGGGAATAGCTCTTCGTTGGCGCGAGGTCCCAATACCAGCCGGTCTTGACCTTGCTCGTATCGTGGGTGGAAATCTCATGGTAGGGCTTGGCGGTTGAAAACCCACGGCGGTAGCCAGTGGACTTGTCAAGGCAGGTGATGACGGTTTTAAAATAGGCCAATTCATTTTCGCCTTTCTGCCCAGCACGTGTAACCTCGTTGGCGAAGAAAAGGTTTTGTCCATCGACCGCCAGGAGAGCTACTCCAGCGCCTGCCGATGGCAGCGGGGTCATGAAGAAGCCCCAGAGTTTTTTTCCATCGGGATCGCAGCCGATAATGCCGTTGCCGTCCTCAGCCGAGGGCCAGCCGAAATAGAGCCCGGACGCATCCGATGCAACCGTCTGCGGGGCGGAGTGGTCGCCACCCCATTCCCCTTTCCCATCGTCGGTCTGCCAGGCGGGGGTTCCCGGGTTGTTCAGCGTCATCAGGTATTTCAGGCCGATGCCGGTGTGGCGAATGCCCTTATACTCATATTTTCCGGGCTTGGCAGGAACGCCCTTGTCGTCAAGGCCGTCCCATTCCACGACTTTTTGCCCCGTGCGCATCTTCTCGATATTCGCGAGCCGCCGGATGGTCTGTCCGGTGGCGGAATCGATAATCACAACCGTGTAGAAACCGTCCGAGGGCGCGGTGAATGGAAGCACAACCACCCCTGACGGCTGTTCAACCTTGGCGTTGATGATGTAGGGGGTCCGATTTCCCTCGAGACCGCTGAAAAAGACGTCCAGCACCGCACGAAATTCCTCGCCGACCTTGAGCGGATTCCCATCTTTTGTAATCAGGCTCCAGGGAAGAAAGATCTCCTCGGTGTAGCCTCCGCCCGGCAGCGGCTGGATCGCCAGCGCGGCACCTTTCGCAAGGGGCTCCAGCTCTTTGCCCTCGTTGAATTTTACCCCGTATTCGATTTTCATGCCGGCCTTCTTAGCCTCGTCGCAATACCAGGCATCGATGTGGCTGACCCGGTCGGTGCCGAGACGGATCTGGATCGCGTCGCCGCCATCGTATCCGCGGTCCAGGATCCGGGGATCATTGACATTGAGATGAGCCCCGCCGGTGAGCCAGCGAAGGCCGAGATAGAGGCCCTTCTCGTCGTAGGCCCAGTGGACATCCACAGCATAGCGGTCCGGGAAAAGCGTCGGCTCAGATGCCATTCTCGTCGCGCTCTTTTCATCCCATTCGCCCGGTTCCATTTTGCCATCCAGGGTGATTTTTCGAGCCGGGACGGCGATCATCTCCATCGTGCGCGTCCGCTCATTGCCATCATTCATCACGGCAGGGTTCGCCGGCGCGATGGATCCTGCCGGCATCAGTTTGACTTTCGCTCCGGTGGCAGGGTCGTAGGTCGGTGCGATCTGGTCTGCCGTGCTGATCCCATCCATAAACCCCCAGCACATGCCGCCGCCCCACCAGTTGCTAGTAGACGCGATTCCCTCCGCGAGTTCACGGATCTTCGCATGATATCCGGCAGCGGGATCGAGCCCCCCGAAACAAAGGTCAACGCCGATACGCTTAACGGTGCCCGGTTCCGGCGCAACGCCCATTTCGCTCCAGGGGATTTGAAGCTCTTGAGTATAGCTGTTCGTCCCGGTTATCTTGTATCCCTGAGTGACGCCTTGCATGGCGGTTCCCTCGCTCAGAGGCGTATCTCCCTTTGCCACGATGGCATGCATCTCAGTCCCTGCTGGATCCCGCCAGAAGGCCATGCGAGTCACCCCGGCCTTGCCAGGAATCGAAAGAACCAGCCCGTCGCCGGGAGGGACCGCGCCACCGGCTTTTTCCGGCCCGAGCGGGTTGGGATCGGTCCACCAGATCGCGGCATATAAATATTTCTCGTCGTATTGAAATGCCACTTTTGCGCTGTAGGCTTCCATGAGTGCGGGCGAACGGTTGTTCTCGCTGCTGCCCAAAGCTAGGGAAAGCACCTGCGCTTTCGCCTGGTCCCAGTCGTCGAGATCCCCGTTGACGGTGATCGGAACCTTCACCGGCGCAATCGTCGCCTCGCCGTTGGATACCCGGTTCCGCCCGCCGCCAGAGTAGGCAAACGGAATGAACAGGAGCAGAAATATGGCGGAGAGGAGGAACCGGGGCACGTGGATTGTTTTGTGAGTGCGTTTCATGAGGATATTGAGTTTTCTGATAGGGAAATGTGAAGGCAGTGAGCTGGCGGAGTTTTATTCCTCCATCAACAGCCGGATGTTGTCGAAGGCGATCGAGCTGGGAGCCTCCGCGAGCCCGCCCGGGAGGAGACCGTCGAAGGTCACTGCGGAGAAGGCGGCAGCGACAGGTTTCTCCCACGGGATCTCCACTGAGCATTCGGATTTCCCGTTGACCGTGATCTTCGCTGTTTTTTTCGGCACCCTGATGACACACTCGATGTGGAGCGGCTTGTTCGGGGAATAACGGGCGATCTCCACATTGCCGGCACGGACGACTCCATCCTCGCGAAAATTGATGCTTGCAACATCCCAGACTTTAACCCCGCCGGATTTCGCCACGTCGCCCTTGGCCACATCGAACGACAACCGCCACGCTGTCCCAATTCTCGCCAGTTCAGGCGGGACCAGGCACCACATGCGCGGGCCATAGTGAGGCTGCTCCGATTCCTCGTAAACAAAGAGGACGGGCTTGTCCGTCAGGCCTGCGGCCTCCTGCGTGACGGTGGCCCGGCGGGTGGCGGTGAGGTATTCGATGCGCGCGTAGGTTTTGATCGGCAGGCTGGCGACGACGTCCCCCTGCTGGCTTTCGATCTGCTCCTTGGTCATGGGACGCGGCGGCTTGTCCAGTGGATCCCCGTTGAAATTGATGTCCCATACCAACAGCGGCGGCGTGATGCCCGCACCCGCCTGGAGAAGGGCCGGCAGACACCAGCAGAGGATGCAGAAAAAAATGGAAGCTTTGCCGGCCCGCCGGAAGAGCCGGCCCGGCTTGCCTTGAGCAGCCATGCCAAACGGGCCGACGGGATGAAACCCGATGCCTGTCAGAACGTTTCTCTTCTTCACATTTACCGTTTCATGAGTGAGCAAACTGACAGAACTGTTTCCGCATGTCAACTGCGGTAAATATCCGCTCACGAAATCGTGTATGATCAAAAGTGGGAGCAGTTGATCGACTGGCGCACCGCAGGACGAAAATTTCCTCTGCAGGACGACATCGCCTCGGTGGCCTTCTCCGTTCGGTCACCGACAGACTCAGCTCCTCGATCTGAGGCCAAATTCGTTCGTCGGTAACACGTCCCTAAACCGCCGGCTTTTACATTCGGACATGCCTACCGGAGCTGGCTGGCCATGGAGGAGATAAAGTCCTCGGCGGATCGCAGATGCTCTATCAAGGCGCGTTCGGCGGATGCCAGGTCTCCGCGCAGAATCGCGCGGATGATCCGGAGATGCTGGCCCAGCCCAAGACGGCCTTGGGCGAGCGTGTAGAACGGGCTGACGAGCTGGAACTCGATGATCAGGTAGATAAATCCGGCGCGCTCCTTGAGGAACGAGTTGCCGGCCGACTCGATCAGGAGCCGGTGGAAGCCCAGATCGACGTCCAGGATTTTTGAGATTGCGGGACGCTGCTGAGCGACGAGCTGCCTGGTCTCGGTCTCGCTGGATACGAAGGCCCCTCGATGTTCATCGGACAGTCCGCCGACAAGAAGTTTTCTCAGGGAAAAAACCTCGATCATTTCGCGGAATTCCCGCAACTCCCTGGTGCGTTCGGCGCTGAATGTCGCCACCACCCACTTCTGCCGCTCCCTTTTTGTGAGCAAGCCAAGCGGCATCATTTCCAGAAGGGCTTCCCTCATCGAGACCGTTGCAACGCCGATTTTATTGGCCAGCGCCAGCTCCGAGATCTGATCGCCAGGACGCAGCCGGCCGCTGCCCAATTCGGCCAGGAGAAAATCTATCGCCTTCTGCCGCTTCGACCTCGCTTCGGCGGGCGGCAGCTCGGGGATCCGCTTCCTGAGGATCCATGCGCGCGCTGAACGCTCGACGATGCCGTCCCTCTCCATGGCGGCAAACATCCCGCGCACAGGCGCACGGCCCACCCCGCTGGCTTCCGCAAGCACCCGCTCGGAAGCCAGCGCGGTACCGGGCTTCAATGCGCGCAATCCGCCCGCACGAACAACCTTCGCCTGCAATGGGGTCAATCGCGACTTCATGGCATTCCGCCTTCGGGCTGCGCGTGGAGGCTTCGGGATCTTTGCATCCGCCAAGGCATAGCCGGAATTTCGGAAAAAGAAAAGAAATGGCGATTGTTTATATTGACCCACCTTCAATTGCCGCCTATGCGGTAGGGGATGACTCCTCCCACCAGCGCCGTTGTGGCGGCCTTGCATCGTGCCGCTCCTGGGAGCCGGGTGATGACGTCGCCCGCGCAGATGGCGGGCTATGAGTCGGATGGATTGGGCTACAAATCCTTTCGGCCGGATCTGGTGGTCATCCCCTCGGATGCCGACGAGTTGGCCGAGGTGGTGAGGGTGTTGCACGACGCCCGCGTGCCGATCTGCCTGCGCGGGGCAGGCACATCCTTGGGCGGTATGGCCGTAAGGCGCGGACCGGCGCGAGCCCGATCTCCCATGGCTATCAAGGGTTGCGCCGTTTCCAGTCCGGCTTGGGCCGGCAAGACGCGGCAGGCGAAGAACATCTGCGGCGGTCGGCACGCTGTTTGCAATCCATAGTCATCCGGAGTTTGCTTGGGACCCGTCGCGGCAATTCAGAGGGGGCCGCGAACTGTCGCAAGACTCTCCTTTCCAAGCTTCTGTCATCCCGTGCCCCTCTGCAAGGAGTTGTATTATGAAGTCGCTGTTGAATTTGGGCAAGCGTTTCCTGGCCGATGAGAAGGCCGCGGAAGTCACGGAATTGGGTATCGTCCTGGCTCTGATTGTGGCCCTGGCCGTGGCCTCCATGAAGACCATCGGCAATCTGGTCGCGGCCGCCTACACCAGCGTCGCCAACGTCCTGTAGCCACTTGCCGCCTGCGCGGCAAGCGGCAAGCAGTCTACGCCACCGCTGGCAGCAGTGTGCCGGCGGTGCCGTAGCCGGTGCGGTGACGGCCCCTGCCCCTCGCGCCCCTTG
>Ga0118677_10012071_pt1 | contig 12772 bp, 8 predicted proteins | sample AliMusrvi5mmetaG_FD_86154 | JGI IMG/M metagenome (GOLD analysis project Ga0118677, IMG submission 86154)
GCGCATCTGGAGCGCGTCTTCGACCGCTTCTTCGCCTGCACGAAAAAAGCCGCGCTGATCCTGACCGCGAATCGGGCGACGGACTCCGCTCTGCCGAAGCATGCCCGCACGCTGCGGATGTCCGAGAACGGCGTGGATCTGTCGGTCTTCCGGCCCGCGGAGGAACCGCCGCCGCCTCCGGGACAGGTTCCGCTGCGCGTGCTGTTCGTCGGGCGGTTGATTCCGGCGAAGGGCGTTTCCATGCTGCTGGAAGCGGTGGACCGCGTGCGCGACGAGTTCCCGATCGAGGTGACCATTGTGGGCGACGGGCCTGTGAAAGCGGCTCTGGAGCGCGAGACCGAAGCGCGGAAACTCGCCGGCGTGGTGACTCTTGCCGGGGCTTTGCCGTTACCGGAAGTGGCGCGGCGGATGCGCGAGGCGCACGTGTTCTGCCTGCCGTGTGTGCGGGAGTCGGGCGGCGCCGTGTTGCTGGAGAGCCTGGCGTCGGCCGTGCCGATCATCGCGGTGAATTACGGCGGTCCGGCGGAGATTGTCGACGAACAGGTTGGCCGGGCGCTCTCGGCGGATGGCCGGGAACCGCTGGTGCGCGACTTAATCGCGGCGCTGCGGGATATCGTCGCCAATCCGGAAGCGTGGCGGCAGCGTGGTCTGCGTGGCCGCGCCCGAGCCGAGGAAAACTATGGCTGGGATGCCCGCATGGGCACGGCTTTGAAACTCTTTGAGGGACTGTTGGAACGGAGAGCGGTCAATGTCTGAGACGCAGCCTGTCACGGAAAATCAAGCGACGGAAAATCACGCAGAGGAAAGCGAAGTCACGGAAAATCACGCGAGCACGGTCCGCAACGCGCTTTCCCGGAACATCGCCGCCAGCACGCTGGCACAGATCGGGTACATGGTGACCCGTTTCTTCATTCCGCCGTTCGTGCTGGCGCACGTGACGCTGGAAGCTTACGGGCTCTGGTCCGCCGCCTTTATTCTGGTGGCTTACATCGGGATCTCCACCATGGGGCTTTCCGGCGTTTACATCAAGTACATCGCGGAATACAGCGCGCGGCGCGAGTTTTCGAAGGCGAATTCGCTCATCTCGACAGGCCTGTGCGTCAGTATTCCGGCCTGCGCGACGGTGTTCGCGTGTGTCTGGTGGTTCTGGCCGATTGTGGTGGACTGGCTGCACATCGCGCCGGGGCTGCGCGCGGATGCCAAAGAGGTGGTGCTGCTGGTGGTGGCGGTCTTCCTCGCTTCCATGAGCCTGTCCGTGTTTCACGACGCGCTGGTGGGCGTGCAGCGGTCGTCGACGGTGAACGCGATCTGGGCGGTCAGTTATGTGGTGGAAACCATTCTGATCTTCACGCTGGTGGGCATGGGGCGGGGCATTCGCGGTCTGGCCGAGGCGTTTCTGGCGCGCATGCTGGTGGATATAACGCTGTCCCTGCTGGTCAGCATGAGCACGATCAAGTGGCTGCGCGTTTCGCCCCTGCTGTGCTCGCGGGAGGCGGGGCGGATCCTGCTGAACTTCGGCGGCGTGGTGCAGCTGCAAAGCCTGCTGGCCGTGACGCTCAACTCCATTGAGCGCGTGCTGGCCGCGGCGCTGGTCGGCATCCAGGCTACCGGCTTGCTGGAGATTTCCGAGAAACTGCCGAATATGGCCAGTTCGCTCGCCATGAGTTTTCTCTCGTCGTTCGTGCCTGCGGCGTCTTACCTGCACGGGGGGCTTTCCGGCACGCCGGAGCAGCGGGAATCGATCCGCAAGCTTTATATCAAGGGGGCGCGTTACGTGAACCTGGCGACCGCCACCATCTGCGCGGTGCTGGTGCTGATGCCGGGGCCGCTGCTGGCGGTGTGGATCGGCAAACACTATGAAGGCGCGGCGTATCTGATGGTGATCTTCACGCTGGCCGCGCAGATGAATCTGATGACGGGTCCCGGCACGTCGATCCTGCGGGGCATCGGACACCCGACCGAAGAGTTTCACTACAATATTCCGAACGTGGTGGCGCTGGGGCTGAGCGTCCCGTTGTCTTACCTGGTGCTGGGAAAGTGGACGGTGCTGGGCATTGGAACGGCGGTGGCGGGCTCCACCATCGTGGCGGCCATTTATTTCGTGATGCATGCCAACCGGCTGATGAACGTCACTTTCGGCCGGTATCTGAAGTCGGTCTTTTTGCCAGGCGCGTTTCCTTATGTGCTGGCCGCGCTGTTCGCCGTGCCCGCGAACTTTGCGGCGACCCATCTGAACCGGTGGGTGGCCGGGGGCTGCATCGCCGGAATGATCGGAGTCTATGTGGTGCTGCTCGTCCTGCTGGTGGGGCGTTTCATCCTCGAAACGGGTGAGCGTTTGTGGTTTCAGGCCATTATTCAGTCGAAACTGGGAAAATTTCTGCCGTCCTCGCCGCCGGTCTGAGCGGATATGGGCTTTATCGTCATTTTTCCGGCGATTTATTGCGCGTACATCGCGATGCGGCGGTCTCCGGCCATCGCGTTTGTCGACGTTTACATCCCGGTGCTTCTGCTGTTGCCCGAATATTATCGGTTTGTGATTCCGGTTCTGCCGGATCCCACGTTCAGCCAGGCGGCCATCATTCCCGTGGCGGGGCTCTTCCTCACGCGGGACATGAAGAGCTGGAAGTACAGCCTGATGGACTTCTTCGTGGTGGCGTTCGCCCTGATTATCGGCGTGTCCGAATACACGAACGCGGGTTACAACGAAGCGCAGAACCTGCTGTTCGACATGATCGGGTCTTTCGTTCTGCCGTATATCGCGGCGAAAGGACTGATCGAGCCAAAGGGGATGCGCGTTCCTTTCGCGAAACGCTTCGCCTTTCTGCTGTTCGCGATTTCGGTCGTCTCTCTCTACGAGTTCAAGATGGGCAGCACGCCGTGGGAGATGCTGATGAACCGCTTCTTCCCGGGGCAGGCCGACGGCTGGATCACCACGTTCCGCTACGGCTTCGCGCGCATCGCGGGGCCTTACGGACACGCCATTCTTGCGTGCCTGATCATCACGGTCGGCTTTCGGATTCAGCGCTGGCTGGAGTGGTGCGGCTACTGGGAGCCCACCTTTAAGATGATGCCGTGGCTGAAGATTCCGAAAGCGCGTATCATGACCCTGATGCTGATGCTCGGCATGGTGATGACCCTGGTGCGCGGGCCGTGGATGGGCGGCATCGCGGGGGCGGTCATCACGGGGGCCGGGCTGGCGAAGAACCGCAAACTGGGGCTGCTTGCCATCGCCGGCGGACTGATTGTCATCGGCGTGCCCGCGGGCGCGATGTTCTACGCGTACGCCTCGGTGGGCCGGGCGGCGGCCAAGACGGATTCGCAGGAGACGGCGGCTTATCGTAAAGAATTGCTGGATAAGTATACAGATATCGCCGTCGAGCGTTCCTATCTGGGATGGGGCCGCAACACGTGGCCGAAGGTGGGCGGCATGCCGTCGATCGACAACTACTATCTGCTGCTGGCGCTGATGCACGGCTTCATCGCCGACGGTCTGCTGATCTCGATGATTTTCATCATGCCGTACCGTCTCATCCGCTTCGAGATGAGCCGGCCGCGGCCGGCGGTGCGGGGCAGTTCCCTGGGTTTCACGCTGGCGGGCATTTACGTGGCATATGGGGTCACCATCGCCACCGTTTTCATGGGTCTGACGGCGACACCGGTCTTCGCCGTGATGACCGGCTGGGCGGAAGGTTATCTGCTGAATGCGGATACCACGCAAGCGGCGGCAGGCACGGTGGCGGCGGCGCCCGTGGCGTCCGCATCGAAGTTTCATTTCCGGCGGGTCATGGCGTGATACCTTGACACCCCGTTCCAAAATCGTCGCCAGTTTTTCCGCCACGATCCTGATTCTCGCCGGGGTGGGTGTGGGCGCTGCCATAGCCACGGCGCGGGCGGTGGAGGGCACGCGACGCGTCGAGCGCAGCCAAAGCACCATTGCCGAACTGCGCGGGGCGCGCGTCGCGCTGGATGCGGTCGAGATCGCCGTCCTGCAGTCCTTGGCCGCGACACCCGGGCCCGGCGCGGAGGCGATCGATAACGCGCTGCGGAACGCGTTGGCGAATCCGGTGTTTGCCGGCGCGCCCGCGGCCGATCCGTTTGTCGCCATGCTGCGCAGCGCGGCAGCGGGCAGGGAAGGCCAAAAAGGCCTCGGCGCATTGCTCGCGCGCCTTCATGCGGAGGAGACCGACTCGCTGGAACCGCGCGTCCGCGAACAGTCCGCCCTGCTGGGGACGCTGGTGGCGCGACGGGACAGCAGTGTCCGCCTCAGCCGCTGGCTGGTTCGTTCGGGTTTTGCGCTGGCGGTACTCTCGGGCATCTTCGGCCTCTGGGTGGCGCTGCGCGAACTGCGCCGCCGGGAGAATGCGGAGCAGTGGCTGCGGGAATCCGCAGCGCGGCTCGGCTCGGTGCTGGAGAGCACCACCGATTGCGTGATGTCGGTAGCCGCGGACGGGACGATTGAGTATCTGAATCAGCGGGCGGCTTCCCTGTTCGGGGGCCGAAACCTGAAAGGCGCGCCACTGGAGGCCGCGTTTCCGGACAGCGAATCCGGCTTCCGGGCGCGCTTCCGCGAGGCGGAGTCCACCGGTTCGGCGACAGAGTTCGAGGCGTGGCATTCCGGGCTGGGCGCCTGGCTGCAGATCTCCTGTTATCCGCTGGAGAACGGCGTTTCGCTCTATTTCCGCGACATCACGGAAAGCAATCGACTCAAGCAGACGCTGCGCAGCCGCGAGGAGTATCTGGAAGCGCTGGTCCACAGCAGTTCGGACGCGCTCTCGACGGTCGATTCAGAAGGCGTGATTCTGCATGAGAGCGGCGCGGTGACGAAGCTGTTCGGACGCTCGCCGGAGGAGCGCGCCGGCACGAAGTTCGTGGAGGGAATCCACGAGGAAGACGCGGCGGCGGCGGATGCGGCGGTGCGGCGCGGCGACGCCACGCCGTTTACGGTGCGCTGCGTGCAGCCCGACGGGACGCTGCACTATCTGGAGTCGATCGCCACCGATCTTACCTCCGATCCGTTGATCCAGGGCATTGTGGTCAATACGCGCGATGTGACGGAACGGCAGGGGTTGCAGGAGTATCATCTCCGCATTCAGGGGCTGCTCGAAGATTCGCAGCGGCTGGCCAATACGGGCAGTTGGGAGATCGATTCGGCGCGCCGGGTTACGTGGTCGGCCACCATGTTCCGGATCTTCGGGCGCGATGCCGCACTGGGTCCTCCCACGGTGGAGGAATTCCTCTACAGCATTCTGTCGCGGGCGGACCGGCGAAAGATTCAGCGGGCGTTTCTGCGCGCGGAGACCGCTTCAACCCGGGGGACCTACGAGTGTGAGTTGCCGCTGCCCGATGGTTCGGTCAAGTACCTGATGATGGTCGCCGAGCCTTCCACGGGCGCGGGCAAGGACGCCGTGATGCGCGGCTTCGTGCAGGATGTGACCCAGCTGAAGCGGAACGAGATGGCGCTGAAGGCGCAGTCTCTGGAACTCGCCGTGGCCAAGGAAAACGCCGAAGCGGCCGATCGCGCCAAGGGCGATTTCCTCGCCACGATGAGCCATGAGATCCGTACGCCGCTCAACGGCGTGATCGGCATGACGAGTCTGCTGCTCGACACGCCGCTCAACGGCGACCAGAAGGAATACGTTGCGACGATCCGGAACTCGGGCGAGTCGCTGCTGGCGATTATTAACGACATTCTGGATTTCTCGCGGATCGAAGCGGGCAAGATCGATCTGGAGCGCACGGATTTCGACCTGTACGACGCCATCGGCGAGTGTGCGGGAATCGTTTCCGCCGCGGCGCATGCCAAGGGCCTGGAGGTCATTCTGCCGGTTGCGCGCGAGGCGCCTCCGTTGCTCCGCGCCGACCCTTCACGGCTCCGCCAGGTGGTGCTCAATCTGCTTTCGAATGCGGTCAAGTTCACGGCAGCCGGTGAGGTTTCGCTGCAGGTGGATCTGCCGGAGGCCGCCGCGACGGGGCAAACCGCGGCGGACGCGACGGTGCGGATTTCCATCCGCGACACGGGCATCGGGATTACGCCGGAAGCGCAGGCACGGCTCTTCCAGGCGTTCAGTCAGGCGGATTCCTCCACCACGAGGCGTTTCGGCGGAACCGGTCTTGGCCTCGCCATCTGCCGGCGTCTGGTGGAACTGATGGGTGGGGAGATCGGCGTGAACAGCGTTCCGGGGAAGGGTTCGGAGTTCTGGTTTACGTTCCGCGCGGGACTCATCCGTCAACCCGCTAACCTGCCGAAGACGCTGCAGGGACAACTTGTGCTTGTGGTGGACGACAACGCGTCGAACCGCCGCACGCTGCAGTCCCAGCTGGAGCGCAACGGCTGCTCCGTGGTGGCCGTGGACAGCGGCGCGGAGGCTCTGCGGCAACTCGCGCTGCCGGTGCCGTTCGCGGCGGTGGTCACCGATATGCATATGCCTCGGATGGACGGCATGGCGCTGGCAAAGGAGATCCGGGCCCGCGACGGGCGGCGCAATCTGCCGGTGATTCTGCTCGGCTCGCACCATTCCGAGCGGGATCTGGCGGGCGCGGATGCGGTGAGTTTCGTCCTGGTGAAACCGGTTCGGGAGTTGCAACTGGTCAACCGCCTGGCATCCCTGCTCTGTTCCGTGCCCAAGCCAGCCGGGGCGAGCGCCGGACCCGCGGAGGAGCCGGATTCCGCGGGCGGGAAACGTTTCGGCAATATCCTGCTGGCCGAAGACAATCCGGTCAATCAGCGCGTGGCGTCCCTGTTGCTGCGGAAGATCGGATTCGAAGCGAGGATCGTCTCGAATGGCCGCGAGGCCGTGGACGCGCTCCGGCTGACGCGCTTCGACATCGTGCTGATGGATTGCCAGATGCCGGAGATGGATGGCTTCGAGGCCACGCGGGCGATTCGCGAAGCGCACCCGGTGAATGGTCCGGTGATTATCGCGCTGACCGCGAACGTGCTGGCCGGTGAAAAAGAGCGCTGTCTGGCCGCGGGGATGGACGACTATCTCGCCAAGCCGATCCGCACGGATATTCTACGGGAAAAGCTGGATTCCTGGATCTCGGTTTGTCTGGAACGGAGTCTGGCCGCCGGCTCTCCTACTGCACCGGAATAAGCCCGCGCCGGGGCGCATGGCTCATTCGCTATGATGCGAGATTAATGATCCAGGTCCGTTCCGATCTCAGCCCCGCCGCGCTGAGCCATAAAATCCACACACTGTTCACCGCTTCGGCTGCGAAAATCCGCGCGCTGGAAGCCGCGTGGAATCCGTCGCAGGGCGCGCCCGTCTTCACGATCGGCGGGAAGTACACGAGCCGCGGCTGGACGGAGTGGACGCAGGGCTTTCAGTTCGGCGCGTCCATTCTGCAGTTCGATGCCACCGGCGAGCGCGCGTTCCTCGACGCGGGCCGCGAACACACGGTGCGACTGATGGCGCCGCACGTGACGCACGCCGGCGTGCATGACCACGGCTTCAACAACGTTTCCACCTATGGCAACCTGCTGCGCCTGATGCACGAGGGCGCGATTTCCGACAACGTGTGGGAGCGCCGCTTTTATGAACTCGCTCTGATGTGTTCCGGCGCCGTGCAGGCAATGCGCTGGACGCCCGTCGCGCAGGGCGGGGGCTTCATCTACTCGTTCAACGGGCCGCATTCGCTGTTCGTGGATACCATCCGTTCCCTGCGGGCGCTGGCGGTGAGCCACAAGCTCGGCCATGTGCTGATGGGCGAGAACGACCGGCGCATTTCTTTGCTGGAACGGCTGATCCGCCATGCCGAAGCCACGGCGCGCTACTCCGTCTATTACGGAGAAGGCCGGGATGTGTACGATCTGCGCGGCCGCACGGTGCACGAGAGCGTCTTCAATACCAACGACGGGAACTTCCGCTGCCCCAATTCGCAGCAGGGCTATTCGCCGTTCAGCACGTGGACTCGCGGACTGGCGTGGGCGATGTGCGGCTTCGCGGAACAACTGGAATTCTTCGCCACGCTGCCGGACAGCGAGTTCGAACCTTTCGGCGGACGCGACGGGATCACGGCCACTTTGCGGCGGGCTGCCGAGGCGACCTGCGATTTCTATATCGGGAATTCGCCCACGGACGGGATTCCCTACTGGGATACCGGCGCGCCGCAACTGCACCGGCTGGGCGACTGGGCTTCGCGCGCTTCCGATCCGTTTAATCCGTACGAGCCCGTGGACAGTTCGGCGGCGGCCATCGGCGCGCAGGGTTTGCTGCGGCTGGGCCGGTATCTGAAGAACGATCGCTATTGGCAGGCCGGCCTGACGGTCTGCGACGCGCTGTTCGCCGAGCCTTATCTGAGCACGGATCCCGGCCATCAGGGCCTGATCCTGCACGCTGTTTATCATCGTCCGAACGGCTGGGACCGGGCGCCGGGTTCCGACGGAGTCCCGCGCGGCGAGGCCTGTATGTGGGGCGATTATCATGCGCGGGAAGTCGCGCTGTATCTGCTCCGCATCATCGAGGAACGCCCCTATCTGACGTTCTGGGCCGACGACAAGGCAACGGAATCCAAATGACCATCGCCGATCTTTCCCAAATTGCCGGACGCGTCTATCCCGCCCGGCGCCGCACACAAAACCTGGTGGGCGGCATGAGCCCCATTCAGGCCAACAGTTTCGCCATGGGCATGGTGACTCTGGAGCCGAACGGCGGCCAGGTGCCTTGGCACAACCAGGAGCAGGAGGAGATCTACTTCATCGTGGAAGGCACGGGCGAGATGTGTCTGGGCGAGGAGCGAACGACGATCTCCACCGGCCAGGCCGCGTTTATTCCGCCCACTGTGTTTCACCAGCTCACCAACACGGGCGACACGCCGATGCGCATGATTTACGTCTACGGCCCGGCGGGCGACGTGGCCCACTGGCGTCAGGAACTCGCCGGAACGCTGCCGAAAGCCGGCGTGGACGCTCCGGCGCTGCCGGCGGGCGCGCATCCGCAATGCACAGATAAACCGGAAAACTAAATGTCTTCGAAAACCATTCATTCCATCGGCATCATCATGAACGGCGTCACCGGACGCATGGGCCTGAACCAGCACCTGCGCCGGTCGATCCACGCCATCATGCAGCAGGGTGGCGTGCCGATTTCCGCCACTGAGACGATCATGCCCCGGCCGCTGCTCGTGGGCCGCAACGCGGTCAAGCTGGAGAGCATCTCGCGGGAGTTCGGCGGCATTCCGTGGACCACCAGCGTGGAAGAGGCTCTGGCGAATCCGGAATATTCTGTCTACTTCGACTCACAGACGACGGATCGCCGCGTGGAAGCGGTATCGGCGGCCATTGCGGCCGGCAAACACATCTACTGTGAAAAGCCGATTGCCGATAAGACCGAAGTCGCGTTGGATCTCTATCGGCAGGCGAAGGCCGCGGGCGTGAAGCACGGCGTGGTGCAGGACAAACTCTGGCTCCCCGGTCTGCTGAAGCTGAAGCACCTGCGCGATCTCGGCTTCTTCGGGCGTATTCTGTCGGTGCGCGGCGAGTTCGGCTACTGGGTTTTCGAGGGCGACACGGTCACGCCGCAGCGCCCGTCCTGGAACTATCGCAAGGAAGACGGCGGCGGCATCATTCTGGATATGCTGTGCCACTGGCGCTATGTGCTCGACAACGTTTTCGGGGCGGTGAAGTCGGTGTCCTGCCTGGGCGCGACACACATCCCGGAGCGCCGCGATGAAGCCGGGAAGCCCTATGCCTGCACGGCGGACGATTCTGCTTACGCCACTTTCGAACTGGAAGACGGGATCATCGCGCATTTCAACTCTTCGTGGACGGTGCGCGTGCGCCGCGACGATCTGCTCACGCTGCAGGTGGATGGCACGAAAGGTTCCGCCGTGGCCGGTCTGCGCGACTGCTGGGTGCAGCCCTATGCCGCCACGCCCCGGCCCACCTGGAATCCGGACGTCCCCCAACCGATTCAGTTCCTCGAAGGCTGGCAGAAGCTGCCCGATCAGGACAAGTTCGACAACGCTTTCAAATGCCAGTGGGAACTTTTCCTGCGGCACGTGGTGAAAGACGAGCCGTTCCGCTGGGATCTGCTGGAAGGCGCGAAGGGCGTGCAACTCGCCGAGAAGGGCCTGGAGTCCTGGGCGAAACGCGCGTGGGTCGATATTCCTGCAATATAGAGGTATGCGCGCCGCAGCTCTGCTTGTGATGTTTGCCTGGTCCGCGAGCGGCGCGGACCAGTGGCTGCGGGTCACGACACCCCATTTCGAACTGTACACCGATGCCGGGGAGAAGGCCGGGCGCGATGCCATCCTGCATTTCGAGCAGGTGAGGGACTTCTTTCAGAAAGCATCTCCGGTGCATTCGAACGAAGATTTCCCGGTGCGCATTCTCGCGTTTAACGGGAGAGACCAGTTCCTGCCGTATTCCCCGAATGCGCAGGCGATCGCGTATTACGCGCCGGGCGCGCGGCGGGATTTCATCGTCATGTCGGATCTTTCGGCGGACAGCTACAAGGTGGCGATTCATGAGTACATGCACCTGGTGGTGCGGCACAGCGGGCTGCGGATTCCGGTGTGGCTGAATGAGGGCTGGGCGGACGTCTATTCCACGCTGAAACCCGCGAAGGACGGCGTGGCGGTGGGCGATCTGATCCCCGGCCGCGTGCAGGTTTTGAGCCAGGGTCCGTGGCTGGATTTCGACACGCTGACGTCGGTCGGCGTGGGCTCGCCGATCTATAACGAAGGCAACCGCACGGGGCTTTTTTATGGCGAAAGCTGGGCGCTGGTGCACATGCTGTTTCTCGCGCCGGATTACAAGGACAATTTCGGCAAATTCCTGATGGCGCTGCATCGCGGCAGCAGCGCCGCCGAAGCGTGCGAGACTGCCTATGGCAAGCCGGCCGCCGCGGTTTTTCTGGATCTTCGCAAGTATTTCGAACGCAAGAGACTCTTCGGCGCCGTGTATGCGACCACGCTGACGAAGGCGGAATCGGAACCCGCCGTGGCACGGGCATCCACGTTCGAAGCGCGGCTGGTGCTGGCGGATCTGCTCGCTTCCATTGGACGCTCGGATCTGGCCAGACAGGAGTACGATCAACTGGAAAAGCTGGAGCCCGGCCAGGCGGATCTGGAGCAGTCCCTCGGCTTCCTGGCGTTGGCGCACAGCGATAAGGCGGCGGCGCGGCAGCACTTCAGCCGCTCCTTCGCGGCAGGCGGCGGCGATCCTCAGATGTGCGTGGCACTGGCGACTCTGGAAACCGCCGCGCAGCAGTCACCGCTCCAGGTGATCCCGATTCTGGAGCGCGCGCTGCAAGCGAAACCCGACTACGCGGAGGCGCTGTTGCAACTGGGCGGACTGCGCGTCGTCACGCGGCAGTACGAAGGCGCGATCAGCGCGCTGATGAGCATTAAGATCGTGACGCCGGACCGCGCGCCGGGCGTGTTCTTCAGCCTGGCGTATGCGTATCTGGAGACCGGCGACCTGGCGCGGGCGAGAGAGAACGCGCTGACCGCGCAGAAGTGGGCGAAGACGCCGCAACAGACGCAGGAACTCACCCGGATGCTCGCGTTCATCGAAGCGCGGCAGAAACTGCCGTCGCCGCCGCGTCCGGGTGAGAAGCTGCAATCGGTGGAGGGCGTTCTTCAGGGGATGGATTGCAGTCCGAAGGGCAATCATCTGCTGGTGCACGCGGGGCAGCAGGATCTGGTGTTCGCCCTGCCGGACTTCAAAGCCGTCGAGTTTTTTACGAACCGCAGTGGTCCGCTCAATCTGCAATGCGGTCCGCAGAATCCGCTTCCGGTGGTGGTGCAGTATGCGCCGGTCAGCGTGATGGATATCGGCGCTGCGGGCGTGGTGCGCCGTATCGATTACTAGTTCTTTGATCGGGTGAGCGTGTTCTCTCTATGTAGTGCAGGATGCCATCCTGCGGCGGGTTGGAAACCCGACAACAGCGCCGGTTACCAACCGGCGCGCAGGTCTACAACCCGCCCCACCTTCGAGTCCGATTACGCCATCGGGGAACCAGGTTAGGGTCGCTCGTCTTCGCGGATCCGGACCCGGCGCCCTTCGATGGTGACCCGGTCTTCCACCAGATACTGAATAGCCGTTGAATAAATGGAGTGCTCCTGCGCCAGAATGCGCGCGGATAACGTCTCCACCGTATCGTCATCCAGCACCGGCACGGCGGCCTGAATCAGGATCGGGCCGGAGTCGAGAAATTCATCCACGAAATGCACGGTGCAGCCCGTGATTTTGACGCCGTGCTCCAGAGCCTGGCGCTGGGCATCGAGGCCCGGGAAGGAAGGCAGCAGCGACGGGTGAATGTTGAGGACGCGGTTCGGAAACGCGCGCACAAAATGCGCGCTCAGCAGGCGCATGAACCCGGCCAGACAGACCAGATCCACATCGTGCGTCTGCAGTTCCTCCACCAGCAGCTTGTCGTAGGCTTCCCGTTCCAGTCCCTGGGAGGCGATGATGCGCACCGGAATGCCGCGTTCGCGGGCGATATCGAGCCCCGGCGAACCGGCACGATTGGTGATGACGATGGCGATCTCGGCGTCGAGTTTGCGCCGGGCGATGGCATTCGCGATGGCCTCGAAGTTCGAGCCGCGCCCGGAAATCAGAATCCCCAGCCGCACTTAAAGCTTCCCCGATTTGGCCGGATTCCGGTATTCCACGCGGCCCTTGCCGCGCCGCTGCGGGATGATCTCGCCGATGATCCACGGCTTCTCTCCCTCGCGTTTCAGCGCGCGCTGCGCGGCGGGCAGTTTCGCTTTGGAAATCACGAAGATCATGCCGACGCCCAGGTTGAAAGTGCGCCGCCAGTCGTCC
>Ga0118677_10012074_pt1 | contig 12770 bp, 2 predicted proteins | sample AliMusrvi5mmetaG_FD_86154 | JGI IMG/M metagenome (GOLD analysis project Ga0118677, IMG submission 86154)
GAGTTCTCTCTATGTCAATGGTGGAGGAACGGTGACTCTGACTAGTCCCCAACAGTTCTACGCTGGAGTGACAGGAATCACCAACGGTACCCTGGCTGCACCGGCAATCGGTGAGCCAAGTTCTTTCAGCACCAATGTTTTGATCATGAACAGTACAACGAACGCCGCCGTGGCAAATCATTCGGCGACATTCATCGATACTCTTGGCGGTGGAACTCTTTCTCTCGGCGCGATAGTTGATTTTGGTAATTCGACGATCGCCCTCACAAATAGCGGTAGTACCAACAACTACGGTTCTATTCAGGCCACAAATTCTGCGACAATTGGATCCACGAGTTATGGAGGTATTACATTCCTGAACAATGGAAATCTTTCAACCAATAGCACGACGGGCGTGATCACCGGTTACACGAAAAACTACATTATGATCACAGGTTTATGGCCTGTTGGGACAAATGGTCTGCCGATAACCTACACGCTCTTCAATGCGCCCAATGGAATCAGTATTGCGACTGACAGTACGACCAATTACTCAGTCTGGCTAGAGGGCTCAACTAATGGAGGAACGAATATCCTTGGGGGGCAAATTGTCCAATTACAGGGAGGATCCGGTACGGCCACAGGTCTCCTTACAAATGGACGGACAATCTACGATTTTTACTCTGATGCAAATAACATAGATTTAAGGATCATCGGTAACCCTTACAACCTGATCTGGACAAATCCGTTGAATAATCAATGGGACACCAATACCCCCAATTGGCAACAGACAACAAATTTGGGAACCAATATCGCCTTTGCACAAGGGGATAGTGTCACATTCGATAACAATGCCACAAACACTCCCATCCAGCTCAATTATCCTGTCTCCTCATCCACGAACAATAGTATCGTCACTACTGTCACAAACTCACTCGGCGCAGGTAGCGTCACGGTGACTAACTCTGCCGGAACAGTATCATTCTCCTCTTTCAGTGGAAGCGGAACGCTATCGGTTGGCGCATTTGTTAAAGGACAGCTGAGCGGTTCTGGAGCGGTTGCGGCCGGTGCAGGAGCTTTGACAATTTCCCCCAGTATCACCATCAATCTAAATGGTGGGGTTTTTGCCAATTATGGCAGTGGCTTTGTAACCCTGGGCGGCAGCCTAATTAACGGATCTCTCTTCCAGGATGGAAGCGGAACCTTGCTTCTTTCCGGTCCGGCAAATAACTACACTAATGGAACAGTTATAAACGCTGGCACTCTTCAACTTGGATCATTCAACGCTCTCGGCGGCGGTGCTGTCAGTCTGAACAAAGGAACGATAGATCTAGGAACCTACACAAATACTCTTTCCAGCCTTACGATAGGCAGTGGAACCATCACCGACGGAGGAATCGTTAGTGGCCTATTCTCGTCAACAAATTCAGGAACAAATCCTGCCGTGATTCTAGCCAACCTCATCATGAACGGTCAGGGAACGATGACGATTTCAGGATCAGGAACCCTAACGTTAGCTGGTTCGAACAATCTAGCTTCAGGAACAATTTTTGTGAATGCTGGCACACTGCTCGTTAGTAATGGCACATCAAGCCTTCAGGGCGCCCTCTCAAACAATGCTTCGATAATTTTTAACCAATCAGGTTCTGGATCCTTTCTGGGAACTTTTGGTGGAGCTGGTTCCCTGACTTTTACCGGTACAGGAACTACTGTTCTGGCCTCTAATAATAACCTTTCAGGACCAGTAACGGTCTCCTCCGGAAGCATCGCCTTTGGAACAACCAATGCGCTTTCATCTGCTTCACTACTTCAATTGAGCAACGGTGCATCAGTAAACCTCAACGGATTCAGCCAGAATCTTCAATTTCTTAGTGGTCGAGGAATTGTAACTGATGCGTCCATGGGTGGCTCGACTCTGACCTTGAACATTTTGTCGGACGAAACCTTCGCCGGAGTTCTTTCCGGATCACTTGCTCTCTCGATGAATGGTACCGACGTGCTTACCCTGAGTGGGTCCAACAGCTATACAGGGGGCACTTATGTCAACTCTGGAGTTTTGGCTCTCACCTCGCACGGATCTCTTGGCGCCCCATCTGGAACTGTGACCATTAATGGAGGCACCTTGGATTTGGGTGGATTAAATGCAATCAATTCTTCTTTTACATTGAACTCAGGTGAGGTGACCAATTCCACTGGAAACGGAACAATCACAGCTCAGGCCTATTATCTTAATGGAGGATCATTAAACGCAAATTTGGGCTCAGGATCCATCACTGTAGGAGGAGGAACAACGACACTTGGTCATCAGGGAATTCTCAATGCGGGTTCGAGCCTAAACATAACGAACGGCCAACTCATTCTGGCTGGATCTGAGACCATTACCTCCCTAATGATTTCGAAAGGTGTTTTAACCAATGGCACCTTGTCGGCTTCATCCTTTTCACTCAGTGGCGGAACAGTGGCTTCGTCTTTGAGTGGATCTGGCTCACTTAGCGTTACAGGAGGCAATGTCTTGCTCTCAGGCATCAACAGCTACAGTGGAGGGACGGTAATCAGTGGTGGCTCACTAACCGCTCAATCTCTCGGAACCGGGACCCTTGTCCTCAGCGGGGCGACATCGCCTGTCAGCTTTACAGACTCGTTGGCTGGTCAAACCTTGTTTGTAGGAGGCGTGGCTTTTGACACGAATGCAACGATATACCTAAGTGGGTCATCTAACTTTATTGTAGCGAATGGCGCAGTAAGCATCCTCGGTTCCAACAATGCCATCTCGCTTTCGGGATCGCTGACCAATGGCTCTTACCAACTGCTATCAGGGGCATCACTATCCGGCACAAACATTGTTCTGACAGGTAGTGCTGTGAACGGTGAAACAATTCCATTGGACGGGGCGGGATCCTATGGCCGTGTTGCCTATTCGTTTACCAACCTCGGCAACACTCTTACCCTAATTCAAGGTGGTGAAGCTTATAATCTCATTTGGAGCGGGGCCCAAAATAATAACTGGAATACAAACAGCACCAACTGGCAGCAAACGACAAATTCTGGGGTCAATATCACGATGGTCGCTTTTGATAATGTGACCTTCGACAATGGTGCTACGAATGCGCCGATCTCGGTGGCAGCAGAGGGTGTGACTAATGGCAGTATAAGCGTGACCAACTCAGCGGGAACCGTGGTTCTAGGAGGTGGCATGATCACAGCTTCTTCATTCAATGACCTAGGAGCTGGTTCTCTCCTCCTCACGGCTCCCCTTGCGCTAGGCAATGGCACCCTGACAATATCGGGCGGAGGACAAGTGACTCTGGCCGGAGGCATTAGTACGGGTTCATTACTCGTCAATGGATCCGGTACGGTTGTTCTAAGCGGCACCAACAACTATAGGAATGGAACGGCTGTTAATTCGGGTACACTTTTTGGGGCATCGCCGAGTATTGAAGGTAACATTACGAATAATTCCTTGGTAGTTTTTGACCAGACTTCAGCCGGAACCTACTTTGGTTCGATGAGTGGCACCGGTTCGGTCACCATTACCGGCTCCGGTACTTTGAGTCTATTGGCCAGCAACACCATAAGCGGAGGAGTTCTGCTGAATGGAGCTTCTGTATCCCTAGGCAACGGTTCAGCCTTTGGAACTGGAACGGTCAGTGTTTCCAGTAACTCAACTGTAGCTGCTTCATCCAGCTTACAGGTTGGGAACGCCTATGCTATTCAAAATGGAGTTACTCTATTTCTAACCGAATCACAGACCAACGCTACATTCATCAATTCGGGCTCCATCACTGGTGCTGGCTCAGTGAGCATTTCTGGTTCGGGTATAATTGCCCTCAATGGCTCTAACAACTATTCGGGAGGAGTCTATGTTACTTCCGGAAAACTCAGTTTGGGCAATTCAAATGCCCTTTCTGGTGGATCAGTGAGTATTTCCGGAGGTTCACTTGATCTCGGCGGGCTAGTCAATCAGGCGGGGTTGGTGACTCTTGGAAATGGAGCTATTGCTGACGGGACTCTGAGCAGTTCCATTGGCTTTTCACTTACCAACGGAGTGATTGGAGCGACGCTTACTGGTGTGGGGTCGTTGAGTCAGGGAGGGGAGGGAACGACGAGTTTGGGAGCGAGCAACAGTTTTGGTGGTGGTGTTTTTGTGAGTGGGGGCACGTTGATTTCTGGCAATGCTGGATCCTTGGGTGGAGGGTCGGTGAGTGTGACAGGTGGGACGCTTGATTTGGGAGGTCTTGTTAATCCTGTGGGGTTGGTGAGTGTTGGGGGAGGGACGATTTCTGACGGGACATTGAGCAGTGCGTTGGGATTCCTGACGACCAACGGAGTGATTGGGGCTTCGCTGTCCGGGATTGGTTCCCTGAGTCAGAGCGGAGCGGGGACAACACTTTTGTCCGGCAGCAATAATTTTACGGGAGGAGCCTATGTGAGTGGAGGCACGCTTTTGTCTGGCAATGCGAACGCGTTGGCGGGAGGGGATGTGACGCTTTCGGGTGGTGTGCTTGATTTGGGAGGTTTGACCAACGCTGTTGGTAACGTGACCAACGATGGTGGTGTTATTTTGCATGGGACGCTGAACGGGACGGGATACACGGTGGGAAGCGGAACTGTCAGTGCGTCGCTGAGTGGCGGGGCCTCGCTTGTGCAGAGTGGGGAAGGGACGACACTTTTGTCCGGCAGCAATACCTTTACGGGAGGAGCCTATGTGAGTGGCGGCACGCTTCTTTTGGGCAATGTGAACGCATTGGCAGGAGGGGATGTGACGGTCTCCGGTGGAACGCTCGATCTTGGGGCGCTCAGCAATCAAGTGGCATTGGTGAGTCTTGGCGGGGGAAGCATCAGCGACGGGGCCTTGAAGGCGGGCAGTTACGCCCTGACGGGAGGGGCGATCAGCGCGTCGCTCATTGGCAGCGGATCGCTTACGCAGAGCGGAGGAGGCACGACGGTTCTTTCGGGCAACAACGCCGGCTTCAGCGGGGCTGTGACGGTTGCCTCGGGGACGCTTCTATCTGGCAACGCGAACTCTCTTGGTGGTGGAAGCGTCGCGGTGAATGGCGGAACGCTGGATCTGGGAGGGTTCACCAATGTGACTGGAGCGCTCAAGCTTGGTGGCGGGACTGTCAGCGACGGCACCTTGAACTCCGCGTCCTACAGTCTGAGCAGCGGTGTGATTGGTGCGTCACTGGTAGGGAGTGGATCGCTCATTCAAGGAGGGGCTGGGACGACGGTTCTTTCTGGCGACAACACAGGTTTCAGCGGGCCTGTTGCCATCACGATGGGGACGCTGAGTGCCGGGGCGTCCAATGTGGGGACGGGAGCCTATACGGTTGGAGGCTCCACCAATCTTGCGATCTTCAACGACACGTTGCAGGGCAGCCAGCTGAGCGTTGGGGCGCTGAGCGTTGTGGGCAATGCTGCGATTCTGTTGGGCAGTCCGAACTCGGGAGTGGCCTCTGGCGGGGCGCTGACCATCGGCGGGAGCAACGATTTGCTGACGCTTTCCGGGATCTGGACCAACGGGACCTACACGCTGCTCAGCGGCACGAGTCTTGATCTTTTGAGTTCCAACATTGCGGTGGCGGTTGGGGGTGGGACGGCCAGCCTGGGAGGCACCTATGTGGGGGCGTATCGGTACAGTTTCCTTGCGACCAACGACGCGCTTGACCTTGTGGTGGGACCTGCGGCCTACAACTACACCTGGAACGGAGGAGCGAAGGGGTTCTGGAACACCACGACCAACACGTGGCTGTCCAACGCGATGCCTCCCTCGGTGGCGTTTGTGGACGGCAACAACGCGCTCATCACCAATGCGGCGAGTTTGACGATCAACGTTCCTGGCAACGCGGGGATCAGCGCCTACGGGGTTCAGGTGAGCAACCTCACCGGCACGGCGGTGATTGGTGGAGGCGTGCTTGCCGCGGACAACATGAGCAAGACCGGGGCGGGATCGCTCACCGTTTCCTCGCAGCTGAGGGTGACCAACGGGCTGACGATCAGCTCGAGCCGGGCGGTTTCGCTCCTTGGGACCAACAACTTCCTGCCCGGAGGCGTGAGTGTTTCCTCGGCCTCGCTGATCGTGGGCAACAACACCTCGCTGGGATCGGGAGCGGGAGCGGGGCTGCTGAGCCTGAGCAACGCGTATGTGACCTACAACGGGGCGGCGGCCTCGAGCCTGGCCAACGCGATTGAGCTGGCCGGATCGGATGTCATCACCAACGCGAAGGCGGTGAGCCTTTCGGGCAACATCGCCGGAGGAGGAACCCTCACCAAGGCGGGGGCGGGAACCTTGACGCTCACCGGAACCAACAGTTTCACCAATTCGAGCGTGCTGGCCGGTGTGCTTGCCTCCACGGGAGGCTCCTCGCTGCAGGGCAACGTGGGCGTGAGCAACGCGGCGACCCTGCTCTTCGGCAACACCAACGGCTCGCCGATCCTCTTCGGGGGGAGTATTTCCGGCAAGGGCAAGCTGAGCAAGACGGGCAGCGACCGGGTGAGCCTGCTCGGGACCAACAGCTACAGCGGCGGCACGCTGGTGAGCGGAGGCATCCTGCTGGGCACCTCCTCCTCCTTTGGCAGCGGTGCGGTGACGGTGAACTCGGCCACCCTGAGCTTCATCGACACGCTCAGTGACACCTTCTCCAACAAGATCAGCGGGACGGGAGGGCTGACCATGTCGGGCAGCGGCACTCTCGATCTCACGGGAGCCAACGCCTACAAGGGAGGCAATGTCGTCAACAGCAACTCGACTTTGGAAGGGGTGGTCACGAGCCTTCCCGGCAACATCACCGACAACGGAACGCTGCTCTTCAACCAGACCAAGGCGGGATCCTATGCGGGGATCCTCAGCGGCTCGGGCGAGCTGATCAAGCAGGGTGGGGGGACGCTCAGCCTGACGGGCAACAACAACTTTAGCGGCGGGGTGCTGCTCACCGGGGGTGCGCTTTCCGACACGAAGGGATCGCTCACCGGGGCTCTGACCTTGCAGGGGCCGACCCAGAGGGTGACCTTCACCGATGCGCTGGCCTCCGCGCTCAACCTTGCGAGCGTGACGCTGGCGGGCAACGCGAACATCGTCATTTCCAATCCGAAGTCGCAGATCAACGCGACCGGGGCGATCGACATCACGGGCAACACGAACGTGATCGCGCTGACGGGCACCTACGCCCCCGGCATCTACAAGATCCTCTCGGGCAGCAACGTGGTGGTGGGAGCGGGCTCCTCGCTGAGCGTGAGCGACAGCACGCTGCTCGGCACGACGCTTCTCTCGCTCGGGCAGACCAACGTGCCCTACAAGGGCAAGTACTACAGCTTCAACACGAACGCGGCTGGGACCTACATCTACCTGGAGGTTGCCACCAACAGCAGCTCGCCGCAACCGGCAGCCCTCTTCCGGGAGGTTCCCGCCACGCGGCGCCTTGCCGCGGTTCTGGGCAGCCCCGCAGCCTCGCTTGCCTCCACCAACAGGGCCTCCACCAACGCGGTGGTGGGCAAGCTGGTGTCCCGGGTGCTTCCCGCCGTGGAAGCGGCCCCGGCCGAGGCGGCCGCCACGCCGACGGTTTCCTTTGCCACCGTGCTGGCCGAGGAGAACACGGCCATAGGGAACTATGTGAGGAAGCTTCACCGGGAGACCGACGCCTTCATCGCGAAGAACACGGCCGGACTCTACCAGTCGATGGCACCCGTGGCCTTCAACCTGGCCAACGCGCAGAACAGCGAGCTGAACCAGCGCCTCTGGGGCCTTCGGGTGGCCGATGGCGGAGGCTTCAGCATGAACGGACTGCCCGACAACACGCCTGTGATCGAGGGGCAGGGCGACGGCAACAAAGGGGTCCTCGACGCCAAAAAGGACATCCTGCGCCCGGGTGAGGACAACCGCTGGGGCATGTTCGTGGACGGCAACGGTGTCTTCGCACAGGCCAGCCCGGTCAACACGCTGCCCGGCTACAACAGCCAGGCCGGTGGAGTCACCGCCGGACTCACCTACAAGTGGAACGAGAACTTCGGCAGCGGGCTCTACGCGGGATACGAGGGCAGCTACAACCGCTACAGCGGAGGAGCCACCCTGGTGGATAATTCCGTGCGCTTCGGGGCCATCGGCACCTACGGGCAGAGGAACGCAAAAGGCGAGGCGCTGGGCTTCTACGCCGATGCGCTCATCGGAGGAGGCTACAACAACTACAACTCCAGCAGCACGCTGGGCACGAGCACCTTCACCTCCACACCCGGGGCAGGGGAACTCGACAGCATGCTTTCGGGAGGCTACGACATCAAGAAGGGGAACTGGACCTTCGGTCCGACGGCCAGCCTGCAGTACACCTACTTCGGGGTGGGCTCCTTCAGCGAAAACGGCTCCCACGACCTCAACGGCAACAACGCCGGATGGAACAGCTCGAGCATGATCGGCAGCCTCGGAGCACACGCCGCCTACAGCTGGCAGGCGAACCAAAACCTCTTGGTCGTGCCGCAGATCAGCCTGAGCTGGCAGCACGAGTTCATGCAGAACCCCTACGACGTCAGCAGCTCCATCGGAGGCGCCACCTTCAACAACTGGAGCTCCGCCCCGCTGCGCGACACCCTCTACACCGGAGTCGGCGTCACCCTCGAATACAAAAAGAAATGGAACACCTCCTTCTTCTACAACGCCGCGGCTGGCAACAAGAGCATGGAAAGCCAGAACATCTTCCTTTCCCTCGGCCTCAAGTTCTAGGAGGAAGTCCCCATCTTGAACCCGGAAACGGAGGAAAGATACAAATCCTTCAACCCCACTTTACAGATCAATCGAAAGACCAGGAGTGATGCTCCATATTCATCTCATGTGGGTTGACATAATTATGGTACAGAACCCCGATGTCATTTGTTCTCCATGATAGATGGTTGAATGTACCGCATACATTGCAACTTAGAGGCTTTTCGGGTTTTAATAATTAACCCATGGATCCTATCTCAAATAGAACGATTTCTTCACCAAACTTTCCGGAATTAGGTGCAAATAATATTCCGAGTTTCAAAAAAAGTTTTCTCCGCAAGTTTGGTTGGGTTTTTATTCTCCTGCTGATAATTGCTGGGTGTTGGAGAATCTTTTATCTCACTACTCACAGGCCAGCGCATGCGGCTCGCGGGCGTGAGAACTCGGGAGCAATTCCGGTAACTCTTGCGGTTGCCACAGTGGAGGACTTCCCAATCTATTTGGATGGGCTAGGTACGGTTCAGGCCTACAATTCTGTGCTGGTTAATGCCCGTGTTTCAGGATTGATTCAGGAAATACGCTTCAAGGAAGGTCAGGTAGTAAGTAAAGGCGATGTCCTGGCAGTGCTCGATCCCAGAACATTCAAGGCCCAGTATGATCAGGCCACCGCAAAGACGCTCCAGGACATCGCGCAGTTGGAAAGTGCAAAAATAACCCTTGCTCGTGATCAGGAGCTCATTGACAAGAATGTTTTGGATCACCAGACCTATGATACACAGAAATATCTAGTCGCGCAGCTGGAGGCAACGGTCCATGCCGATCAAGCTAACGAGCAACTTCAAAAAGCGCAGCTTGATTGGACCGAAGTCACTGCACCGATCTCTGGGCACGCGGGTGTACGTTATGTTGATGTGGGTAATCAGGTCACGGTAGGGGCAAATAGCGCCAACGGCTCCTCCTCCATCGTAGTCATCAACCAAATTCAACCAATATACGTCTCCTTCACACTTCCCCAGCAGGATCTATCCCAAATCCGGGAACCTGTAATGGCACATAAGACACTTGAAGTCACAGCACTCGACCGTAACAACCAGACCGTAATTGCCAAAGGAAGCCTCAGCGTCATCGACAATCAGATTGATACAACCACGGCAACCATAAAGCTGAAGGCGATTTTTTCCAACGATGATTACAAGTTGTGGCCGGGTCAATTTGTCAATGTCCGACTTCTTGTTGGTGATCGACCTGACTCCGTTGTGGTTCCAACGGAAGCGGTTCAACTCGGCCCAGAGTCTTCGTACGTATACGTTGTTGGGTCGGATAACAAGGCCGAGATGAGAACTGTGACAACAGGAGCTACGGAGTCGGGTCTTACGCTGATTGATTCCGGACTAAAGCCGGGTGAAAAAGTAGTTATCGACGGCCAATACCGTCTCCAACCAGATTCACTGGTTACTACGGCCACCCCTAAACCGTCCTCATCAGCTAGCCCCCATCATCACAACCATTCCTAAGAAGGTTTCGTTATCCTTTGGGCCTTATCTCTAAGCGAATACCCTGTTTGAAGGGAAAATAAGCAGCTTAGGGAAAAAAATTCGGATATCAATAAAACCAAATGAATATCTCAGAGCCTTTCATCAAGCGACCGATCGCTACTTCTCTCCTGATGGTGGCGTTGATCTTGGTGGGTATTCTCGGTTTCAAATTTCTTCCGGTTGCGGCCCTTCCCACGGTTGATTTTCCGACAATCCAGATTACCTCACAGTATCCTGGCGCAGATCCCGAGGTCATGGCTTCCCTGGTGACGGCTCCACTCGAAAAACAATTCGGCCAGATCAGTGGGCTTTCAGCGATGAACTCCATAAGTTCACTAGGAACATCTGTGATCACCCTGCAGTTTGTACTCGGCAAGAATATCGACCAAGCTTCCCAAGATGTGCAGGCAGCAATTAATGCAGCCGGCGGGGTGCTTCCGCCCAACATGCCGAACCCGCCTGTATATAACAAAGTTAACCCGGCAGATGCACCGATCCTGACGCTTGCCATTACATCGGATACATTGCCGATTATTAAGGTTAATGACATCGCTGATTCAATACTGGCCCAGAAATTGAGCGAAGTAGCGGGTGTTGGGCTCGTGACCATTCAGGGAAATCAAAAATCTGCGGTACGTGTGAGACTTAATCCTGCTTCTCTGGCAATGGAGGGCATTAGTTTGGAGACAGTGCGCACGACTATCAACCAGGCAAATGCCAACGCTCCGAAGGGAAACTTCAACGGCGTCCACCAGTCATTTACCATAGGTGCAAACGACCAGATCCTCAGCGCGGCGGATCTCGCCCCACTAATCCTAGCGTATAATACCAACAACAACGCTCCTGTCCGCCTCAAGGATGTTGCCACTGTTGAGGATGATGTTGAAAATTCACTGATACAGGCATGGATTTCTAGCCCGACTCAGGCTTACAAGCAGGCCGTGTTGCTTGATATCCAGAGACAACCCGGTGCCAATATCATTGACACTGTCGACCGAGTGAAGGCGCTTCTTCCCAAGCTGACAACTTCACTCCCTCCCGGGATGCATATCTCAATCTTCTCCGACCGAACGGAGACTATTCGAGCCTCGGTCCTGGACGTTGAATTCACCCCCTTGCTGACTGTTTTTCTGATTTTTGCACTTCTGTTCCTGTTCCGAATCCGGGATATTGCAGATGCCGCCCGCGAGGTGGCTTATGCTTTACTGGCCTTCATCTACATCCCTTTTTTATTGATGCACCTGGTAATGCTGAGACAGACCCAGTTCGGTGTACAGTGGCTGATGGTTATCATGCTGATTGTCATGACTAACGATTCCGCTGCGTATTATATCGGTAGCGCTTTCGGCAAGAACAGGCTCTACCCGCTGGTAAGCCCGAAGAAGAGCATTGAAGGTGCTCTTGGAGGAGTGGCGGGCAGCATCTGCGGGACCTTGCTGGCAAAGTTCACTTTTTTTCAGCAGCTTACGCTCACAGACGCTCTGGTAACCGCCATCGTAATCGGTATACTTGGTCAGGCTGGCGACCTGTTCGAATCGATGCTCAAAAGAAGCTTCGGAGTAAAAGACTCAGGAACGATTTTTCCCGGTCACGGCGGGGTACTTGATCGTATGGACAGCATCCTGTTCGCCGCTCCGGCCACCTACTATTACGTCGTCTATTTTTTTTAGGCGATCGGCAAAGCGAATATAATGATTTTATTCTGAGTAGGCCGGATGAAGCGAAGCGCATCCGGCAGCAGTGTTTGCATGGCAGAATACTCCGGTTCCGCTTCGCTTGAACCGGCCTACGTAACTGTTTATCAGGGTCAAGGGATAGATTATGAAAAATCTTGCCATCCTGGGTGCAACAGGCTCAATCGGAGTCAGCACCCTGGAGATTGTGGAGGCACATCCGGACCGTTTTCGTGTCGTGGCAATGACGGCCGGAAAAAATCTGGAACTTTTCGCCCGTCAGATCAGGCAGTTTGCTCCACGGATAGCCGTTGTCGCCTTGACTGAGGATGTCACGCGTCTTAAAGAGATGTGCTCCGGTCTCGACGTGGTGATTCTGGGCGGAGTGGAGGGCCTGATAACGGCGGCCACAGCCGACGAAACCGAGATGGTTGTGGCCGCCATCGTCGGCGCTGCCGGACTCGTTCCCACTGCTGCCGCCATCCGCGCCGGAAAGGATGTAGCGCTGGCGAACAAGGAGACTCTTGTTACCGCCGGTCATCTGTTTATGGATCTGGTCAGGGAGCACGGCGTACACCTCTACCCGGTTGACAGTGAGCACAGTGCTGTGTTTCAGTCCATCGAGGGACACCGCAGCAGCGATATCGAGAAGATCATCCTGACCGCGTCGGGGGGGCCGTTCCTCAATACGCCGGTTGAAAAACTGCCGCTGGTCACGGTGCGTGATGCCCTCAATCATCCCAACTGGAGCATGGGGAGGAAGATCACGATCGATTCCGCCACCATGATGAACAAGGGGCTGGAGGTGATCGAGGCCCGCTGGCTGTTCGATGTCCCGGTGGCAAAGATAGACGTCAACATCCACCCCCAGAGTATAATTCATTCCATGGTTGAATA
>Ga0118677_10012075_pt1 | contig 12769 bp, 10 predicted proteins | sample AliMusrvi5mmetaG_FD_86154 | JGI IMG/M metagenome (GOLD analysis project Ga0118677, IMG submission 86154)
GGGTCATTTTAAACTAGTGTTTGTATGATCAAAAAGCAAAAAATTATCTTATATATCATTAAACAATTACATTATTAACTCTGTCATGGTTACCTGTATGTAAACCATATCGCAAACCAATAAAAAACACTATCACTTTAAAAACAATATAACTATCTGATATATAAGGAATAGCTTAATTGGATAGAGCAACAGCCTTCTAAGCTGTTGGTTTCTGTTTCGATCATAGATTGGGTCACCCTTTAAAAGTCAACTATCTGTTAATCAGTAGTATTCTTTTGTGTTTTGGTGTATTGACACAACATTTGTGCCACTCGCGTTTAATCACAAATAATTATTGGACGAAAGTCTTAGGACAGAATTTCGGGTGAAAGGCAAATCAAACGATTAGATCATGAGATTAAAAAATGGTTGATTGAACTTCATTTTCCGGTTATTACCTTTAAATATAAAAGGATTTACGATCTCAGTAGTTCTCCCCGCCGTTGCAATTATATACTTGCGGTTGATTATTCCGGTACACACTTCCGTATCCTGCTTTATTTTTTGCAATTGTCTATTAATTAAAATACTGTTTAAACCTAAAACAATACCGGTAGCTCAAATTACCATAAAAAAAGTTTTTCTGTAAATAGTTAATGAGGCATAAATGTCTTAAATTTACATTACGTTGGAACAGAAAAAAGGACTATCTGAATCATATCGTAATGAACAGCGAGTTCCTAAAACGGTTGACCGATATCGTAAATGCCAATCTGGCTGACGAAAACTTTGGAGTCGAAGATCTTGTACGCGAGATGGGGTTAAGTCATATCAACCTCCACCGAAAATTAAAAACCATTTCAAATCAAACGATTAGCCAGTTCATCAGGGAGATCAGGCTGAAAATGGCCAGGGAGTTATTGCTCAAGGAAGATTTAACCGTTTCAGAAATTGCCTACCGCGTCGGTTTTGGCAGCCCCACCTATTTCAATAAATGCTTTCACGAATATTTTGGTTATCCCCCAGGTGAGCTTAATAAACGTAGTTTAAACAAAATAGAAGGGAAAAATGAAAATACTATTGCTGAACCAATTAATAAAAAACAAGAAGCAATACCTGTAGTAACCAAACGACTATTAAAACGGCCTTTTCTTCTTATCGCTTCCGGTATCCTGATATTAATATCAATATCATATATAATAATTAAACTTTTCACTGGAATTCCTGCACTCACTTCAGTCAAACATTTGAGAGATCAGGAAAAATCCATTGTTATGCTTCCCTTTAAGAATCTGAGCAATAACGCAGATAATCAATATTTTGCAGATGGAGTTACAGAAAACATTCTTAACCATCTATTCCGAATCAAAGGAATCCGGGTAGTTTCAAGAACTACTGCTGAACATTTTCAAGGAAAATCGTTGACTATTCCGGAGATTGCAAAAAAGCTGAACGTCAATTATGCGCTCGAAGGAAGTGTTTCCAGGTTTGAGAGTAAAGTAGAAATTTTCGTGCAACTGATTGAAGCCCGAACTGATAAGTATCTCTTTTCTGAAAAATTTGAGCGCGAAATGACCGATATCTTTGGGGTTCAAAGCGATATAGCCAAAAAAGTCGCAATTGAATTGGAGACGGCACTTTCTCCTAATGAAACTGCAATAATTGAAAAAATACCTACAACAAATGCGCAAGCGTATGATGCCTATTTATTGGGGCGGTTTTTCCTTAAAAAAAGAACAAAAGAAGATTTGAAAAGGAGCATGGAATATTTTGAAAAATCCATTCTTGAAGATCCGAATTTTGCATTGGCGTTTTCAGGACTTGCAGACGCATATTGGCTTCGATTCTGGTGGGGGTGGGGACCAGGTCAACCTAAAGAAGACTACGAAAAGTCAAAAAAGATAGCGCAACAAGCGCTGCAACTTGATAAAAATCTTTGTGAAGCGCATACTGTGCTGGGCAATATTTTATCCTGGGGCGAATGGAAATGGGAGGAAGCCAGGAAGGAGTTCAAACTTGCCATAGCATTCAATCCCAACTATGGAGATGCTCATTTTTCTTATGCATGGTTCCTCGATCTTATAGCGGAGAATGAAGAAGCACGGGAAGAGATGAACCTGGCACTTGGACTTGATCCTTATTATGCATATTATAATGGAATAAGTGGCGTATTGTATTACAAGCAATCTAATCTTAAAGAGGCAGTAAGTGAGTACATTAAAGCTTTGGAACTTGATCCAGGTCCTTCTTATATCCATAATGACCTGTTTAAAATTTATTTCAAACGGGGTGAGGATTTAAAAGCAGTTGAAGCCCTTGAGATGTTTATGCTCATTGATACAAAAACTGCTAAAAATGCCCATTTAATTCAGAAAGTGTATGCTGAATCCGGACTACACGGTCTTATGAATTTTGCGATTAAATCAGAACTGACAAAATCACCCTGTGATATGTATTTCTTAGCAACCTTGTATTCTCTGCTAAATAAAAAAAATGAAGCACTGGATTGTTTGGAAAAAATTATGAGAGAACGTACCTTAGGCTATACCGGGCTTGTTAATTACAGCACCAATCAGATTCCCGTGATCGCAAATGATGATGATTTCATTAACCTCCAGGAAGAACCTCGTTTTTTGGCTTTAATAAAAAAAATGGGGCTTTATGACTACTACTTTCTTGCCAGAAAAGAAAAACCCTTAAAGCAATAAGATCCGCTATATTCATCAAAACCTCCCTTTTGCAAAATATTTTCATCGATTGAATTTATTTTTTCATCGATTTGAAAAATATCCTTACCATTTGAAAAATAGCTTCTTAGTAAACCAAATGATAAATGCCTTTTGGCATCCAGGGGATTATGCAAATATTGACTTGGAGATAAAAAAGGAGCTTGTCAGGATTGGAACAGGATTAAAGATTTAGGTGGTGGGTTGAAGAACGATTATTATCTTAATAATTTATGTGAACATCCTGGATTTGCTGAAATGATCAATATTTTTGAGGAAAAGAAATAAATATAAAGTAACTCCAGATTTACCCCGACATATACTGATTCGAACGTTTTACCGGCCTTCATCTCTGATGCAACTTCTGCAAAAAGACGATCCTTAATATTCGTTTTCAGGTACTTTTTTCTGCCTAACATGAAAGATGACTTTTCGTAGAAGGGCTCCAGTATTTTTTCCCAGTAGCCATAGCGGCGCCACGGCAGACTGTAAAAAAAGTATCTTTAGTCATTTACAACGTATTGCCATACACAAGACTTCCCCCTCCGTCGCTGGTACCACTTAAAATACTTGCTGCTGAAAAAAAGAGAGCTTCTGAAATCCAAACCACCTTAATTGGGGGACCCATAAGTTTTTTGCAAGATTCCAGTTGGTCTTTGGAAAGTCCTTCGGTTCATAACACTTTCCCTGCTCAAGGGTCAGTAATGAATAGACTTTTTCTGCCAGTCAGAGACTGGCAACACTGCCATCGGACCCCGATCCAATCACAATATAGTCGTAAGTCATTCTAAATTTAGGAGTTAGATATAGTTGGAGTAAATATAGCAAATCATTCGTTATTCCTGCGTCTCGTTAAAAGAAGCTGAATAACAGCTGTTTATATCCTAGACAGAATAAGTTAAGTTTTTATCCGATTTTTTTATCCTTCTTCCAAATAAAGTTTAAAGGCAATATGTGGATTAGCCACAGTCTTATTTAGGAGACAAGCTGAGTTTTTACAGGATAATAATATTTAATGAAGATTAAACCAAAGGTTTTTATGGCATCAGAAAATTATGAAGGCCAGCACAAAAACCACTGCAATCGCAACAAGAATCCAAATAACCTTGATTTCAAAAGCCAACAACCGGTCACATTCTGCAATTCTCTGTTTTACTTTCTCGGTCTCGATGTTTAGTTGAAGCGCTTTTTGGTAATAGCTCTTAGCAGGCCTTAACAGTTCAATTTTGAAAAAATTATCACCATGTCTCATCAAATCCAGGTACTCACGTTCTGAATGACCTAAAGTGCTTTCTAAAATAGAATGTTCCATAATCTTATTGTTCTTGATTTAACCAAATTTACTAAATTTGTAAATCAATTGCAATTTTACAGCGCAAAATTTGTGGTCCCAGAATGACCCTTGACTTCAGCAAATTCAAAGATTATTTCGTCTATAACCCATACTTTAAAACTTGATAACCATGGAAATGACTTCACAGAATGAGCAAGGATTGCCGAATACTCAATTGGGATTGACTTCAGAATCGGTTATTTACTTACAAAAGATTGCAAATTGGACCACTTTTTTTTCGGTGGCAGGTTTTATATTTATAGGATTGATGATTATAGCGGGTCTGGTTATGACCACCTTTTTGTCAACCGTTTTTGCTGTAGCGGGTAAGCCGTATATGGCATACCTGGGATTGATTTATGTAGCAATCTCCTTAATTTACATCATGCCTGTTATTTACCTTTACAGGTTTTCAACCCTCGCAAAGAGAGCAATTAGAAATTTCGATTCAGATGAAATCATGAATGCTTTGAGGAATCTGAAATCGCATTTCAAATTTGTGGGAATCTTTACAATTGTAATCTTCGTCCTGTACTTTCTAATAGGAATTGGATTTGTAATTGCCAAGCTGATCATGTGATCTGGTTCATTTAGCTCTTCTTTTCAGATTTGGAAGTGACGAATGTTTGAATTGGCCCAATCCTGATTCAAAGCGGATTACTTCTGCAGATTTCGCTCCAATTCGCGTAGATTATCCATCTTTTTCTTTATCAGAAAACTGTGAATATCTCCTAAATGTTCTTTAACCTGCTGGTTTCCAAATTCAAATACTTTAGTCACTAAACCTGACAGAAAATCGCGGTCATGCGAAACCAGAATCAGGGTCCCGTCGAAGTCCAGTAACGCACTTTTCAGGATATCCTTGGTTTTCATATCCAAATGGTTGGTCGGCTCATCAAGAATCAGCAAATTGACTGGTTCCAGCAGGAGTTTGATCATGGCGAGCCTGGTCCGTTCTCCACCGGAGAGCACTTTTACCTTCTTGGTCTGATTGTCACCACCAAACATAAAAGCACCCAGAATATCCCTGATCTTAGTCCGGATATCCCCCTTTGCAACTTCATCAATCGTTTGAAATACAGTTACTTCCTCGTCAAGAAGCGATGCCTGATTCTGAGCGAAATACCCAATCATGGTGTTGTGTCCGAGTGTGAGCTTACCTTCATATTCTATTTCGCCCATCAGCCCTTTGACCAACGTTGACTTTCCTTCTCCATTCTTACCAACAAAGGCAACTCTTTCACCCCGTTGAATGGTGAGTGAAGCATTCGCAAAAACCAAATGTTCATCATATTTTTTGGTCATGCTCTCCAGAACAACCGGGTAATTTCCGGAACGGGGAGAAGGGGGAAATTTCAGACGCAATGCAGAGTTATCCTCTTCATCAATCTCTACTAAAGTTAACTTCTCCAGCATTTTGACACGTGACTGAACCTGGTTTGTTTTGGAATAAGTCCCTTTAAAACGTTCAATAAAATCCTGATTGTCAGCAATCATTCTCCGCTGCTCCTCAAACTGTTTCAGCTGCTGTTCCCGACGCTCCTGCCGCAGAGTAAGGTATGAGGAATAATTGACCTTATAATCGTAAATGCGCCCCATGGTCACCTCGATGGTTCTGGTAGTAATGCTATCCACAAAGGCCCGGTCATGAGAGATCAGAATAACGGCTTTGGCACTGCTGATCAGAAATTCTTCAAGCCACTGAATTGACTCAATATCCATATGGTTTGTCGGTTCATCGAGCAGGATCAGGTCAGGTTTCTGAAGCAGAATTTTAGCAAGTTCAATCCTCATTCGCCAGCCACCGCTGAATTCACTGGTAGGCCGGTTAAAGTCCTCCCTTTTAAATCCAAGTCCGAGAAGGATTTTTTCCACCTCTGCGTCATAGTTAATCTCTTCGATAGCATAAAAATGTTCACTTAAAGTCGAAACCTGTTCAATTAATGAATAATAACTGTCCGATTCATAATCAGTTCGTATTGACATTTCAAGATTTAGTGCCTCTATTTGATGCTGCATCTCAAAAATTTTGGCAAAGGCCTGGGCTGCTTCCTCAAAAACAGTCCGGTTATCCTCTGTCATCAGATGTTGAGGAAGATAGGCAATCACGGCATCCTTTGGGGCAGATATCTTACCAGAGGAGGTGGATCGTACTCCAGCAATAATTTTCAATAAGGTTGATTTACCAGCACCATTCTTACCCATCAGGGCAATGCGGTCTTTGTCGTTGATTACGAATGAGATATCTTTAAATAGGGTAGTTCCGCCAAACTCTACGGTAAGCCCGTCAACTGAAATCATAGTTAATTTTTAATGAGCCGCAAAGATAACACTTTAGCTTAAAGCCTAAACCCCCAAGGATTATTAAATTCTCACTGTGGGTACTTCATATCAAATATCTATATTTGGGTAAGTTAGACTCAATTTTCAGGAATGATTTGAGGCCAGCAGATGAGTTAAAAAAATTGATCTTTCAGATGTTCGCAATCTTTACTACCTTGGACAAATCATGGTTAACCAAACAATCGAATTGTAATATTATATATATGAATGTATTAGCAAACTTTAGAACAATCAGACGATTAGCATTGTCACTCCTGATAATCGTTATTCTTATATCATGCAGCGTTACCCATAAATATGTCAATGAGTCTGAGGCAAAATGGGGAAAGGATATTCTTGATTTTGAACAGCAGGATAAATTAGAGAAGGATCCAGGAAATGCCATCCTGTTTGCCGGAAGTTCGAGCATCAGGTTGTGGTCGACCCTGAAGGAGGATGTGGCGCCATATCCGGTAATTCAGCGGGGTTTCGGAGGTTCAAAATTTTCTGATCTTGCTGTTTTTGCAGAACGGATCATTTATCCTCATCAGTTTCGGGCACTGGTTATTTTCGAAGCCAATGACATCACCGGCAGTACTGCTGATAAAACGCCTGCAGAGGTTGCAAAATTGTTTGTGGATATAGTCCGGACTGTCAGGCGGATATATGCAGAACAGCCTGTTTTTGTTTTGGAAATCACACCTACGCCCAGCCGGTGGTCAGTATGGCCCACAATTAAGCAGGCGAATCAACTGCTTAAGGAAGCATGTAACAGGCTTCATAATACCTATTTTATTGAGACTTCGGCCGCTTACATGAATAAGGCCGGGGAACCCAGAAGTGAGCTGTTTATCAAGGATAAGCTTCATCAAAACCACGAAGGTTATCTGATCTGGGGTAATTTAGTGCGAAAAAAGCTGGATGAAGTTCTCCATCAAATACCTTGATTATATTTTCCAGACTATTATTTTTCAACCCTTTTATTTCGGAGAATGGCCCAAAAACTGCCCCGAAATAGTTACATTTGTAATGGATATTTCAATTATTAACTCAATTATTTTCTGATGAACACCTGGTTTGAATGCACTGCAAAATACATCAAGATGGATGAAACCGGCCATGAAAAGAAGGCCAGTGAAACCTATTTGCTTGATGCGATATCATTTACGGAAGCTGAGAGTCGGATTTACAAGGAACTTCAGACCATGGTAAGCGGCGAGTTTGTCGTCAGCAGAATAGCTAAAACCCGTATTTCTGAAATCATTCCGTCAGATAATGGGGATCGCTGGTATAAAGCCAAGGTTGCCTTTATCACTATTGATGAAGAGAGTGGCAAGGAAAAACGAATTATACAGTCTGTTTTGGTTTTTTCAAACAGCATTAAAGAGGCTTATGATCAGATTATTGAGGCGATGCAGGGAATGATGGCAGATTTTGAAATCAGTGGTATTAATGAAAGTACGATCCTGGATGTTTTTCCTTATTTAGTGGATAAAGGGGACGTACCCCCTTATCTGACACCTGTCTCATCTTTCTTAACAGCACCTGAAATTCAGGATGAGTCTTATTTTAGTGAAGATTCAGATATTCAGGAAACTGATGATGATATAGATCTTGATCCGATCTCGGAGGATTGATCCCAAGAGTTCAGATCAGGCACATTTTCCTGGTTGGAGTAAACAATATAGTCTCAGATTTGTTATCTAAGAATAATACATTAAACATTTTTAAAATTAATATTATGAGCACATTAGTCGGAAAGAAAGCTCCGGAATTTAAGGCAGATGCCGTCATAAACGGTAAAGAAATTGTTGAAAATTTTTCACTTGATCAGTTTATCGGTCAGAAATATGTAGTGTTTTTCTTTTATCCACTCGATTTTACGTTTGTTTGTCCTACTGAACTTTTAGCTTTTCAGGAAAAATTGACTGAGTTTGAGAAACGTGAGACTGCAGTGATTGGGTGTTCTATTGATTCCCAGTTTTCACATTGGGCATGGTTAAATACCGAGAAAAAGAATGGTGGAATTAAAGGTGTTACGTATCCAATCGTAGCAGATCTTTCCAAGACCATAGCTGAGAACTATGGCGTCCTGGCTGGTGAATATGATATCGATGAAGACGGGAAATCAGTATTCAATGGTGCACCTGTAGCTTATCGTGGACTTTTCCTGATTGATAAGAAGGGAGTTGTACGTCATCAGTTAGTTAATGATTTACCCTTGGGGCGTAGTGTTGACGAAGCATTAAGGACGCTCGATGCCTTAAGACATTTTGAAGAGTATGGCGAGGTTTGTCCTGCAAACTGGCAGGAAGGCAAAGAGGCGATGAAAGCTACTGCTGAAGGTGTTGCAGGCTACCTTTCTAAACATTAAAAATTAACTTTAATTAACCTTGATTAATTGAAGTTAAAGGTTCTCGGAACTATATTTGTATAGTTGCTTAAGAGCAGGTTTTTTCATAGGATTTAGGTTAGTTAGGTTAGGTTAGAAGAGGGTGTCGCTAGATACCCTCTTCTTATTTTAAGCAAGTCCTGGCGCGACTTTAAGTCGCACCAGGACTTGCCACAAAAATAGGGGGTAATCTTAGGCTTTGTCTCTAACCACTTGGGTGGTTAGACAAACATACCTTCGTCCCGTACAATCATAACGATTGCAGAATGAGAGAGGATTATGAATTTTTCTCCTTTAAACTCGACTTCAAATCCGGCTTTACTAAGGTAAACTGCGAGATCGCCAACTTTTGCCTGTAATGGAACATATTTAACCTCTTCCTGTTTCTTCCAGACCTCCTCATCCTCTGTTACAGCCGGAAGTGGGAATCCAGGTCCTACTTTAATGATATAACCTGCCTGAATACTCTCTTTCTCAACGGCTGTTGTAGGAAGGTATAAACCGGATGATGTCTGTAGATTTGGATTTTTAGGTTTAACAAGGACCTTGTCACCTATCATTATGATCTTTTCAAGATCCTTTTCATCCAGGTTTAAGCTCATATTTAATTTTTTACTGGGGAATCAGAAATAAATGGGTTTATCTAATGTAAATCTAATCTCTTTTGTTGTTTTTTAATTCTACCTGGATAAGGACAGGAAGGTGATCTGACGGATACCTTCCTTCCCGGGAATCGGTCAAGACACTGTAATTGATCACATCAACCAGCTTATTGACAAATATATAGTCAATCCGATTTTCAAGTGTGCTATGAAAGTCAAATCCGTTAAAGGTTCCCACAGGACCTTTGGGAGCATTGTTGCTGACTTGTCGTGAATCTTTCAGTTTTTGTCTGATTATTACCAATGGTTTTTCATCCTGAGTCAGGTTAAAATCGCCACAGAGAAGAACAGGGTCTTTTCTATCGACGATTTCAGTGATTTTTTGCAGAATTAATTCAGCTGATTTTTTTCTTGCAAATGATCCCTCATGGTCAAAGTGGGTATTGAAAACATAAAAAGTATGAAACGTCTCATTTTCTCTGAACCTGGCCCAGGTGCATACCCGATTTAAGGCTGCATCCCAGCTTTTGGAAGGAATTTTAGGCGTTTTGGAAAGCCAGAATGTCCCATCTTCGAGAAGAGTATAACGACCAGAATTATAGTATATTGCGGAGAATTCACCATTTACGTTGCCGTCGTCCCGCCCAACACCCACATATTCAAAACCCTTCATCCCATCTTTAAGATCCATAATCTGATCATAAAGCGCTTCCTGAACTGAGAAGATATCGGCTTTGTGTGTCTTCAAAACCCGGATAACATCACTACGACGCCTGGGCCATGCATTTTCATTGTCGGATGCGGTGTTATACCTTATATTGTAAGTGATTACATTCATAGGTTTTTGTGCGTATCCGGCCGGGAAGAATCCAAAAAACAGGAGAAAAGTTAACAAAGCAACTTTCATGAGAATAGAATTACGTTTAAAAAACTAAGGCTTTATTTTTGTGAAAATTACCGATTATTTAATCCGGAAACAACATATTTTTAGTTACCGGATTGAATTATCTCCATTTTATCCTGTTGATCTTCGATTCGAGCGAAGTCTGTTATCTTCCCGGCTGGTGATTTGAAATCATTACTATTTCATGATTTCAACACTCCTTTTCACGAAATTATTCAAAGCTTCACCACGTAACATATTATTGGCAAGTAATGCCAGATCAACAAGTTGTTTTGCTAGATCATTTGATGCGCCAAAAGCCTCCAGTTTTCTCCGCTTTTGATCTTCAAGTTCAGCAATCTTATTTTCGGTCTCTTTTAAAAGATCCTTTTCTTCTTGGGGAACCTCCTCCTCTTTCTTTCCCTCCTTCAACTTTTTGAGGGCTTCTTTTTCGGCTTTGAATTTTGAGATTTCTTTTGCAGAAATAGACAATTCTGATTCAAGCTTCCCGTGTTTGTCAGCAATTACTCTTTTAATCAGGGGATGGCCCATGTTAACGACGAGATTATAACTGTCGGGAAGATCTCCGTAGAAGCTCATCCCGCTCTGCATTTTGGACATATCCTTCATGCGTCGCATAAACTCGTTCTGAGTTACAATCATTGGCAGTCCATCTTCACCAAGATCCTGGAAATCAATGATAAACTGACCGCGATCCTTTGGAGTAATTGCCTGAAATACAGGGCTTAAATCGTTTTTCTCTTCCAGAGACAGCAGATCCTCCTTAGTGCCTTCCTTCTGAATAAGTTTATCGACTACATCAGCATCAACACGTACAAAATGTTTTTCAGGGAATTTTTGCTCAAAATGATTCAATAATGGTGTTGCTAGAACATCATTCATTAAAAGTACATCATAGCCTTTCCCCTTGGCTGCTTCAATAAAGCTAAACTGCTCATCCTTATTGGTTGAATAAAGATAAACCAACTTTTTGTCTTTGTCCGTCTGGTTGACGGCGATGATATTTTCGTACTCTTCCCATGTAAATGATTTTCCATCCGTATTTTGAAAAAGGTAGAATTTCAAGGCCTTTTCATGGAATTTCTCATCAGTCAGCATACCATACTCGATGAACAACTTGAGATCATTCCACTTTTCCTCAAATTCAGTCCGGTTCTCTTTGAAAATTTCGGTTAACCGATCAGCCACCTTTTTGGTAATATGACCGCTGATCTTCTTTACATTGGAGTCGCTTTGAAGGTAAGAACGCGAAACATTTAAAGGAATATCCGGCGAATCAAGGACACCGTGAAGCAGGGTTAGGAATTCAGGAACAATCCCTTCAACGGAATCTGTCACAAAAACCTGGCTGCAATAAAGCTGAATTTTATTTTTCTGAACCTCGAAGTTGTTTTTCAGTTTTGGAAAATAGAGAATTCCGGTCAGATTAAATGGATAATCAACATTGAGATGAATATGGAACAGTGGTTCGTCACCATATGGATATAGCTTGTGATAGAAATCTTTATAGTCTTCTTCCTTAAGGTCAACCGGTTTCTTGACCCATGCAGGGATAACTTCGTTGATTTGGTTATCTTCACCAGTGTCCTCATATTTTCCGTCTTTCCATTCTTTCTTCTTGCCAAAAACGATAGGCACGGGGAGGAATTTGCAATATTTATTCAGCAGTTCGGTTATCCTGTTCTCTTCCAGAAATTCTATGGAATCTGAATTGATGTGCATGATAATGTCAGTCCCAACTTCGGTTTTTTCCGCCTCTTCAAGGACATATTCAGGTGATCCGTCGCATATCCACCGAACAGGCTTGGCATCCTCCTGGCAGGAGCGGGTGACAATTTCAACTTCCTCGGAAACCATAAATGAGGAATAGAACCCGAGTCCGAAGTGCCCAATGATCGCATTGGCATCGTCCTTGTATTTTTCAAGGAACTCATTGGCCCCCGAAAAGGCAATCTGATTAATGAATTTTTCAACTTCGTCAGAGGTCATCCCGATACCATTATCAGACACGGTGATGGTTTTGGCCTCTTTGTTTAAACTGACAGAAACTTTTAAATCAGACACACTTCCCTTGTATTTTCCGGCAGATGCTATTGTTTTCAGCTTTTGTGTGGCGTCAACAGCATTTGAGATGATTTCCCGCAAAAAGATATCGTGATCGGAATAGAGAAATTTTTTGATAATCGGAAACAGGTTATCACTTGTAACCCCAATTTTACCTTTCATACGCTATGATTTAATATTTATATTTTTTGTATTATTTCATATTGTTTCTCAAAGCTTATGCCAAAAGTAGTTTACTGACTTAGTGGCAGGAATGCGATTAGAAATTCCGGGTGAATAAGACAAAATTGCATCATTTTAGTGTTTTAAAACTACAAAAGCCTCAATACGTGAATATTGAGGCTTTTGCACGGGAGGAGCGACTCGAACGCCCGACACCTGGTTTTGGAGACCAGTGCTCTACCAACTGAGCTACACCCGTAATTGCGGAGAGAGAGGGATTCG
>Ga0118677_10012077_pt1 | contig 12768 bp, 7 predicted proteins | sample AliMusrvi5mmetaG_FD_86154 | JGI IMG/M metagenome (GOLD analysis project Ga0118677, IMG submission 86154)
CCCTCAATCTGCTCGATGCTGCTGCCAACGCCGCTTCAATCAGCTAAGCGAGCCTACGCGGATTTTGGCCTGAGGGGCCTGGGATGGACGCGTTCGTACGGGCTCTCGCCGGCTGCAAGGCGGAATAGCCGCTCGGCGCGGGTGCGTATGGCTTGTCGAATGAAATAACCGGCGTACACCGTAGTCACTGCCAGCAGTGTGATTCTTTCGAGGTGTTTCATAGAGGGTAGTGGGCTGAGATCATTGCCTCCCAAACTCGGCAACGCAATCCTGAGTTCTCATCGGAAGACATCTCCAAAGTAGAAAATGCGCAGCGAAGCGCAAGCCAAAAAATTCGCAGATTTTTTTGAGGGGGGCTCAGATTCCGATCATGCGGCGGAATTCCCTCGCGCTATCCTCGGTGAGCAGGCGCAGCGCCGATTCCACGGGCAGATCGGCTGCCACGATGTCCTGTGCGGCAGTCAGGGCAGGGTACTCGCTGTGACGGAACTCCAGCACCCGGGTGTCAGAGTCCCACAGCGTCCAAGCCGCCCGCAAATCCCCGTCGCGCGGTTGACCCACCGAGCCAACCATCACCGCACACACAATCCCCTCGGGAAGATGCACACGGGTGGCTCCAAGCCACTCCGGGGGCACCGCCGCAGAGGGATCAAAAAAAATCTCCTGGCGGTGCGTGTGGCCAAAAAATCCAATCCCGCGGGCCGATACGCGCAAGCACTCCAAGGTTGGCAAGGCATCGCTCAGCGAGCGCAGATAGGGCCATTCCTCAGGATGGTGCAAGGCGGCATGAGCGAGCACGCCGCCAGGGATTGGCAACTCGCGCGGCAAGCTGCGCAGCCAAGCCGCATTGTCGTCATTCAATGTGCGGGCGGCTTCTTCCACGCCGGCCCACACCGGATTTTTTCGCCAATCCCGGTTGGCAGGCAAGGCCGTCCGATCCCTGCGAATGTGATTGGTATAAAAATCATGGTTGCCCATCACGCTGGCAACCCCCAGCCCTTGCAAGCGACTCACGCAGGCATTGGAACTCGCCCCGTAACCGACGGTGTCGCCGCAGCATACGATCCGGCCAATCTTGCCCTTGGCCACATCCCGCAACACCGCCTTGAGAGCCGGTTCATTGGCATGGATGTCGGATAGAATCGCTATTTTTGGCATCTTCCAGCTATTGTACGCTAGGCGTCAAGCACAGTCCGGGCTCAGTTAGCACGGACCAACTGCCGACGGGACGCCGTCACTCTCTGGACGAGTGCGAGCGGCGCAACGGTGATGGCTGTCTAAGATGATGGATGCCAAGTGAGGTGGTTGACGCTGAGCCCGCGTGTCTATCCAGAGATTGAGCCATCACTTCTCCAACGGCACGTCGCAGAACGTGAGGGCTGTGATGCCATTGGCACCGAAGATCAGGTCGTTCTGGTTCCAGTTGGGGCCCGGATAGGTGATCTTCGTCGCGGCGGAGGCGGTCTTCAACTTGAGCGTGACCACGTTGCCATGCACCGCACCTGAGGCAACTTTGTCCCTTTCCCCGTCCAAGCAGAACTGGGCAGCTAGAGCGTCGAGCCAGATGACCGGTTGGTCGAATTCGAGAGTGATGGCATCCTTGGCGGCGTTAGCATAACTGGCCTTCTTGAGGTTGGGCGCGGTGATCGATTCGGTGACCTTTTTTCCATACACATCGCGTTCAATGAGCGGTTGCATCAGGGTGGCGAATTCCGCCCAGCCGGCCAACGGATAATGACAGGTTCCGGGCGGTTTGATTCCGAGCGTTGGCATGACATCCAGATTGGAATACAGCCGCGTCAAGGATCGTTGCTTTTCGCGAATCATGTTGCCATCACCCATCGAGCAGGCACCCGGCCAAATCTGAAATACATAGTAGTGGCGGAGGTTGGGGAAGTCCTGCTTCCAGGCTGCCGACATGTCCATGAAGTATTGCTGGTAGGCTTTCCAATCGAAATCGCCGGTGGGCCCGGCCATGCCCTGATTGTTCTCACCCTGATGCCATAACACCGCCCGGATGCCGTGGGTCAGGCGGGCTTGTTGCACGCGCCAAAGGATGCGTCCGTAGATGGTTTCCCAGTCGGTGGGCTTGGCATCGTTGCGCTGGTGTTGGTCGATGCGGGTGCCGCCAGCCGCACCATTGATGATAAAGACGGGCACTTTGTTAGTTGCCACCAAGCGTTTGGCGAGTTCCATTCCCCAATACCCCAACTCGGCCTTTTCGCCTTTTTCGGCCTTCCAAACTGGAAGGCACCAGAGGTTTTTGTGCGGGCCCTTTGGGTCGCCTTCGGGCCGGCCATAACTGCGGATCCATTCGCTCGTCTCCGGCGGTGACTTCTCACCGGTATCAGTGGCAAGCGCGTTGGATTGTCCGTCGATTAGAAAAGCATCGCCGCAGACCAAGTTGGTGACGGTTCTCGCCACGGTTTCGGTGGCACCCGTTTTAGTGCCGAACTCGACTTTGTATTTGATGAGTCCCGGCTTGAGTTTAGCGGTCAAGGCATAGGATTTGTCGGCGGTGGGTTTCGCGGTTTCGGTAATCACCAGTTTATCGTCGGCATAGACTTTGAGGAACACTGAGTCCGCCACTTGCTCTAACGTGCCGTTGTAATATAGCGTTCCTTCATTCTTGAAGGCATCCCTAGCATAAAATTGACCGTCCTCCGGCTGTTCGTCGTTGCCGGGTGTGCGCTGGATCCACGGGTCATTCTTGGGTTCGCTCACTTGCAGCGAGGTGCTCGCTTCGCGGGGGGCTCCGCCGTTGTCTATCACCGCTTTGACGGTGAGGGACCCGCTGAATTGCGAACGTTTGAGAAGCAATCTATCGGGGGCGATTTGCTTGATGACGGCACCACCGGAAGCCGTCCAGGTATAATGCAATTCGCCCGTGCCTTTAGCTTGCATTGCTGCGAGATTGCTGATTTTGGGGATTACCTCGATGGTATCGCGGCCGTCCCACTGGGCCGGTGCTTTGAGGGTGAACACGGGCTCGGGAATCGCTTCCTTGATCGTCACCGGAATGTCTTTGGTCTTGACGCCATCGGCATACACCGCCTTGAAGCGCAAGATATAGGAAGTGTCCGCCTCAACCCGCCCCGCGTCGATGGTATAGGTGTTCTGGTCCACTGCCACCACCGTTTCAGCGGCATCACGCTTGATGATCCAATAGACTTTTTGAGCTGCCCCGGCCTTGGCGGTGACGCTCACGCTATTCCCCTCATCCACCTTGAGCGAGGAGGCCGAAACCGAAAACTCGTTGCCCGGCTGCGGCAGGGTGCCGACGAGGGATTGTAGCGGGTTCTGGTTCTGATAGCATAACTGGATCCAGTCGGCCGAGCGGGTCACTTTGGAAATGCGCACTTCATCGACGTCGCAATCCGACTCCCAGTTGCGATACCAGTTGCCGACAAACATGCGGCAGGGGGTTTTGAAATCCATGGGTGCCTTGGCTGAGGCCACCAATTGGCCGTTGATATATGCCTTCTGGGTGCCATCCGGTGCGTAGGTGTGCACCACGTGATACCATTGGTTCAACGCCACCGGGCCGGGGCATTCGACGCCGCAACTGATATGCAGCGGGCTGAGCACACCGACGAGCAATTTGCTGCCGCTGCCCTCGTTGCCCCAGCAGACAAAGCGGGTGCCCCAGGGGCCCGGCAGTTTGTTGTCTTTGAACCAGAGTTCGGTGGAAGACGCGCTGTTGCCACTCGGGTAGTTAGGGATATTCTCACCACCAACAACTCCCGGCCGACCATAAACGAAATTCAGCGCCTTGCCAATCATTCCGGGGCAGGCCGTCGCTCCCAAATTGATCGGCGTGAGCGTGCCTACCTCATCCTTGGGCTCCTTCGGATCGTTCAAGTGCATGACACTGACAAATCCGTTAGACTCGTTGAAAACCGCCTTGCCATTCGACTCTGTGGCGGCATCGGGCTTGCCCCAGTGCAGTTTGATGCCCTGGCGTGCGTTGCCCTTGATGACCGGGATGCGCACCCAGAGGCAGGCGCTACCGGCGGCCGAATCCCACTCTTCGATCTGATAGGCGAGCGGCTTGCCCTCGGCGGAGAAGCGGATGTCATCCCCGTTAGGCTTGGCTTGGCTGAAGTCAAACGTCCGCTGGTTCAAGCGAATGAGCACCGGAAAATTCTCCTCCGAGGCGCTTGCCGGCAGGTTTGCGCCGTCGGGTGTGGTGATCAGAAAGAGCGACCCTTCATGCTGCCAGCCCGGATACTGGGCGAAGGCGTGAGGGGCAATGCTGGTGAGGAGGGCGCTGGTTAGGAGAAGTGCGTTGAGGTTCATTGAATGGACAGAGGTGCCAAGGAAATCGGTGGGACGGGCAGATCTCTACGGATGTAAGCCGGCGATTCTTGCGCCTCACCCACACATTTCCTACGGGCCATGCAAATGACCTGTAGGCACCTCACTAGCCTCTTATGGTCTTGGTCCCTCTACCGCCTCAACCGTCATTTGGCGCCTATGCTGCGCACTTCGGGCTGATCCTTGGCGGCCTCGATGGTCTTGATCGCGTCAGCGACCGCGCTGGTGCGGCGGTTGTTGAGTTCGCCTGCAGGAAACTCGCCCTTCGCACATTGGGCATCCAATTCCTTGATCAAATCCTTGAGCTGGGGCACCACCTCGCGGGCGGCTTTGCCATAACCCGCGATTTCCTTCATGATCTCCCCGGTGCGGCTTTCACTGCCGTGCCCGCCTTGGGTTTTGGCAAAGAACACACCTGCATCGATGGCTTCCTTGTAGTGATACTTGGTCAATGCCTTGAAAGCACCCATGCGGATTTCAGCACCAAACATGGTGTCTGCCGGACACATGGTCTTAATCGATGTTAGAAGGTCCGGTGCCAGCGCCTCCACGTCGTTCAACGTGAGGTTCTTTTCGAAATATCCCCTCAGCGTGGCCCGCGCCATGCCGTCGGCATTGCGCGAAACAGAGCGCACTGCCGGATAGAGCAACTTCGGATCAGCCGTCTTGAGCGAGTCCGTCAAGCCGCCTGAAAATAGCGCTCCGGCTAACTGCCCTTCCGTGAATTGAATGGCATCTTCCCAATTGATCGGTTCGGATGGTTCCGCCGTCTTCACCAGAGCGGTTAAAATGTCAGGCACTGCGGGGGCCGCCGTGGCTCCCATTTTTCGGATCGCCTGTGCAGCCTTGTAGCGCAGCCATCGGTCTTGATGGGCGAGTTGGCGGACCAGCGCAGGGAGTGCCTCGGTGGACTTGAGCAGGCCCAGTGTCTCGCAGGCACCTTGGGCGATGTGCACATCCTTGTCTTCGGCCATGGCGATGAGGGCGGGTATCATTGCCTTGGCCTCGGGCCGCCGGGCGAGTTCATCGGCGGCCCAGCTACGCACGATGGGCGACCAATCGCTGAATGCCGCCACGAGTTCTTGAGGGGATTTTGTGGTTCTATCGGTGTCGAAGCTTCCCGAGGCGATAGCGGCCGCCACTTCCTTTTTGTTGAGCCAGCCGGCCTGCTTGGCATCTTTGCCGGTGATGCAGAGTTTTTTCAACGGCATGGAATAGGTGAGAACGTAGGTCGCGGCGGGACTCAGCCCGTCATAACTACTATTTCCGTAGTATGTATCATCGTCCGTCCGTCCGGGACCGTATTGCTCGGCACCATCATAAGTGAACGAGCCGTCGCTGCGGCGCACCAAGTCGAGGTGCCAAGAGGCTTGCTTGAAGAATGCGGCCGCTGCATCGGGACCGCCGACGTTGGCACCGAGGGCGCTCCACAGGTAGCTAAAGCCTTGGCCGGTGTGGCCGCACTCGCGGCTGCGGTAGCCAGCGGTGGCCATTTTGGCGAAGAATTGGGCCTGGGGGATTTTGTCATCTTGGAGAGCGAAGAGCAGGGCGGAGATGGAGTTTTTGCCATTGTTTTCGTGATATGGCCATGGCTCGTGTTCGCCGTATGGAATGGCTCCCTTATCGACGAAATAGCCGAAAAACTTAGAGGCCCGCTCGATGGCCGCATCCACCTCAGGATCCTTCACGCCGCATTTGCGGCCCATGACGATGCCCAAATTGGCGGGTAGTCCGGCCATGTTGACCGGGCCGTATGGCGGAATCCTGCCGTGGCGCTTGCCATCGGCGGTTAGATCCGAATAGCCATGGCCGAAGGTGCCATACATGCCCTGGCCCATGGCTAGGGAGAGCGTGTATTCGGTGATGGCGTGCAAGACCTCGCGATCGCCTGTTAGAAGATAATATTCACTCAGGAAGATATTCCGGTATCCGTTGTCCCATGCTGAGCCACCGGTTTGTTTGCGCAGATTGAGGGTTGTGGGGGCCATCCGGCGGGCGAGTTCGCGCACTTTGGGCAGATACTCCGGATTGCCTGTGGACAGCAGCGCGAGCCCGCTGACGCAGCCGGTCCAGCTTTCGTGCAGCGGTTCTTTTTCCAACACCTTGCAGGCATCCTCGAAGATGCGCTTGGATTTGGGACAGTCGTAGGGCGCGGTGGCGCTGTAGGTCCCCATGACCCGCAATTTGAGTGTCACATCCTCGGTTTTGCCGGCACGCCAGCGGGTCAGCTTGAGGACGCCGTTGTTGGTTTCCTTTTCGGCTTCCTGGATGGCGTAGGCGATGCTTTTGCGGGCATCATCGCTGAAGGGTTTGCCGGCGGCGCCTAGGATCACGTCATCCACCTGCATCACTCCGTCGGCGGGGGAATTTTTCCCAACATGGGTGACGAGGATCTGGCGGCTGGGCAGGGTGGTGCGGCCCTGGAGACGTTCGAGGTCGAATTGGCGCACTGGCAAGGTGTAAATCCAACCGCGCATGCCGGTGGCACCCAGGTTGTAGGTGAGCTTATTGTCAACCTTGACGCTCTGGGTGAGGTCTGGAGGCGCGGCCACCGGAGGCGCGCCGATGGCTGCGCCCGTCATGGTCAGTAGGGTTGCGAGTGTCCACACGAGGGGGCGATTGGGGGATTTCATCGTTGCTTGCTTGGGGGCTGATTCATGGGTTCCTCTGTCTATTGAAAAACCGGCTAGTGCGGCAATCCCACTGCTTGCGTGGCATGCAGAAGGACCCGGCACAGCGATGATTGTGTGGCGCTGCGCTCCGCCATGCAATATTTTTCTCGTTGCCAGCTCCAGCGCTCCAGCGGCTTGCCACCTTGCCAAGTCGGCGGTTCGAGCCTATGGATTGAGCGACGATGGCATTTAAACTGGTGAGTGACTACCAACCTGAGGGCGATCAGGGGCAGGCGATTGAGAAGCTGGCGAAGTCGATAGGAGCGGGCAACCGCCACCAGACGTTGTTAGGTGTGACTGGTTCGGGCAAGACGTTCACGATGGCGAATTTGATTGCGCGTCACGGACGTCCGGCGTTGGTGATGAGCCACAATAAGACTCTGGCTGCCCAGCTCTACTCCGAGTTTAAGAATTTTTTTCCACACAATGCGGTGGAGTACTTTGTTTCCTACTTTGATTACTATCAGCCGGAAGCCTACATAGCCCGCAGCGACACATACATCGAGAAAGACTCTGCCATCAACGATGAGATTGAGCGTCTCCGGCTCAGCGCAATGGGCTCGGTGCTCACCCGCGAGGATACCATCGTGGTCGCCTCCGTGTCTTGCATTTACGGCCTCGGGTCTCCGGAAGACTATGAAAACATGATGGTGCCGGTGCGGGTCGGGCAATCGCTCAGCCGCGAGGAGTTTCTCAATTCGCTGGTGGTGATGCTGTTTGAGCGCAACGACATCGCCTTCGGCCGGGGCAAGTTCCGGGTGCGCGGCGATGTGGTGGAAGTCCACCCCGCCTACCTCGATGAATCCGCCATCCGCATCGAGTTTTTCGACGACACCATCGAGCGCATCACCAGCATTCACACCCTAACTGGTTCGGTGATTGAGCGCCTTGATCACCACACGTTTTTTCCCGCCAAACAATACGTCACACCGGGGGACAAGCTCAAGCGGGCGGCGGTGGCGATCCGCGGCGAGCTGGACGCACGCATCGCCGAGTTTGAACAGCAGGGAAAGCTGCTAGAGGCCCAGCGGCTGCGGATGCGCACCGAGTTTGATTTGGAAATGATGGCGGAGATGGGATTTTGCCAGGGAATTGAGAACTACTCGCGTCATCTGACCGGCCGCGAGCCCGGTGCCAGGCCTAACACCTTGTTGGATTTTTTTCCCGACGATTTCCTGTTGTTAGTTGATGAGAGCCACGCCACCATTCCGCAGATTGGCGGGATGTATGAAGGCGACCGCAGCCGCAAACTGGTGTTGGTGGAGCATGGGTTCCGTTTGCCCAGCGCGCTGGACAACCGACCGCTGCGCTTTGATGAGTTCATGCAGGTGACCGGCCAACGGGTGTACGTGTCAGCCACTCCCGGGCCGTTTGAAATCCTCAACTCGCGACCGGAAAACAAGGCGTTCATCCCGGTCAAGTCGCGCAATGCCGACGGCAGTTTCGCCATCTATGACCGCCGAAAGATTCACGCCATTCCCAGCGGCAACGAGCAAGCGGTGGCCGACTTTGATCCGACCAAGCGCGGCATGCCGTTGGTTGTGGAGCAGATCATCCGCCCCACCGGGCTGGTCGATCCGAAGGTGATCTTGCGGCCGCTGACCGGGCAGATCGACGAGACCATTGAGTTGTGCCGCCAGCGGGTGGAACGCCACGAGCGGGTGTTGGTTACTACACTAACAAAAAAGACAGCGGAGGACCTCAGTGAGTATTTGAGCGGCACCGGACTGAAGGTACGCTACCTGCACGCTGACATCGATGCGATTGAGCGGGTGGAGATATTGCGCCAATTGCGTGCCGCAAGTTTCGACATCCTGGTAGGCATCAACCTGCTGCGCGAAGGACTTGATCTACCGGAAGTGTCGTTAGTGTGTATTCTTGATGCAGACAAGGAAGGCTTCTTGCGCAATGACACCTCGCTGATCCAAACCGCCGGCCGCGCCGCCCGCCACCTCCATGGCGAGTGCGTGTTGTTTTGCGACAAGGTGACTGATTCGATCCAACGCTTGCTGGATGTGACTGAGCATCGCCGCTCGCGGCAACTGGCGCACAACGAGGCCCATGGCATCACTCCGCAAAGTGTGATTCGTGCGGTCCAACAAAGCCTGCACACTCATGAGAATGAGCTGGTTCATGCCAACAAGCTCAATGCATCGCTGGTCGCCGATAGTGAGGAAACGTATGACAAACTGCGCGTCATCGCCGAGTTGGAGGAGGAAATGCGTGAGGCCTCGTCGCGACTTGAGTTTGAGCGTGCCGCCCACCTCCGCGATCAGATCCGCGCCCTCAAGGACAACACTTCCACGGTAACCACCACCCCGGCCACCCCGCTGCGTTACTCCGGCGGCAGGAAACGCAAGTAACAGAACTCCGTGTTCAACCTCAAATGAACCACGGGGGTCGAGCACTGGGTTCTGTGGATGCCGCCCTCATTTGTCCGGGCTGCTGCCGGAGAGAAGTTTGACGGCGTCCTTGTGCCACTTGAGGGCTTCCTCGGCGTAGGGCCGGTGGTAGGGATTGAACTTGGCTGGGACAAAGTCGGCCTCGCTGCGTTGCAATTGGGTCGTGGCGCTGGAAATAATGCTGGCGATGCGTTTTTTCAAATCGGCCTCGCCGAGGTGCAGGCGTTTGGCGGCGATATCGTCGTGGAGGGTGATGGTCTCGGCAGCGATGGGCAGGTCTTTAGCGGCGGTGAGGATCGACAAAGCGGTGCGGGAGCCGGCAATTGTGAGGGTTAGGCCGAGACCCGGAGTGGTGTTCAACCCGGCGAATGCCTGCGCAACGCCGGTGAGCCGGTTGTAGTCAGTGATTTTTTTGGCTTCGGCGAGGAAAGTGGCGACGGGGATGGCTTTCCATAAAACGCGGTGATTCAAGCGCGTGGCGCGGAGGCTATCGGGATCGCCGGAGCCAGCGGGTTCGACCCAAAGTTGGTGTTGGGGTTCGGCGGCGGGGTCGATGATGATGGCGAGCACTTTGCCGGTGGCAGATTCCAGCAGAGGGCCGCCGGTTTTGCCGTGGAGGAGGGATAACTCGATGTTGATGTTTTCCTCGCTCTGACCTTGGGAGTTGCCACTGCTGCTCGTCACACCACCGGAAACCGCCTCGGTGGCCAGGCAGGTGACGGGGGTGTCGGAGCCGACCTTGGAGTCTTCCTCAGCGAGGTTGAGGGCGGGCAGGGCGTTAGGTTCGAGGATTTCGAGGCGCACGAAGCTGGTTTTTTCGGCGACTTCGAGGTTGCCGAACTTGGTGAATTTGGTGCCTTCGGCATTGGTGATGGTGAGGCGGCTGTTGCCGGCGAGGGTGCTGGCGGAGGTGTAGAGGTAGAATTTGCCGGTGGAGTTGACCACGAAACCGGTGCCGGTGGACTTGTCGCCACTGATGGTGACGAGGGCGTTGGTGATTTTCGTTTCCTTGGCCGGATTGAATTCCGGATGGCCGGGGACGGACGCATCCTTGGGTATTTTGGCGATGCGTGCCTCCTCGGCCCGGACGACTTCGGCCTTGGTCGCGACGAGTTGCTGGGTGGCGGTGTCGCGCTCGGTGGTGAGCTGGCGGATTTGCTGAGCGGCTTCGGTTTGGGCGTTGCGGGCGGCGTCTTCGTTTTCGGTGAGACGCCGATTGAGATCATTGGTGGTGTTGGTGGTTTCTTCCTGGAGGGTTTCCAGTTGGGTTTCTAGGTCGTGGATTTTGGCCAGGTTCTTTTTGTTCGAACAAGCAGGCAAAGCCAAGATGGTCAGACTCAGGAGCAGCAAGTGACGAGCGTTGCGGAGTTTCATGTGAGGAGGGATAGCGTAAGGCGGCGTGCCGGGCAACCCTGGAAATGGGAAAGATGGCAAAGCGGGGGGGGCGTCTTGATTTTCCATGCGTGCTGCGGATTGACAGAGGCCGGATTGGCTGCCACTTTCCCCCTCTCAGGTGTCCAATCATCCCAAACCCCGCATCACCCGCCATACCCCGCCGGTTTTTCCCATCGCCTGTTGGGTCCTTGCCAGTATCGCGTTTCTGCAATCGCTGGTCGCCGGTCTGGCCCTGGCCAACCGCTTTGAAGCCACCCGCCAAGTCCGCGTACTCGTCAAAGAAGTGACCAAATGGGTGATGGTGCCCGCGCCCGCCAAACCCGCCGCATCCGCCGAGGCCATCGTCGCGCACCCGCCGACCGATTCCTCTGTGGCGGGGGTGTCGGCTCCGTCGGCGCTCGCTGTGCTGCCACCGCCGAGCCCGTTGCCGACCCCAGCGATGGCAGATCCGCGCTCAGAGCAATTGCTTACCGAGGCGCGCCAGGCTCGAGTGGCCGGAGACATGGGCTTGGCCATCGTAAAGTTGGAGGAAGCCCGTGGGCGCTCGCCGGAAGAGCCTAACATCCAATTCGAGCTCGGCTTGGTGCATGAGGCGATGGGAGTGTTCGACACCGCCACTGAGTACTACGAAAAGGTGTTCCAGATGGGTGTCTCCGGGGCCGGTCTGCTGTATGGCCGTGCTGCGGAAAAATTGCGCGATGGCTTCGAATCTGAGGTTCTTTTGGGCAAGCTGGCGCTTGGCCGGGTGCGCATTTTCAACGACCCTCATGATGAAGCTGGCCAGCGGGTGGTCCTAACGATTCCTGTGCAAAAGGCACCTGGGGTGGACATTGAGTTAAAAGACCTAACCCTATCGGTGGAATTTTTCAACCGCAGCACCCGCGACGGGATCGTCCCGCTGGAGGATACGTCGTGGGTGACGGAGAAATGGACCTCCGAGCGCTTTGAGTGGGTGGACGGCGAGGAAACCCTGCGCATGACCTACGTCATTCCCAAACTCGATCAGGCCACCGAACACCTCTTCGGTGAGCGCAGCTACTACGGACAGGTGGTTTCGCTGCTATACAACGGTGAGTTGCTCGATGTGCAGGCGTGGCCGCGAGATTTGGCGGCTCGAAGCCGTCAAAAAGTGGTCACAACGCCGGACTCGCCGCGGGTTCCAGAATTTTTGGACAAGGACAGCCTGCCTCCTAATTTTGATCCGAACCTGCCGATGGTGTTGCCGCCGCGTTGATGATTTGCTGCCCCTGCCCTCCGCCAATCGCCCCATGGAAGCCGCCCCAGAACCACGCCGACTCGGAGAATACCTGCTCACGGAATGCCTGGTCGAAGGGCCGCTGACCCGCACATGGCTCGCTGATCAGGAATCGGTGCGGCGGACGGTCCTCCTCGAAGAATTGCGGCCGGAGTGTGCCTCGCAAGCCGACATTTTCCTCGCTGACATTCGGGCCAAAGCGGCGGTCGATCATCCCGCGATCGGCTCGATTTATGAAGCGGTGGCCGTGCCGGGTTTGTGTTTTTGCGCGAGGGAATTGTTGCCCGGTGCCACCCTGGAGGACCGGTTCAAGGCGTCGGAGCCGCTCAAGCCGGCCCAGTTGGCGCACTATTTGCGGAGGATTGCCGAGGCCAACCTTTATCACGAAGCCCGCGGCCATGCCACCGCCTTGTTCGATCTGGCAGCCGTCCACCTCGATGACCAAGGGGTGATCCGCTTGGAGAACCTGGCGCAGGCCGGACCCCGCGCGCCAGAGCAATCGCAACGGGACATCCTGTGTTTGGGCCGCAGTTTGCCCGCGCTGGTGGCCGACGGCTTGCCGGGGGCCACCCGGTTGGGCACCTTGCTGGCATGGATGCGCGGCGGGCCGGATTGCCCGACGATGGACTGGAAGAGCATCCATTGCTATTGCCCACAGATAGAATTGCAGCTTGCCGAGCCGCTGCACAATCCCGCCCCCGTCACCGCCGCCATGATTCCCAAAGGC
>Ga0118677_10012079_pt1 | contig 12766 bp, 8 predicted proteins | sample AliMusrvi5mmetaG_FD_86154 | JGI IMG/M metagenome (GOLD analysis project Ga0118677, IMG submission 86154)
GCCTTGCGGTCTGGCGAGGCGGAAACCGAGGGTTTCGCGGTTGTAAATAAAATTAAAAGCGGCCGCAGCGGAAGTCTTCTTCAGTTTTTTATAAAACCCGGGCACAGCGCAATGGGTGGGATTTTTTTTGAGATCGAGAATGTATTTTTCCTGGTCGAAAAGGCGCACCGGATAATTGTCGAGCACGCCGCCGTCGACAAGCGTGTCGCCGCGCGGACCGCGCACCGCGGCAAAAAGGAGCGGGATGGACATGGAAATACGCAGCGCGTCCACCACTGCGATATCGGGACTGTGTTCAAAGGAATAAATATCGTAATAATCCGTGCTGAGGTTGGTGCCCACGAGGTAGAGGTCCGGCAGTCTGGTCTCATGGAGCTCTTTAAAAGTGATGCGCGGGCTGAAGTTTTTGGCGGAAATTAACCCTGAAATCCATTTCTTGAAAAATTCGCCGCGGTACAGGCCGTAGGCATTAAACAGGCGAAAATAGATATCCGCTTTAAAAGGCAGGGATGAATCGAGCAAGGAATTAAGATTGAGCTTAAGCAGCTGCTCCCAGACCTCTTTGGAGGAGTAACCCAGGACAAACAACAGGGCATTAATCGCCCCGGAGGATGCGCCGCCAACGCGCTCGATCCTGCCGGGAATATTACGCTTTTCCAGCTCTTCCATCACGCCCACATAAGCGATGCCCAGTGTGCCCCCGCCTTCAAAAACAAGGCTGCGAAAGGGATAGTCTGTACTCATTTACGCCTCCAATCGATAACTGCACTGATGGGCTTATTGTACCCATTTGGAAAGGCTTCTAAAAGGGGAGAAGGGCGGGACACCTGATGAATAAATTTGATTTTTGGCAGAGTGCAAAAAATGGCGGGAACTTAATTTTTTAGGACTGGCCGGGTGCAATGATGTAAAATAGAATCGGCCCTGGAAAGAGGCCAATTGATGAGGTGGAAAGATGGCATTGTTGGCGGCAAAGTACGGCCCGTGGGCCCTGGTGACAGGGGCATCTTCCGGTTTTGGAGCAGAATTCTGTTCACAGCTGGCAGATGAAGGATTTAACCTGGTGCTGGTGGCGCGGCGGGAAGGACGTTTAGACGAGCTGGCGCACCTGCTGGAAACACGCTGCAGCATCCAGACGCGGGTCATCCCGGTCGATTTATCCACCCGGACATTTTTACCCGCGATCCTGAGGAAAGTGGACGACCTGGAAATTGGCCTGCTGGTCAATAACGCCGGTTTTGGGTCCGTGAGGCCGTTCCTGGAGAGCGATCTCAAGCGCGAGATGGAACTGCTGCATGTGAACTGCCGCGCTCAGATGGCCCTGGCGCATGAATTTGGTTTAAAGATGCGCGAGCGCCGGCGGGGGGGAATCATTTTTGTATCATCGATCGCGGGCCTGTCCTATTCGCCCCCGTGGAGCAATTACGCGGCCTCCAAGGCGTATATCCTGGCGCTGGCGGAGAGCCTGTGGCTGGAACTGAAAGCGTACCATGTGGATGTTGAAGTGCTCTGCCCCGGGCGGGCGGACACGGAGTTTGTTTCGGTGGCTGAATTGAACATGGCGAGGGCCAACTGGCTGGCGCGCATTTTCCTGGCAGGCATGCTGCCCGGTGGGGTGGTGAGCGAGAGTTTGAAAGGCCTGGGGCATCAACGCGTGGTTGTGCCCGGTTTGAATAATAAATTAACGGCGCTGGGCGTGAGCTGCCTGCCGCGCGGGCTGATGATGCGCCTTGCGGCTTCCGCCATGGGTTCTGTACAGCCGGAAGGGTAAGGTATGCAATGAATCTGACCCGAAATGTCCGCAGCCTGGCGCGCTGGCGCGATGTGCAGGTAATTTTGGTGAAATACGGCTTTGATATCCTGATCGACCGCGAGGAAATCAACGATATTCGCTTTCTGCTCAAAAAACGTTTGAAGGTGTCGATTGGCAGTTTTGAAGGCCTGAGCACGCCGCACAAGGTGCGAATTATGCTGCAGGAACTGGGACCCACCTATGTGAAACTGGGCCAGATTCTTTCCAGCCGCACCGACCTGATCGGTGAAGCCTGGACTTCGGAATTGGCCCGGCTGCAGGATGAAGTGGCGCCTGTTTCCTTTGAGCAGGTGCGGAAAACGGTTGAAGAAGACCTTGAAAAACCGCTCGAGGCGCTGTACCTCTCGTTTGATCCGCTGCCGCTGGCTGCGGCTTCCATCGGGCAGGTCCACCGGGCGGTGCTGATGGACCGCAGCCCGGTGGTGGTGAAGGTGCAGCGCCCGCGCATCCAGCAGCAGGTGCAGTCCGATATTGAGATCATACGCGAGATTGTAAAGATCATCGAGGCGCGATTCAGCTGGGGCAAACGGTACGACCTTGTGCACGTGGTGGAGGAATTTGCGCGCACGTTGATGGAAGAGATGGATTACCGCAATGAGGCGGCCAACGCCCGGCGCCTGCGTGACAACATGGAAAGCGAAGCCCACGTGCATGTGCCGTTTATCCACGACGAACTGACGAGCCGGCGCGTTTTGACGATGGAAGATGTGCCCGGCGTGCACATTGACGACCTGGAGAAACTGGATGCCGCCAAAGTTGACCGGCCTTTCCTGGCCAATGTTTTTATCGCGAGCATTTTTAAGCAGCTGCTGCTGGACGGATTTTTTCACTGCGACCCGCACCCCGGTAATTTGCTGGTCAACCTGGATGAACGCACGCTGAACTATATCGACCTGGGACAGATGGGCAGCCTGCTGCCGGAACAACGCGAGCAGCTGTGCGATATGGTGCTGGCGATCATGCAGCGCGACAGCAAAGAGGTGACGCGCCTGCTGATGACGATTGGAAACCCTTATCAAAAAGTGAACGAGATGGCGTTGAGACGCTCGGTGGACCATATTCTTTACCGCTACCTGGAAGATTCACTGGAGCATATTTCCCTGGCCTCATTACTCAGGGAAGTCCTGAGCGCGGTGTTTGAATCCGGGATAAGGCTCCCGGCTGAATTCAGCATGGCGATTAAAACGTTTGTGCAGGGAGAGGCCGTGGCACATGTGCTTGACCCGGATATCGTTGTGATTGAGATTGCGCACAATGTGGCCCAGCGCATTCTGTGGCAGCGCATGGACCCGCGCCTGGTTTCGAAAAAGGTCGACGATACGCTGCGCGAGACAATGCGCCTGGCCCAATCTCTGCCGCGCACCACGGATATCCTGCTGCACCAGCTGGAAAGCGGGGCGTTAAAGATCGGGCTGGATATGCCTGATTTTGGGCGCCAGGTCGAGCACCTGTCGGGCATTACCAACCGCATGACGGTGGGCCTGATTTTCATGGGCAGCTTCATCGGTTCGGCGATCGCCATGGGGGTTTCACCCGACACGCACTGGCCGATCATCCCGATTATCGGCGTGGTCGGGTTTGTCCTGTCACTGGTATTGGGAGGGCTGCTGGTCTGGCTGGTTTTCTGGGATATGTGGGTGTCGAAAGGTGGAAAACGCTGACTCTGCCGGGGTTACCCTGGGCGGTTTTGCGGTTACGCCGGGCCGGGGTTGGAATTGAGGTATGAGCAGACGTTTAAACAGGTTCGTGGCGGACCATGGGCCCGCCCTGGAATTTGCCCCGGCCCAGGTTAATAACACCGGACACAAATGTTATAATACTTAATATATCGTATTATTACGTGATCCAACACCGCATCGCGGAATTATGGCTTATGGCACGTTGGAAAGCGGTGCGGCAGGTAACCGTTTTGCGGGAGATACCCCGCACAATAAATTTAATCCTGGGAAAATCAGGAATACCAAAATTTCTGGAAGACCACTCCATTTCAGAAAGGTTTAGATTGAAATTCCGGATAAAGATGAGGTTGGTTTTAATCAGGCAAGAATCAACCGAAAAATCCCAACCAGGCACCTGGCAGCGGTTTGATATCAGCGGGGCGGGAGACAAAAATGGGAAAGCTTAAAAGCGCTTCGATGCCCATCCTGGGCATGACCTGCACAAACTGCGCGGCAAATATCGAACGCAGCCTGCGCAAACTTCCGGGGGTGAGCGAGGCCTGTGTGGATTTTGCCAGCGAAAAACTTGCGGTCCAATTTGATCCATCCCGGGTTAATGAAAAGGAAATTATCGCGCGCGTAGAGCGGGCGGGGTATGCAATTGCCACCTGCAAAACCGAGCTGATGATTATCGGCCTGAAGGATGCGGTTGATGCGGTGAACCTGGAAAATGCGCTGTCCCGGCAGGAAGGCGTGATTTCAGCCAGCGTCAGTTCTGTCAGCGGGCGGGCGAGTTTCGAGTTTATCGCCGGCATGACCGGCATTGGCGAACTGGCGGCGGCGATTAAAAAGGCCGGTTTTGGCCTGGTTCAACCGGGGGAAGATGCAGATTTTGAAGATGTGGAAGACAGGGCGGTCGCCGGGGAAATTCGCCGGCAAAAATGGTGGTCGATCTTTGGCCTGGGGCCGCGGATTGCTGCGCTAATTGGTGCGCTGACTGTCCTGGTTGGGGTGCCCATGCTGGTTATGTCGGGGGAAATGGTGCTGCCGGGGGCAAACTACGGCACCATGCCGCCTTTTTTGATGATGTTGATGACCATTTCCAACGGCATCACGGCCCTGTCCTATGCCTCAATTCCGGTGGTGCTGGCCGTTTTTGTCAGGAGGCGCAAAGACCTGCCGTACCCCTGGGTTTTTACCCTGTTTGCGCTGTTTATCCTGGCGTGCGGGGCGACGCATGTGATGCACACGATTGGATTATGGATGCCGGTGGATGCCTGGCAGGCCGGGGTCGATACTTTTTGCGCCCTGGTTTCACTGACCACAGCGGTGCTTTTATGGCCGCTTTTGCCGCAGTTCATGGCTATTCCCAGCCCGCAGCAGCTGCGGCAGGTGAACCATGAATTGACCCGGGAGAAAGCGGCCCTCGAGCGGGCGCAGAATGAACTGCGCGCGGCCTACGAGGATGTGGAACAGCGCATCGATGAACGTACGGCGGACCTGGGGCAAGCCAACCAATACCTGCAGGAAGAAATCAAGGAACGCATCCGCGCTGAAGAACAAATTCGGGAAAAAACCAGTGAACTGGACCGCATCTTTACCCTTTCACTCGATCTGCTGTGCATTGCCAGTGCAGAAGGCCGTTTTATCAAGTTGAACCCGGCCTGGGAGCAGACCCTTGGTTATCCCATCGAAGAACTGGAAGGACAAAATTTCCTGGATATGGTGCACCCGGATGATTACCAGTCCACCGTGGATGCAATGAGCGCCTTATCCGAGGGAAGAGATGTGCTTGATTTCACCAACCGCTACCGCTGCCGGGACGGAACCTACCGCTGGATCGAATGGTGCTCGAAACCCTACCAGAACGGGGTCATCTATGCGGCGGCGCGGGATGTCACGGAGCGCAGGCAGAACGAAGAAAAAATCCGGGAGCTGAATGCTTCGCTGGAACAGCGTGTGCAGGAACGTACGGCTCAGCTGCTGGCAGCCAACCAGGAGCTTGAATCTTTTTCTTATTCAGTTTCGCATGACCTGCGTGCGCCTTTGCGCAGTATTGACGGTTTCAGCCAGGTGCTCCAGGAAGAATATATCGACAGCCTGGATGACACTGCCAGGGATTATTTCAACCGCATCCGCAATTCCACGCACCATATGGCTGACCTGATCGATGATCTGTTGAGGCTCTCGCGGGTGACGCGCAGTGAAATGAAATTAACCGAAATGGACCTTTGCCCGATGGCACTTAAAATCCTTGATGCGTTCCGCGGTGCGGAAGCGGAAAGGCGCGTGGAATTGGTTCTGCCTGAAAAACTAATCGTGCTGGCCGACGCCAACCTGATGGAGATTGCCCTGGATAATTTACTCAGAAATGCCTGGAAATTTACCAGTAAATCTGCAACCGCGCGAATTGAGATGGGAAGCTTTGAGAAAAACGGCAAAAAAGTGATCTTTATCCGGGATAACGGCGCCGGCTTTGATATGGCTTATGTCGACAGGTTGTTCCTGTCCTTTGAAAGGCTGCATTCCTCCCAGGATTATGAAGGCTCCGGCATCGGGCTGGCGATGATCAAACGCATCATCCAGCGCCACGGCGGAAGCGTGTGGGCAGAGGGTGAAGTGGGCAAGGGGGCCACATTTTTCATGGAACTGCCTTAAAATCCAGGGAATGCCCTGAAACCTTCAGGATTTCCGCCGGGCAAGCTCCGCATTTGCCCGCTTTGCAGGATTGTATATGTGACTTTAATCACGCATATATAACCTCTTTAAGCTAAAATTCCGCTTTTTATTCCAAAAACAAAATAAATTAATGTATACTATGGGCGTTGTAGTATTAATTTTCTCCATCCTCTGAGGAGGCTAAACCATGCTTTATATTGTTTTGGTGGCGGGATTGTTGGTGTGCGCCTACATGGCAATCCGCACCGGCCGGCTGCTCAGCTCTGCATTATGGCTGGCAGGCGCGAGTGCGTTGACGTCCATTATTATGTATTTACTCGGCGCTCCGGAAGTGGGGGTGATCGAGCTCAGTGTGGGAGCCGGGCTGGTGACAATCCTGTTCGTCTTTGCGATTAATATCGCCGGAGATGAAGCGATTGAAGTGAAAGCCTTGATGCCCTGGCCCCTGGCGCTTGTGCTGGTGGTGGTTGCGGCAGTCATGCTGATTTTCATGGCCCTGCCCGGACTGGGCGCCAATCTGCCGCAGGCGCAACTGACCGGGTTCGTGCGCACTTTCTGGGAAGACCGCGGCCTGGATGCCCTGCTGCAGATTGTGCTGATTTTTGCCGGCACGCTGGGTATGCTGGGCCTGCTGGCTGAAGCCAGGCCAGACAGCCATTCAAAGGAGAACTCATGAACCTTTCTGTTCCCGTCATTATCATTTTTGCTGTGTTTGGGCTGCTGGGGGTCGGGTTTTACGGGCTGCTGATTACCCGCAACCTGATAAAAGTGGTGGTCGCGCTGCAAATCCTGGTTAAAGGGGCGATGATTGCCCTGATCCTGGCCGGGAGGATGGTCGGGCAGATCAACCTGGGCCAGAGCCTGGCGCTGACCGTGATTGTCGCCGATACCATCGTGGCGGTTGTTGCCCTGGCGCTGGCGGTTCAAATCCGGCGCACGGTGGGGACACTCGACGTGCGTTCATTGACCAACCTGAGGAGGTAAGCCGTGGGCGCAACTTTATTAATCCTGACGATTTTAATCCCCTGGGGCGGCGCACTGCTGGTCTGGTGGATTGGCGACACACATCCCAAGTTCCAGCACAGGCTGGCGGTCATTGCTGCCCTGGGAGCCGGAATTTGTGCACTGAGGCTGCTGGGCTTCAGTGGAACAAGCGCCACGGTGGTTTTTCCGGTGGGGGGGCCATTTGGTGATTTCACCTTTGTCCCCGACGGCCTGGGGGTCTTCCTGGCGGCAGTGGCGACAGTGATCGGCAGCCTGGCGGTGATATTCTCGGTCGATTACATGAAGGGCGAACACCAGCTGGGGCGTTATTACGCCTTTGTGCTCTTTTTCATCGGCGCAATGGTTGGCCTGGTGCTGACGAGCAATATCCTGCTGATGTTCGTTTTCTGGGAAATCACGGCGTTGTGTTCTTATGCCCTGATTTCATTCCATAACGACGACCCCAAGGCCGTGGCGGGGGGTATGAAAGCCCTGATCATGACCCAGCTGGGCGGCGTCGGCCTGCTGGCGGGCGCCCTGTTTGCCTATACCTATACTGGCAGCTACGATATCGCCGTTTTCATCCAAAAAGCCCCGACGATTAATCCCGCAATCCTGGCGGTGATGGCCTTCGGCTTCCTGATTGCAGCCGCGGCCAAATCGGCGCAGTTTCCCTTTCAGACCTGGCTTCCGGATGCCATGGAGGCCCCGACACCCATCAGCGCCCTGATCCACGCGGCGACGATGGTCAACGCCGGGGTTTACCTGCTGGCGCGCTTTTACCCGGCTTTCTCATCGGTGCAGGGTTGGACCCTGGCCGTGATGCTGGTGGGCATGATTACGGCGCTGCTTGCGGCGCTGATGGCCCTGGTGGCGACAGACCTGAAACGGGTCCTGGCCTATTCGACTGTCAGCCAGCTGGGCTACATGGTTTACGCCATTGGCTGCGGCAACATTTTTGCCAGCCAGTTTCACCTGTTGAGCCACGCGGTGTTCAAAGCGCTGCTCTTCCTGAGCGCCGGCGCAGTGATCCACTCGGTGGGGACGCGCGATATGCGCATGATGGGCGGCCTGGCGAAAAAGATGCCCGTGGTGGCGACGGTGTTCACCATTGGCGCACTGGCCCTGGCGGGCATCCCACCGTTGAACGGGTTCTGGAGCAAGGAACTGGTGCTTGAAGCGGGATTCACTGGCCCGTATAACGGGTCTTATTATTTCATGCTCCTTGGCGCGGGGTTGACGGCGCTCTATACGGCGCGCATGGTCTGGATGGTCTTCTTCGGTGAAGCGCGCAGTTCCCTGCACGCGCATGACGCCGGAACCGCGATGAAGGTCGCATTAATCCCCCTGGCGCTTGGAACGCTGAGCACCTGGCTGCTGGCCGGCAGCTTCAGCGACCTGTTGAAAAACTCACTGCCTTTCCATGAAATTGAGGCGGTCACCCTGGGCGGGCTGGTGCAAAAAATCTTCAGCGACCCGCTGACCTATACGGCCCTGCTGGTTGTGGCGGTCGGTATCGTCTGCTGGTTTCAGCGCCAGCGGCTGCAGGGACTGGTCGATGGCTTTTCAAGCTTCTCCAAAGCAGCCCAAAACAGTTTTGGTTTTGAGGCGATCAACCGGGCTGTGGTCAAGGTGACCCAGGACGGGGCTGAGGCGCTGAGGCCTTCGCAGACGGGTGTCTTGGCCTGGAATGTGGCCGGAATCCTGGCGGCGCTTATCATTGTATTATTGATCCTGATTGCGAGGGTGTAATTTATGGATGCGACAACTGCTTTATCCTGGTTGATCCTGTTGCCCCTGGTGGCATCCCCTGTCATTTACCTGGCGGGCCGCTTGAGCCGCAAGTACAGCGCAAGCAAAACCAGCCCGGCCTATGTTTTGAGCACGCTGGCCCTGGCAATGGACCTGGTCCCTTTATATTTTTGCTGGCAGGCAGTTTCGGCCGGCGCCAAATTGACCCTGGTTTTTGGCCAGATTGCGCTGAAATTTGACGGCATCAGCCTGCTGATGGCGGTGGTGGTGCTGGTGCTGGGGCTGATGGTGGTGATTTTCTCGGGCCAATACATGGCCGGGGAAGACGGTGAGGAAAAATATTACAGCCTGCTGGTAGCCATGATCGGGACGATTATTGGCCTGTGCTGTTCGGCTGACCTGTTTAACCTGTGGGTGTGGTTCGAAGCCATGGCGGTGACCTCCTATATGCTGGTGGCGTTTTACCGGCAGCAGGCTGATGCGCTCGAAGCCGGGGTCAAATACCTGGTGCAGAGCGCCAGCGGTTCGGTTTTTGTGGTGATGGGGATTGCCCTGGTGCTTTCCCAGACCGGGACGCTTGACCTGGCAGCCGTCCACGCCGGGGCGCAGGCATCCCAGGCTCCCCTGGTGCTGGTGGCTGCGAGCGGATTGTTTATTGTCGGTTTTGGCGTGAAAAGCGCGCTGGTTCCCCTGCACACCTGGCTGCCCGACGCCCATTCGCAGGCGCCGAGCGGCATCAGCGCCATGCTTTCAGGCATTGTGATCGAAGCCGGCCTGGTTGCCATGCTGCGGGCGGTGGGCGCACTGAGCGCCGTCAGCCAATCGTGGGGCGTGATCATCCTTGTCTTCGGCGCATTCAACATGATTGTGGGCAACCTGATGGCCCTGCGGCAAACCCAGGTGAAACGCCTGCTGGCCTTTTCCAGCGTGAGCCACATGGGCTATATGCTCCTGGGCCTGGGCGTGGCGGTGCTGGGCAGCGGATCGCTTGAAGGGGCGGCGGGTGCGTTCTTCCACCTGATCAACCATGCGCTGATGAAAGGGCTGGCCTTCCTGGCAGCCGGCGTGCTGCTTTACGCCCTGCACGTGGCGCGCGGCGACCACGGACCACTGGTGATTGAAGACCTGTCCGGGGCGGCGCGGCGCTACCCCGTGGCTGCATTTGCATTTGCCGTGGCCGTATTCAGCCTGGGCGGTTTGCCCCCGCTGGCCGGTTTCATGTCGAAGTGGCAAATGTTTTTAGCCGGATTCCAGACGCATAACCTGTGGGTCGAAGCGCTGGTGATTTTCGCGGCGATTAACAGCGTGCTGTCGCTGGGGTATTATGCCCCACTGGTCAACCGCCTTTACCGCCACGAACCCGGCCAGATCGTCCTAGACGGCAAAGCCGTATCCTGGACGATGTATGTGCCGCTGGTCCTGCTGGCGCTGGCGCTGGTGGTTCTGGGCTGCATGCCTCAACTGGCGAATTCACTTACATACCCGGCGGCGCACAGCCTGCTGGCGCTTTTTGGAAAATGAGCGGAGGTAAAAAATGGACTTTTCAATTATCCTGACGCCCCCCTTTGCCTTCATCCTTTACATTCCCATGGTGTTGATTATCCTGGGGATTGGCAAGGTGCTGGCCGGGCCGGAACACCCGAACGAGATTAAGAACAGCGTTTACGGCAGTGGTGAAGAGGCGGCCAGTTTTTCGGCGGCTCCCGGTTACCAGCCATTTTTTCTGATCGCCTTTTTCTTTGCCGTGCTGCACCTGGGCATCCTCGTGCTGGGAAGCGGCGGCCTGACACTGACCACCGGAATTTACATGGCAGGCGTGATTTTTGCGCTGGTCGCCCTGGTGCTCGCAGTGGTGGTCGTGGTGACGCCAATGGTCCCTCAGGTCGTCCCGGTCTCGTGGCTCAACGCCATCGGCATCACGCCGGGTGCGAACCAGGTGTCCTCCTGGGCCGCATGGAACTACTCGGGCATGGAGTCAAAGCCGGCCTACCCGGAGTACCGCTCGTTGATCTCGACGATGGAATCGTTGACCAAGACCTCCGGCTGTGGTCGAGCGATGTGGGAGTACAACTCGGATCTCGACCGGTTTGGTACCCCGATGGCTCTCATGCTGCTGCCGTATTGGACCAACGGGTGCGTTGGGTCCCAAGAAGGGCTCTTCTTTGAGTCCTCGGCCACGACGCCCTACCACTTCCTCATCCAAGCCGAGGTCTCGTCGGGGCCATCCGATCCCGAGGTCGGCCTGCCGTACGGGACGACGAACGTTGCCCTTGGCGTCAAGCACCTCCAGCTGCTGGGCGTGAAGTACCTCATGCTCTCGAGCCCGGCCACCCAGGCCCAGGCTCACCTCGACCCTGACCTCCAGCTGCTCACCACGTCGGGCCCGTGGGCCGGGTCGACGGGGACGCCGTCGACCACGACGTGGAAGATCTACCTGATCAAGAACTCGCCGACCGTGGTCGGACTCACCCACCTGCCAGTGGTGGTCCCAGGCATCGCGGCAAGCCAGGACTCCTGGCGCAGTGCCAACGTGACCTGGTTCCTCGACCCTGCTCGATGGAAGGTGCCGTTGGCCGCGTCCGGTCCGGCCAGCTGGCCGAGGGGCACGGCGTCAGCCACGACCTCACCCACGGTGGTGCCTCCTCGGGTCACGAACGTGTCGACGGGGACCTCGAGCGTGAGCTTCGACGTGTCGCACGTGGGCACGCCGGTCCTGGTCAAGGTGTCGTACTTCCCGCAGTGGCAGGTCACCGGTGCGACGGGTCCCTATCGAGTGAGCCCGAACCTGATGGTGGTCGTGCCGACCTCCACGCACGTCACCCTCCACTACGGCGAGGCCCCGTCGAACGTGCTCGGTGCGCTGGTCTCTGCGCTCGCCGTTGCGCTGCTCGTGGTGATGGGGATCCTCCAACGCCGCCGAGCGAGCTGAATCGGCGACCATCGACCATCGACTGTCGACTTCCCCCGCCGTTGCTGCCTTCACAACGTCAACTACTGGCGCGGGGGCGGCTTCTACGGGCTGGGGCCGAGTGCGACCACCTATGTCCGGGGCGTGCGCACCAAGAACTGCGCCAGCACGCAACTGTACTGTGATCGGCTCGAGCAGGGCGTGCGGCCCCTGGAATCGCGCGAAGAGCTGCTGCCGCTCGCCCGTGCCGGGGAGACGGCTGCGTTTGGTCTGAGAATGGTCGCCGGCTGGCCCTTCGAGCAATTCCAGCAGGTAACCGGCTATGATTTGCGCCGCGAGTGGGCAGCGGACATGAATGAGTTGGTAAAGCAAGGCCGAGGACGCCTCCTGCCCGACCGATTCCAGCTCACCCGTGAAGGTCTGCGCTTCGCCGATTCCGCCGCCCAACTCTTCCTGCGCTAACGCATCCGGAGGCCACAGAAGAGGAGCAGCAACTTCCCGTTAGCTTGCCGAAGCGCGCCGCTGGAACTTGCGGCGCCAGCAAAGCAGTTTGATTCCGCCCGCCAGAGCCACAAAGACGCCCAGGGCCACATTCACCGGTTCAGGCACGGCCGTAATATCGAGGCTCCAACCGACCAGCGTGCTTGAGCCACCGAGGGAGCGGTCCGCGAAGAAGAGCGTCCAAGTGCCGTTCGGGTCAAGCCCGCTGAAACTGCTCAAGGAGCCGCGCTCGGTCCCCAGCGGGTCGGTTCGCCCGTCAGCCGCCCAGGTGCCAGTCACCTGCCCGCTCTTGTTGTAGCCGGGGCTGTAATCCGGGTAGAAATGGATATCGTGGTCGGGGAGGGAGGAAGTCACCGTGACCAACATCCCAGATTGGGGTAGCCGTCCGAGTTGCCCGAGGTCGTGCAGGAGCGCGAAAAACACGATCAGGAGGTTCCAGATATTATTTTCGATGGGTCCGCCGCGGTAAAA